>Ga0194047_10000076_pt1 | contig 71199 bp, 45 predicted proteins | sample JunL225m_MetaG_2_FD_160070 | JGI IMG/M metagenome (GOLD analysis project Ga0194047, IMG submission 160070) | Anoxic zone freshwater microbial communities from boreal shield lake in IISD Experimental Lakes Area, Ontario, Canada - Jun2016-L221-5m | ecosystem: Environmental > Aquatic > Freshwater... | reverse complement strand
CGCTACATTACTACCGATGTGCCGAGCGGCTTTTTCGCAATTTTACCTTTCCTTTTGATTTTGCCAATTCTTAAAGGCAGCGAGAAAAAATGGCTATATCTGGCAACCGGAATCCTATGCGGTTTAGCAATCGGCACAAAATACAACAACGCCCTGATTATTTTGCCGCTGGTGTTGGCGCATTTGCTGGGTCGCTCTCCTCGCAAGTGGCTTAACTGGAATTTGCCGTTGGCAGGAGTGGGAACTTTTGCAGGGTTCTTTATTTCCTCGCCTTTTATCTTTTTCCATTTGCCAAATTTCTTAACCGATATTGCGGCAATTATCAACCATTATCAGAATAGCGGGCATCCCGGCTACGAAGGCGAAAATAATTGGCTGTTCTACTTACAGGCGTTGGGTCAGAACAATTTGTTGACGCTGTGGCTAGGACTTGGCGGAATCGCATTGGCATTTGCGCGTCACCTCAAGCAGGATGTAACGCTGTTAGCTTTCCCGCTGATTTCTTTCTTGCAATTATCCTCTTACAAGGTGAATTTCACCCGCAATCTAATGCCGATTATTCCTTTTCTGGCTATTTTCGCGGCGGTTGCGTTAGTATGGCTGGTGGAAATAGCCCTTAAATATTTGCCGGGAGCGTTTGCTCGTTATAACCGTTTTGTGCTGGCAGGGTTGAGTCTGGTAGTGATTTTATTTCCCGCTATCGATATTGCTACACACGCCAACTTGAACGCACAGCCAACCGCCCGCGTTCGCGCCACCGAGTACATCGAAAAGAACCTACCCGCTGGGTCAAAACTTTACATTGAGCCTTTCTCGGTGGAGTTGCTGCCGCGCGATAATTACCGTCTCGAAGGCGGTAGCGCGTTGAAATACCCGCCGGAGTGGTACGCTGCCAACGGCTTTAACTATCTGGTTTTGAGCGAGGCGTATCATAAGGAGTCGCGCACCACAGGGAAAGATTCGATTAAAGCCGCCTACAACGCTCTGATTGACGGACCACGTCCGGCGGGCTTAGAACTCGAACAGGATTTTCAGGTCAACGGCAAGGATAAGCCGGGAGCGCGGGTTATTATCCTGCGAACTACTCTGAAAACGGTATCCCGCAACACACAGGATTACCAGATTCAACGCCCAACCGATGTTAAACTTGGCAACGACATTCGCCTTATCGGGGCGAATTACCCCGATTCGCTGCAAGCCGGAAGTGCTTTAAACCTAGCGTTGTACTGGCAAGCGATAAACGCGCCAACGCGCAATTACACCGTTTTTGTACACTTGCTAGATGAGAACGGCAAGATTGCAAGCCAACTAGATTTGCCCCCGCTAGGCGGTACGCGCCCTACCTCGTTATGGCGACCGGGCGAGATTACCAGAGATGATTATCCATTGCCCTTACCTGCCAACCTTGCAGAAGGTAAATATAGAATTGTGGTGGGGATGTACGAACCACCCAACGGAGCGCGGCTGACCTTATCTAACGGCAGCGATTCAATTGAGGTGGGGACGGTGAGCATCCTCAAGGCAAGTTAGCAATGCTAAAACTACAAACAGCAACTACCGCTAAACCCTCCACTCTCAGGCGCGAAATTATAATACTGGGCGGTTTTGCTCTGATGGCGCTGTTGTTCACCTTTCCTTTGATTGTGCGCTTTATGGTTGCCGTACCGGGCGAGGATAACAAGGATGCGTGGCAAATGGTCTGGAACTTGTGGTGGGTGCGCCACGCCCTTGAAACTGGGCAAAGCCCTTTCCAAACCGACTTGCTCTTTTATCCGATTCAGCCGAGACTGGTTTTGCACGCGCTCAACGCTTGGAACGGTTTTGTGAGCTTGCCTGTACAATATCTTTTCGACTGGTTAGGAGGGGCAGCGCATGGGGCAGTTGCCGCTTACAACTTCATCGTGCTGTTATCGTTCACGCTTGGCGCATACGGGGCGTATCGGCTGGCATTGTGGCTATGGGGCGATTGGAAGGCGGCGCTGGCGGCAGGAGTGGCGTATGGCTTTAGTGCTTTCAACTTTGACCACCTGCTCGGACACCTCAACCTGATTTCCACCGAGTTTATCCCTTTTTACATCCTGTTCCTGCTCAAAACCCTGACAGAACAAGAGAAGTGGGTACGTAACGCATCGCTGACGACGCTGTTGCTTATTTTTAATACCTTCCTCGATTTGCAGTTCGTGTTATATCTGGGGATTTTCAGTGTCTTGCTAATGTTATATCTGACAGTCAAGCACATGTGGAAGCGTGATTTTTCGGCTCTTATGCCGCTATTTCTCAGAGCGGGTGCAATTGCGCTGGCTTTTGTGCTACTGACTCTGCCCTTTACTATTCCGCTAATGCAGGATATTGCCAGCAATCCTAACGCCGTACCCAAACGCGAGGAGAATATCTATAGCGCGGATTTGCTGGCTTATCTCTATCCTAGTCCTTTTCAACCGCTGTGGGGCAATGCTATGAAAGTAGCGGTGAAGCCTTGGACAGCCACGCTGATTGAGAAAATCGTTTTTCCCGGCTATACCGTTTATCTGTTGGGCTTGTTTGGGTTGGTGGTTACGGTACTACCGATTCTGAGGAAAAAGTTGCAAAGCAAGCCTGTAGTTTCTAACCGCCTAGTGAAAGTGGGCGCAGAGTTTTGGCTAGTGGTGGCAGGACTATTCGCGCTTCTCAGCTTCGGGCGCAGGCTGCATATAAACGGAATCGAAGTCGGTCCGCCTTTGCCAGCCTCGCTTATCTTCGACATGCCGATACTAAATGTGACTCGCGTACCTTCGCGCTATGCTTTGCCCGCGCTGCTGGCGTTGGGCTTGCTGGCGGCGTGGGGACTGAGCAAATTGCTGGCGCTGGAGATTGGCTGGAACAAGCGCAAAATTGGTCAGGCGAGTTTGGCGGGCTTGTTTTGTCTGACGCTGGCGTTTGAGCTTTTCCCTGCCCCCTACCAAATGACCGAATACAATGTGCCGCAGTTTTATCGCGAACTGGCAAAAGACCCATCTAAATATGCCATTCTCGACTTGCCCGTGTCGCAATATGAAACCTCCTATATGGAGGCGCAGATGGAACACGGCAAACCGCTCTTGGGGGGCTATGTTTCGCGAAATCCGGCTTACTTCATTCTGGATGGAGCGCCAATCTTTCGCGAGTTTCGCAACTTTGAGACCGCGCCAAAGCCGGATATTTTGCCAGCGCAACCACTCTCACTCGATACGTTGCGCTATTTCAATGCCCGCTATGTCATTATTCATGAAGACCGGGTGCAATCGCGCAGTCAGCTTGATAAGTTGCTGACATTGGCTTATCGCCTGTTTCCGCAAGGTCCCGTTTATGCCAAAGAAGGCTTGCAGGTATTTGAAACTCCTGCCGGAGTACCCGAAAACGTTTTCTTCTATTATCCTTTGCTAAGTAGCTGGAATGAAGCGGAGAACGACCCAAGCGGTATGGTTTATCGTTGGGCTAAGGAGAGCGAGGCGAAAATGGAATTTTGGTGCGGTCAGCCGCGCCGCCTCGAACTTGAGTTTCCTGCTTGGAGTTTCCACGAAGCGCACTCGCTGGAGCTATATTTGAACGGGGTGAAACTGCCAGACGGAAGCCGCAGCATCGGGCTTGAGCCGCAAAATGTGAGGGTAACGCTGGATTTACAAGCAGGTCGAAATATTTTGAGCCTGAAAATAGGCGGTAATGCTAACCGTCCTTCTGATTTTGCGCCCGGTCCCGATACGCGCTCGCTAACAATAGCGGTTGGAACAGCTCATTTTTTGAATCCCTGACATAAAAAAACTCAATTTGCCACTTACCTATACCTAGTTACTGAGGTATTAAAGTTTGACAAGCATTGTTGGGTAACTTATATTAGCCCGTTGTTAGCGACTGCTGTTGAAAATTTAGGGGTGTATATTTGGTAAAGACTAAAGAGAATCTGCGGATGACATGGCTTCTCCCGGCACAAAACTTTATTAAGCGGCGAGAAAATACGCTGGGTTGGTTAACGTTAGGAATATTGACTCTGGTCGGGTTAGGGTTGCGCCTTTATCATATCGAAAGTATTCCGGCGGTTTGGGATGAAGTGTTCAACTATAATGTCGCGCGGCAAGATGTCTCTACTATTATAAACACCGTTTCAAATGCAATCGAACCGCCCTTATATTATTTTCTGTTCCGCCTATGGTCTTTTCTTTGCGGGGGCGCGAACAGCGAATTTAACGTCCGCTTCTTATCAGCGTTGATTGGAACTGCTACCATCCCGGTTTCTTACTGGCTGTTCCGGCAAGTGGTTGGACGCTGGTGGGCATTAGTGGGCGCAGCAATGGTAGCGGTTAACGGCTACCACCTTTATTATTCGCAATATGCCAAAAACTATGTGCTGGTAACGCTTTTTGCGTTTGCTTCGCTGGCGTTATTTCTGAAAATCATCTCAGATTTCAAGCCGGGCAAATTTGGGCTAGATTGGCGTTGGGCGGCTTGGGCTTTGGTTAATACGCTTATTGCTTATACCCATTATTTCAGCGTCTATGTGGTAATTGGCGAATATGTAATGTTGGCAATCCTGCTGGCAATCGGCAAACTCCCGCGCCTGAGAACTTTGCTATATACCGTCGGTTCGCTTTTTGTGTCACTTATTTTGTACCTGCCGTGGCTGCCTGTGGCGTTGCGTTCATTGCATGAGCGGGTTTCAGATCCGGGCTGGCTTTATTACAAGCTCGATTTTGATTTCTTTTACCGACAAGCGGCAGGTTTTCCCAATTTGTTTTTAGGCTTGCCGCTAAAAGATGAATGGTTATTCCGAATGGCATTAGCTTTAGCGGTAGGGGGCGCGGCGGCAGGTTATGCCGCATGGCGTTTGCGCGGACGCACCACCACTGGCAAAAATCGAGTGGTGGCTTTGTGGATTCTATTGCCTGCCATTATCACTCCCTATATCGGGGTAATGATTTATACCAACAGCCAGTTAGAAACTCGAAACTTTCTAGGTGGGGCGGGCGCGGTAATCTACACTCTGCTCTTGTTGATGGGGCAACGCTTGGGGCAATGGAAACGTTGGGCAGGCGTGATAGTTTTACTCTTTTTGTCAATAATCTCGATTTATAGCCTCCAATATTATTACCGTACTGCTACACATGGTGACGATTACCGCGTGATGGTGGCACAAATTCGGCAACTGGAAAGCCAACAGCCTCGCCCTGCGCTGATGATACCGATGAAACCGGTCGAGGATGTCTTGCGTTTCTACATGCGAGATGAGGAACTGAGAGATATTTTGCGTTTGCCACAACCACCAGAATCGGTGATAGTGCCGCCGCAAGGGTTGGTGATTGCAGTTGACCAGCGTTTCGCGGATATTGATTGGGATATAAAACGGCTTATCGGACATCTCCAGACCTATAACCGCAAGATGGGGCATTACCCTTTTCCTGGCGGTCAGGTATTTTACTTTCTTCCTCCCGAATAATGCTATTTTTTCTAGTAGTTCGTACTACATACTTCTTTAACTCACTCTGATATATTCAGGGTAATGTGGGCGAGTAGTATCAAGGCTGCACTATTTCAATGAACTAGGTTAGGTTGCTTGCCTTATAGCTTCACTCAAAACTGGCTTATATTCCACTATTTATAAATTTCCCGTTAAGGGTCGCTTAAATGCGGTCTTTTTTTTCTGTATCCCTAATATTTTAAGGAAGCGAGGATTTGTGGATGGCAGTAGCCGACGCGCCTGAGCATCACCCGCTTGACACCCGCAAGCTTGAACTGCGTCGTTATTTTGGAGTCGATGGCTATGAACGCTGGCGCAAGATATATGGCAGTGAGAAAGTCTCCTTTATTCGCCGTACCGTGCGGGAAGGACACAACGCAATGGTAGCCCAAGCATTGGCATGGGCTTGGGAAAATGGTTCAAACCAACGTGTGCTGGATGCCGGATGCGGACCCGGTCTTGTTTCTAGAGCGTTGGCGCGTGCCGGTTGTACGGTGATAGGCTGTGACCTAGCGGAACAAATGGTTGAAACCGCCGCGCAACTTGCCGCTGAAGAACCTCCGGAAATCGCACAGCGAATGAAATTTGTAGTATCGGATTTGGAGTCGATTGGTACTCTCGTGCAGGAGCAAGTGGATCTAGCAATATGCCTAGATGTGTTGATTTACTACCCCGAAGAACAATTCGGCAACATTATGAAGCATCTAACCGCTTTGACTCCTAATCGTCTTATTTTCACATATGCTCCTGCTCATCCTGTTTTTAAGGCAATGCACCGGATTGGCAGGTTATTCCCACGCGGACATCGCTCCACCAGCATGCAAATTATTGGCGAAGCGGCGGTAAGGCGTGGTCTTGCTACGGCTGGATTGGAACTTGCACGCCAGCAGCATTTCAGTAAAGGTTTTTATCATGTGGTGCTGGCTGAAGCTATCAGGAGATAAAAATGAAATTTGTTTTTCTACTTATAGAGAATAGTGTGCAAAGCGCCACCGAACGCGCTGCTGCCGAAGTTACCCGTAAGCACGGCATAAAGTTGGATTTGAAGTTCTGGACACTACGGCAATTAAGCGAAGGTTCTCCAGCTTGGCCCGAATTTGAACAGGATTTCAAAGAGTGCGATATGTTCGTGGCGAACATGGTAACGCTCTCACATCAGGTAGCAGGGGTAGAAAAAATAATCAAGCAATATGGACCACTCAAGCCCGAACGCTCGATTGTAGTTATGAACTCGATGCCTTCCCTGATGAACATGACTCGTTTAGGCGATTTTGAGTTTACCCGCTTGCTTCAGTTCATGAAGAACAACCCTGTTACTAAAATTTCCGGTTTCGTGGGTAGCTTGAAGCGCTTAGTTACTAAAGACGGACGCTCCGAAGCCAAAGTTGAAACCCTAGAAGATGATGACCCGGATGAGGGTACCCCGCGCCGCCGCTTGAAACGCCACAAGGCAGTCAAGAAGGGCATGCATAATGGGATGGTCAACCTCATGCGTACCCTTCCTAACATTCTGAAACTGCTCCCCGGTCAGGCACAGGATGTACGCGCTTACCTAATGATTATGCTCTATTGGGTGAATAGCTCGCCGGAAAACCTTGAGGAGTTTTTCAAATTCGCCATTGACCATTACATCCCTTCATATAAGGGACCTAAGCTCAAATCCAAAGACCCGGTAATTTACCCGCGCCTTGCCATTTTCCATCCCGATGCGCCCGATAAAACTTGGGAAACCCGCGAGGATTATGATAAATGGCTGGCAAAAGCGCATCCCAAGCAAGCGGGAAGACCCCGCGTAGGTATCGTGGTAATGCGTGCGCTCTATCTTGCCGGAAATCGTCGCCATATTATTGAACTGATTAAGCAACTGGAAGAAGCCGGCGCAGAGGCAGTGCCATGCTACGCGGCGGGTTTGGATTTCCGCCCTACTATCGAGAACTATTTTCTAGATGAGGATAAGAAGGGTAATGTAACCCCGACCGTTGATTTGGTAATCAACATGAGCGGTTTCTCCTTAGTCGGGGGTCCTGCCGAAAACGACGCTTCGGCGGCAGTTGCACAGTTTAACCGCGTTAATCGTCCTCTGTGGTCGGTTATTTCGCTGTTCTTCCAAAGTGAGGAAGACTGGAGAGCAAGTCGCACAGGCTTGAACCCGGTACAGGCGGCGCTACAGGTGGCAGTTCCAGAACTGGATGGCGCTTCTGAACCGCGCGTATTTGCAGCAGGCGTAGAGCGCGGACCTGATAAAAGCATGTATCCGCTACCGGATGAGGTTAAAAGACTAGCGCGAAGGGCAGCGCGACAAGCGACCCTTTCGCATGTACCGAACCACAGTAAAAAAATCGCGGTTGTGCTTTTCAGCTTCCCGCCCAACAAAGGCAACGTAGGTACTGCTGCCTATCTAGGGGTATTTGAAAGCCTTTATCGCCTTATGAAACGCCTGAAACAAGAAGGCTATAATGTCGAAGTACCTGCTAATGCTGAGGAATTACGCAATCAGGTAGTTGAAGGCAATTCGGCTGCCTATGGAACCAGCGCAAACCTGCATACCCATTTGAGTGTTACTGATTATCAACGTCACTTCCCTTATTGGAGTGAAATCGAACCTTACTGGGGTCCTCCCCCCGGCGCGTTACTGAGCGATGGTAGCGGTATGCAAGTGCTTGGTCGTCAATTTGGAAACCTGTTGGTGGGTATCCAACCCTCTTTCGGCTACGAAGATGACCCGATGCGCCTTTTAATGGCGACCAATGCCTCACCGCATCATGGTTTTGCCGCTTTCTATGCTTATCTGGATAAAATCTGGCGTGCAGATGCGGTGCTTCATTTTGGGACACACGGCGCAATGGAGTTTATGCCGGGCAAGCAAGTGGGCTTGAGCGCCAAATGTTGGCCCGACCGATTAATCGGTGATTTGCCAAACTTCTATCTGTATAGCGTCAACAACCCTTCCGAAGGCACTATCGCCAAGCGGCGCGGCTACGCTACTATTATCAGCTACCTTTCGCCGCCGATGGAAACCGCCGGATTGTACCGCCAATTAATCCAGCTAAAGGATACGCTCAATGTATTCCGCAAAGCTCTGGGTGATGGCTATACTTTCAAGGCGCGTTCTGAGAAGACGGCGCAAACCGATGCAGCGGATAGCGGCGGAGATAAAGAGCAGGGTCATCTGGAGATGCTGATAGAATCAATCGTGGAACAGGCTGCGGCAATCAACCTGAAACCGCGTGATGTTGACCCACTCAACGAACCAGAAAAATATTCGCTGGCATTATACAACGACCTGCTAGAAATTGAAGAACGCCTGATACCTAGCGGATTGCACATCATTGATGAAGCACCCGATGTGGCGATGCTTGGCGATATGCTCAACTCTATCGGTAGTTTCTCACGCGGGAAACCCGGTAGCGATGAAGAAGCGCAAGCTCTAACCGATTTGATTGCAACCGGGTTGGGCTTTGACCTTGAAGAAATTCGCGAAAAAGCGCGTGAGGATAACAACTTACTTTCGCGTTGGGAGAAAATAGAGCATATTCAGCGGCAGTCACTCAAGATTCTGGTAGAAGGCTTGACGCAAGGACATGCCGAGAAGTCAGTAAAAGATGCTGCTCGGTACTTACACTCGATGGCAAGAGTTGATACCCATGCCAGTGAGCCGATGTTTGAATATCTGGCGGAAGTGGCTGAAACCCTAAAGCATAATGCCGAAATCAAGCAGATTATACGCGCTTTCAACGGCGAATACATCGAGCCTAGCCCCGGCAACGATATTGTACGTAATCCAGAAGTGCTACCCACCGGACGCAATATTCACGGGTTAGACCCTGCATTGGTTCCTAGTCCAATCGCCCGCCGCAACGGTGAGCGCAGCGCGAAGGCAATGCTGGAACGCGCCCGCGAGGAAATTAACTTGCCGGAAGGGCAGTATCCAGAAACTATTGCGATGGTATTGTGGGGTACAGACAATATCAAAAGCGATGGTGAAGGCGTAGCGCAAGCGCTCTATCTGCTAGGCACACGCGCCACTACCGATGGCTTGGGCAAGATTAGCAATGTCAAATTGCTGACTCTTAAAGAACTGGGTCGTCCACGTATTGATATTGTGTGTACGGTCAGCGGTATTTTCCGTGACCTGATGCCAAACCAGATGGAGTTGATTGACCGAGCGGTACGGTTGGTAGCGCAAGCGGATGAGCCAATTGAAATGAACTACGTTCGCAAGCATGTTTTAGAAGAGGTTTCCAAAGGCATGACTTTCGATGAAGCCTGCGCTCGCGTTTTTAGCAATGCGCCGGGACAGTATGGCGCAAACGTCAACTTTATGGTGGACAATTCCAGTTGGGAAAATGATGATGAGTTGAGCGAAGCCTTCCTGAATCGCAAGAGCTTTGCTTATGGCATCAAGAGCGGTGGCGAAAATTCCCGTAAGTTGATGGAGGCTGCTCTAACTCGCGTGGAACTTAGCTTCCAGAATGTGGATAGCGCCGAAGTCGGTATCACCGATGTAGATCACTATTACGAGTATCTGGGCGGTGTAACCAAAGCGGTAGAAAAGCTGACGGGCGGGAAAAAACCAGCAGCGTTGGTTGCCGATAGCATCTCCTCTACTAGTGGCGGGTTGAGTCAGGGCAACGGTATCAAGTCGCTGGATGAAGCGGTACGGCTAGAATCTCGCACCAAACTGCTGAACCCTAAATGGTACGAGAGTATGCTCAAATATGGCTACGAGGGTGTACGAGAAATCGAAACCCGCGTCAGCAATACTTTCGGTTGGAGCGCGACTGCTGGCGCAGTAGATAATTGGGTTTACAGCGATATTGACCAAACTTTTATCGCCGATACCAATATGCGCGAAAGGCTGACCGAGATGAACCCTTACAGCTTTAAGGGCATCGTGGGCAGGTTGCTGGAAGCTAACGGGCGCGGTTTCTGGGAAGCCGATGCCTCCACTATCGAACGACTCAAGGATATTTACGCTGGTCTGGAAGATGAAATCGAAGGACTTGGCGAGCAAGGCTCCGGTATAATGGGCGCAAATCCTAACGCGCGTACTGCCGGACGCAACCTGTAATCTGAATAAGAAATACCCTGTGTCTAACGGGCAGGGTTTCGAGCAGGGGGTAATCAAAGCCCCCTGTTTTATAAATTCCGGAGAAGTCAGGGAGCGCTTAAATTGGGAGAACCGGGTTATAATATAATAGTCTAACAAAAAGTAACTACACAGCTAGTATGTGTTAAAATGCATGTGAATAAGGCTCTTTTTGAGATTCTTTTGCAATTAGGATGAAAAAGAAACTTTACTAATAAAACCTATTTCTAGCAACTCCCTTTGCCTTTTTTCAATTTACCGATTCGTTCTGTTCTTTTAGTCAAACGTCAATAGAGAGAAAGGTTTTGTAAATGTCATTAGAACCTTACCATCCAGTTGATGCGGATGAGGCGGAAGAATTGATTGCAAAGGGTGTGAAGGTGATTGATGTTCGCCAGCCTTATGAATATGGCTACGACCATATTGACCAAGCTTTACTTGTATCAATTGACGGACTTTACTCATTTTCTCAAGCACTGAATCAAATAAATCTTTCTAAGGATGAGCCTTTAATTTTTGTGTGCGAAATGGGACAGCGTAGCACTGCTGCTTGCGAGGTAGCGGCAATTGCCGGTTACACTAATATATATAATCTTTCAGGCGGTATGAATATGTGGCGCTATTCCGGCAAAATGGTAGTAAAAGGGAAAAAATAGTTAGTGAGAGGGTTTTCTGCCATGCGTTGAATTATCAAGCGCATGTTGGACTCGGTTTCTAACATCATGTTCCGCATCAATCGTTTGATTGATGACAATATCCACCACTTGTAAGACTTCTCCGGTGATTGAACGCTTATCAAAACCCTATGCGAATGCTCTCCAATTATTTTATCAAGCGGATTCCAAGCTTGGCAGCGGCTTCTTCTACTGAACCTTCCCTCGAAACTTTGGTTTCTTTTTCTTTATCAGGGTTGCCGGGTAAGGAAACCAGCGAAGGTGATTCGGGTGTTTCATCTGAGAACTCGTCTTGCAATGGCAGGTTATTTTCATCTGAGAGATGGTTATCCGCTCTTAATAATGAGTTAAGATAATCTTGAAGACTGCCCGCTTCCAGTTCAGGTTGTCCGATGAATTCAAGAGTACGTAAAGTTTCGAGGGTCTGCATTATGTCTCGGAATTTATCCATACTTAGCAGAACCGCCGAAGCTTGATTGTTACGTTTGATAATAAAGTGTGTTTCGCCACTATCCAGCATATCCAACAAATGAGATAATTCGGCGCGGAGTTGTGTTGTCGTAATTTCTTTACCCATAATATGCCTGCTGGATAATTCTAAAAATGACTTCTGCCCTCATTTATTATTCTTACTTACTTTGATTTGCTGTTTCATCTATAATTTTGATTAGTAGCTTTAGTTTGGAAATGGCTTCTGTAGCTACTTTACGCATGCTTACAAATGTCACCGGGTCAATTTCCTTTGCCCAAAGGCGCATATCAGATTCACCCAGTTCATTCCATTTGGCATCCTGCTGTATTCGCAGCTTGATTTGCCGAACCGGGTCACTTCTCTGTACCGCCCGAGGGTCTGGCGGTTCTTCTTCGGCTGTAGGAAGAACTCCCAGAGCTTCTGCCAGTTTATCCACATCGGCAGTACGCACAAAAGGATTGCCGGATTTCCCACCGAAAGTTTTCAGTTTGCCTTCCTGAATATATTGCAGCACAGTTTGACGATCTGTTTTGAGGTTTGCAGCTGCTTCTACTGCATCCATAAAGGCAGGTCTGATTATCTTAGAATCCTTGCTCATGTTTTTTTGTTACGTTCAATCTTTGAAATACTCCAGCGATTTGAGGTATCATATCCGAAATCGGATTATTAAGCAACCGTGATTGATGTTACTATTCGTTTACCAGCCGCCAGAGTCGCATAATTTCGGACACGCTCCATGCTTGCGCTATACAGCCCAATGGTCGATGGGGTGGCTCTGCATCGAATACCTCGTTGATAGTGCCTATTCCGCCTTCTTTAAGGCAACTTTGGAATTGTAACAGGTAATTTCGAGCGGCTTTTTTATCCTTGAAAACCCGTAGATGCGCTTCAACAAAAGCGCCCATCAACCATGACCATACAGTTCCATTGTGATAAGCAACGTCTCGTTGTACTTGATTTCCGGTAAAACGAGTCTTGTAACGTGGGTCATTTCGGTTAAGCGTTCGCAAACCGTAAGGCGTTAATAGCTCACGTTCGCATACATTTATTATGCTTTTAGCCTGATTGACTAATTCTTCGGTTTCGAGATTTGCATAGGGGCTAAATGGTAATGAGATTGCGAACAGTTGGTTTGGACGAATCGAAGAATCGCGCTTGAGTGAATTAATATTGGGTGCAGACGCATCTTCCGATTCTATCACGTCAAATAAATAGCCACCTTCTTTGTTCCAGAATTTTCCTAGAAAAGAGCGGCGGGTTTTGTCGTACAAGGTATCATACGTCTGAGTGGTTTTTAGATTAAGTTCACGCCGGAAATAATTCATAATTCCTAACGCATTACACCAGAGCGCATTTATACTTACGGGTTTTCCATGACGGGGCGTTACAATCAAATCACCGATTTTTACATCCATCCAAGTGAGTTGTGTTCCCGGTTCTCCGGCGTGCAATAAGCCATCATCTGGGTCAACTCGGATACTGTAGCGAGTTCCGCGCAGATGCCATTGGATAATTTCTTCAAGATTTGGGTATAAGTCGCTAACCAGTTTTGAATCGGTAGTTGCTTGGTAATAGTCATATATTGCTTGGAAGAACCAGAGAGTGGCATCTACAGTGTTATATTCAAGTTTTTCCTCTTTATCAGGAAAACGGTTTGGTAGCATCCCTTCGCTTAGATAGGCAGTGAAGGTGCGAAGTATCGCGGAAGCTTCCCCAAAACGCCCGCCGCTTAGTGTTAAACCCGGTAGCGCAATCATAGTGTCGCGCCCCCAGTCGGTAAACCAGTGATACCCGGCAATTATTGTCCGATCTTTTCCACCCGGTTTTAGGACTTGCTCTACCGAAGGGCGGGCTACAATAAACTGATCACCGGCGGCAGCAAGGCATTTACCAAATTCGTCAAGTTTGCTAAACGACTGAATACCCAACATCCTGTGTTGTTGGTTTTTTAGCGAGACCTCAAAATCCTCTTCCGGTGCCTCCCCTAATGATGCTACCAAGCCTGCCGATTTTCCCGGTTTCAACTCAACCACATAGACTTGTGGTTCAAATAAATCTTCGAGATGGTCAAGCCCGCGTTCTAATTCAGCGCGATGATGAAAGTTATATAACCAGTAACCTGTTTGGGTAACAGACCAACCCTTCTCATTTTCAAAGCGAATCTGTAAGGGCAAACCCGGTTCTTTTCTGTAATATTTAAACCCTGCATTATTCTCCAAAATATCACAGTACCAACGCATCTCAAGATTAGCGCGGGCTTCGTCATGATAATTTTTGCGGGTTATTAATGGATGCAAGCGCAGTTCAAGCTTATCTCCTTGCTCTGCGCCCTCTAAACGATAACGAATATAGGTTGCGTTATAGCCGTTTGCCATCCAGACCATTTTTACAAGTCTGTAATTACCTACTTCATAATGAAATTCCACTGACCAGTAGTTTTGGATAAATTGCTTTAGATATTGGTCGCCCCGTGGTTCAGCAACTTCATTTGACCATTCGTTAACATCCAGTGGATACACTACATCATTTATTACTAATTCTTCGTTAATTTTAGATAAAAGCGTCGTGCGTTCGGTAGGTATCTTCTCGGCAGCAACCAGCAAGCCATGATAACGGCGAGTATTTGCTCCAAAGATTGAAGCGCTTGCCCAACCGCCCAGACCGTTGGTAAGTAACCATTCTCGTTCAAGACCACCTTCTAAGTCTTTCCAATCTGTAGGTGTCAGTTTGACCCTTGCCATTTGTCGTTGTGTTCTCTCTTGCGAACTCATATAGCCCAACGTTCTAACGCTTCTATTACTTGTCCTAATCTTGGAACGACCTTGAAAAATACTACAGGATAAAGCGGGTCTTGCCCTTTTTTACTGTAATGCTGCGGTTGCGACTTTAACTTGAACAAGTTTAGCATAAGTTATATCCAATAATTTGTGGTTTGTATGTATTTGTATTTAATGGTTGTTGTTATTATAACAGTTATTAAGAAATATAAATGTTTCTATTCTATGTAGCTTCTACAATTATGTTAGAAGGTTGTTGAGAGGATCGGATATTAGCGAGGTTTGCTAAACCTCAGTGTACTGTGTTAGATTTAGCGTCATTTGGTCAACTGGTTCTATAGTTTGATAATTAGCGCAAATGTCAAAATCAATTCTTAAAATAATGCTGTCAGTGTTGGCATTTTTGGGCGCAATCCAGATGATGCGCGGTTTTCTTGCGCTTTTCACGCCGTTGGTATTGGATTACACCGAGCAAATGCTGGTTGCCGGAACATGGCAGTTAGAAAATAACGGCATCGCCGCAATGTACGCGCCACCGGGCGCACCCTACGACATGCCCGGTATCCAGTACCCACCCTTGTTTCCTGTGCTGACAGTCTTATTACACAATATCTTCGGTATCAGCCTAGAAGGGGCAGTGCGCTTCTGGAGCTTTGGCGGCTATATCGCTGCGGCAATTGTCGCCGGTTTCATAGTTAAAGAGTGGTTGCCTAAACAGCCGCTTCGCTATAACTATTTGACAATTTTTCTGCCATTTTGCTTCTGGCCCGTAATAATCTACATGCAGACTGCGCGGGTTGACCCTTTGGCTCTATTTCTGAGCTTGAGCGGCGCATGGCTTTATCTACGCAACGGTTCTGTCAAAGCAACCGGGTTTCTATTTGCGCTTGCCGCGTTAACCAAACAAACTTATCTTGCTGCGACCATTGCTTTGCTACTCAATTTGTTACTAGCAAGAAAATGGAAAAAAGCCGGGATTTTTACTGTTTCCTATATTTTGCCATTGGGTATTGCCTATTTTGTTACAAATATTCTTTCGGGTGGGATTTTCTTTAATATATTTGACCCCTCCAGAGCAACCCGGTTTATATTTCATCTCGCGCCGGGAATGGTCTTTTTCTTCTTGATTGACCATTTACCCATATTAATCCTAGCAAGTACGGGCGTTGCTTTCTTATGGAAGAAGGAACAGCCCTTTTTACCGCTCTATGCCCTATTCAGTGCGTTATCTTGCCTTACTATAATTAAAGATGGTGCAGTGGATTACTATTTTACCGAACTGGTTTATCTTGCCAGTATAATGACCTGTATATTTTTGCAAAGTAAAAATACGGAGACAAGGGATTTAAACGCAAAGCAGCGTAAAATAAAAAACTACGTGCCAACCTTATTAATCGGAATCCAATGCTTGCTTGGCGCGGGAATGGTAATAGGTTATTCGCAACTTAATGCCGCCGATAATTTCACAGAAGCGTATCAAGCGGGAGCAGCGGTCATCAAAGATGCTCAGGATAGCCTTGTGCTGGCAGATGGCGCGTTGATAGCCAATGAATATTATAATAGAGCGGGTGATTACCTGATTTATTCTATTATGTTAAGTTCAGGGAAAGCCGATTCAACCTTATTAGTAAAAGACCTCAAAGAAAAACGTTGGAAGCAAATCCTGACGGTTACGCCTGACTTGTACCGCTGGGTTGCGCCGATAGCAAACGCGCTTGCCGATAATTATGAGGTGCAAATTTTGCGAGGGCGGGATAGTCAGGGTTTGTACTGGCTATATACCCCGAAAAAATAGCCTGAAACTCTGGAATGAAGGGAAATAATGCTAACCAACTTGTCGAATAAATTTCAATACCGCGATAACCGCTTATTTATTGAGGATATTGAGCTTGGCGAAATTGCTAATAAAGTGGGTACGCCCTGTTATATTTATAGCGCATCTGCTATACGCGAGCGTTACCGCCAATATGCCCGTGCTTTTCTTATAGCGGGTTTGGAAGCTGAAATTTTTTATGCGGTAAAAGCCTGCTCAAACCTTGAAATAATCCGTTTGCTTGCCAATGAAGGGGCGGGAGCAGATGTAGTATCGGGAGGGGAACTACTACGCGCCATAAAAGCGGACGTTCCTGCCCATAATATAGTGTTCGCGGGAGTGGGTAAAACCAAACACGAGATAGGATTGGGCTTGAAAAGCGGTATTCGCGCTTTTAATGTTGAGTCCGAACCAGAGTTAAGGCTGATTGAGCGGGTAGCCGAGCAATTGGGTTTATCTGCGCGTATTTCGCTGCGTTTAAATCCGGGTGTCAATCCTCATACCCATGCGTATATTACCACCGGACAAAGAGGTAACAAGTTTGGTATAAGCTACGAACAGGCGTTGGAATTGGCACGCTACGCTACAAAATCGCCTTATCTTTGGTTGGTAGGAGTACAGTGTCACATCGGCTCGCAACTACATGAGCTTGAACCAATCGGCGAGTCAATAACTCGGTTGGTAGATTTGGCGCAAACGATTGAGAAGCAAAATAATTGTGCGCTAGAATATCTCGACATCGGGGGAGGCTTGGGAGTGGCATATAAATTGTCAGAAGAACAAGCTGCTTCTCCCGAAGCTTTAGCGCAACTGGTGGCAAATGCGCTGGCAAAATACGGGCGAAATTGGAAAATACTGACAGAACCGGGACGCTGGATAGTAGCGGAAGCAGGTGCGCTATTAACAGAAGTGTTATTCCTGAAAAGAGATAGCGAGACAAACTTCGCGATTGTGGACGCGGCGATGAATGATTTGATTCGTCCTTCGCTCTATCAAGCATATCACGAAATAGCGCCACTGGTCGAACCATTAAACAGCGACCTGATTAGTTATGATGTGGTAGGTCCAGTTTGCGAAAGCGGAGATTTTCTAGCTCAAAATCGGGCTTTACCGCTACTAGAAGAAGGTATGAAGCTGGCTATTTTGGGCGCAGGGGCTTATGGCTTCAGTATGTCCTCAAATTATAATAGCCGTCCACGCGCAGCTGAAATATTAGTCGAGGAGAATAATTGGCGTATCATCCGCTCAAGGGAAACATTTGAGGATTTGATACGCGGAGAGGGATAAGCAATTTATTGTGTTTGACTTCCAAGTTGTAAAGAATTTCCCGAAATTGGTTTTTTTTGCGTAACCCCCGAAACGGGGTACTGCTGCCACAAACCAGTTAATATTGTGTTTCAAAATGGTTAGTTAGCACCTTCCAACCCGGACGTGGAACAAGCAAAGGAATGGTTGCTGCGCCAAACAATGGCAGAAACACTCCAAAGGTAAAAATGCACCCCTCTTTTTGTGCCTATTTGCCGCATGCCTTCTTTTGGCATAAAATGAAGCAAAAATTAACTAGAGGATAACATGGAAAGTTTGAAAGAAAATATTTTTCTGGTAGGGTTCAGCGGTACGGGCAAAACCAGCGTTGGTAAACTGCTTGCCCGGATGCTCGGTTACGAGTTTGTCGATACCGACCTCCAGATTGAGGCTAATACCGGGAGAAGTATCCCTGAAATTTTTGCTGCGGATGGGGAAGCGCCTTTTCGCCAGCTTGAAAGTGATGTGTTGGAATCGGTTTGCCGCGAAGATTATCAGGTGGTTTCTACCGGCGGCGGCATCGTTATTTCGGCGACAAATCGTACAAAGATGACTGCTAACGGCTATGTATTTTGCCTTGAAGCGCGTCCCGAAACAATTATGGTGCGCCTTATGCTGGCAAGCAGTGAACCCGGTTCGGTGCGCCCTTTGCTACAAGGCAATGACTCCTATAATCGTATTACCAGCCTAAAAGCGTCACGACAATCATTTTACGCCGAGTCAGATTGGACAGTGCATACCGATTTTTTGACCCCCGAAGTTGTAGTGGAGGAAATTATACGGGCTTTAGAACTGGTAAAACGGCGCGGTGAAAAAGGCAAGGGTGGCGCAACTACGCCTGCTAAGAGAGCCGCCGCCGATGCAATAGTTTTCAGCCCGCATACTTCTGACTCAGAAGCGCTTCAAATCAAAGCCACCAAAGGTAGTTATAATGTTTTATTTGCGCCTGATTTGCTGGCAGAACTTGGAAGTCTCATAAAAATTCATTTGCCGGGTAGCGAGAACCGCGCCGTATTTGTAATAAGCGATTCTAATGTTGCAGCAATCTATGGAGAGAAAACATTGGACGCGCTACGCTCGGAAGGCTTTCGCCCTACACTATCGAGCGTACCCTTCGGCGAACAGTCCAAAAGCCTTGAGCGTGTGTCAGAGCTATACGAAAAGTTAGCAGAAGCGCGTGCCGAACGCAAAGATATAATTGTGGCGTTGGGCGGAGGCGTTGTGGGAGATTTAGCCGGGTTTGTGGCGGCTACATGGCTACGTGGTGTGCCGCTAGTGCAAGTTCCTACCACGTTGCTGGCAATGGTAGATAGCAGCGTAGGCGGCAAAACTGGAGTTAATTTGCCACAGGGCAAAAATCTGGTGGGCGCATTTTACCCGCCACGCTTGGTGCTAACCGATGTCAATTTGCTAGATAGCTTGCCCGAAAGAGAGCGGCGCAGCGGTTGGGGAGAAGTTATAAAACACGCCATTATTCCCGGTGCAGACCTCAATGAGCAGGGCGCACTGAAACGCTTGGCGCGATTGGAAACGCACTTGCCACGCTTGCAAGCTGGCGAGGCGGAAATAACCGCTGCGATTTTGCGGGAGTCTGTAGCGGTAAAGGCAGGGGTAGTCGAGCAGGACGAGCATGAAACAGGCTTGCGAATGACTCTTAACTACGGGCATACTTACGCGCATGGTCTAGAGTCGGCTGGAGGTTACAACCTGCTATTGCATGGCGAGGCGGTAGCGATTGGGATGCACGGGGTAGCTTTGCTTTCACAGCAATTGGGCTACTGCGATTCCGCTTTTGTGGAAAGACAGCGCCAAATCCTCGAAGGCTTCGGTTTCAAGCTCAAGGCAGCAGTTGACCCGGATAGAGCGTTAGCAGCTATGGGTCTAGACAAAAAAAGTGATGGCGGGGCAATTCGCTGGATAATCCCAGAAGGGGTTGGGCGTGTCACAATCCGCAAAGACATACCCTTTGAAACAGTCCGTGAAGTAATGCGGGAATTGGTTGGGTAAAAAAAGGACGCTCCCAGTCGAGCGTCCATTTCAAGTTTTTTACTTCTAGCTGATAGAGGGTTGCATGTGGTGTTCGCCTGGCTTGCCCTCAAGGATGTGCTTAAGGCGCGAAAGGCTATGTTGAAGGTAGCCAGTGAGTACCGGGTCAAGCATCTGGATGGCAGTATTGGCGAAAAAACCGATAAAAGCTGTACGCATCACCAGTTTTAACTCAAGCGAAACGCGAGTATTACCATCGGCGGTCTTATGCAATAGCCATATAACCTCGCTGTCGTATTCTTTATCTTCAGAGCGCAATCGCACTTCCTGTCCGGGAGTAAAAACCACAACTTTATAAAGGATTGAAACCTTTTTGCCAAAAAACGCCCCTTTGCCCCTCACATAAGTACCCAAACGATAAATACCATCGGTAGAGGGTGGGCGTACCAATGGTTTAACCTCGAAATCCCGAATAAAATACTCGTTGGTTTTATTGCCATTAGAAAGATATTCGAAAACTTCTTCAGGGATTCGATTTATCTCTACAACACTTTTCATGATTATTTTCCTATTTCAAATAGATTTGAGGGTTTCTGCTTAAAGCTACCAAACTTGCCCCACTATGTAGGTAGTTTACAATACAATAATAGGCTTTCTCAAAAAGCGGCTTGTTAAAATCTTATTTGAATATTACTAAAAAATTGTATAAGCAATTACGAAACGCCCACATAACGAATTTTGGTAAGTCCGTTACCGAGTCCAGCTATCAGCAAATTACCATCGGCATTGAAAGTAACCCACGCCGCAGACGAGCCATTTTTAAAGCTGGCAAGGGGCGAGCCTTTAACCACATCCCAAAGGCGTGTAAACTGGTCTTCCGAGCCGCTTGCCAGAATTTTACCGGAAGGACTGAAAGCCACCGAGCGCACTTCCTCTGTATGCCCTTTGAGAGTGTAGCGCAGTTTGCCAGTAGCCGCTTCCCAAATCAGCACATTGGCATCCTTCGAGCCGCTTGCTACCAGTTTGCTATCGGGGCTGAAAGTGACAGGCAAAACCCAATTAGTATGACCTCTCAGGATAGACGAAGTTTTACGAGTAGCGACATCCCACAAACGTACCGTATAATCCAGCGAACCGGTAGCGATGAGCTTACCGTCAGGGCTGAATACCGCGCTTTCAATCCAGTTGGTATGCCCATTGAGGATGGCAAGCTCTTTGCCGGAAGGAATCTCCCACAGGCGCAAGGTGGTATCTTTAGAGCCACTGGCGAGGGTTTTGCCGTCCGGGCTAAAACTGACCGCCGCTATCTCATCGGTATGTCCCTTGAGGGTAGCCAGTTCTTCGCCACCGGGCAATTGCCATAATTTAATAGTCTTATCTACCGAACCGCTGGCAAGCAATTTTCCGTCCGGGCTGAAAGCCACCGCTCTAACTTCGGCAGCATGTCCTTTGAGCGTTTTAAGCTCTTTGTGGCTGGCAAAATCCCACAATTTGATAGTTTTGTCAGCAGAGGCGGTGGCAAGGATTTTACCATCGGGACTCAACACCGCTTGCCATAGCCCACCAGTATGCCCTTGCAAAGTGGCTACTTCTTCGCCGAAACGATAAGCAGGCGTAGGCGAGGGTAACGGGGTAGCAGTAAAAGACGGAGTAGGGGTAGGCGGTATGGTGGTAGGAGTAGGGATGGCGGTGGGACTTGGGGCAACCGTTGCGGTGAGCGCAGGTGTAACAGTAGGCGCGACAGTAGCGATAGGCGAATCGCCACAACCTACCAGCAGCATAAGCGCGGCGATTATCAGAAGAAGGGTTAGGGAAAAACGTTTGGTCATTCTTGTTCTCAATCTGTGGTAAAAAGCGACAAAAGGTTGAAAATACCGCTTTAGATGAAACCGCTTTTACCGAAATTTGTCAAGCCTCCCTTGTTCAATTTTGGCGGTAATATACTATGCCTTCACGTTCTTCGGCTAAAACCTGCCCTTCTTGTTTCAAACGTTCAAGATGTGACAAGACCTCCATCAAGCCCAAATAACGGTTGAAACCCTTCAAGCGGTCTCCCCAAATGGTATGCGCTACCCCTTTAGCAGTAAGCGGGCTATGCTCTAGCCCTGCTAAAATTTTATTCATACGATGGCGATGATGTAGCTTCAGATTTTCTATGCGGTGACGATGATTACCAAAGGGATGACCATGCGCTGGTAAAATCTCATCTACCTCTAAAGCGGCAAGTTTATCCAACGAACTGATAAAATCGCCCAATGGGTCGGGCCGAGAACCGGGGTATATACCGATATTGCTGCTAATGGTGGTTAAAAGATGGTCGCCAGACAAAAGTAATCGCTGTTCGCGGTTATATAGCACAAAATGACCGTTGGTGTGTCCGGGTGTCCAAACTACTTCCCAACCGTCAGTTTCATTCCGTAAGCTGACTTTCTCGCCTCCTCCCACCAAAGTATCACCCGGCTTTAAATCTATCATCTGCATTGGAAAACCGGCGGGGTCACCACCTAAATCAGCCGCGCCGTTTTGCAATAACCATTTATACATCGCCTCGTTTGACTCTTGCGGCTTAGAGGTGCGGTAGTGCATAAACTCATGGTCAAGTTGATGGAAAAAGATTTTTGCGCCCGGTGCCGCTTCACGCAGGGAGGAAAGCGCCCCGATATGGTCAATGTGGTAGTGGGTCAGGAAAATATCGGTTAACTCACCAAAATAAATGTCCAACGCTTTAAAGCCCTGCTGCAAATCTTCCCACGCAATAGGCAAACCTGTATCCACCAACGTCAGACGGTTTGTGCCTTTCAACAGGTAAACATTGATGTGAAACGGTTCAAACGGCATTGGAAGTTTTATTTTGTAGAGATTAGCCGCGACTTCTTGTATAGCAGATGTACCGGATGAGGCTGATTCAGACATTAGAAAAGTTCCTTTAAATAGGCTGATTTAAAACCCTAGTATGAAATACGGGTTTATAAATATAATTATGTAAACTTAATAGCTTGATAAGTAGAAAATAACATTCCTTGCTCTATCCAATTTAGAGTATGCGTTTTCCAAGCGCGGAAGCCACCAGTTCGATGCCCATTTCAACGGTGGCATCCTCTTGTAGGTTAGTACCACCCTGTGCAAGGTTGTGCCTATCTTCGAGATAACCCAAGCGCGGATTAATCTCCACCAAATCCATAGAAACTAATGCGCCCGTTTCCGCCAACGCTTCGCAGATAAAGTGCGCCTCGCGATAGTTCAAACCACCACGCGCTTTAGTGCCGGTGTTGGGGGCAATATAGGGGTCAAGCGCGTCTATATCAAGGCTAAGATGGATTGGGCGGTTGTTGTCAGGGTTTATCGAGTTCAACGCCATTTCCATCACCCTACCGATACCGTAGCGGTCAACCTCCATCATGGTAAAAACCTTGATGCCGGATTCGCGTAGCAAAATGCGCTCCTCTGCATCAATCGAGCGCACCCCAATAAGAGTCACATGGTCAGGCTTGAGCAATTGCGTTAGCCAATCAAAACCGGGCATTGAACCGGGATTAATTTTGCCCATCAGGGCAGCAAGCGGCATCCCATGCAAATGACCGCTAGGCGAGCTTTCGGGAGTATTGAAATCGCCATGTGCATCTACCCACACTACCGATACATCTGGTCGCGCCTTTACCATTCCGCTAATAGAACCCATTGCAATACTATGGTCGCCTCCAAGCGTAAGGCAAAATTTACCCTCCCCCGCTAGATTAGCCACTCTTTCAGAGAGAAGGCGACAGGCAGTACCCACCTCATGCGCGTATTTTACCTTGCCCAAAGTGACCTGACCTATATCAAGTTCACGGTGATGAGGCAGGTCGAAAGGCAAATCACCCGTATCAATAACCTGCCAGCCTAATTCTTGAATTGATTGCGCCATCCCTGCCCTACGCAGCGCATCGGGTGCATCTTCTACCCCCGCCAAGTCCTGTCCCAATGCCAGCGGCGCGCCAACCATTGCTATCATTCTTGGTTCGCTCAAATATTTCATGGGTTTCTATTTGCTCCACGTAATTGTAACCTACGCCGAATAACGATACCCAACCTTTGCCGAAAGCGACAGCAGAGCGTAAAGTGTCTCAAAATGTGGCACAGGCACATTATATTTGTGGGCGCGTTTCACTAATGCCCCTAGCAATGAATCTACTTCAGTGCGGTGTCCTTTCTCAAAATCGCGCTGTAGCGAACTTTTGAAGGCAGTATCAAGCGGGAAGAGTGGATGTTTAGCACGTTCTATCATCTCAGGCGCAAAATGCACCCCTTCCGCGTGGGCAACAGCGGCAGCTTCCGCTACCAGAGTCGCATAAAGCTGTTTGGTTAGGTCAAAGCCAAAAACCTCACCTCCATGAGCGCGTGCCGCAGCAGTTAGAGCAGCGGTAGGCGCAAGCGCAAGAAATTTAGTCCAAAGTACAGTATGCGGGTCGGCGCTGAGTGAAGCTTTGATATGTGCAGCATTGAGCAACTCCACGAATTTTTCCATCCGGGTAGTACGTACCTCGCTTAATTCGGCTACCTCAAAAGCGCTGCTATCACGGGCAGGTCCATACTTTATCACCACGCCCGGCTCACCTAGCGTGGCTTCAACGCGAACCGCTCCGGCTACTACACTATCATCACCATATAGAATCGAGAGTTGGTGGGGTGCATCCAAACCGTTTTGAATGGTTATGATAGCGGTTTCGTGTCCCATCAAGGGTTGCAATTTATTCCCCGCTTCGATGGTATCATAAGCCTTTACCCCGAAAATAATATAATCAACTTCGCCAACTTCTTCTGGGTCATTCGTAGCAAACACCTTGAGTACATCAGATTTAACTTCGCCCTGATTGATATAGCGCAAAGTCAGCCCTTTCTCTCGAATTGCCTCCAGATGCGCCCCTCTTGCAATAAAACTTACCTTATGATTGTTCAAGGCAAGTAAACCGCCCACATAACCGCCTACTGCGCCTGTACCAAATATCGCAAACCTCATAATATGTCTCCCTTTTTGTCTGGTAGCGATTGATCTCTATTCAATTGTAGTCCTTGATAGGAATCGTTGCAAGAAATAACCGCTAATTCGGTTTAAACAGTAATTTCATACTGACCGTTACAAGCAAGGCTTATCCTGTTTTTCTATTTGTTGGTACGTTTGTATAACTGGCAGGTAAATAAGGGATGCAGGGTAAGCTCCCCGCCGCGGGGTAAATAAAGGGTGTCCCTACCCCCCTTGAGGGGGTTAGGGTGGTGAATAGTTACTATTCAGAAGTGATATTGCAGATTTCCACAGATTCAAGCAGTAGAACTACAAAGATAGATTCCTTCTGATTCGGTGCAGATGCTTTGAGGCTCAACGTGGATTTGCACTGTTACGCCGTTGACGGAATTGTGAATATCCGTTTCAAGCCAATTGCAAAGGCGATGTGCCTCCAGAGCGGTCATTTCATCTGGTACAACCAAATGAAAATCAATGTGGCGTTCGGGTCCGGATTGACGAGTGCGTAGCATGTGGTAATTTACATACCATTCTTTGTAATGCTCGATTCTTTGGCTAATTACCCTATTTTCCTCTTCCGGCAAGCTAGAGTCTAGCAAGCCTGAAATAGAATGCAACAGAATATCCCAACCTGCTTTGATTATCAGCAAGGCAACCAGCAAGGCAACCACCGGGTCAAGCCAGTTCCAGCCCGTTAGCGAGACTAGCGACAAGCCCACCAGCACCCCAACACAGGTTACAACATCAGCGTGAAGATGCGCGGCATCCGCCAGCAAGGCGATTGAGTCGGTCTCTTTAGCTACTTTCTTGAGATAACTGGATACTAAGTAGTTGACCAGCGCAGAAGCGCCCATAATGGCGGCACCCAACAAAGGTTGGTCTATCACGGGGGCTTCGCCGAATTTATCCAGTGCTTCCACAATGATTACCCCGGCTCCTGCAAAAATGAGCAAGGATTCGATTGCGCCGCTCAAGTTTTCGATTTTGCCATGACCAAATGGGTGGCTTTTATCAGCGGGACGCGCCGCTATCCTAATCGCTATAAGGGCAATAATGGCGGCTATTAAATCTACACTGCTATGAATCGCCTCGGAGATAACACTGATTGAGCCGATAGTCAGACCAACCGCCAGTTTGGAAACAATAAGCGAACTATTTGAGATAACACTCCAACGCGCAGCACGCTTGCGCCGCGTGACTATATCTATACAGGCGGTTTTTGTATTCGTAGCAACCTGCTCATTAACCTTTAGCAAAGGATATTCCTTTCTTCCACACTACTTTGTTATGAAAGCTAACCAAAAAATATTAATATATTATACGCAGTTTGTGAAGAATGAAAGAAAAAATTAGTGTTTGCCATCTTTAATTGAACATCAAAGATAAACATTGAGAATAATATTGGTTAATATTTCTCATTAGTAAAGGCTAATTTGCGATACCTGTGCATTAGCGCAAAAAGTGTGTTATACTTGTTAAGAACAAATATATGGCTGTGATAAGAGGTTGCGTCAATGAAGTTACGTACCTCAGGGAACTTCTTCAGCAATCGGCACTTATCCAACGTGTCCTGTTTTCCTTCTCTTTGAAGCTTTCCCCAGGCTAATTTTTCTGTTCATCTTTTATCAATAATATGACTCGTTCTGGCTGTATGCCGGGGAGAGATTTTTTAGGAAGGCTAACCATACCTTTGAGTACGAACAATTTAATTACCGAAGAACCAACGCATACTGAACCCAAACTTGCCACCTTTGCCCAATTTGGATTTCCCTCCTATTTGAAAGAAGGGCTGCATAAGATGGGGTTTCATCACCCTACCGAAATTCAGTCTAAAGCTATCCCAATACTGATGACCGGTCAGGATTTGATGGCACAGTCTATGACCGGAAGCGGAAAAACTGCCGCTTTTGCGCTGCCTATGCTTGCCAGAATTCAGACCAAATCAAGAGAGTTGCAAGCTCTTATTATTGTACCAACCAGAGAATTGGCGGTACAAGTAACCCATGTTTTCAAAGGTCTCGCCGGAAACAGCGCCAGAATTACCTCAATCTATGGTGGCGTTGGTATGGAAGGACAAATCCGAGGGTTGCAAACCGGCGGCTATCAGGTTGTAGTGGGAACGCCCGGACGCTTGCGTGACCATTTAAATCGTGGCACTTTGAAACTTGGTAACGTCCGCATGTTGGTTCTCGATGAAGCTGATGAAATGCTAGATAGAGGCTTCACTCAGGATATTGAAGCAATCGCCAGTTGTGCGGGAGTGCCGGGAAAACGCCAAACCGCCCTATTCTCGGCTACTTTGCCGGAATGGGTAATGAAAACCGCTTTAACTCATATGCGAAGTGACCACGAATCCATTTTAATTCCGCCCGGTTCAGTAGTCGGTCCCGACATTGAGCATTTAATTTACGATATGAAGCTAATGGATAAGCCAGTGGCGTTGTGCCATTTGCTCGATACCTACCCTTCCCATTCTATGCTCGTGTTTGCGCGTACCAGACATGGCGTTCACAAACTTGCTGCTCGTTTGCAACATGCCGGCTATTCTGCGGCAGGGCTTCAGGGCGATTTGAGCCAGAACGCCCGTGACCGCGTAATGTCGGACTTCCGAATGAAAAAAATCCGCATAATGGTGGCTACCAACGTGGGGGCGCGTGGTTTGGATGTCAAAGGTGTGAGCCATGTTATAAACTATGACCTGCCGGAAAGCCCCGAATTATTTACACACCGGGCTGGGCGTACTGGTCGCAACGGTGAAAGCGGCACTGCTATTACCTTTTTGACAGGGGAAGACCGTGATAAATGGCGCGAGATTGAAGCGGCGATGCGCAAAGCCGGAGTAGATTACACCCGTAGCAAATGGGATGGACCTCGCGCTACCCCAGAATCTATTCAAGCCTTTAACGCTGTTCCGGTCAATGAAATTAGCAGCTACGATGAATCAAAATTTGCGCCACGAGAATATCCGCGCCGCGAAAATAATTCATGGCAGCCCCCTAGAAATGACAGACCACGCCGCGAAAATAGCCAACCACAGGGGCAATTTGACCGTTCTACCAAACGTCCTATCCGCAAGGGCAGTTTTGAAAACGGTTCAGAATCTCGTCCAGAACAAGGCAACCGCAACGAAGGCAATCGCAATGAAGGGTTTCGAGAACGAGATGTGGCGTATTCCGGCGGAAAACGCCGTAATTCCTACGGACGTTAGGTAAATAGACACCCCTAGTTCAAACAAGGGGAATTATGCTCCTTATGATGCAAGAGCCGGATGGGTTTTAGTCCGGCTCTTTGTTTTCGACTGCTTGGTGGGGGTGCGTAAGAGGAGGGGTAAATTCTATTTCAAGGGGGGGAAATAATTTCGCAACTTAGGTAATATATTAGGCTTGGTAATAATTCCTTTTAGATTGATACCAGAAACATTTACTAACTCATCCTCAAATTCAGTAAAAACTACAAACTCAGCGGTTTCCATACCCGGAATTGCCTGAATATTCTTACAAAGATAAATGTAGGGCATTGATTCAATAAAGTTATCTGCTAATACAATCTGCGGTTTGTATTCGGCTGCTCGCGCATAACCCTCGCTACAGTTAGCGGCTTCAACCGCATCGTAGCCATGCAACTCAAAGAATAAGCGCACAACTTTTCTCAAGGCAGAAGTTTCATTAATAACAAGTACCACCATTTCACCTATTCCTTTTATGCTATAATCGGTTACAAGAAAATGGTGGGGCGGTGGATTAGTACCACCCCTGATTGAATAATGTGGCGGTAAACTTTCCTATCCCGCCCTTGCAATAGGGAGCATAACGCAAGCTACTGCAACAGTGCAGTAGTTTGTATTAAAGATATGTCTAATAAACTAGGATGTATAAACTAACGTAGGGTGTGGATAATTAAAAACTATGGGGTTCATCCTATGTCAAAATTCTTACTGCTTGAATCTAGTATCGAGAAGCGTCACGTACAAGCCCCATACCAACATCCTTTATATTTATAAACTAAGTAAAAGAATAAAAACACCAAACATAGCAATAATCGTTATCTTATGAAGACATTTTAATCCATGTACTATGAAATTCAAGTGAAATAAATAGAAAAGTTGGTTACAAAAATAACAGATTCACCTATTCTGTACTACTTATGGGGGTTTGAATTCAAAGTGTTTATTTTGCAATTATAATGTTGCTTTAGAAGTCCTTTGAGCCTTTTCATTTCGCAGTTATAAGAGAAATGACACTATCTTGGGGGGAAATTCATTATAAATGTTTTACCTAAAATTTACATATTTTTCCATTCTATACACCTAACGGTTCTATAATTAATCCTGATGTTTGTGCGATGGAATTAGACAGCAACCGCGGTTTTGGTTTTAGCAGGGTTCTGGCATCTTTCAATGATGAAGGATTCATGTATTACTAACTGAAAATATTACCAACCCGGTGTGCTAAGGCAAAGAAAGACTCGCAATTATGACATTAAAAGTCGGCGAAAAAGTCGTGGTACAACGTCCACACTTCCAACAGCTTTTTGAAAAGCTTGTTCAACAGGGCTATCAGATTGTAGGTCCAACCGTTCAGAATAAAGCCATTGTATATGCAGAACTTGATTCTTCCGATGAGCTTCCTGAAGGCTGGGCTGATGAGCAAAATAACGCATCTTACAGGCTAAAAAAGCGTGAAGATGAGTCGCTATTTGGCTATGTAGTAGGTCCTCATTCTTGGAAAAACTTTTTATTTCCAGCCAATCTGCAAATGTGGCGAACCGATGCCGGGCTATCTAGTTTCCAAGAATCCGCAGAACCGCCTCCAAAATATGCCTTCATGGGGGTGAGAGCCTGCGAGCTACACGCCATACATATTCAGGATAAGGTTTTTTTACAGGGTAATTATGTGGATTCGGACTACCGTAAAAAGCGCGAGAACCTTTTTATTGTAGCGGTAAACTGCACTGAACCGGGTGGTACATGTTTTTGTAGCTCTATGCGAACCGGTCCACAGGTTGAATCAGGCTTTGATATTGCATTGACCGAAGTTTGTGAGGATTCAGAACATTACTTTGTGATGGAAGCAGGCTCAGATGTAGGCGTAAAGATTTTGCAAAAAATCCCGCATAAAACGGAAGCGCCTGCTGAAATCGAAAAAGCAAGCCGTTTGGTTAGGCAAGCGGATGAGCAAATGGGACGCACTCTTGCTACTGAAGGGCTAAAAGAGTTACTTTACCGTAATACAGAAAACCCGCGCTGGGAGGAAGTAGCCAATCGCTGCCTCACTTGCTCAAACTGCACGATGGTTTGCCCAACCTGTTTTTGCTCCAGAGTCGAGGATGTCACCGAGTTGGACGGCGCGAGTGCAGAACGTTGGCGCAAATGGGATTCGTGCTTCATCGTGGAGTATTCCTATATAAAAGGCGGCGCGGTGCGACCTTCTGTTCACTCGCGTTATCGGCAATGGCTCACTCACAAACTCGCCGCATGGCACGACCAATTCGGTACTTCCGGCTGTGTAGGTTGCGGACGCTGTATAACATGGTGTCCGGTAGGGATAGACCTGACTGAAGAGGCACTTGCCATTCGCCAGAGCGAACTAGCACGCTGAGAAAGGAAAGGGCATTATGTTTGAGCAAGTTATAGCAAACCATCCTTTCTTTATAGGGATGGGTGAATACAATGTCAACCTGATTGCAGAACATTGTACCAACGTTGATTTTAAATCGGGAGAGTTTATCTTCAAAAACGATACTCCGGCACAACAATTTTATATTATCCAACACGGCAAAGTTGCGCTTGAAGTAGCAGGAGCAAAAACCGGCTCGGTTATAATTCAAACTCTGCGGGATGGTGATATTCTCGGTTGGTCATGGCTTTTCGCGCCTTATCGCTGGCATTTTGATGCCCGCTCGGTTGAACAAACCATTGCGCTCTCAATTGATGGCAGGTGGTTGCGCGAATATTGCGAACTAGACCACGACTTAGGTTATATAGTGATGAACCGTGTAGCGCAATTGACTATCCAAAGACTGCAAGCAACCCGGCTACAATTGCTGGATTTGTACGGCAAATCCTCTGAAAGGCGGTAATAGATGAGTTCTGCTGAAATCATTTCATCTGCCTTGCCAGATTCTATGCTACCCATTCCTTTTGTGGTTGAGCAGGTTCGCAAGGAAACGAATGATACCTTTACCCTATTGCTTGAACCGGTAAATGGACACAGCGAGTTTCGTTTTCAACCGGGACAATTCAACATGCTCTATATGTTTGGGGTAGGCGAAGTGCCTATATCAATCAGCGGAGATCCGTCTCATCCTGAAACTCTTGTGCATACTTTAAGAGCGGTTGGTTCTGTCACTAATGCTATGCGTATGCTAAAACCCGGTGACAAAATTGGAGTGCGGGGTCCGTTCGGGTCTCCATGGCCCGTGGATAAAGCCATCGGCAAGGATATTGTACTTATAACGGGTGGAATTGGACTCGCGCCCTTGCGCCCCGCCATTTACCATATTCTCGCCAATCGCCCTAATTACGGTAAGTTTGTGCTGCTATATGGGGCGCGTACTCCCCAAGAAGTGCTTTACAAAAGCGAATTGGCTAAATGGCGCAGCCGCTTTGATATGACGGTAGAAGTAACAACTGACCGCGCTACCGGAAGTTGGATGGGCGATGTTGGCGTAGTGACTACCCTTATACCTAGAGTGCCTTTCGACCCTCATAATGCGGTGGCGCTGGTGTGCGGTCCCGAAATAATGATGCGCTATACTATTATGGAACTGGAAAAACGTGGTGTGCCTCTTGACCATATTTACGTCTCGATGGAGCGCAATATGCAATGTGCCATCGGGCTTTGTGGACATTGCCAAGTAGGTCCGGTGTTTGTGTGCAAGGATGGTCCTGTTTTCAGATTTGACCAGATTCAAGATTGGTTCAAAAAGTGGGAGGTTTGAAATGCAGCCTGAGAAAAAACCAAAACTGGCAATCTGGAAGTTCGCCTCATGCGATGGCTGCCAGCTAAGCCTGCTCGATTGTGAGGATGAGCTATTGGCGGTGGCGGAAAAGGTAGAAATTGCCAATTTCCCCGAAGCCTCTAGCACTGTACTCAAGGGACCTTATGATATATCACTGGTGGAAGGTTCAATTACCACTTTACATGATGCCGAACGCATCCAGAAAGTACGCAACCTTTCAAAATACCTCATTACGATTGGAGCTTGCGCCAATGCGGGCGGTATTCAAGCGCTCCGCAATTTTAAGGATGTAAAAGAATTTACCAGCGCGGTTTATGCCAATCCTGCATTTATCAGCACCCTAGATCGCTCAACGCCTATCGCGCAGCATGTAAGGGTGGATTTTGAGTTGCAGGGCTGCCCTATCAATAAATACCAACTACTGGAAGTAATAAACGCGATGCTAAATGGGCGCAGACCTAATACGCCGCCTTATAGCGTATGCGTGGAATGCAAAATGCGGCAAACCGTTTGCGTGATGGTTGCGAATGGAACTCCTTGCTTGGGACCGGTCACACACGCCGGATGCAATGCGCTCTGCCCTTCTTATCAGCGCAATTGCTTTGGCTGCTACGGACCAAAGGAAACCCCCAATACCGCTTCTTTAGGCGCACAATGGGAAGAAATGGGCAAGAGCAAACCCGAACTTGTACGCGCGTTCCGAAGCTTCAACGCTTACGCTGAGGCTTTTAGAAAAGAGAGCAGGTCACATGAGCGTTAAAACAATCAAAGTTGATTATCTGTCGCGGGTAGAGGGTGAAGGCTCGCTGCACGTCAAAATCAAGGATAATACGGTTGAGGATGTAAGGCTGCAAATATTCGAACCTCCCCGATTCTTTGAGGCTTTCTTGCGGGAGCGTGATTTCCGCGAAGTGCCTGATATAACCGCACGTATTTGCGGGATTTGCCCGGTTGCCTACCAGATGAGTTCTGTGCATGCCCTCGAAAATGCCTTTGGGGTCAAGGTAGAGGGACAATTGCGTGCGCTAAGACGCTTGCTTTATTGCGGAGAGTGGATTGAGAGCCATGCGCTGCATGTCTTTATGCTGCATGCGCCTGATTTTCTAGGCTACCCAGATTCTCTGACACTTTCAAAAGACTACCCGGATTTGGTCAAAAGCGCATTGCAACTGAAAAAAGCAGGCAATGAAATTGTCGCGCTGGTGGGTGGTCGCGAGATACACCCGATTAACGTCAAGGTTGGTGGCTTTTACCGAGCACCTCGCAAAAAAGAGCTTAAGCCCTTGGCAGAAAAACTTAAACAAGCGCGGGAAATAGCAATTCAAGCGGTAAAATTTACTGCAACCCTACCGATGCCAGAATTTGAGCGTGATTACGTCTATGTAGCGTTACGCCATCCCGATGAATACCCTTTTAACGAAGGGCGACTGATCTCAAATAAAGGTCTGGATATAGCGATTTCCGATTACGAAACCCACTTTAGAGAAGAGCATGTCCAGCGCTCCAACGCGCTACATTCGCGCCTAATTGGAAGCAAGCCTTATTTTGTAGGTCCGTTGGCGCGTTACAATCTGAATTTTGACAAACTTTCCCCGCTGGCTCAGGAAACCGCCCTCGAAGCAGGGCTTGAAACTAGCTGCAACAATCCATTCAAAAGTATCATAGTGCGTGCAGTCGAAACGCTTTACGCCTGTGATGAAGCATTGCGCTTGATTGCACAATATGAAGAACCGGACGCTCCCGCAATTGAAGTTGAACCGCGCTTGTCCAGCGGATACGGTTGCACCGAAGCTCCTAGAGGTATCCTGTATCACCGCTACAAAGTTGATAAGGAAGGGTTGATTACTGAAGCAAAAATTGTTCCGCCAACTTCACAAAATCAGAAGATTATCGAAGATGACCTTCTGAAGTTTGTAACCAAAAATATGAATATGCCTACAGACGAACTTACGTTGAGATGTGAACAGGCAATACGCAATTATGACCCCTGTATTTCTTGTGCTACCCACTTCCTGAAACTTCATATTGAACGAAGCTGACAAGAATCCCCTCTGCTGTTGCCTATAGTAGAGGGGGTGTCATTCCTAGAGCTTACCACAATCCAATTTATTAGCCTATTTTTTTATGTCTAATATTCCGGGTATAGTGTGCTTTTATACCAACTTGCCGAATAAACGTCAATGGTGTTAGACTTGAGAGATGATAAAAATAAATAATTATGTCAAGTAATTTAATAGCGCCTATATTGCAAGGAGAAAGCTCTCCACCAAGCCTATGGCGCAACCGTAACTTCAACATCTTCTGGACTGGGCAAACGATTAATAGCTTAGGAGATTCCTTCGCCTTTATTGCTCTACCACTATTGGTTTTACAAGCTACCGGATCGGTAGCACAAATGGGACTGGTAACTGGTCTATTCGGTTTGGGTCAATTATTGGCAAATTTAGTTTCCGGACTAGTGGTAGATCGCGTAAACCGCCGCAAATTAATGATAGTCTGCGACATAGGGCAAGCGCTGGTGTACATGTTAGCGCCGATAGGTTGGTGGTTGCTTGGGTCACAAATCTGGCTGATTTACCTTCTCACCTTTGTGGGCGCAATTCTGTCAGCCTTCTTTCAAGTTGCCTATATCACCGCCATAGCCGGGTTGGTAGAGCGAGAGCAGGTAACAGAAGCGAATGGGCGTTTGCAAGTGACAGTAGGTACTTGCTTTGTAGTCGGTCCAATGTTAGCCGGACTGCTTTCAGCAATCTTTGGACCTATTGTTGCGCTGGGGCTGAATTCAATTTCTTTTTTATTCTCGGCAATTTCGCTTTGTTTGGTACAATGGAATAAACAGCTGCCACCAGACCAAAAGTATAAACCAAACATCTGGAACGAGTGGCTGGAGGGAGCAAAGTTTCTGTTTCGTCAGCCAGTGCTAAGAGCGGTAGCCTTATTGTTAGCGGTAAACTCATTTATTTCCACAGCCGGGCTGGATCTCTTTATCTTTTACCTGAAACACCCACTTGGACAAAGCGATGATACCGTAGGTTTGGTTTTAGGTGTAGCCAGTATCGGGGCGATTGCCAGCGGTATTGGGGTAGCGCCACTCCGCCGCAAATTTGGGTTTGGCGTTTGCTGGTTGGGTGGTTTGGCAGTTGGCTCACTTTGTATTGGCTTGATAGGTTTCGTACAGGGAATCATAGCAATTGCAATACTATCAATTTTTTATATGTTTGGGAATATGGTTTCCGGCATATCCTCTATGTCACTTCGCCAACAAATTACGCCAAGCCACATGCTAGGACGAGTTACCGCTTTTTTCTGGTTCTTCATGCGGGTTCCGGGAATGTTCGGCGCAGCCATAACCACCGCAATTGCAGAGGTTACAGGGGTTACATTTATGCTGGTTGCAATGGGAGCGATAGGCGTTCTACTTTCGGCGGTAGGTTTGCTAACACCTGCCCGCCAAAGATACCCAGAAAGATATGAGCAAAAAGGTTAGGGGGATTGCACAAAATCTAAAGTAGTAGCCTTACAGTTTAGCATTAATCCGGTTGCGTTGGTTTTACCGTCTTAGCAAATTTAATACCAGCAACACTAGCAATGCTATCGGTATCAGTCCCCAGAAGAAAAACAAGAGCCTGACTCTGAAAGAAACAGTAGAATCAGGAACAAGCGGTTTTTTAGCGGCTTCGGTTTTTGCAGCGCTTTTTGTTTCCTTGTTTTTATTTTTCCCGGTTGTCTGGCTATTATTGACGTTTTTTTGCGAAGATTGGGCTTTCTTAGCATGCGCTTGTGCCGATGGGGTAGAGGAAACTAACGGGAAACTGCTGGTAAGTGGCTGAATAGGGGCATAATTACTCTCGGCAAAAGCAATCATCCCTGCTACCTGTGGATAACGCCCATACATATCAAAGGCTTGTAAACGGCGCAGCGTCTCGGAGGCTTCCTGCCAACGTCCTGCTTGCAAATGGTCGTTTCCAATTATGTAAAGCTGTTCTAGTTCTAATTGTTGCTTAACGTAAGTCAGCTTGTTTTGAGTCTCAGGGTGGTAAGGATATATAGCTAACAGGTTTTCCAGCTTTTGCACTGCTACCGCCCAATCACCTCGGTCAACGGCAAATTGGGCTTCCTGCTCCATTGCTACAAACTGTGCTTGGTGATTGGACTCCTCCATACGCGCTTGTGTATCGGTAATATACCAATCGAGGTCGGTATATAAGCCGCCTCTATCCATCATCTTGACTTGGCGAAACCCATCCAACGCTTCCTGCCATTCGGCTGTGGCATGCTTTTCACGAGCAATTTGATAAACCGATTGCAAACTCTGGCTGAGTTGGACACGCGGTAAAGATACATTTGCTTCAGGCTGCTCTGGCGATAATTCAAGGACGGCAGTTAATTTTTCAATCGCTTTATCCCACTCTTGCTCTTCAATTGCAACTCTAGAAATACCCATAAGAGTATTTATCTTGTTGTTAACTTCGGTAATAACCACTTTTGCGCTACTGATAATATCGGTAAATTCCCCTTTTTTATCACGTTTACGCAATAATTCAAGCGTAATTGCAGCCTCATACCATTTTTTGGATTCTATCTGCATCTTCAAGGTAAATTTAAGTGCCTCTAAAATTTGGTAATAGCGCACCTTATCCAGCAATTGTTGTGCATTCGGGTGGTCGGGTTCGGCTGCCAGCACATCTACCAACTTTTCAATTGCAGACACCCAGTTTTTTTCTTTTAGAGCTTGACGCGCTTCTTCATAAAGGCGCGGGACACGTTCTTGCGCTTCTTTCAACTTCTGGCGAGCTTGCGCTACTAGCTGTGCTACCTCGCGGTATTCTGGCTCTTTATTGACGATTATTTCAAAACCATTTACAGCCGCATCCCATTCTTCGGTTTCAAAAGCTGCGAGGGCATCGGTATAAAGCTGTGATAGGTGTTCCTGATATAGCTGTTCTTCCAAATTGTGTTGTGAATCTGTGATTAGCCAATCAACTATTAGATAATGCCCATCGCTATCATTTTCCTTTAAGGTGCGAAATACCCGCAAGGCTTCACTCCAGTTGCCGGAGTCAAAAAACCCGCGACCTTCGGCATAAAGCCGGGCTTGTACCTGTTTGAATTCAAGTTGGTGTAGTTTTTGGGCGGTTTCCTTTCTATAGGGGTCAAGCTCTAGAAGTTTTTGAAGACGCTCGATTGACCTTCCCCATTCTTCACGTTCAATAGCAGAATCTGCTTCGTTTTCTAGGGCTTCAAGCTGCTTAACGCGCTGCTCATCGGGGGAGGTTGAAAGTATATTGAATAGAATGCCATCGCGACGCTGCGTGTATAAAATGGGTGTACCCCACTCAACCTGATTTTTATTCTCGTAAATGGCAAAGCGAGCTTGCGCCATCACGCTGTTTATACTTTTGCCTTCACTTATTCCTCCAAGAATTTCGTGTGCCAGCGTTTCGCGAGTCTTTTCGGAAATTTCAAAGGGCAATGCCACACATCCGGCTAAACCTTGTTCTACTAACGCCTGTGCGATGGTATTAATTCCGGTTGCGCCATCTCCCACCGAAGTTTCAAAAACTACCAAGCGGATGCCGGGATGTTCCTTTAGCAAGTTCCAAAGCTTTAGGACACTCAGGCTTTCGGGTTCGCCATCTTCACCAGTGATTCTCAGTTCGCCTCTTTCTACCGGAGCAACAACCCATAAAACATGGTGTTCGCCTACCCATAACTGCTTTTGCAACGCCGAAAATGTAGAGTCCTTAACTCTTTCTAGGCTTATCAAACCACGCTGTCGGTACTCACCTGCCGAATCAGCCAACGCTTGCCGGTATTCTTCGGAGTCTATTTTAGTGTAGCCCTCTGGCGCACTAACCCAACACAAAACCCGAACCGTACCACGCACTTGCACCGGAACAGGTTCTTTTTCGGTTTCAACTAACCTTACCAGCGAAATATCGCCTGCTAACCCTAAATAACTGTTGGCATAAGGATAGTACAGATATTCCCACGGTAAAATATTTAAGGTTGAATCACTACCTAGCAATAACCTTATAGTGGTAAATTTTCCCTCGCGCTCGCCCTGTACCAAAATATTGCGAAGGGCAGTTTCCATCTCATTGTTGAACAGTTCGATAAATAGATTCCAGCCAAATTTTTGAACAGCCCGCATTTCAGGACTATCAAACCCCACATCAATATAACGCGCTTGTCGCAAATACCATAACAAATTGTCCAATTGCTGGGAGTTATAGGTCAGGGCAAAGTTACCAAGATACCGATTGCCTTCGCTAGTAGTCATCTCTAGCTGATAACCTGCCAATGAGGTAGTCAATTTCAACTCAATTTGATAGCCATACTCACCGCTATCGCTCTTTACAGGTTCGTTTAAAAACGCGGCAGCATTTTGTGAAAGGCTTTCGGCTACCTTTTGGCGAACTTTATTCAGCAGTTCGGCGGTATCTTTGAAGCTAGGATTAATTGCAAAAATTGATTCGAGCTTTTGATGGGCAGCCGCCCAATCTTGCTGTTCAAGCGCAATCTTTACCCCTGCGTACATTGCTTCAAGCTGCGATTCGGTGCGCTTCTCGCTGGTAATTGAAATAAGTGCTTCGACATCGCTGTATTGCGCCGACTTATCAACCGCTTGCAATTTGCCAAATATCTCCAGCGCATCATCCCAGCGTTTTGCTTCGTAGTTCTCGCGCCCTTTCTGGTAAAGGGTACTAAGTGTTTGCTGATTGCGGGCGTACTCTAATTTTTCTGAAGCTTCGGCATTATCGGGTTCGAGCGTTAACGCCACTTCAAGTTTGCGTATGGCAGTTGCCCAAATTTCTTTCGCTAACGCGGTATTTGCTTCTTCCAGCATAGTAGCAGTGCGGGCGCGTTTTTGTGCTTTATCTATCTTCAGTTCAGTTTCAGCCACCAAAAGCGATGCCTGCGGATATTGGTTCAGCCCATCCAACGAATGTAGTTGTGTAAAGAACTCTATCGCTTCCAGCCATTGTTCTTTCGCTAATGCCGTATCGCCCTTTGCAAAAAGGTCAGCCAAAATTAACTGGACTCTGGCAAAAGCGATTTTTTCAGAAGCAGTCGGATGAGCAGGCGCAAGTTTCAGCAATTGTTCAAAACAGGAAATACCCTCATTCCAACGTTGCTGCTCAAAATAGTATTGGGATTCAGCCTCAAGCTCAATTATTTGGGATTTTTTCTGCTCTAGCGACTCTTTGGCTTCGGCTTCAGCTATCATGTTATGAGTATCGCCATAGAGCATTCCGCTATCTAGTTCTCTCAATTTGTAGAGACGTTCCAACGCTTCATGCCAGCGTTCAGCTTCAAAGCAATCACGCCCTACGGTGTAGAGTTCCAGCAATTGTTGTTGCAACCTGACTTGCTTAAAAAGGCTCTCGGCTTCTTCTAATGCCGGATACAAGCGCAATGCCTGCTCAAGACGCTCAATGGCAAGCGTCCAATCTTTTACCATTACCGCCATCTGCGCTGAAGAAAAAAGGCTAGTTGCTTCCTCTATTTTCTGGATATCTTGTACCTTAGACTCTGCTTCTACTATCAGTGAGGGCAAATCCTTGAAACGATTGCGGGAATCCTGCGCTTTAATTTTGTGGAACTCTTCCAGAGCAGCCAACCAGCGTTCCTCTTGCAACAGAGTTTTAGCATTCTGGTATTGCTCATCCAATGTTTGATTACGTCTGGCATAGTCCAACAATTTCTTTAATTCTGGACGGTCTGGTTCAAGTTGCAATAATTGTTCCAGCAATTCTTTCGCACGCGCCCATTTCTCCTGATCCAGTGATACTTTGGCATCTCGCGACAGCGTAGATAATTGCCGCTTACGTATTTCTTCGGAATTTTGGCTTTCAAGTTGGAACATCTTTCCGGTAGGGTGCGCGGTGAAAACCAGCAAAGCGCCCCAATCCGCTTCATGACCGCTAGTAAAGAGCAATTCACGAATACGTGCCACCGCTTCATCTAAACCCAAGCCCTGCGCCAATCCGCTTAATAACCCACGCGCTACAATTTCGCGCCCTTCCGAATTTAACTCAAAGGGTATCAGTACACAACCGCCCCAGCCTTCATGCACCAGCGAATTGCCCAGCGCGTTCATCTCGGCAAGTTCATTAGTGTTTTTTTCAAGTATAAGGATACGCAATTTCGGACAAATCGAAAGCCAGTGACTGGATTCGGAGATAGAGAAGCTGTGTGAACTAGCCGATGTTTCAGCGGCAAAGCTGCATTTCAGCCAGATTAGATGGAATTCATCATCAGCAAGTATATTCGCAATATCCGCCGCATTTGGGGCAGCAGTAATTTGTAGCAACCCCTGATAACGCTGCTCCTTGACCGCTTCTTCGATTTCTAAGTAATAATTACTACTGTCAGAGGAATCATCAAAAACCAACATTTTCAACGGTAAGCTAATTTTTGCGTATTCGTAGTGAAGCCCGTTTCCGGTGGAGCGTGAAAAAATAATGCCGCCGGCAAGATTAAAATAACTTTTAGCGTTGGGATAGTATAAATACTCCCACGGAAGTTGGTTAAGTAAAGAATCTTCAGGGTCAAGAGCCAATCTTAATCGGATTTTGTGGTCTTCACGCCGCGCCTGAACAAGCCTTTCTCGCAGAGCGCCCTCCATCTGGTTATTGAAGACTTGGTTAAAGAGACTCCAGCCGAATTGTTGGATAACCTGCATTTCTGGGCTATCCAGCCCGTTACCGTATTGCTGAGCTTGGCGCAAATAGGTGATGAGGTTTTCTATTTCATGCGGGGCATAGGACAGGCGAAAACTATTGAGTATAGCCGAGCCGTCAGCCGTTTTCAATTCGGATTGGTAGCCGGTATCCACCAGATTTATATGCAATTCAAGATCGAGTTTGCCCGTATCAGACAAAGTAAAACTCCTACGGAAAACTAAGCAAGGGGTTAGATAGAACTATACTAATAACCCCCAAATGCTTGTTTTCAATAGCCATATTATAGCCAACAGGAGATAATATTCAATACGATTAGCCTTGCTCAACCGCCATAAAGAGCGCATTTGCGCCAAACTCTCCGGCAGAGCGCAAGATTTCGCGGGAGGGTGGTTCGGCGCGTTCTTGACCACGTCCTTCCCAAAGGCAACCATAATCGCCCCCGGTAATTATCAGGCGATTGGCTTCGACTACCACACCGGCAGGGTCAAGCGCGGGAGGGGAACTGGCAAAAAGATAACGGGAGTTTAATAAGGGATGACCAAAGCGCGGCTGAATTAATTGCCGATTCAGGCGTTGTGCCAGTTCAATACTAGAACGGCTGAAATCGTCTGGCGTACCACTAGGCAAACCGTTACGGCATGGCTCGCACCACAAAATACCGCCCCGGTCAAGAAATCGCCGCAAAGATTGTTCTTCTTCAGGGCTGAAACCGAAACCTACTCGCCCCGTCATATACAGTACCCGACAACTGCGAATGGCAGCTTCATCCATTGGGCTAACGCCATCTAATAGGTTCGCATCAAGTATAGTATTCGCGCCAACATCACGCAGTAATCGGCGCACCCCATCCGAATGGCGTTTCCATTCCGAACTGGCGGGCGGCCCGTAGCGTACTATCCCAACCGTCAAGCTAATACGATTTTGGCGCACCGGGTTTGCCGATGCTCCCGTGCCGGCTGCCATAACTCGCGCCGTCATATCAATTTCATTCGGACCGGGTTGCATTACTACCGTAGGGTTACGGACTTGCTTGGTTGCCGGATTATAGCTGATACGTGCTATCTCTATCGAACCGGGTACAGGCTCAAGGCTGGCGCGAACCTGACAGCTTTCCAACACACGGGTTGGCTGTGCCTTGCCGCCATCGGTTACAGCTTGCATTTGCGCCTGCTTTTCCTGATATTCCAGCACAACAAAAGCGGTAGCAACTGCATCGGCAGGCGGCATTGTAATAATTTGCGGTTCTGAAAGATAAAGCAAGCGACCTTCCGAATCAATCGCTACTCCCTGTTTTACGGTTAGGCGATTGTCGGCGGGCTGCATCGCCACCACCTCAAGACCCTGCACAATACCTACTCCGTGCATCGAGAGTAGGTGAAAACGCATCATATTGCGGTGGTAATCGTGCGCGTCAGCCCATGTATTTTCATCTATAAGCAAACCTCTGAACGGGTTTACTCGCAAAAAGCGAAATTTTGTGGTTGTCTGTGGGCGGAAGGTCATTTATATCTCCTGTGCCAATTATCAAGACTGTTGACCTGTTAAAATTTTCAAGCGATAAATAGTATGAGCCGGTTTTTCGGCTTCGATAATACGCCGGATAATAATTTCTTTCTGCGCCATTTCCTCCGGGCTGATTCCATTCAGCCTCAGAGTAACGGTAAAACCATAGCGTTCACGCCCTGCAATAGTAGTATTTATTCCAAGATACGTTTCCGGTCCCAGTGACATCCCATCCATATATTCGGCTATATCCGGTTCAATGCCGGTATATAGCTTGAGATATTCAGCCAAACCGCGTTTAGTGCCGCGTCTGCTGTACAAATCTGAGGCTGAAAGAACTAATTTGCGCCTTTGTTCCAAAGACCAGTTTTCATCTAGCGCAAGATTTACCCAATTGGCAAGCCATTCCATCATCTCAGGTGAAGTCATAAGCGGGTGAAAATAGTAAGCGAGGTTATCCGCCATCTGCTGTAAGGGTTTGAGGGTATCTTCAAATATCTTGAGGAAACGCCCCATAAACTCATCCCGCGCATAAAGACCCGGCAGGTACTTTAGTAATTCGCTAGGTTGAGTTTTCTCAATCCCGTTGGGGCTTTGGTAGTTTTTGCTGGACTCCAGCCATTTTTCAAAAGCGGTAGTCATTTTTCTTTCTACCCAATCTTTGCTAAAACTTCGGCAGGGGTCATTTTCCCTTGATTAATTGTTCTAATGCCCGGTAAGAACAAATCCATCATGTCAAGATTCGATTCAACCAAACGTTGCACCAGCGCAACCGTCAATCGCGCACCCTCAACATCTATACTGGTTTTATAACTGACTTGCCCATCCTCGAAATCCATCTCGAAATTACCGATAATTATCCCGTAGTTTGCGCGTGTCAGAAACTCCGCCATAGCCGAACGCTGTTCATGTGGAGTCGTTTCCGGGCAAACCGAGTAAAAGACGAATTGCTCCTCATCATCCTTGATGTCGGCATAGCACTGCCATTCGCCATTCTCCCCTTCAAAGCTCAAGCTCAAGGCAGTACCACCCCCGGCAATCTCATAATTCCAGTCTAGACTGTTGAAAAATTCCAGCGCTATTGCAAAGAGCGAAGGTTTGGTCATAGTCGTATTCCTTTAGATAAATACAATTTGGTGGCGATACGAACATAATAAACCACGCGCCCCAGGATTTATTTCATTTACCGGGTTTCCGGCTTGCCCACGCGAAATATCCGCCACAGGGAAAAGTTGTATGCGCTCGACAAATTCAACCCCCTCAATGGTTTGTAGGATGGGGAAGATTTCGGATAAATAGAGTATGCGCCCAAAGGGCCACCCTTCCCCCGGTGTTGTGTAGCGCATAGAAGGGTCAGGTCCGCCATGAACGGGTCGAATAAAGCTATATAAACGACGCTCCGCTTCACGCTTGATGCGCTCATTCGCAAACGAGTTGGTAGATTTAATTCTGGTTTGAACCGTAACCCACTGATATTTAGGTATAGCCAACTGAACTTGAGTAGTAATCAAGCGACGCTCATCCAGATAATCCAAAATATCGGTACGCATAAAATTGGGGATATTTAAATGCTCCGGGCGCAATTCACGCAATTCTGGGTCAATTTCAGGTACTACCAGCAATACCACTGTTCCGGGGTCAATCCGCTCATCTTCTCCATTGCCATTACCGTTGCCGGTTGAACTTGGAGTAAGGCAGCGTACCCGTGCTACCCCACTGGTAGCTTCTCGCGTCAGAACCTCGAAATCCTCGGCGGTAACTGCGCGGTTGCGGGCGCGTAAGGTGCGGGGTCCTCGCTGTAAGGCATGCTCAAGGGATTCGGCGCTAGTTCCTCCCGTAGCAGGGCGGCGATTATTTACGCTATCTACATAGGCAATCGAGCTTTTGAGAACGGTTAGGGTTTGGCTGCCGACATTACCCTCTATTCCACCCCCATTGCGATAGGCTATCATATTAATTCGGGTATCAAAGGGAGGAATTGCGCCGCACTGCTCGATTTCACCACGCGGGTTGCGAATAGCAGGTCCAAAAGCAATTTCCCCCGTCACCGGGTCACAAGTAAAATGTTTAGATTTGGCATCCGACTCTGAGAAATCCGGTACTTGTTTCCAGATTTCTGGGGCGCGTTCATCCAGATACTCAATCATTATGGTTTCATTCTCGGCATGGTTCAATGCCAGAACCGGCGTATTTCGCAACCGGAAACGCTGCCCAGATTCTCCAGTTGAGCGACCCAGTTCTTCCATGCGGATTATTTGACAGTGCATAACCGGGACTGTACCGCCAATAGTATATGCGCTGAATTTACGCACTACCGGGGATTTATTATAATCCGGTTGCCCTTTGCTAAGTTCGCGGTAACGGCAGCGTAGCCACCACGCTATCAGCGGTTCGCCCGAACCACTAACCAATTCAATTTCATGTTGCCCCGCAGTAGAGGGTATTGCCAACTCAACTTCTGCAAACGGTACGGTCAAACCGCCTGTGGTATCGCGCATTAATTCCAGCGAACGCCAATCACCCTCGCGCTCGTCCCAATATTCCCAAATTAGAGGGGCATCATCAGGGTTAATGCCTACCCCGATTTTTTCGCAGTCTAAACCTACCACCAGCGTATTGCTAGAAATATTCTGGCTAAATCCCAAGTAATAGGCATTACCGGGTTGTGGCTCATCCTGAAACACTGCCACCGGATTTGGCAACTTATCCAGAGTCATTTTGCTCCGGTCTGAAAAAGTTTGCGAATTAGCGGTAGTCAGCACATATTTCAAGTAAGGCGGCACAATTTGCAAATCTCGCTCGGTGGTAAAAATCCGCGCTTCGTTGGTTTCGGTGCGTACTGTGGATACTTCGGTATATTTTGGAATAGTAATCGGTCCGGGTTGGGGTGCGGAAAGCCGAAAAGTAACCTCAGTTCTCGCCGGATTGGGTGGGGCTAATTTCACGCCAATCATATCCAGAAAAGAGCGGTAATTTTTTTCTGGCACACGATTAATTTGATATAGCAACTGGTCAACCATATAAGCGAAAAGCTCAATCAGCGTTACGCCGGGGTCGCTTACGTTGTGGTTAGTCCATTCGGGGCAATAGCGCGGAATACGCAATTTTGCCTCATCCACTAAATCTTGAAAAGTGCGTTCGTCCAGTTTTATTTGCGGCAGAGACATTCTTTCCTATTCCTCTCCTCGCGGTATAACATAGAATGGATAAACCAGATTGCGTTCGTTATTGGTCTGGCGAACAGTATAAGATATATTTATGATAAGCCGTTCCGGGTTGCGTCCATCTACAGTTGTATCAACATTTTCAACGTCTATACGGGGTTCCCAACGCCCTAATGCTTGAGTAACGTAATAGGAAATGAGACCGAAAACTTGCGGACCGGGCGAGGCAAACACCAAATCGTGAATACCACAGCCGAACTGAGGGCGCATTACCCTTTCTCCGGGTGCGGTGCTTAAAATCAGGAATATTGACTTGGCAATGTCACGGTCTCCGCTGGATAGAGAAATCCCGCCATCCCCATTTACGCCAGTGCCTTTGTCTGGAATGAAAGCCCAGCCTGAGCCGATGAACCCCAGTTCTGTAAGACCGTCTCTATCCAAGTCAGCCTCCGATTTGAACTGTCATAGCAGTGCCAACAATTACGGCGTTTCCGGGAACTGCGCTGGTGGTACAAACGGTAGAAAAATCCCCGGTACGAACCGCGGGTTTATTATTTATTAACACGGTTGCGCTACCCTTAATCACGGTAGCAGAATTGGAAGGTGGCGGAGGTCCAAAGGGACCCGGTCCCATCGGCACATGCGGAGGGAGATTCTGTACAGTTGCTCCCATAATTGCAGCAGGCTTGCCCCCTATAAGGACATTGGCGCTGCATCCGCCCACTATAGTACCAACGAACGGGTGAGGAATCGGTGTCGGTATTGGCGGACCGGGAGGGGCAGGCACCATAATAATGTGGGTGCAAACTCCATTGGCTTTATCTCCCATAGTTGCGGCTGGTGGCATCTATTGTTACCTCCTAGTTTAGCTTGATTAATCCGCCTTTGATTTCGGTCATACCGCCGCCATCTATCTTGGCAGAGGCAGAAGCTTTCACTTCTAGATTCAATCCTGTTACTTCCATCTTGGCAGTAGCAGATATTTTCGTGTTAGTGCTACTTTTGATTTCAATCTCTTTTGCATCTAAGGTCACTTTCCCGGCAGCAGCTTTAAGTTCTATGTCTTTGGTAGTAGAAGTAATACTGATTTTATCTTTCGACTCTATAGTAATAGTATTATTTTGAGAGTCTATAATAATTTTATTGCTGCCAGTTTTGTCCACAATGCTGATTTTAGGTTTATCATCGCTTTCGTCCAGCGTGATAACATGTCCGCTTTTGGATTTAATCAGCCGTTGTTTTACCACGCCATTAGAAAGAGCTTGACTTAGTTCTGGTGGCGCATCCTTACCGTTCCAGAGGGCGCCGATAATATAGGGGTATTGCAAGTCGCCCTGCTCGAAAGCTACCAGAACCTCATCATTTACTTCGGGCATAAAGAAAAAGCCCCTATTATTGCCTGCCATTGGCATTGCTACTCTTGCCCAGTTACTTTCTATATCCTGACCTTGCGCCTGCGGCAACCACGGGAATTTTATCTTTACCCGACCCAAATTATCCGGGTCATTTAGATTCGTCACAATCCCGATTACTACGCCGCGTGATAATTCCCAATGGTTCTCGCCCCCGCCAACCTGTTCGGCAAAGGTGTTCGCTTGCTTACCGCTTGCCGTAAATTCGGTGACATAGCCTTCAATTCCATAGCGGTGATTACATGAGGTTAAATAATAATCCCCGCTAAAGGTGGTACTAATCTTGGCAAGTTCAACACATTTTCCCGGTAGAAGTGCAGGAGTTCCAAACGCGCTCCCCTCCACCTGCATTATTCTTCCTGAAAGCTCCTCGAAAATAGCTTCTGCCACCTTATCGGCTTCACTCTGGGTCGTTACCGGGCTGAATAAAGCGGCGGTTTTTGTTGTTGCGTCAAAAGCGCTCCTTGCTGACGACTCATTGGTAGAAGTGAGAGAAGAAAAACCAGTTGCAGAGGTTGCAGTCCCAACGATTGCTTGTTTGTTCTTTACATCCCAACCCCGTACCAGAACGTCAGTAACATTAGCTACATAGCTGATTCTAGCATTTAAACTAAGTAAATCCTCACCATAGGATAAGGTGGCTACCTTGCGTCCCTGTGTGTGTTTTCGCAAATATAGCTTGCCATCCTGAAAAAATAGCTCCATCCCAATCCGCTTGGCGCGTCTTTGCAAAAATTCTAGGTTGGATTCATTGTTTTGTAAAATATATGGGTAAACAATGCTGGTGTCGGAAGCTTCAGCGGTCAAACCCTTTTCCATAGCAATACTAGATACAATGTCGCTATCTTTGGAGTTAATAAAAGTGCGGGTGACACGCCCACGTTGCAGCCGATGTAATTTATCATAGCCCTGTATGGTCAGAACAGGTAATCGGGAAATAGAAAATTCAAGCTCTATTGCGGTTATTTCTCCCTTTATTAATTCAATGGTATCTACATAGCCCATCGAAATCACAACTTCATTGCCAATCTTAAGCTTTGCATTGTCAGTCCACGCTAAATCATCGTTATATAACTTAATCGTGAACATAGAAGGTAGGTAAAGGGTCTGGTTCACCTCAATCGAAATGATGGAATCCATAATTTCGGAGCTAAGTGGGCTACCGCTGATTTTTACATGACAATAGGCAATGGTTTTTTGATTATTTAATTTTTGCTCAGTTGTCACTATGCTTACCTCATGAAATCTTATTCAGGTATTACCAAACGCATGCCCGGCTTAATTAAGCGCGGGTTATCAATATTGTTATAATCCGCAATATCACGCCATTTCATTGGTTTGCTATAATATTGGTTGGCAATCAAATCAAGGCGATCCCCTTCGCGCACTACATGGATTTTGCCCTGAATACCGCCGCTGGTAGGGTTTTGCCGCCCAAAATTGCGGTCATCCACCACCTGAGTCATGCTCAGAGTTACATTTGAGCGCAAGGGTATTCCGCTATCGCTGAACAGGGTAAATTCTTGGTTGATGTTAGTAATAATTGCTTCAAATGACCAAGTTGTACCCCAAATAAACAGGACATGCGGCGGTTCGCCTTTATTGGTTAAGGCATCTTTGCTGCCGTTATCTATGTATGCGGCATCCCAAAGATGCTTGGTGTCGCTGCGTACATCTTTAGGTGCGCCCGCTTCCATAGTGGTATCAAAAAGCAGTTTCAGGGTTAATTTGTTTGCCCCGCCACCTTGAAAATCGGCTACCGGCACATCTTTACCAAGTACCGATTTAAATTGCCATGTTATATCGCGTGAAATAGTATAATCGGTTGGGTTGAAGTGGCAAGTCAGACGTTTTTCAGGTCCACTCTTTTTCTTGATGACAATAACTGCTTTTTTATCTGTGGGTAAACCCCCTGTAATATTATTCTGTGACATTCTTCTTTCCCCGTTTACTGCTCTATCTCATTAAGCCGCTTCTCAAGCCTAAGCGTTCCCGTTCAATCTGCATGTCTCGTTTCAATTTACGATAAATTTCCGCCGTAATTTTTTCAATATCCACTTCCGCTTGTGGTTGTGAACTGCCGCCTAACTGAGATGAATGCGGACTGGCGTTATTTTCAGAAGAGATTCCATCAGTAACCCTTTGAATGCCGTAAGAAACCGCTGCTGTTTCAACACTGCGTGTAACGGGTTCCGGGCGCAGATGTACCGGTTGGCTGGAAGCATACGCCCATTCGCTCTGTGTGCCGCCAACTTGTGAGGCATTAGCAAGCGAGATATGGCGCAATACGGTGCGTTCAATATCAGCGTGTTGGTCAATAACATTACGGGCGGGATAATTTAGTTCATCCTTATCAGCGGAAGCCGACTCGGTTGAAGTGTTAGCTACATTCAAATGGCGCATAATCATTCGCTCTATTCTGACAGGTTGCGTTGTGTTATCTATTGACGATACAGCCGGAAGTAAAGTTGAGCGGAATAAACCCGAACCGCTAGTAAAACTGCTCTCCATTAGTGATGATTCTCGTTGAGCCTTTCTTCCCGAATCAGCAGAAGTGCTTGCCTGAAAAGTTGGTAGCTGAACGCTAGATAGATGTGACATGTTCGTGGAAGGCACACCCTCGTTAGACCTGTTTTCATGTTGAGGTGTGCCTCTCATACTCGCTATATCAGTAAGATAAGCCTGCTCAATGTCATATTTGGAATCAGTCACAGGCAAGCTACGCATTACAAAGGTACTGCCAAGTGAGGGAGAAACCGCTTCAAATGAGACAGGCAAAGCTAATATACCGGGTGTATAAGCTTGCGCCGATTCAGCAAAATCTGGATTAGCCGTAACATTAAAATCCTGAGCAGCAGGTGTAAAATCGCCCACTTTACGCATTATCAAAGGTGGCGTGATGAAATTTAAATCCGGTGTTGCTGTCGTAGCGGCAATCACTTCATCTGCCTGAATAGCCCGTTCTATTGCGCGTGAAATGGAAGTCTGAGTAAATTCCAGACCTGTGCTATCAGGTACACCGGATGGCATGGCGGAAGTTACGCTATCAGCAATTGGCATTCCAGACTCTCTAAGAGTCGCAGCGGTTGAAGGGCTGTTCGATGCAGGAAAAGCGGTTGCAGCAACACTACGCTGTATAGTTGGCACGTTCGGCGCAACGGTAGGATACACCATATCCGGCGATTTCCTTGATGGGCTAGACCCTGAAGATGTAATTCCTTCAATTTCAAACGCACTGCCCCATTCGCGAGTATGGGCAAGTTCCCCAAGACGTTGCGCCGAATTTGTTGAAGACATCAAGCCTTGCGCTGGCAAAACGGTTTGTGCCACTTCAGCAGGATTATTCTTTATTGCAGGCGAAGCAGCAGCAGTTTCGTTAGTAGCGTTCCCGGTTTTATCCTGAGCGACAAAGACACGATTTATAGTTGTAGAAGCGTTTGAGATTTCAGCTACAGACGGTGACGGGGTTTCAAATCCGGCATTAATAGCTTGCGGCAGGATTTCAGCCCAAGCAGCTATATTGGCACGCTCTTCCGTGAATCGCTTAATAGCTTGCGCTCCCACAGGCATGGTAGAGGGTGATTGAAAATATGCAAAGCCCTCATCAAATTTATTCAATTCAAGGGAGCTGTTTTTGGCTATGCTAGGTTGCGCATCGCTGGTTAAGTCGGTGTCAGGTGCAATATTTCCTCTATTTTCCGTACCTGTAACATTAACCGAACTTGCAGTGTCTAGGCTACGGAAGACCATCGCAGGAGACTCAAAACCTGATTGAGAGTTTGCTTCATTAATACCAGTTTCTTCCGCAACTACCTCCTCTGCTCTCTGGATTGCGCGGGCTATTGCGCTTTGTCCTTGCAATGTTGTAGTCAAAAAGGCAGTGGTCGTTTCAGGCTCTTGCGCCACTTCTTTTATAGTCTCTAGTTCTTTCGCTTCAGAAAAACTAGTCGGTAATTGACTTAAGCTACTAGCGCTTGCGCTACCAGCAGCATTGCCGCTCCGGGCAAAAGTAGTGTTTTCTATTGAGCGGGAGATTTCAATAGGTTGAGATTGGAAGGCTGAAGTAGCTGCATTCTCTTGTTTAGAATCAGGACTATATGAACCACCTTGATTAATTTGTAAGTCGGAATTTGTTATCGGATTAGATGCAAGCTGGTTATTTGCGCTATTAATATTAGCATCCAAACCGGACGCAAGGCTTCGAGTAATGGATGGGGCAGTCCTAGATTCTGCTTGAATTGCCTGTGAAGAAACAATATCAACTTTGCGCGGAGAATAATGCACTATTTCCGGCGGGCTATATGCCGTACCCTCCCTTGAGGGTATTCCTTGCGCTTCACCGAATTCTAGCATATTGCCCCATTCGCGGCTGGAAGCCAATTCAGAAAGCTGTCGCATCAACTTAGGGTTAGATAAGGAGTTCTGACGGGTGGAAGGAATAACCCTTCGCGCTCGCGGAAAAACCATCGGTGGTGCGGTTGATTCTGAAGGATAGTATGTATTTTCCTGATTTGCATAAGACCTAGCAATTGCTCCAGCACTTGGAAGGGTGGGCAATTGACCACCGCTCGTTACGGAAGTGCCAGAAGCTGTATTATCAAGTTCAGATGGTTGCGTTACATCAGAAACATTCTGAGCAAATCGGTTTGGAGAAACAGCCGTTTCGCTAGTAGATAAAGTTGGAGTGGCATTACCTGTATCTTGATTTGATGGGATAGTCAATTCAGGCACAGGCTCATAAGAACTTGCCAACGATACACTGTCAGCAGTTGATTTTGTTATAGCCCTCTCAAAGCTTTTTTGTGTCTCAGGGAAGTTCGTTATCGCTGCGCTTTCAGCAAGGGTTGCCTGCTGAATTGGAGGAATAAGCGCGGATACTTCGGTAGGTCGTGCTTCTGTAGAAAAAGCCGATGTTTCGGGTGCAACAAACCTTTGCAGTGAAGAAGCGATAGGACTAACCGAAATGGGCTGTATTGGCGGTATAGGTGAACTGCTTGTGCTAAACCTCGAATCATTCGAGGAAATGGGCAGACGAGCAAAGGGTTCTTCTTGTGCTGGCACACGTGAAGCCTGTGCCATATCCAAATGATATGAATCGGAAGAGTTGAATACCTCCCCCTCAATTTCAGACTCATCTTGCCCTGCCATACCGCTCCAGTCACGGCTACGCGCCAAACCTTCAAGGCTACGCTGTACCGAAGTTTGAAATTCCCGAACACGGGCAAGAGGCGTACTTGAATTGATTGAGTTTTGCCTTGACTCTGGCTCGTTATCCGCTATAGCATCAGCAAAATCAGGTTGGGTATTCTCATAGCCGGACTCTTCAAATTCATAATCCGGTTGAGCCTCCTCTATATTGTAAGAAGTAGGGTTAGCTCGTGAAAATCCAGTCACCTTGCGCTGCACTTGCGAAGCGATTCTTCGTTGCCGAACGCTTAGCAAACCCCGTCCAAGTGTAGCAAACGGAAGCGAGAAAACGCTATAACGCGCTACGATAGAATTTCCCAAACGTGCGGTGGGGGGAGTATTTAGCCATCTTGAAGACAAGGCATCATAGTAACCGAAGCGCCGCGCAATCGAAAAAGAGGCGTTAGAAGCAAAAGCAGGGGAAGTATTCGTTTTTAGCTTTTCATTTTCTTCCATAATTTAAACTGATTGTGGTACTTCTACAAAACCGTTATGCACCAGTTCGATGGTTTCAACCAAATGACCCTGCCCATCACTAGCCTTAAATTCCGAACTGCTCCATTTTATGGGGTAGGCTTTACTTACATTCCAGCGTTTAACAGGCATACCGGGGGAACTGCTTGAGTAGACAATGATACTGAAATCATGGGTTTCGGGTTTACCCTGAACAGTTTTCATATACCACTGATAAATCAGACTAGAAGCGGTCATGCCCTTTTTCAAAGTAATATTCGAGAAAGTAGAGCGCACCGGAAGCTTATGAGTGCGGGAATTAAGCCCGCCTTCCTTATATTCCATAACTTCTGTTTGAATAGAAAGTCCGCTACATTCGGTGAAAAAGGCTTCCATAACCCCATTAATTTCAACCCAGAACTTACTCGGTAATAAAGCATCTTTACGTGAAGCAGGTCCTGATGAGATACTTGCCTTTATTGACATATTACCACTTGCCTTGTTCTAACTTGTTCTAAATGGAATGTTCAACTGGTCCGTTGAGCCTATCATTAATCCAGCTAATTTGCTCAACCCAGCGACGCCGCTCTGCATGTTCTAAAGCCATGATTTCATCGGCGCTCCAGTGAAAGTAGTAAGCGATATATGCTACCTCCTCGTAAAGTTGCTCCGAGGGGTAGCAAACTATCCCCCCATTACCGCTTCACGGCTCACCTCCTCGCCACTTTCACCCTCATCTTCATAATAGGGTCTATTACAGGTAGGGCAAGTTTTGCCATCATAGGTGGGCGAATTAATCCGATTATATAATGCTTGCAGATAAGCAAGGTCGGCTGAGAACAATCTTTCCATAACCCCAGTATTAATATCACTGGATTCAAGGGTTCCCAGACGAGTTACAACTTTGGAAAGCAATATTATTGAAAGATAGGCTTGATTATTTCGTACTCGCGGGTCACGCAGCGGTATAATTTCATCCATAGCGGTGGCAAGCCGCATTTTACCCTTGCGGTGCAATGTACCGGTTGTATCAATAAAACCTTTGGGCAACTCGAAATCAAATTCGGTCTGCAAGCCAGCCATGCATAGCTCCTATCGAAAAAGATAGCTAGAGGGTAGAAATCGGGCGGCAAAGTTAAGGTTTTACCGCCCTGCCAATTACTTAGCGATTTCCATTCCTTCGTGATCAATGATTACGGTTATTTCGAGTGCTTCGTTACTTTTGGCGCTCAGGTTAGACCAAGCATATTTGGAGGGCCATGAGTTTTTACAGGTGAAGCGCATGATTTCTTTATTGTCCACCCCATAAATGACAACATGTATATCGCGCCGCGCCTCCTCCATCTTGCCATTAATAACCAGCTGCCGCCATTCTAAAACCGGGTCGCCCTTGTAAGCAGCATACTTGATGGTAATTTTTCCCGGCTTAACCGGGGTCGCGCCTTGTGATTTTATAATTACGACCTTACCGTCTTTGGTTGATTGCATAAGTTCCCGTACTTCAGTTTCACTTTCTAACCCGGAAACTTCCTTGAGTGAAATCTGGGGACCCGATCTTAGATCCAGATAAAAACTACTGGCGCCTATCAGTTCTGATGAATGTTTTTCAGGCATTTAAACTATAGCCTCCTGTTCAAATATAAAGTGCATCAGGTAACGGGCTACAAATCCAAACCTGTAGCCCAAATAAAATTGTATAGTTAGGTTAAGCGCCGCCCTGAGTCATCTGACCAATGCGGAAGATTACAAATTCAGCCGGTTTGACCGGGGCAATACCTATCTCTGTAATGACCATACCCAAATCAATCGTAGCGGGCAAGTTGGTAGAATCATCACATCTGACAAAATAGGCTTGATCGGTTGTTTGGCCGAACAATGCGCCATTCAACCACACCGTAGTGAGGAAGGAGTTTATATCTTGCTTGATGCGCTGCCATAGGTCAAAATCGTTTGGCTCAAATACAACCCATTGTGTGCCACGTTCGATTGAAGCTTCCACGTAATTGAACAGGCGGCGAACATTGAGATAACGCCAGCTTGGGTCACTAGAAAGGGTACGCGCACCCCAAACCCGAATACCGCGACCGGGAAAAGCGCGGATGCAGTTAATACCTTCAGGGTTCAAGCCGTCTTGCTCGCCCATCGTTATCTGCATTTCAAGACCGATAGCGCCACGCACAATTTCGTTAGCAGGCGCTTTATGCACACCACGCTCTGAATCGCTACGCGCCCAGATTCCAGCCATATGACCGCTCGGTGGTATGAGCGTGGTTTTCCCCTTGTTGACCGGGTCATCAACTTCAATCCAAGGGAAATACAACGCGGCATACTTGCTGTCATAATTGGCTTCGCGCATGCGCCAATTGCGAATTTGTTGAGCATTCATACCGGGAGGGGCATCAAGAATCGCCACCCGATTCTTCATGGCTTCGCAATGGTTCATCATCGCGGTCTGTACTACCTGCACCCCCTTCATATCTACCACACCTCTTTGGTACAGTGACATTAAATCGGGACACATAACAATAGTAACATCATCCAACGCTTCTAGCCCACCCAAACCGGTACGACTCATCACATCCCCGGTAAAATCGGCAGAAGTAAGGGTAATTTTGCTGGATAATGTCTTTGTTTCGGTTGCGCCAACCAGCGTAGATTGTCCCGGATTAGGACGTTTGTCCGCAGGGCTTGTCGGGCTTTCGCCGGTGAGATCCCTGACTCGCACCCATTTTGACCCAGTTCTACCACCGTTAATTACATTCTCTAGGTATTGAGGTCCTTTCTTAAAACTTACATCAAAAGATTCAGACTCTCCCGAAGAAGATTTTACGATTAGTTTGAACAATTCATCCTGTCCGGCAATTTCTTCAATCGCTACGTTCAAAGAACCGCTTACACCCGGAGCAGGGCGCAGTTCAACAGCAGGTGCATCCTCACCCGTTCGAGCATTCAAACGAACTGAGGCGGGCGGTAATTCGGCAACAGGTTTACTATCGCCGCCAGATGAGGGGGAAGAATAAGAACCGGATTTAGGAGCGCGAACATCCGCTTCGGCTCTGTTTCCGCTGGCATCATGAACACGAACGAATTTTGAGCCTTTTGCAGCGTCATTTATTACATCTTCAACATAACGTCCGGCTTTATCTTTCTTATCGCTGCTAAGGTCATCGAAGGTTTCGGTTGTATTGCCGCGATGTACTGTTAGTTTGTAGCGTCCGGCAGCACCATCGCTAACTGTCACCGAAACTGCCTCATCTCCCGCACTCAGTAGGGGAGTAACTTCCAGAGCAGTACCCGCGCTACCCTTTTGAGGAATAGTGACTGCTGGAGAGACCCGCACAATATAAGCGCGTGTGCCTCCGTTCAGGAAGAACCCATAAACAGAAGCTGGCATGAAAGCACCAGAAATAAACCCACCAAAGGTTAGCTGGTATTGCTCCCAACTGGTTACAAGTGTTGCTGCACGAGGACCTTTTTCGGCAAAGCCGACGAACGCGGCAATTGAAGTTCCAACACCTTCAATTGGCTTACTACCGCGATCTACCTCCTCTACATAAACACCTGGGGAAAGGTATTGTGGCATATCATTCTCCTTCGAACTTGGCTTTACTTGTCAAAATAAAGAATTGTAAATATTAATTATTCTGGTTCTGAGTTCCTGCCCGCTCGGTTTCCGGTTGCATTTCAAGATCATATGATTGGGAAGGAAGGTCTATTACTTTTCTAACGGTTACATAGCCCGGCGCTATTGCCAAAAAGGTATATTTTGGGCGTTGTATTACAGCATTAAAGTTAAAACGACTCTGTGCATCGGTTTTTACATTTAGCCCTTGTTCCAGCAACACTACTTCGGCACGTACTACTTTATTCTTATCGGTGGCATCTATAATCCTTCCACCAATTTGTAAATGCTCACTGTAATTATTTGTGCTGCCATTTGTGTTTGAAACAACCACTTCACCATCTGAGAGAAACGTTTCTGGCGGCAAAAAGCGCAAGAACTTGCTGCGTACTTCGGAGGATATGCTAATTACGGTCGAATCAACCGCCACTGTTACCACATAAGGTAAAACTGGCTTCAATTGGTTATCCAAAGCAGTCCACACATCTGCAACATTTCGCAATACCCCGTCTGGTTGTGCCACTTTGGTGTATAGCGGATAGGGTTGCTTTTGCAATGGATCAAGCAAAACCTCACGCGGTAATACCGGAAAGCGTACCAATGTGGCTAAGGTGTACCAAAGTAAGCGATGTTCATCCTCGACATTGGTAGTCCAAGCTGTAATCAAGTACGACAAATCATAGCGACCACCATACTTGCTTCTAATAATCCTTCCTTTGTCATCGCGTTCCATTGCCCAATCATTTTGCTTCAAGCTTAGGTTTTCGCGAATATCGTGTAAATATATATTCAAGGTAGGCTTAGAAATCGAAGCGCTCCACTCTCGGTTGGGTACATCAAAGCTGACATCCACTTCATTAAGGTTAAGTGGCATTTTTTCTACCAGTAATTGTTTTATGGATTCGTCAAGTGCTTCAATCATTGTTGCCTATGCCTACCCCTGAAGTGGTTCTTCTTCTTCCACTGCTTCCCGTTGCACAGTCTCATCACGCTTCATTTGAAGCTCTTCTTCTTCCGCTTCCCGTTGCACTGCCTCATCACTTTCCGCATGGCGCTGCACCCCGTTAGCAGAACCAACATTCGTGGCATTCCTCTCGGCAGCCTGTTCATGCTCGGTATCGGCAGCGCCAATTGAAGTAGGGCGGGTCGTGCTAAAGCCTTGCTGGATGGCATGGGTCGCTTCATGGGTCAGCAATGAAATATCTGAAAGGTCGGCAGTATCTCGCAAAACTACATTTTGCCCGCTGGTAAAAGCGCGGGCCCCCATTGCTTGGTTCAAATCGGAATTTACGCTAACCTTTAGCTGAGACATGTCTTGACCGAGGTTAGATTCAATGGTGCTGCGAGTCGACTCAGGTAAAGAAGCACCACGCCCTCTCTCGGATTGTACCGCATCAGCTAGTTCTTGTTCTAAAGAACCGCCTTCAGGTCCAGAAGAAGCCGAACGATTTACCGTGCCAAGCATGCGTTGCACCTGTTTATTTCCAAAGTTCTCCGCCACATTTTGTACCAACGCCCGGCGCTGTACTTTAGACATTTGCCCACCTAACATGGCGCTGGCTGCCACCGGAGATACCGCTAGGGTTTGCTCGGCGGTAGTTTCGGAGACCTCCTCCACTTCAGACGATTGCAATGACCGCTCGCGTTCAAATTCTCTCATTGCCTCATTTGACATATTTATACCTCTCAAACTTCAGGTTTATCTGAATACCTCACTAATCCATTTGTAATACATACCAAAATCAGTTTCGGTGATTAATTTGCCCATCTTTTGGAACTCACGCCGCGTTGCACGTATGAGATGTAACATTTCTACCACAGCGTCAGTACCATCGCTTGCCGCCAAGAAAGCAGCGGTAAGCGCAATATTCTTGATATTTCCACCAGCAATTTTGAATTGTCGTGCCATAAAGCGCAAATCAACGCTTTTTGCCAGCGGGGTTTCTTTTGGAAAAACCCTGCTCCATATCTGATAACGGTCTTCTTCTTCCGGGAAAGGATACTCAATTACGAAGTGCATCCGGCGTACAAAGGCTTCATCTAAATTCTTACGCAAGTTAGTTGCCAGTATCACAATGCCTTCGTATTCATCCATTTTCTGTAAAAGATAGCCCGTTTCGATATTGGCGTAGCGGTCATGCGCGTCCTTAACCTCGCTGCGTTTGCCAAAAATTGAATCGGCTTCATCAAAAAATAGTATTGCGTTACTTTCTCCGGCTTCGGTAAATATCCTCTCAAGGTTCTTTTCCGTCTCGCCGATATATTTACTAACCACATTGGACAGGTCTATTTTGTAAAGATCCATTCGTAGCTCGCCCGCAATAATTTCGGCAGACATCGTTTTTCCGGTCCCGCTTTGCCCTGCAAATATTACGTTCAAGCCTTTTCCAAGCGAGAGCTTGCGTTCAAAGCCCCATTTTTCATAAACAAGCGAGCGATGTTTAACCTGTGCGGTAATCTCGCGCAGCATATTAGATTGGTCTGTCGGAAGCACAAGGTCATCCCAGCGATAGAGTGGCGTAATTTTGTGCGCGACTGAATTTAAACGCTGGTTGGAATGGCGGCGACAAGCCAACTCTAAGTCTTCCATTGTCAGATAAGATTGACCTTTCCATGCCACTGTAGTGCGAGCGGTTGCGGCTGCTGCAATTATCTGTCCGCTACTAAGACGGAAACGACTGGATAAGCCTTCCAAATCCAAGCCTGCCGCTTCGTTACCTAACAAGGTTTCCCAAAGATGCTGACGTTCGCTATAACCGGGCAAACCCAATTGTATAGTAATAACCCTTCGTGCTTTACCAGCCAGCAAAGGTGGCATTTGCTGTTGAATTGACACAAAAGTTATTCCGGCTTGCTCAGCCAGCAAGCGTTCGATTGCCCGGCAAACTTCTTGCGCTACTTGGTCTTCTCTTAGCAGATAATCAAAATCTGCAAAGAAAAGCGAAGCAAGTTGTAGTTTAGATTCTCTTTCCAGCAAACGCAAAAAGCTGTCGGTTTTAGGGGCTGCCGGTATTTGAGCGCAATCTACTATCAACAGTTGCATACCCAAACTTTTACATACATCCCCGGCAATATTAGTTTTGGTATATAGGTCTGTTCCCGCCAACACACATACGAAATCGGCATTATCCTGACCGAGTTCAACTAAACGCTGTAAATTAGACTCGGTTTCAACCGGCAGTTGGATTGCGTAGGTGGCATGAGAAAGCTCTACCAAGTTTCTGAGCCTAACATCCAAACGATTCTCGCCAAGTAGGTAAGCGATTACCCCATCATCCAGCTTTATGGTGCGTGATAGTAACGAATTTTGCCGATTTTGGCTTTCTTCACCAAGTTCAATTAATCGGTAACGCAATAAGGGCGCATCAGAATCAAAACAACGACGGGCGACTATTTGTGCAGCCGGACTAGGACATAGTAACCGTAATAGCAAATCCACATTGGGACGACGGCGTGTAATGTCATCCTGTAAATACGCAAAAACCTTTTCAAAGCGAAGTGAAAGTTCGGGAGCAAGCGCAATCAGCAGAACATCTAGTTCAAATGGCGAAAGCTCTAAAGCCTTTTGAAGATGCGCTAATCGCATTCTCTGCATTAGTTCAACGGTTGGGAGAGCTTCTGGTTCCGTTTGATATTCGCCCGGTAAAAAAAGCGCGGGGTCATTTAGTAGTTGATTTACTTCTTCTTCGGTTACATATAAACCCTTAAATTCATCTTCTTCTACCGACCCAACTGAAACCAATTCTTGGAAACGGCATGCCAAAATAGCGGTTGCCCGCCGTAATTCTGAAAAAAGATATTCAAGATTAGTTTTTTGCGTAGGCGAAACGCTCATAATACGTTACCTGTTTTTAGTGCCGGGCTGATTCGGTTCCAAATCTTCATTTTGAGGTGACGCAAGCTCAACCCAATTAGATTCACCGGACATAGCGCCTTGCAATAAATTTTGTAATTCTTCTATGCTGTTCAAGCGCCAAGTGGCGCCACTTTGAAGATGCTGTACCTGTAAAACCAGCGGGTTTTCGTTTTGGGTGTTATCTGGGTCATTCAGCAACCAAAGGCGCAAAAGGAAGGAGGAATAATTGCGTGTTGTCAAAATCCTGACTCCTTTTTATGAACAACCATGTTCATAAAATGGGCATTAATTATACTATTCATATTATCCGTTCAAAAATAAGCTTAACAATAAATTCTTAGTACACGCTTATTTTAAGTTAATTTTGAGTTAATTTCTGCTTAAATAGCTTGTGTTTTGCCGATTTTCGATTTATTCTCTTTTGTAAGCTATACCATTTAATGATTCTTTTAATGTATTTGTAATAACAATAGTGCTATAATTTATATAAATATCATGCCCTTAACATTTTAGCCCATCATTAGCAGAAATTATGGGTAAGCAAGATAGCAAAATGGAGGGGGAAATATACAACCATTTTACTCTCCAACCGTTACTTAAATAGCTTGGTATCTATTCGGGTTATTTGCGGTTTTAACTATTCAGGAGAAACAACAGCAGTGCTTACTACTGGTATAGCCCGGCTTGAATTAAAGCCTCAAACCACCAGAATGACGGTTCTGGCAGGGGCTAACGCCGAGCAAATAATCAAACTATCAAACCAGACCGGCTTAATTGATGATTTTGATTTCTCATTGGTTGGGCTTCCGACAAGTTGGTTCAGCTTTTCCAGAGAAACCCTCAAACTTCTCCCCAACTGGGAGGAAAGTATTACCTTCAAGATAGAAGTTTCGGCTAATGTAAGACCAAATCTTTATTCTGGAAAGATAGTAACTACTGCCCGAAGCCAACCGGGGATACGCACCGAACTACTTATAGAAGTTGATGTTCTAGCTCCTTTAAAAGTTGATGCACGTTTACAACCGCATCGTTCCAAAGGATTCAAGGCAAATTACACCTTATTGCTGCGAAACAGAAGTATGTCTCCCGGTAAGATGAGCCTACAATTAACCGATTCTTACCAGTATTGTGTAGCGCGATTCAGCCCTCCTCAAATCGAAGTAATGCCGGGTACTTCACAAGCAATTAAAGTGCAGGTGCAACTCAAGCCCAAGACCCCACGGGATGAAGCGCAACAGCCTCAGCAATTCGAGATTATGGTAGAGCCGAATTGGACGGTGGCAGGCGCACCTGTAATTACGGAAGGGATAACTGTTGAAGGTGAGTATATTCACCAATCACGTTGGTCTTTTATCACGCGCCACCCGCTGTTAAGCCTATTTTGCTTTCTATTTTTGCTGATTGCTATTTTGTGGTCATTTTTAATTTTGCCGGCAATTCAGGAGCTATTTATCTTAAATGCAGACCGAATAAATCTTAATGACCAACCGCGCAGCCCTTTAAGGATTGAGCAGAAAAGCTTCAGTGATAGGTTGCAAAACGATATTAATCCTTTGGCAGCATTTACACGTATATCGGTAACTTTTTCTGAAGCCGAGCAGAAAGTTAAAATCACCCTATGGGGAATGGGTATAGTTTCAGCAGATATGACCGGGAAAGTGGAGGTTGACCAGAAAACAGGCAGTTTGTTTTTTACGGCAGATGATAAAAACCAACCGGATTCTTTCCCATGGTTCTTGATTCCAATGGATAGGAAAAGTACCACCAACAAAGTAATGAATAAAATCAATCAAAAGTTGAAAAATTGGCTGATAAATACCCAACAAAGGGTTTCAAAAGTCGAAATTGAGGGTGGTACTCTTTACCTAACTTTACGCTCTTGCGATAGTAATGACCCTGCGTGTATAAAATAAAAAAGTAGTAAAAGAAAAAGACGCTGTATGACCTTATCCAAATATGATATAACCCCAAATTGGAGTGAGCAAACCGCTGTAGCGCCATTGTTGCGAGTATATTTTTTCGGGAGATTTGAGGTACAGCAAGACGAACGAGTTATTGAAAGCCACCAATGGCGCAATGGAAAAGCTCGCAGCCTTTTCAAGATAATACTTTCTCGCCGAGGTTATCAGATTAGCCGCCAAGAAGCGATTGAACTGCTCTGGCCCGAACTTGACCAAGACCGCGCTTCCAATAATCTGAATCAAGCGGTTTACAGTTTGCGCCGTACTCTTGAGCCGGAGTTAAAAGGCGCGATTGCTTCGATTTATTTACGCACCGAAGGCAACAAAATCCAGTTTTACCCCTCTATGGTAAGCTGGATTGATACCGATGAATTTACCAAACTACTCAGGCAAGCGCATCTATCTAATGATTTACGACTGTATGAACAGGCGGTAGCCCTCTATCGCGGGGATTACCTGCTGGAAGATTTATATGAGGATTGGTCGGTAGCGCGGCGCGAAGCATTAAGGCACGAATTAACCGAAATTCTGATGCAAATGGCTTCTCTTTATTATGTACAAGGACAGATTGAAAAATGTCGCGAATGTTTTCACCGGGTGCTTGAGTGTGATTTCTCACATGAAGCCGCGCTACAAAAGTTAATGCTAACCTTAATTGAAACAGGCAAACGCGAAGAAGCCTTAGTTTATTACCGCAACTTTGCACAGCGTTTGAAAAATCGCCTGAACATTGAGCCACTTCCAGAAACGAAACAGCTATACCACAATCTAAGCAGCGGACAACATGCCGCACATCCGATAAAATTTGCGATACCTGAAAAAAATATCCGTTCTAGCAATGGTAATATTAATACTGCAACGACTGTCAATAAAAAGGACTCTACGCTAATCCAATTCATTGGAAAAGAATCGCATGCTTCCAAACCAACGGTAGGGCGTAATAACGTGCTTGAGATTTGGAATCGCCGCCTTGGCGAGGCTATTGCCGGAAACGGAAGTTTAACGCTTCTTTGGGGGGAAGCCGGAATAGGTAAAACCCACCTCGCCCAACAGATGTCTTTTCTAGCCAGCAAAGCAGGTTTTGAACCTCTCTATGCTGTCTGCCATCCCGACCAAACCGATACGCCCTACTATGCCGTTTTCAATATGCTAGAACAGGCTTTATCGCGCCTTGAACCTGCTGCGCTAGAAGAATGTTTGAACAATTGCAGCCCCGAATTATTCCGCTTTTTGCCCTCACTATCTCATTTGAGCGAATCAAGTGTTGCTGAACCTAATTCACAGGCAGTTTTTGCAGCGATAGCACATCTGCTAGGTTGGTTTCAGCACAGGCATAAGTTGGTACTAATTCTCGAAAATATCCAGCACATGCCCTCTGCTTCTCTGCGATTGCTGCGCTCTTTGATGAGCCACCACAACTTGAAATCGCTGTTGGTAGTAGTCACTTTGCACCCTATCGCCAATGAATTGGCACAACCTGAATTGGTTCGGTTACTCGATTCGGCTGGCGAAACGCCCGACACTATCTTTAGGTTGGAGCGTTTTGAAGCAAGCGAACTTTTGCGGTTGATAACCCTAAATGCCGAGCAGTATGTTTGGAATGAAGTATTGGAAGAAGTTGGGCATTTAAGCCAAGGTAACCCCCGCTTAACATTGGATTTAATAAGCGCGTGGTGGGACAATGGGATTTTACAGGTTGAAGACGGTACGCTGAAATTAAACCATACTCAAAATTGCACACTGCCTTTTAAAGTTATTTCCTACATAAAGTGTATTGTAAATGGCTTGAGCCATGAAGCACAAATACTTCTTGGGCTTGCCTCACTCATCGGTTACAACTTTAAATTTGAAACCCTGCGACAGATTATTCTGAATCGCTCGGATGGCGCGGGTTGGTGGATAGAGCTAGATAAAACCAAATTAGGTTCTGCTTTGCTAGAACTCACCGGTTGTAAATTAATCGAAGAACAGGGTATAGAATACAAATTCGCCTACCCTTTATTGATAGAAACGATGCTATCTACCTTTTCACATGGGCAAAGCAGTTGCTGGAAAGAAGTTATTGCTTGGTCAATCAGCCAGTCGCAGCCATAACGAATTAGATATAGAACTCTATGCTGAAATATACAATTACAAGTGAAGTTGTTGAGCTTGCGCCCGGTCAATCCGCAGACGTTACCTTAACCCTGTCAAATCAAAGTGAAATTATTGACCAATTCGCGCTCTACCTTCAGCCGCTAAGTACCCCAGAAGCTGCCGGTTTGTATCCCGAATGGGTTGTTTTCAATCCGACAAATTTCTCCTTGCGCCCCAGCCAAGCAAGCCATAACCCCAGCGAGGGAGAAGACCAGCAAACTATCACCATTAAGTTGACTTTGTCCGAAGGAATAACTGCCGGAGCTTATCATGGTCAAATAATTATACAGGCACGCAGTGGTTCGGATAATAGCTTGCTTATTCCCTTCCGATTGGTAGTATCTAAGGTAGAAAAGCAGATTTTTGAACTGCAACTGGCAGAGCGTATTTCTCGGCGCAGGGGTGAAGTTTACCGGGTTTTCCTAGCTAATCAAGGCAATGCGCCTGCTTTGTATTCCCTTTATGCTGAAGATACTGAAGATGCCTGCCGTTATGACCTTGCACCCGGCGAAGTTTATCTTGACCAAAATCAGGAAGCGCATATTACTTTGAAAGTGCGCCCACGTGAACGAAACTGGACTAAAGACCCGGTGCGTCATGATTTTGTGATTAATCTGGATGGTTACACCGAGAAACTGCAAGGCAATTTTACTCAGAAATGCGCCTTGCCCCCCGTTTTATGGCTCAAGCGCCGCTGGGTAATGATGGTCGCCGCTTTTGTGATTCTGTTCGGATTATTAATAGCAGGTTTATTTTTCCTATTTAGCAATTTTACTCCGGCTTTAGCAGTAGCTTGCGGACCATCCTCTCTTAGACATGTAAACCTGATAACGAACAATGGGAATACAGCCATTTTTGTTAGTGGACGCGCCGGTATAGACCCGCTGACCCCAGTACGTACTGAGAGCGCAAGCATTCTTCCCGGTATATTTGAACCGCTTGTCTCAGTTTCGCCGGACGGAAGAAGATTGGTTTATGCGACTGCGCGAAATCTAGCTATGGATGACACTAATCTGTGGATATTAGATTTGGATACGCGAAAGCCTACGCTGCTGGTAAATATACCTAGCGGTTTTTGGCCCACTGCGCCGGTCTGGTCTTCTGATGGCGAAACATTGGTGTACGTCAAGCGAAAGAAGCCGGTAAAGAGTGACACCACAGTAGCCACCACTACTAGCGCAACAACTACAACAGCTACTACCACCACCGCTGGTACTACTCCAAGCCCTTCACCGGATGTCGGCGCAAATGACCCGCTCCGCCTTGAAATGTACTTTATAGGGATTAAAGCTGGTTCCAAAGAAACTTTCCTGTCTTCGCCTCAGAATTTTGATCCTGCCCTTTTTTATGGAAATGAACAGCCGGTACTTTGTTGGACAACTAATAATTCCAGTATCCTAATTCGTCCCAAAGCAGGTGAACAAACCGTCCTTAAAAATCAACAGGTTGAAATCAGTTTCCCAGAAGGAAAAGTGGTACAAAGACCGCGACCGGGCTTTAATCTACCAACTCCTAAAATACCGAATTTAACACCTCCAAAAATTGGGGCAAATATCCAGTCTGACACAGGTTTGGCGGCAAACCGCTTTCTTCCGATGTTTTCTAACTCGCTTGCCCAACTCCCTGCCAATCAGAGCAATAACAGTTGCCCGGTGATTAATCCATTCAGTATGAATGACCCACGATGGGCAGATGTACCGCTTAGAGTTGGTATCACCAGTAAAGTGGGAGATTACGGGTGCGCTATAACCGCCGCTGCTATTCTTCTCAACCAATATTTGAATCAACTAGGCTCTACTTCAATTCAACCAGACGCACTGATAGATTGTCTAAGAGACAATACCAGTCCTTTAACTATAACTGGTTGGGCATTTATTGGGCAAAATTGCAGCGATATGAGACTACAATTGCGCGGACGTGCTGATTTTAGCTGGAATGAGCTAGATTCAATTTTACAGCGTGGACCAGCTATTGTAGGTATGTTGGGCGGACCCACTGGCAATCATTTTTTGGTTGTAACCAGCGGTTCAGGTGGGGATGCACGAAACTACAATGTAGTTGACCCATGGGATGGTTCCACCTACAAGAATCTTCAGAATTTTCTCAGCTTCGGTTATCGTCCTAAATGGTTATTATCCTACGAGGGACAAGGGTTTTTCTGTGGCGAGAATACTATAAACCAAGAGCCTAGCCCGCTTTCCATTGAAAGCAGTGGCATACAAGATGGCAAAATGTATCGGCAGGATGTGAATTTCAAGTTCGCTATTACCGGAAAAACGCTAACAACCACCCTCACAGCGATTGTCAAGATTCGTGACCCAAGAACCCCACCTAGCGATAGTTCGGTAGTTAATCTACCGGAAGGTCAGCAAATACCATTTCGGCAAGATGGTAATTATGTAATTTCTATTCAAGCTAAGAACCCGTCAAACCCGCCTGTAGAAGTGAATCGTAATATTTTCTTTACCGTTGATAATACATCGCCGGAAATTAAAGCCCGGATTCTTACAGGTGCTGACCCCAAAACCAATAAATATTCCGGACCTGTAACCCTACAACTGGATGCCACAGATGCTCTAAGCGGCATTTCTTCTATTGAATATCAGGTTGATGGTAGTCCTTGGCGTTCTTATACCAGTGACACTACCACAAACTCTATTACCGTTAAAGACAAAGGCGAACACGTTGTTAACTATCGTGCCACCGATGGCGCAGGAAATCTATCTTCGGTAGGGGCTGCTACTTTTACAATAGAACCGCCAATAAACCGGGAAGCTCCTGCCGCTGCCGGAATCGGTGGCAACCAAACCACTACAGGCGGGAATAATAGCGGAGGCGCTGTTCCAACTACCAAAGCTCCCGTAACTACGGCGCCGATAAATACTACTCGTGCTGTTACTCCTATTGTTGCAACGCCGACAGTTAAAGCCACGCCCACGGTGGCACAGCCAATTACAACCGCGTTACCCACTGCAACGCCTTTACCTACTGCAACGTCATTGCCAATTATTATAATACCTACCTCCGTAGTTGCTAGGACTACCGGGTTACTGGCAATTGATAATGCTCAGCTAACCTTTGGACCGGGCATATCTTCGTTAAATATCAAGCTCAGTAACACCGGCTCCGGCTCGTTAAACTGGACAGTTTCTCCGGGTATTAGCGCAAGCCTTCTCAAGTTTGGCAACAACAGTGGTGCATTACTATCTGGAACAGCTTCGATTTTAAGCGTAAGTCTGGCTTCAACTACTTTGCCATTCCAAGCGCAAAGTACCAGTTTCCAGATTGTTTCTGACGGTGGCAATAAAACCGTAACTGTAGTTATCAACCCGCAACCTTTGCCAACAGCAGTATTTTCTTCACCCATCACCGGAACAGTGCTTGGATTAGACACTCCTATAACTTTGACGATTAATACCAATCAAAGCACTGCTACACCAAATCACGCAGTTTTAATAGCTACCTATGTAACGGCTGCCGGATTACCGCCTGCTGATGTAACTTTAACCGCCAGACCAGCCACCAGCAATAGCTTTAGTATCAATTGGGATACAACCACAATAATTCCGCAAGCAGCCATCAAGTTGAGAGGTAAATTTTGCGTAAGCGCCGATGAGTCAATCTGTACTGACATTCCAGAGGTAACAAACCTTAATATTCCATTGGGCGGTTCTATTTCTACACCCACTGATGCCAGTATTTTATCTAGTTCTGCGATAATTTCGGTCACTGCTACCGGTAGAGCTAACCATGCTAAGCTTAAAATAGTTTTTCAGGACGACCTTTCCGAGGTGGTTATACCTTCGCCACCAGCATCAAATAACAATTGGTCGGTTACTTGGAATACATTGTCAATTAGACCAGAACGAGTTTTTAATCTCAAGGGGCTAATATGTAGTAGCGTGGACGAAAGTGTTTGCGTGAATATGCCGGATGTCCTTAACCTACGTACCCGTATGAGCGCAACCGTTACTACTAGCCAAAACCTGACCAGTAACAAAGTTTTGCCTACCACCATAAATGTCACTATCGGTAGCCCGACAGATAACATCGAGCATGTTTCGTTATATGCGACTTTTGGTTCTGGCGCTCCAACCCTGATTTCCAATAACATCAGGGGTACAAGTTGGCAAGGTAGTTGGAATACAACTGCTATTTCGGCACAAACAGGCATTATATTGGATGTAAAAGCTTGTTTTGACACTTCCGAAAATATCTGTACTCCGTTGGCATCCTTCCCTAATCTAATGGTGCAAGCTGGACCACCCAGTATAATCAAGATAATAGCAGGCTCAGGGCAAAGCGCGGTTACAGGCAGTTCTTTTGCACAACCTTTCAAAATTCAGGTTACTGATGCAAATAAAAACCCGTTACCACAAGTTGGAGTAATTTTTACCGCCCCCGACCCGTTAGCGGGTCCTAGCATTTTGTTTGGTACAGCCTTTACATCTAACACCTTTAGCGCCGTTACCGATGTAGGAGGTTTTGTTACAACCTCTCTATTTGTGGCTAATAACAATACGGGTAATGGCTATACGGTTAATGTAAGTGTTTCAGGAACTAGCCTTACTGCTAATTTGTTGCTTAACAATCTATTACCTAACTCAACCCCCATACAACCAAATGCGGGTTCAGGTCAATCTGCTATTGTTCAAACCAATTTTGGCGTTCCCCTCCAAGCAACGGTAGTTGATGCCACAAACCTACCTGTCCAAAATATAACTGTTACGTTTATGGTGCAATCAAACGGGGCAGGCGCAATATTTCCTTCTACTGCTAGTACCTCGGCGACTGCTATTACCGACATAAACGGGGTGGCGATTGCTCCCGCGCTTAAAGCTACATGCACCCCCGGCGCATTTACAGTAAATGCCTTTGCCAGCGGTCCCTATGTGCCGGCAACTTTCAGCCTAACCAATTTGCAGGGCGCACCGAGCAGCCTCCAAATAAGTGCGGGCAATAATATTAGCGCTACTGTAACTACCGCTTTTACGCCTTCATTTGCGGTGCAGGTTCGAGATATATGTAACAATAATCTCGATGGTCAGGATATAACCTTTACCGCCCCCAGTAGTGGGGCAAGTGGTACTTTTGCCAATGGTACCAATACCACAACCGTAAAAAGCGCAAACGGTGGTATTGCCGCCGCTACAAATTTCATCGCCAATACTACCGCTGGAAATAATTATCAAGTTTCGGCAGTAGTCGCCAGCAATACTGCTATTTCAACTACTTTTACCATCAGTAATATTCCCGGTCAGGCAGCTACTATCACACCGATAAACGGTAATGGGCAAAATGCCAAAATATTTACCGCTTTCCCTAACCAATTATCTGCCAGAGTAAAAGATGCACAGGGTAATTTGCTGATAACTGGTACTGTAACTTTTGCTGCTCCGAGCAGTGGCGCAAGCGGGAAATTTTCGACTACCAATAATAATGTTGCCACAGCTATAATTGATGCCAGTGGAGTAGTTACTGCTCCTGTATTCACAGCAAATGGTACTGCCAGCCTTGGCGCATATCAGGTTAGCGCTACTATTGGAAGCGCTACTAATGTATTTAGCCTAACTAACTTGCCCGGCGACCCTAATTCGCTGGTTGTTCTAGCTGTAACGGGGGGTAGCGGACAGAATGCTGCGGTCAATACCAACTATACTAGTCACTTAACAGCAACTCTAAAAGATGTAGGGGGTAATACTCTCGATGGCTATAACATTACCTTTACCGCGCCCAGCAGTGGCTCAAGTATAGTTTTCAGTTCCAATACCTATACACATTCTGTAACAAGCGCCGGAGGTGGGGTGGTGGACTCTGGCGCTATAACTGCGGGTAAAATTGCAGCCTCCAATTTTATTGTTCTAGCTTCGGTTGATTTGTTCCCAAGCGTGACCGCATCCTATACACTTACTAATAATCCGGGAAACCCTGCTGTTATAACCATAATGGCGGGAGATAACCAAAGCGTTAAGATAGGCACAGTTTTCACCACCAGCCTAGCTATATCAATTACCGATACTTTTAATAACCCCGTGCCAAGCACAGGTGTAACATTCGCTGCGCCTTCAAGCGGTACAAGTGGTACCTTCGCAAGCACCAACACCTATACTGCTACCGCCACAACCGGAGTTAATGGAGTGGCAACCGCATCGGCATATACAGCCAACACTATAGCGGGGAATAACTATGCCGTAAATATCAAAGTGACAAGTTTCCCGGCTGTAAATACGAATTTCACTTTAAGTAATTTGAAAGGCGACCCCAATAAATTAACTATTACGGGCGGCAACGAGCAAAGCGCCAGTGTTGATAATGGATTCAGCAATAATCTCAAAGCCACCTTGACCGATATAGGTAATAACACCCTTGATGGTTATCAGGTTACATTTACTGCAAGTGGGGTTAGCGCGAATGCTATCTTTACTGCCACTACCAGCAACATTACGGTTGTAAGCAGCAGTGGAGGGGGTTTAGTAGATTCGGGTGGATTCAAAGCAAATACCACTTCTGGAAGTTATACTGTCCAAGCGGCGGTAAACGGCTTCTCGGCGGTGACAGCTACCTACAACCTGAATAATTTAGCCGGAGACCCTGCCAATATCGCTATAAGTAATGGCAATTCCCAAAGTGTAAAGGTTAAAAATGTTTTCGGTACAAATCTAGAAGTTACCGTAACTGATTCGCATAGCAACCCGGTGAGCGGTACTGTGATAATCTTTGCTGCGCCCCAGTACAATCCGCCAACCGTTCCAAGTGGGAAATTCTCAAGCAGTAATAGCTATACCTCTACTGTAACCACTAATTCCAGTGGGGTAGCTACAGCTTCCGCGCTCACCGCTAATAAAACGGCAGGTGCTTTTTCTGTTACTGCCAGCCTTAGCGGTTTCCCATCCGTAACACCCGCTACTTTCAATCTTACCAATAATACCGATAATCCGGCAGCGCTTATAATAACAAATGGTGATGGACAAAACGCTGTTGTCAATAATAATTTTGCCAATAGCCTAATTGTCCGAGTTGAAGATTCCGGTCAAAACACATTGAATGGCTATACCGTCTTATTTACTTCAACCGTTTCCACCAGTCCGGGGGTGGTATTCGACAGCACAGCTTCTTATACCACTTCGGTGATTTCGCTGGCAGGAGGTATAGCTGATTCAGGTGGGTTAAAAGCAAATACAACTGCCGGAGCAAATTATTCGGTAAAGGCAACGGTGCAAGGCTTCCCCGCGGCAACAGTCAATTTCACGCTAACCAATAATCCGGGTACGCCTAATTCGATAGGAGCCGACTCAGGTGTGGCATTATCCCAAGCCATTACCGTTAATACTGCCTATGCGCCACTAAAGGTGTTGGTAAAAGATAGCTACGGCAATCCTGTATCCTCCGGTTACAATGTCACTTTCACAGCGCCAGCGGTCATGTTTCCATTCGCAACCGGAGCTTTTTCCAGCGGTAACTCTATAACGGTGCAAACCAATTCCAGCGGTGTTGCAAATCCCGGTACTTTCACTGCTAATACCGGAGCAGGCGCATTTACAGTCTCGGTAGCAGTTAGCGGCGCTACCAGCTTGAATTTCTCAATGACCAATAATCCGGGTGTGCCTAATTCGATAGGAGTCGATTCAGGTGTGGCATTATCCCAAGCCATTACCATTAATACTGCCTATACC
>Ga0194047_10000074_pt1 | contig 71348 bp, 56 predicted proteins | sample JunL225m_MetaG_2_FD_160070 | JGI IMG/M metagenome (GOLD analysis project Ga0194047, IMG submission 160070) | Anoxic zone freshwater microbial communities from boreal shield lake in IISD Experimental Lakes Area, Ontario, Canada - Jun2016-L221-5m | ecosystem: Environmental > Aquatic > Freshwater... | reverse complement strand
CGCTAGATCCTGAGCACGTAAAAAAGAACTACAGCTTAAGACAATATAAATTAATATTCCGAAAGATCTGTATTTCATATAATTTATACAATCAATGATAAGGCGGCTCTATATCTGTTTAAAACCGTAGAGCTCAGATGGGCTTAACCTTAAAACGACATCACGTTCTTTTATGTCTGGAATCCACTGATTTAAACTAAGAAGAGTACTGCCGTATGTAGGACCTGACTCAAATTGCGTATGTGGCCAATCGCTACCCCAAAGTAAACGATTTAGGCCAAAAGCACTCTTCAACAGAGGCACTGCTTCTAGTGCTATAGCTTCACCTCTACCATTAGCACCATTACGATATGATCCAGATAACTTCATCCACAAACGTTTTGACTTCGCAGATAAAAGTAATGATTCAAAACCTGGATCACTTACACCCAACTTAGGATCGGGTCTTCCAAAGTGATCTATGACTACATTAAGCCCAGCATCAATAAGAGGATTAACAATTAATGGAAGATCTTTGGCCTCGCGATGCACTTCAACACACCAATTGAGTTGTTTTAATTGAGATAAAAACTTGGGCCATGGTTCTAATTTTAAATTAGGCATAACTGCACCTATAAGATTTAACCTTATACCAACAATCCCGGATGCAGACATTTCTGCCATTGCATCTAAAGAAGTAGTCGGCGGTATAACTGCTATGCCTCTAATTCGATCCAAGTTGGCCTTTAAACCTGAAATTAAATAACTATTATCATTACCTAGAAAACTTGGCTGCACGAGTACGCCATGAGATACAGAATGAGTATCTAAAACACCTAGGTAGTCGTCAATTGTTGCTTCATACTCGGGTATGTAGCGAGCATTACTAACAGTTTTAAGACCTCGTTTAAATATATGAGAATGCGTATCCACTGTATTGATGGTGTGATTTGATGCTGTTTTTAAAACTGCACTACTGAGATTATTTATTGTGAAATTAACTGTCGCAAGTGACATAGTGATACCAAATGATCTGCGTGTTATTTTTGAATTAATCATTATAATTCTTAGTTATTAATTAGTTTAGATGATTTAGTTTCTGGCAAAGCTAAGACCCCCAGGACTACAACAGAATATGCAATGGCAGCATCTATACCAATTGCTTTACCAAGAGGCATAGTCTTACTCATAAGACCAACTAGCCATGGGAATACAGCTGATGCTATTCTACCAAAATTATAGCAAAATCCAACACCTGTACCCCTAATACCACCCGGATAAAGTTCATTAAATAAAGCTCCAAGGCTAGCTGGAATGCCAGCAGAAAAAAAGCCGAGAGGAAAGCCTAAGACCAGCATTGTGTGATCTGATATAGGTATGAGTAGATAAACTGATACAGTAATAACACAGCAAACTGCGAATAAGATAATTGTATTTTTACGGCCAATTTTATCTAGAAGTTGTGCACTAACTAAACATCCAGCTCCGAATGCGATGATAATAACTGATAAATAACCACCAGTAGCGAGAATAGATAAACCACGCTGTGTTTTCAAATACGTAGGAAGCCAAGTCATAAGTGCGTAATATCCTCCATGTGCGCCTAATCCTATTATACCACCGACGAGGGTCTTGCGTAACATACCAGGAGAAAAAATTCCTAATCCAACAGTACTTTTAGAATTAGAGCTAAACGTTTCAGCTACCTTATGTTCAGGCACTGAACGCAATATATAAATCACAATAAATGCAGGCAGTAGCCCCAATCCAAACATTAAACGCCATGCAAAAGGATGAGGAATAAATGAAAATAATACTGTATATAATAACACAGCCCCACCCCAACCTACAGCCCAAGCGCTTTGCACTGAGCCTAAAGCTCTACCTCTGTACTCTGGTTTGATTACCTCAGCGAGTAATACCGCACCTGCTGCCCATTCACCACCAAACCCAAAACCTTGTAGAGCCTTAACTATAAGTAATTGTGAATAAGAATGTGCAAATGCAGCAACTAATGAAAAGAATGAAAACCATAGAATAGTTAGGCGTAGTATTTTAACACGTCCGAAACGGTCAGATAAAGTTCCTGCTAACCAACCACCTAGTGCTGATGATATCAGAGTAACACTAGCTAATGAACCTGCTTGGCTAGCGCTAAGTGCAAAAACTGAAATAATTGCAGGTAATGCCAGACTAAACATTTGTCCATCTAACGCATCAACTGCCCATCCACCAAAGCACCCCCAAAAAATTCTTTTAACCTTAGAATCTGTATCTTTGTACCATGTATACATAATAAATCTTATACTCCAGTAAGTTGTTTTTGTTCACTAACAGCACCTATTGTTATCCAAATGGATAAAGTTAATAAAAGAATAGCGCGTGCAAAGGCTACAGGGAGTTGCTCCATCCAAGTCAATTCAGCCTTCCCAAAACATCCACAGTCGATATCTAAACCTCGTACTAATGCCTGACCGAGAATTACTACAAACATGAAACTAAGGAATGCTATAAGAACACTAACTGTTATCTGCCAAATACGAATCAACAATAATACCCCGCAGATCAATTCTAGACCAGGTAAAGATATAGCCATGTAACGTAACAGCAAATCAGGAAATCCAGTCTGATATAGCTCAAGAGATGCATAGAAATCTTGGATATTTAATAATTTGAGCAGTCCAGCTATCGAGAATGTTAAACCTAATATAACTCGAATTATATTTCTGGACGAAATATTTGATAGACCAACTATTTTAATAAACTTATACATTATGATGATGGTATAGTATTAAATGTTGGTAACGGCCTAGAAAAAATAAGCCTAGTGTCTGTATGAAACCAATCTACAATTAATCCAAGAATCAGAGAGATAAGAAGAATTAGTAATAATTTATCAAATCTAACACTTCTTAAAAGTAGCCTTAAATTATTCATATTTTAATATCTCAAGGCATTCTTAGCAACGTATCAAAGACTTGCTGAAAATAAGTCAGTGTTTGTGCACCTGCTACAGTCGTTTCAGTAACTTTCCCTTTAGAATCAGTTCTCCAAACGAAAAATGTAGGTGTTCCATGAACTTTTAATTCCTGATATTTAGTAAAATCTAAAGCAATTGAATTTCTAATTGAGCGATCAGTTAAACAAATTCCTAGATCATCACTATTAACTTGAGGCAAACGCCCTATTAAATCTTCTAAGAAACTGGGCGGCTTATTGGCATTAATAAATAGATTTTGTAAAACATCCCAATACTTACCCTGACGTTGGATGCATTTCGCAATACTAAATATTTTACTGTACTGATCTGCCTGATAGTCAGATGCGTTCAATATGATCCAACGAATTTTACCTTTCTTGATATACTGATCTAGTATAGCTGGAAACACATTATCATGAAATGAATGACAGTGCGTACATTTGAAACTTGATATCTCTAATACAGTTACTGGTGAGTCCTTATCGCCAAGAACAGGTCTATCTTCTACCGCAATAGCCTTTAACACATCTGCTATGATATGATTTTGATTCTTACTATCATTAACAGTCTCTAATGTTGAAGCGCGCGAAAGTGCAGAAATAGTAAAATTTATAAATGAAATACTTACTATAATTCGAGCCACCTGAATTGATTTAATAAAATTCATTAAATTGTAATCCAAATTCAGTTAATAAATATTTGATATCCCATAATCGATAAATAATTAATGTATCAGAATGATCTCTTCGGATCTATTTTATCGATTTTGAATGTTAAGAGTACGCCAATAATACTAATTATTGCACCGAACATCAGCCATAAACCTGGAGATGCTTTATTATTCGTGTGAACAATAAGATAAGTACATATGGCAGGAGTAAAACCACCGAAAAGAGCTGTTGCTAAACTATATGCAATTGAAAAACCAGTAGTTCTGACTTCAGGTGGCATAATCTCCGTTAATAAAGGTATCATTGCCCCATTGTAGAATCCATATAGGCATGAAAACCACAAGCCTGCTGCCAGTAACTTCAATGTTGTAGGTAGTACTATAAGCCAAAGTAAAACAGGATAGGCAGTAACTAAAGTTATCAGCGGGATAATAATTAAAAGAGGCCTTCTGCCAATTTTATCAGAGATAGAGCCCGCAATAGGTAATAATATAAAATTAGATAACCCTACGCATAAAGTCACAAAGAAGGTCGATTTTGCATTCAGATGCAGTGCTTGTTTGCCGAAAGTTGGTGTATATACTGTGATTAAATAAAAATAGATTGTTGTTAAAACTGTTAGCATCATTCCAATTAGAATAATTTTCCAACTACTCATAATTAATTTTATGACATGTGTTATATTTTTATTCTTATTTGCACTTACCTCAAATGAAGCCGTTTCTTCAAGCGACTGGCGTAGCCATAAGATTATCGGTATTATCAAACAGCCGATTATTAAAGGAATCCTCCAAGCCCAGTCTTGCATTTGAGAATCCGAATAAATGCCAGTTAACATCAACCCTACCACAGCAGTAAATACTACAGCTACTTGTTGACTAGCTGATTGCCACGCGCAATAAAATCCACGATTTCCTATTGTAGCTATTTCTGCTAGATAAACTGAAACACCGCCAAGCTGAGCTCCAGCAGAGAAACCCTGAAGTAATCGCCCAACGACAATTATAATTGGTGCAGCAATACCTATAGATGAATACCCAGGCGTAACCGCAATCGATAGTGTACCAATTGCCATCAAGACAAGCGTTAGCAACAAACCTTCACGACGTCCCTTTCTATCAATATAGGCTCCTAAGATTAATGCACCGAATGGCCTCATCATGAATCCAGCACCAAACGTTACCAAGGAAAGCATGAGTGATAAATACTCACTACCTGATGGGAAAAACGTCTTCGCGATATATGACGCATAGTAGCCATATACTATGAAATCATACATTTCCAAAAAGTTTCCGCTGGATACACGAATTATCCCTAATATTTTCTGGTTACGAGCTTTTGTAGTCATCATATAGCAGTATAATTTATTGGTATATGATTTAGATATGTTAATAAGACTCAGTAACAGAGACTCAAATTATTCGTAAGTTTATCCAGCGTTTCTAACTTATGGAATTCTTATCACACCAACATCGTCTTCAATTGTAATCTTTGTTCCAAATGGCTCAGAATACTTCTGCACTTCTTTAAGGATTTTATTTGCGATTTCAGAGTTTGGGGATTTTGGAATTCCAACTTGTGAACCTACTCTAAAATTTTGGCCTAAATCTACTGGATATATACGAACCTCAGTTAGGTGCCCATTTTCAAAATGACTCGTCGTAAGCAAGGCCTCCAAATTGACTTTATTTTGTAGCCATGCCCAGCGCACTTCATTGACTTCACCAGCACCTGGATCTCGTGTAGGATTTACATACGGTGCAGGCATAATCTGCATCTGGAACACAAAATTTGATAATCCATAAAATATAGGTTTCCCCTTATAGATTTCGACACCTTTTATAGTATGTACCCCGTGTGCTGTAAAAGCATCTGCTCCGTTATCAATTGCCTCGTGTGCTAATTTGATCTGATAAGCAGCAGGATAATGATCGAATGAGTAGTGTTGGAAAGCATACCTATTTTGATGCCAATGAATAGTAGCTACCATGAAATCTGAGAATTGTTTCCCAGTCTTAATGTTTCGCATGATATCTTGTTCATCATTATGATTCATCTCATAATACAGTTCTCCTGGCTTATCACTTACTACAAAGTGAGTATCAAATAAATCGAGACTGCCTGCTTTCTCTTCAGTATTTAAATCGATAGGGTTATCAACTTCAACGCGTCTTAAATTGATTGAATCCCTCATCAGACGAAGTTGTTTCATCTGATCAACTGTAACACCTCTATAAATTTGTAACTTTAGGGCATTATTACCCGCTTTACCGCCAAATCCATCTACAAGATAAGTAGCTCCATCTCCGCCACTAGGTGAAGTCAGTGAAGAATCTGCGTAAATTCCAACCATTCCCGCAAGTCCTTTGCCAGTCTGATAATATCTAGGCATACGCGCTTCACTCAGGTTCTTGCCTGCCCCAACATGAATTATTCCGACTCTCTCCAATTGTCTGAAATTTTCTAGGAGCCCTTGCTCTCCACCATCAAACGTATGGTTATTGGCTTTAGTAACCATTTTTATCCCCATCGCCGCTAGATCATCCGCAACTTCTTTCGTAGCCAAGTTAGCACCACGTGGTCCGGTGTACGTATCAAAATCAACAATCATTGACTCCATATTTGCTACAGTAAAATCAGCGCTACGTAATATGTTTACCAACTTTTGCACACTAGGATCACCCATTTTAGTAAATGGTTGCATCTCGATAATGTCACCTACCGCAGCAAAGGTGAAAGAATCCTTAACTTTCAATGATAGCTCAACAGATTGATCACGCATTTTGATTTTAGCCGCATCGCCATTACGACTAAAGCTTTGCCCATATGCATGACTCATTACTACTAGACTAGCCCCAACTAAAGTAGCAGCTAAGTAAAAACATGATCTACTGATATTTAATACTGATATTCTATTATTATTTAATATGTTCATTTTAAAATATTTAACATTATAGATCTATTTTGATATAATAATTACAACTGCTCAGTTTGAGTAGTTTTTACTCAAATCAAACTTAGCGTATAGTAGTTAAAGCATTACAAATCGAAAGCTTATTAAGCACTTTTAGATTCCTAATCTGCTTAACACACAAAGTTAACCAAGTGCAGATGATTTGAAATACTCTGTCTGCAGAAAGATACTATCCGGCAATAATCCTCACCAGTTGCCATTGTGCCTAAACATTTAATTTTCGTTCCGAACCCAGACATTCCTACCCCTCCACTCACTTCACAAGGATCTAGACTTAAGGGGACTTACCCTAAAATATATACCGCTATCACCAAGAGTGTGATAAGCGGTAATATTAATTCATGTATAATTTTAAGATACATGTAGTTATATTATCTATTAATGATTCATGAAACTACATGTAACTTAGCATTATCTAAACTTACTCGCTAAGTACGATCTAGGTTTAGAAGCGTGTTTTTAAACCTAGGTGATACATTCTACCTACTTGATCATATAATCCAGCATCTGTAGGCAGTGGTGTCGCACCAGTTGTTTTTGGTGCATATACAAAACCTTTATTAGCTAAATTTTGTATATTCAAATAAACAGACACATTTTTACCCAAGACATGCATATTATAGCTAATCTGACCATCAATGTATGCAGCTGATGCAATATTATTAAAGTCGGTTGTTAATCCTAAAACCTTAACTTTATCCCATGTCATTCTACCAATGTAACGCATCTGCAAGAATGTATCGATGCTGTTTACAGAGTGATTGATTGTTAGGGTACCTTTAATATGCGGTAAAGAATACAGTGCATCACCTGCTTGATTTACTGAAGGAACTAGTGGTGATACCTGCGTGTAATTATTTACGTAGGCCGCCATTGTTCGTACTGTGAACTTTCCAAGATTAGCATCAGGAGCCCACTTATTCATTGGCAATACATAGCTGGTCTCTACGTCAACACCATCCAACTTTTCAGAATTAAGATTAATCGGTGATGTACGTACACTTATGACGGCTCTTTGATTAGCAAGTGTTGGACCTCTAGTGACAAATGCGCACAATGGTGAAGAAGGATTCAAATCACATTGTTGAATAGCATTTTGTCCACCAGCGCTGGCAATAGCATCTACAACCTTCGAGGAGTAATAATCAACAGCTAGGCTAAAACCTGGAACAAAAGATGGCTCATAAACGAAACCAGCCACAGATGTGTAAGCTTTTTCTGGCTTCAAACCTAAATTACCGAAAGCAAGGTTAGGAACTCCCTGGTAGCTTTGACCTGTACCGCCTGGATAAGTATCAATTGCTACTATATTTGTTTGTGATCCTGTAGCGAATAATTCGCTAAGGTTTGGTGCACGAATATCAAGTGATCGTGTAGCGCGGAATTTTAAATCATGGTATACTTGCCATACTACACCAGCTTTCCAGCTATTCATACCACCACTTGTCGAATAATTTGTATGTCTAAATGCGACATTCGTATTAATTTTTTTAGCAATCACGATATCTCTGACAATCGGTAATTGTACTTCTCCGTACTCTTCCATGATCGTATACTTACCATAAAATGGCGCGTTATTAGCCAATCGATAAGCACTTGCATAAGAAAGCGCATCAGCAGTTGTTTCAGATGACAGGCTGCGTTGCTCAGCACCAGTAGCAACAGTTACTTCACCAGCTGGTAAATTGAACAATGTTCCTGTAATGCTAGCATCAGCCACCTTCTGTAATGTATACAGATCAGCCAATGAGGTACCCATAATATAATTAAGTGATGCCTGTGAAGGTGCACCCTGACCGAAAGGATTAAATGGAACACAAGTCGGATTTGCCACCGATGAAGCGCAAATAATATTACCACCACTGTTAACAGCATCTGCTGCTAAAGCCATTCTAGCAGTGATCAAATCGTTAGTCATCGGCAAGCGAAGATCGTTGCTACCCCACTGATAAGATAAATCTATATTAAAGCGGTCGAACTTTCCTGTAACACCTGCAAGTCCAAGCATATTTTGATCGTTTGAGTGCGTAACTGTATAACCATTCTCTAAAGTTAGCCGATTAAGATTAAATCCTGTAACACCCAATGATGCCATTTTAGTAACTAGTGTTGGCTCATACTGTTGCAGATATGCGTTCGTACTCTTTATAGCGATAGTATGTGTGGTTGGACTATTCGCTTGTTCCATCTCGTTTTGATTGTACGAGCCTTGTAGATAAAGCGTAACATTTCGGTTTAATTTCAAATCGGTACGCGCAAATAAATTTCTGCGTTTCATTGGGCGAACAATCTGCTGTCCAGTCGACACTCTAAATCCATCACCTCCATCTTGAAAGCCAGCTGTTGTACCAATATCCGTGGCTAAGGTACCATAACTATATGGTTGTTGAAAACCCCCAGGTCCGAATTGAATTCCTTCTAATTGTGCATTATTGGCTGCTGTTCCACCTGTTCCTATTACGATCATACCACCTCTTGTAAATGGGGTACGCACATCAGAAGCTTTTGATACAGCTAAATTGTTTGCTGGATTAGGGATTTGATTTGGAGCTGTATAGCGAAACGTTCTCGCATCACCTTCTACACCTGAGTTTTCAAAAAAATCAGCGCTAAATACAAAATGCCCGCGCCCAGCTAAATAATCAGTGCCATAAGTTAGAGATGCTTTCATTTCTTTATTATCTCCAAACTCTGACATTCCATAGTAATAATCAGCTTTCTCGCCGTTAAAGTCTTTATTTAGCACGAAATTAACAACACCACCTACTGCATCTGATCCATATGCTGCAGATGCACCACCAGTAACAACGTCAATATGGTCAACAAGTCCTTGGGGTATTAAATTTACGTCTATTTGGCCAGTTGCAGCACTTGGTATAAGACGACGACCGTTAAGTAATGTTAACGTACGCGTATTGCCCAGACCACGCAAATTCAAGTAATTCGCGCTGCTATTACCAGTACCAGCACTTGCCGTTGTGCCTGCACCGGGAACAATAGACGGTAATTGCTTTAAGCCATCAGCCATATTGCCTGGAGCAGCAGCAACTAAATTGCCGGAGTCCACAACTAATATTGGAGCTGGAGATGTAAAAGTGCTCGAATTCTTTAAGTGGGAACCAGTGACTTCAAAAGCATCAAGCTTAACAAGCTCATCTTTTTTACTTTCACCTGTTTTAGATTCAACAGTGGCAGTAGTTATTTCATCTTTTTTAATAACTCCAACTGCTGGTGCAGAATTTTGTTCAGCAGTTACCGACTGAGAATTTGCACTGCAAATTGCGGTAAAGCAGAGAATGGCTAGTGCCAGACGCTGGCACTGAGATGACTGAACGGGGTTAGTTAGTATGTTCATTATGTGTATAAATTTATCTTGGGTGATATTTGAAAGTGTAGATAGAAAAAGGGCTAAAAAATGAATGAATGATTTTTATAGGTTAGGATTATATCAGTGATTGTAGTCACGTAACTAATACCTAATCCAACGACACTAATGTCTTCTCTATAAGATAATATTCAGCAGGCACCTACTAAAAGTAGAGGGTTTGGGGTTAGTGATATGGGGTTATTATTAAGTCATATATATGACTTAATAATAACAACCTAATATACATCATTTTCTTGTCAATCATATATTGACCCCTCAAATACTATGTAAATCGTTAACAATCAGATATATATACATATTAAGCCAGTACTCGTTAATTACTGTTTTAAAACATCTCCAGTTATTATATCTATTATCATACACATGTCTCCGGATACAAAGAATCTCGGTATTAATAAGGCCAAATCCAAGCATACACGTACCCCATTATACCGCAGTCTTAGTAAAATATTCTCACACAATATATCACAGAGAATATGGACACCTGATGAAGCCATCCCAACTGAGTCCGAACTCGCGAAAGAACATCGTGTTTCAATAGGAACAGTGCGCAAAGCTATTGATTCTTTAGTTAAAGATGGCCTTTTAGAAAGACTTCAAGGCAAAGGAACCTATGTATTACGTGCGCAGTTCCACTCTTCACTATTTCGTTTTTTCCGCTTCCACCGTGAGGAAGGGAGCTATCAAGTCCCTTCAAGCCGTATCTTAAAGCGGGAACTAAGTGATTTACCTCCAGCTGTTGCATCAGAGATGGGTCTACCCGCAGGATTACCAGCTATACATTTAACCCGTCTTCGGCTGATTAATAAACACCCCATATTGTTAGAAACAATTTGGCTACCAAAGCACAAATTTTCGCAGCTATTAGATCTTAATCCTGAAGAATACGGTGACCTTCTTTATCCACTTTATGAAAAATATTGTGGGATTGTAATAGCTTCTGCTCAAGAAACCCTCACGGCAGAAAATGCATCTGAGGCACATGCTCATAGTCTGGGACTTAAATCTGGCGCTTCACTCATCGTAATCGATCGTCTCGCAATGGCCTACGATCGAGAACCTCTTGAATGGAGACGTTCACGCGGTCCAGCAGATCAATTTAGATATCACGTAGAAATTAGATAAAGTATGAAAATCATAAAACCCCACGCCTCTAAAAGATTATTTTCAGTATCAAGTTTTCTTACAGCTATAGCGGTTGTAAGTTCGCTTTACGCATCACACCCATTGGCTAGCGAAGCAGTATTCCCATTAAAGTTAATTCAACGAAACGCTATATCTGCTGGAGATGACCATAGCCTTGGAATACTCAGCGATGGCTCAATAATAGCTTGGGGATACGCTTACCACGGAAGGTCTACACCTCCACAAGGTGTACATGACGCAGTTGGAGTTATTGCAGGCTCAAAATTTAGTTTAGCCCTACGTTCTAACGGAACTGTAGTTGCCTGGGGAGAGAATGCGAATGGACGAGCCACTCCTCCTGAAAACTTACACGATGTCATAGCCATTGCTGCGGGTCCTAACCACGCACTTGCACTAAGGGCAAACGGAACTGTCGTTGGATGGGGTGACGATAGTGATGATAAAACTACACCGCCTGATGGATTAGACCACGTTGTTGCTATCGCAGCAGCTGCTACATATAGCGTAGCACTAAAGGATGATGGATCAGTTATTCAATGGGGCAAAGTTGCAAGCCCAGTCCCTGAGAATTTAGGCCACGTTGTTGCTATTGCAGCAGGGAAAAATTTCACACTAGCTTTGAGATCAAATGGAACAGTAGTAGGATGGGGAGATTCATTTTATAGCCAGTCTACTCCACCCGCTGATGCCGTTCATGTGGTTGATATTGCTGCATGTGAGGAATCAGCTGTAGCACTTAAAGATGACGGATCACTTATTGGTTGGGGAAGAGGCAAACACCCTAGTCCAGAGGTTCGCAATATTGTTGCAGTCTCTATAGGCGCTACGCACGGCCTAGCCCTTTCATCAGATGGTAAAGCTTATGGCTGGGGGTTTAATTACAAAGGTAAAGCACATCCACCTGAGCAGACCCAATTCGCTACATTAAAAACATCGAGTCTAGTTCTAGCAAGTACGGGCGTAGCAGATTCTCACCCAGAAGAATTAGTTGACCCAATGATAGCTGCTCAAGTTGAAAATCCTGATATTAGTCATGGCTCGGATATGCCTGGGCCTTGCTTACCACACGCTTCAGTTTATCCGAGCCCAGAAACATTTAATCCTCCACCAAGTGGGTATAGACCCACAGAGCCTATCGTAGGATTTGCACAACTGCACACCTTAGGCACGGGTGGAAACCCATCTTATGGTCATTTTTTAATCACTCCACGCATTGGTTTATATGATATTTCACAGGAGTATCCGTCTACAAAAAGTCACGAGGTAGCTAAAGCCTACAAATATGATGTGGATTTATTACGTGACGCGATTCACGTAGAAATCGCTCCTTCAATTCATAGCGCTATTTATGCATTCACTTTCCCAAGCAGTGAAAATGCTCATTTAACTTTGGATGTCTCACGCAAGGTAGGTGGTGACATAGCACTTGATGAGGGATCAGTCGAAGTGGATCCACAAACAGGAACTATTACAGGAGGTGGCATTTATTCTAAAAATTATAATCCGCAGCCATTCCATTTATACTTTGCTGCAAAAATTAGTTCTTCCCCTCTTGAATCGGGTACCTGGAAAGGTGAAAAAATTAGCATGGGAGTCTCACACGCGGCAGCACGTGGTCAATCTTTGGGAGCAATCTTACGTTTGAGTACAAAATCAAACCAGCCTGTGTATATGAAGATAGCTGTTTCATTTACGTCAGTAGAAAAAGCTAAATTCTGGTTAGATAATGAAATTCCAGACTGGGATATTACTAAGGTCGAAGCTAAGGCTAAAGCAATTTGGCATGACGATCTTACTCGGCTATCACTGGAAGGAGCATCTAAAGATGTAGAAAGAAAGATTTTCACCGCTTACTGGCACGCGATGATACAACCTAGAAACAGAACAGGTGACGTAATGGGTTTTGATCCAAACAAACAGCTTTGGGATGATCATTACACGCTATGGGATACATGGCAGACACTCTTTCCTTTTCTATCAATCATGGATCCACAAACTGTGACTGATAACGTTAATGCGTTTATAAATCGCTACGAGCATAACGATTCGAAATATGTAGCTGAAGCATTCATTGATGCCCACGAATTTAAAATTGGCCAAGGCGGCAACGAAACAGATAATGTAATTGCAGATGCATTTGCTCGTAAGATCCCTGGAGTAGACTGGAATAAAGCCTACGAAATATTAAAACACGACGCAGATAATGCACGCACCGCGTGGTACCGTGATCATGGCTGGGTCGCTAGTGACGAAAAAACTGATTACAGTTATCGCATGAAATCAGGTTCAGGCACACTAGCCTTTTCCTACAACGATTACCTGACAGCCCAGGTCGCCCTAGCTCTTGGCCATAAAGAAGACTATGATCACTACCTAGCACGTTCACATAATTGGGTGAACGTGTTTGATCCTGCAGCTTCAGGCGAAGGCTTCAGTAACTTTGTTAGAGCACGAAGTAAAACAGGTGAATTTTCAAAAATTATTCCAACCAAAGGCTACAATACCGACTTTTATGAAGGAACGAGTTGGGAATTTTCATTTTCGGTACTCGGCGATACTGAAGGTTTAATTCAAACCATGGGCGGCAAAGATATGTTTATTAAGCGCCTGATATACGCTTTAAAACACAACTATATTGATTTCACAAACGAGCCTTCCTTTAGAATTCCTTGGCTTTTTAATGCAGTTAATCGACCTTACCTTACATCGTACTGGGCAAATCAATTCCTTCAAAAGTATCCCGGAAATTATCTACCGGGAGATGACGACTCAGCAGCGATGAGCACACTGTATATATTCCTGAATGCAGGAATATTTCCATTAGCAGGCAAAGACATTTACTACCTACATGGAGGACGCGTTCCAAAACTATCAATGCATCTAACAAACGGAAAGACTTTCACGATTATATCCGATGGTGCGTCTGAAAATAATATCTACATCCAGAAGGCTTTCTTAAACGCTACACCGCTAAATGATCCTATTATTCATCATTCAGATATTATGTCTGGAGGAGTGTTAAAATTTATCATGGGACCAGCCCCATCTGCATGGGGAACTAATGGCGAGTTCGACCTTAATGAAGCTATCGAACAGACTAAGCCTCTTCCTAAAGGATGAGGCTTTGCTAAGGCTCTCAATACTTTAAGGTAAGCTGTGCACCCACGGTTACTGGTGCGCCAGGAACACCGTGGCCAACCCCAGGAATGATAAGCGCGTAATAGCCTTCATTGGTTATATTGCTACTAAAGACGAAAATTTGGTAACGATCAGTATCGTAACCAAGCTTTGCGTTTAAGAGCATGTAAGCGTTTTGTGCGTAACGTGAACTCTGCTGTTCGTTGTAATACGTCTTACCGGTTGCTGAAGCATCCACCCCAGCAAAAAAGCCCTGATGCGGATGATAGGTTATATCTAAATTAGCGTTATAGGTAGGCGCATAAGGAGCACGATCTCCAGAGTAATTAATTCCAGTCAAAGGATCATTAAATTGAGTAAGTGTAATGTCTGTGATTCCTAATACTCCCGTTACTGTCCAAGCTGAAGCAGGATGATAACTGACTTCTAATTCACCCCCTAATGAGTGTGCTTTTGGAGCATTTGCTACAATATAAGCAGGCACACTAAAGGATCGCTCAATTTGATAATTCTTAATCAGATAGTCGTAGGCTCTTAAAGCAATAGTGAATTCACCTTTATTTACAGAGTGATCAATTCCAGCCTCGAAAGCTTGCGTGTGCTCAGCTGCAAATGGACTTAAGCTTAATACTTCAGTGAAACCAGAAAATCCACCCGGCTTTGCTCCTGTTGAAATCGACAAAGTCGCATTCGTGTCTTGGTCGATAGTTCTCTTAAGTTCAAGTTTTGGTAAAAAAGCATTGTAGGTTCCTGAAGAAGTTAAGCCGAGCGCAGGATTAGGGATCTTTTCAGCACGGCTGAAATCCTTGACGTTTGATTCTAATCTTAAGCCAGCTATTAATTCCCAGCCTGGAGACAAGGTGTATCCAAGTTGCCCGAAAACAGCCATTGTCTTAGATTTGATCGCATAGCTTGTTGTTTGGTAAGGAATGTAAGTGTAGATTGTACGTACAAGATATTCATCTGTCTTAGCATCCGAGAACCATGCACCTACTTGACCCGTAAAACCGTCAGTTGGGAACAGCGCATAGTGCAATTCCTCGTTCCATGTTTTCTGCTTTTGATGAATTGTTGAATCAAGTGCAGGTGGTAAAACCAAATAGTTAGAGTAAGGATCCATCCCCCAATCTGTATAGCTCGTTACTGTAGTTAGTTTACCATGTGTCGTATTAAATACGCCCTTAAGTGCTGCACCTAAACTATTAATATCAGTAACTCCCTCAACAACACGACTGACACTAAATAAAGGTCCACTAAGTGGAACTAAAGGTTGAGCTCCGTCGCGTATACGAGACTCGAGTAGCTGAAATGAAATTTCTGTAGTTGAGTTTGGCCTCCAGCGCGTACGCGTTGATAGTGTGGATTGCTCCTGATTATCCACCCGTTGACCAAGTAAGGTATTAGAAATATAACCTGCTCGTGATGTGTAGCCTACACTTACAATTGAATCTGCCGTAGCTGTAGCCCCAGTCCACGATTCAACTTCCGCTGAGCGAGCTGAATGATTTCCACCTAAAAGTGAAACTACTCCACCGGCCTGAGACATTCCTAGTGCTTGATTCATTACAATGACACCACCTTCTCCTACTCTTCCAAAAAGACTTTCCTGTTGAGGTCCCCGGTAAACCGATGAACTCACAAAGCCTAATAGCGAAGTCGGATTCATAAAGCTGCTAGCAAGCGGTATGTCGCCAAAATAAACAGTTACAGCTGGATCACTAAAATAGGGTGTATTTGAAAGACCCCGTAAGGCAAATAAACTACCGTAGGAACCAGCACCAGAGCTACTGATGTTTAAACCAGCCACACCATGAGATAAAGCGTCCCAGCCTAAACCAGTAATAGGTGTATCTTGCTCAAAGGCTAATTGAGTGACTCCACTTGCATCTGCTTTGAGTTGAGGCGCCTCAACAACAACACTGGGTGCTCTTAGAATTGGTCCCTGAGTGACCTGGGAGAATCCAGTAACTTGGAAATAAGTTGCAGCGAAAATAAGCGCTACTACAGGAACAAAATGGGAAATACCGCGATTTAAAACAAAAGACATACAGTGGGACTAAAATAGATAAATTTTAATAAAGAGAACACCAAATAAAGAAACTTATGACTCTAGGCGCTTAGACGGCTTAAAGCCCATAGAGTTACTTACTTGTGACTAATTGAACCCATAATAAGTTATTTTCACTAACCTTAAATACAGGTATTGCCCCAACAGCTAAAACGGTCTAAATTATTATGTTATGGGACGTCAATGGCTTCATGCAAAACGCGCAATCGTAAACCTTAAAAAAGGTCAAACGGTAGGCAAAATTGTTAAAGAAATCACAGTCGCATCTAAATTAGGTGGACCCGATCCAGCAGCTAACGCCCGTTTGTTTGCTGCACTTGAAAAAGCACGCAAAGCTAGCGTCACTCGTGATGCAATTGAACGTGCTATCAAAAAAGGCTCCGGCGTAGGTGAAGATAAGACTTCATTAGAGCATGTTGTTTTCGAAGGCTACGCTCCACATAAAGTTCCAGTCATTGTTGAAGTATACACTGACAATCATCAGCGTACGGCTCCTGAAATTAGATTCCTTTTTAAAACAGGCGTACTCGGTCAAGGCGGTAGTAATAAATTCCTTTTTGATCATGTGGGAATTGTTGAAGCTCACCACCCTGACGCATCTACAGACCTAGAAACAGCAGCCATTGAAGCAGGAGCAAACGACTTCGAATCACTTGGCCATGAGCAGAATGATGATATCCCAGAAGGTCATGCAGGCCTACGACTCACTACCGAGCGTACAGCAGTTCACGCGGTCACTGTATGGCTAAAGCAACATGGTTGGGTTGTTGTAACAAGTGAACTTGGTTATCTTGCTAAAAGCTTTCCTGAACTTGATGACGCCGCACGCGCTCAAGTCGGTGAATTCCTCCAAGCTATTGAAGATAATGACGATGTTCAGCGTGTTTGGGCTGCGGTTAAATAAACCAGTTTAGTAGACGTGTTATCTAGGCAAAATATAGTGATGGTTAACCGTTGAATAAATCAGCCATTGCCCCATGGCCTATAGATCTATCGGTTGTTAATGTTACTTTACTCTACAATGCAGTGTTAGCACAAGTTACCGGACCTTATTTTCCCCCTTGAATCAATCTTCGTCTCAACCTTGGTGGCGCGAGCTGAACAGAACACACTGGCTGGTCTTTGCAACAGCCTGTGCCGCGTGGTTATTCGACTGTCTTGACCAGCAACTCTTCAACTTAGCACGCGATGCGGCTATGGATGACTTGGTTATCGATAAAGCAAGAGCTGCAGAATTTGCATCCTACACAACATCGATATTTTTGTTAGGTTGGGCAGCTGGAGGTCTTACCCTTGGCGCATTAGGGGATCGATACGGACGAGCACGCATGCTCACCATATCTGTACTCATATATTCTGTATGCACCGGTCTTAATGCCTTTGCTTCAACATATACTCAATTTTGCGCTTATCGTTTTATTACAGGAGTAGGTATTGGTGGCGTATTTGGTCTATCAGTAGCATTGATCGCTGACTCTTTGCCAGATCGCAGCAGATCTCCTGCCCTAGTTTTACTTCAATCGCTTTCGGCTGCTGGAAATATATCAGCTGCCTTTTTAGGGATGTATATAGGCTCCTCAAAGGCACTCCTATTTGGTCTGCATCCATGGCAAGCAATGTTTGTATTAGGAACAATCCCAGCTTTTATAAGTGTCTTTGTTCTATACCGAATTAAAGAACCGATTAAATGGGTAGAAGCGAAGGCAGCGGGTATTAAAACTGGAATACGATTCGGATCCTACTTTGTACTCCTAGGTAATAAAAAATGGAGAACTAACGCACTACTAGGACTAGCTATATGTAGTGTGGGTATCATTGGCCTTTGGGGTATTGGAAATTTCCATCCACGTATTGTTCGCTCGGTAGTTGAGCAACATTTAGCAACCAAACATCTCTCCGATACACAAATGGCGAGTGCAAAGGCGTATTGGAGTTCTGTAGCAATGCTTCTGCAAAATATTGGAGCTTTTTTTGGGATCACAGTGCTGGCTAAATTTGCAGAAGCAAAAGGAAGAAAACCTGCTTTTACTCTAGCACTAATTCTATCTTTTATAGCTACCCTTATGGTATTTAAAGGCCTTAGAGAGTTTAACCAAATATTCTGGATGATTCCTATTATGGGATTTTGCCAGAACTCCATTATGGGCCTTTATTCAATTTATCTTCCTGAACTTTTCCCGACAAGCCTAAGGAGTACTGGTACAAGTTTCGCCTATAACTTCGGCCGTATCGCTGCCGCTAGCGCTCCTTTCACGATCGGTGTTATTACACGCAGTCTAGGAGGAAATATTGAGGGTTTTCGCACAGCTGGAAGCTGGGTAAGTTTAATTTTGTTTGCCGGTCTATTTATAGTTCCATTCTTGCCAGAAACTAAAGGCTTACCTTTACCTGAAGAAAATTAATCATGCGCATTATTAGCATTCTCTTTGCACTGTTACTTGGTACGTCCCTACACGCACAATTAGGAGATACCCTTGATAAACCAGGAGTCATCCAAAGCTCTTTAGTGCCAAAATCACTGATACCGCCTGCGATACCACTATCACCCAAAGAGGCTTTAAAGTCATTTAAAGTACAAAAAGGCTATCATCTCGAACTCGTCGCTAGTGAACCACTTATTGAAGATCCTGTAGCTATTCAATTCGGTCCTGATGGACGGTGCTGGGTTGTAGAATTACGTGGATACATGCTCGACTTTGATGCAACAGGAGAAGATATGCCAACGGGCCGCATAGTGGTGTTATCGGATCGCGATGAAAACGGTCAATATACAAAAAGTACCGTATTCGTTGATAATATTATAATGCCTCGAGCACTTCAGTTAGTCGCAGACGGAGTACTTGTAGGAGCACCACCGTACCTTAAATTTTGGCGTGACTCCAACGGCAAAGGCAAAGCTGACTCTGGACTTCTAATTGCAGATGATTTCGGAATTCAAGTTGATCCAAAAAGACCTGAATTAGCAAATCCAGAGCGATCCCCTAACAGTATGCTTTGGGCACTCGATAATTGGATATATAGTGCAGGTTACACAAAAAAATTTAAGTACTTTAAAGGCCAATGGTCCACAGGACAGACAACCTTTCGTGGAGAATGGGGCTTAAGCCAAGATAACTTTGGTCATCTGTATCATAATTCAAACAGCGACCAACTTAGAGCAGATGTCATCCCTTCTCTTTATCTAGGAAGAAATCCAAACTACTCTAGGGCTTTAGGAACTAATGTCTTGGTGGCAGAGAATCAACTTGTCTGGCCGATACGTGTCACACCAGGAACAAACCGGGCATATCGTCCCGAGACTATGCGCGATGGAAAATTAAAGGAGTTCACGGCAGCGTGTGCACCTTGGATATACCGTGCTAGTGACTTGCCTGCAGAATTCTACGGCAATGCGTTTGTATGCGAACCGGCAGCTAATCTAATCAAGAGAAACATCGTATCGTATCCTAACGGAACAGTTGCCTCAAAGGAGGCGTATTTTAAAGAAGAGTTTATAGCATCTGTAGATGAAAGATTTAGACCAGTAAATCTTACAACAGGGCCAGACGGAGGACTCTACATTGTTGATTTTTACCGAGGTCTAATTGAAGACAAAATCTCCTTAACAAGTTACTTAAGAAGCCAAGCCGAAGATCGCGATTTAACAAAAAATCCGCACATGGGACGCATTTACCGTGTTGTAGCCGACAATCAGAAGCCTAAAGCATTCCCGAGGTTAGATCTTGAATCAACCACACAATTAGTTGCCGAATTATCAGAAACAAATGCATGGAGAAGCGAAACTGCACAGCGCTTACTCATCGAAAAAGCTGATGATTCAATTCTTCCACTGTTACGTCATCAAGCGCTATATGATTCATCAGCGTCAGGTCGTCTACATGCATTATGCACACTCGAAGGCTTATCTGGCTCTGATAGCTCCACCCTGACTGGATGCTTAAGAGATCCAGAAGCGTATGTACGCACTGCAGCTTTAAGAATAAGTGAACTGTTATTAAAAGGTGGACAAAATTCCGAACTTTTAGCTGCTGTACTCAAATTAAAAGATGATCTATCCAACGAAGTTCAACAACAACTCGTATTAACCCTGGGTGAAATAGGAGATCTTAAGCTTGATCTAGTGAGTGCTTCGATAGCAAAAGCTAATCCAAATAATACATACATTCTAGATGCTTTATTTTCAGGAATTTATGGACGCGAATACGCGTTACTTGATGCACTTGTAAAAGATCCATCGTTTAAGGAAGCAACGCTTCAGAATCATAAAATTATAAGTGGTTTAGCTAAAGGCACGACAAATTCTCGTAACACTCAGAATGTAACTAAACTTATCTTACTTACCTCAATAAGTAATGAATTTCAGAGCCAAGCCATGATTGAAGGAATTGCTTCCTCAACTGAAGTATCTCCATTAAAGCAGCTCACATTACCTAGCGAATCTCCTGAACTTATATCGATTGTAGAAAGAACTAATCCAACAACAAAGACTGCGTTGAATCGAATTAATCGATCAATTGTTTGGGCAGGTAAAAAAGGAGCTATTGCTGCTTATGTCCCTCCAGCACTCACCTCTGCAGAGCAAAAACGTTTCGAGACTGGCCGCACACTCTTTACTGGAACGTGTAGCGCATGCCATCAAACACACGGTAGAGGGCTAGAAGGTTTAGCTCCACCACTCGCTGAATCTGAATGGGTAAATGGCCCTGCAACACGCATGATACGTGTGGCAATAAACGGGGCGCATGGTCCGATCAAGGTAGCAGGACGATCGTACAATCTAGACATGCCTCCGTTTGGAATCCTGAGTGACGAACAAATCGCTTGTATTCTCACCTATGCAAGGCGTGAGTGGGGTAATACCGGGACACCTGTAGATACAGGGCTAGTAACACAAATTCGTAAAACAATTGGCGATCGTAAAGAACCTTGGACTCAACCTGAATTACTTAAAATTAAGTAATCTAGGTTACTGGGAAGCAGGCACGGCAACCATATCTAGGCCAAAATTAACACCTGGCCTAGCAAAAGCTGAGACTCCTATAGCTGAGGCTGCAGGAGCTCTTAAGGGATCAAAATACACTCCACGTAAATCACTTAATGCGGTGCGTACTTTAGGATCACCTACATAGTAGGTTGCTTTGACTAGATTGCGGTAGCTTGAGCCTGAGTAATAAAGTACAGAGCCTAGTCTCTCGAATACACGTAATAATTGTTCAGTTGAGCTGTTGATTAGATCCGACTGGATTTGCCCCACAAAAATTAGTGGTGTACCTGCTTTAACACGAACAAAGCTGCTATACCTCGGTGATTTGTGAAGCCATGGGAAATACCAATATGTTACAGATTCAGTATCTGTTGGTATCAGATATCCCGAGGCCACCATTTCGATTTCGGCTGGATAATCACCAATCCACTCAATAAAAACTACCGGCGGAGCAGATCCATTAAAGGCCAATTCAATTTCATGAATAATATCAGCATGATTTAAACCAGGTTTAATAAATGCCTTAAGTTGTACACAATCTTTTGGAGCTAATCCTAAGTGCGTTAGACTACGTGTAAGTCCAATTAAGGTTAAACGAATAGCCGCCATTGGATCAGGGCCTTTTTCAGCTTGGCCAGAGATAAATACTTTAGCTCCCTTAGGAAGAATAGATGCATTGACGTCTATTCGTGTTACTTGACTTACGCTTGTGTCTGAAACAGCGACTGCTTCACAACAAAGAAGTGCCTTTTCATTAGAAAGCTGTGTTCGAACGATCGTAACTGCAGGCATTACGCCTGAAAACTGTCGTTTAATTTCTATATCAAGTAAATCAAGCTGCAGTTCATTTGTAATATAAAACGTTAACCTGACCACGTGCTGAAGACTGCTACCTGACTTAACTAGTTCAGACTTTAGTTCTGTAATTAAAGAACTGGACTGTACTGCACTGTCATGATCGAGATTGTTTGGATAAATCTGGCCAGTAAATACGAGCGGTAGATCAGCCACACGTACTGCATCTGCCCCTACCTTACCGGCTTGAGTAAAGCGGTGTAGAGATTCCTTACTTTCTACATTTTTACTGCAACCGATAGTTATCAACCAACCATATGCGGCTAGTAATAAAATTCTTTTCATTTTGCCGCAGTATCTAATTGAGCTAACTCGGTATCGGTCCACGCATTTACCCGACTTACAATAATACGGCGCATAAGCGCTACATCCGCTGGATTAACCGCTGAAGCATTATTACCAAAAGAACGTCTTACATAGGTAAGAACTCCAGCCAGTTGCTCATCAGACATTGAAGCTAAAGGCGGCATAGCGGCTGGTAAACCAGGAGTCCCTTCTTTACCTTTAAGTACAATACGTATTGCTGAATCAGCTGAAACAGCATTTGCCCAACGACCCTCTTTTAAAGCAGGCGCAACTCCAGCTTTGCCTAAACCATCAGGCTGATGACATGCAGCACAAAGACCATAGGTAACACCACCTTGATCGAATAATTTCTTTTGCTCTATAGTTAATGCAGCCACAGGCGGTCTCGCTGCTTTTCTAGCTAATCGTACACGAATAGATACTGCCATCGACTTAGCCTTATCACGTACGATTACATCAGGTGAATGCACAGCAATTTCTTCTAGTTTATCCGCACTTAGCACTACACCTGAGATTTTTGTAGCACCTGCAAATAAAGCAAAACGCGCCGATTGAGGCAGTGTAGTATCACATAATGCTGAAGTAAGGGCCTGCACACCCTCTTTGCCTGAAACAATAAGATGAACAGATAAATCCTCAAGTAGTGGAGACGATCCAAACAAGTTACCATGGTTAGCATGTATTAAGGATTCAATTCTCGCGAGAACCTCTGTCTCATGACCACGCAAGCCAATCAGAATACTATCATTAATTGAAGGATGCTCATTTGCTCGCGCTAATATCGACCACAATAAATTTAAAGATGAAGAATCTGAAGTACCAGATAAACTGAGTGCAATTTGCGTAAGTACAATCGGAGTCTCACTCTCTACGCGCTCATTTAACTTTTTAATTAGAGCTACACCATCGGATGAACGTAAAATTGCTTCCCCAGCCTGAATAGAAGCAACACGTACATGTTCATCCATATCGTTAATTCCGATTTCAAGATCCTTTACTGATATAAGTCCTAATCCTTCAAGACACCAAAGAGCAGAAACACGATCTCTTGGTAATGTAGCGTGCGATAAGCGCTCTCTTAATAATAATCCAAAGACTGGATCATGTGATTCAACGATTAATCGCTGTGCAGTATCACGCGTCCAACCATTCGAATTCTCTAAAAGCGATATAAGCTGCTCATGTGAAGCATGTGTAAAATCTGGAGTTTTTCCAAGTGTGCCCTTGTCGTAAACAATTCTATAAATACGTCCCATCCCCCAGAGTGGACTATTCAGTCTTCTATCGAGAATTTGGTTTTTTAAGTAAGTTGTAGCAAACTGATAGCCTTCAAGCATACCACGATAATAATCTACTACATATAATGCTCCATCAGGCCCATTTGCTGTATAAACAGGTCTAAAGCGCTCATCTGTTGATGTCAGGAAATCTATTCCTTGGTATGCATTAACAGCACTTAAACGACCTTCAGCCTCTACAATAATATCTCGCTTAACGAGATTACCTGCAGGTTCTGGAACAAAGGCATTCCCATTAAAACTCTTGGGAAAATTATCTCCGCGATATATAACAGGTGCAGATGCAGCCGTAAATACAGCCAAGGTTGCATCAGCACGTAACTGAGCTTTCTGGTATCCTCGATTTACACCAGGTGTAGGACGTGAGGGCCATGTGGATTGATCTGTAGCGATTTGAAAATTCGACCCGTAAAGCGGAATGCGACGATCCTGTTTTGCGGCATAATGCGAAGGTACAAAATCACCACGTAATTGATCACTGTTAGAATCATAAAAAAGTCTCCCAAAATCATCTTGTGAAATACCCCATTGCCCAAGAGCTGGCATTGGTTCTTTTTTCCATACACCTGCAAATTCCCTCCAGCGTAATTTGTAACTGGCATTATAAAGCCAATTATCACGACCCCACATAAGTCCGTTAGCGCTAGCCTCTATATTTTCAGGAGTGCCGTAGTCATTAGCTAAGAGTACTTTTTCGTGCATGCGTCCATCGCCAACCGTATCCTTTGTTAACCATAGATTTGGTGGATCACCCACAACAACTTGATCTCGAACAAAAGCTATCGCACGAGGTACATTCATATGATCCCAGTACACAGTCCTTTTATCATAAACACCGTCGTGATGCGTTGATTCTAAGTAAACAACTCTACCGTCAGGCCGATCAGGCAGGGGCTTACCTTTTTCTAAATATATAGGGAGCTCTTTAATTATCTCAGCATTATAGGCACCTAATTCTGCAACCCAAAGTCTTCCACGTGAATCAAACGCCATCATCACGGGATCGTGAACCATGGGTTCTGATGCAACTGCTTCAATATGAAAGCCAAGCGGTAATATAAAAGTCTTGAGTGCTTCCTGCACCGATAGCGCCTCTTTAGTAGGCAACATGATATCAGGATTTGGCGGTCTTTGAGCCTCATCGTTTGGATGATCGCCAAGCTGGGCTAAAGCTAAAGTACTGCCCTTAAAAATTAAAATAAGTGCAAATAAATAGTTGGGCCAGAAACGCCATTTAATGGTCTGCATGAGATAATATAAAGATACTTTTAAACTAATTCCCATTCAAACCTAAATGTCTCAAAATAATGCATTTTCAGAGCGAAACTGATTGCCTACACCCCCTATTACAAGGCACCTATAATGGTACGTGAGAGGCTTATTCGATATTCAAGTTAATGGGTACGCTGGAATCGATTTTCAGCGCGAACCCACACAACAGCAAATCCGTCATGCTTGTGATAAATTAAAGGAACACGGCACTGATCGCATACTCGCTACCTTTATCACAGACAAACCAGGGTCTTTTGAGTTAAAACTTAAAACGTTTGAGTCCTACCGCAAAGCAGACCCCGTAATCAAACAAATGATCGTGGGGTACCATTTAGAGGGACCTTACTTAAGTTCTGAACCAGGTTTTTGTGGTGCGCACCCCGCAGAGTTAATGAAAGACCCGTCAATTGCTGAATTCAAAGTATGGCAAGATGCAGCAGGTGGTTCAATCAGGCTAGTAACTTTAGCACCAGAGAGACCAGGATCGTTTGATTTCATATCTGAACTTACACGCTCAGGTGTTCGTGTTTCGCTTGGTCACACAAACGCTTCTGAAGAGCAAATTGATCTATCGATCAAAGCGGGTGCTACTTTATGCACACATTTAGGTAATGGATGCCCTGCTCTACTACACAGGCACGATAATATCATACAAAGACTGGTTGCACGCGATGAACTTACGGCATGCTTCATCCCTGACGGTATTCACTTACCTCCCCACGTTCTTAAAAATTTATATAAAGTAAAACCTGCATCTAAAGTTATTATTACTACTGATGCGATGGCAGCGGCAGGAGCTGTTCCAGGCAAATACAGTCTTGGCCATCTTGAAATGGAAGTAGGCGAAGATCATGTAGTAAGAATGCCAGGTGCTAAGACTTTTGCAGGCAGTGCACTAACACTTAATAAAGGCGTAGAAAACTCCGCACTTTGGCTCGGTCTCTCCTCTGCGCAAGCAATTGATCTAGCATCGAAAATTCCAGCACACGTTTTAGGCTATTCTTAAGATTCATGAAAACACCCCAATTCACATTTGCATCTATTTTCATCTTACTGCTTTCAGCGACCCTAGGCTTCGCAGAGCCCGAGCTTAAAATTGGAGTTATTGGTCTAGATACATCACATGCTATTGAATTTGCTAAATTATTTAATGATCCAGCAGATGAAAATCATATACCTGGCGCACATATCGTATGTGCATTTCCAGGAGGTAGTCCCGACGTAGTCTTGAGTGCTAGCCGCGTTAAAGGTTTTACAGAACAGATGCGTACAAAATATGGTGTTAAAATAGTTAGCACCATTGATGAAGTCGTAAAAGCAAGTGACGCTATTATGATTTTAAGTGTCGACGGGCGCACTCACCTAGCTCAAGCCAAGCAAGTATTTGGTTCCGGTAAACCTGTTTTTATTGATAAGCCACTAGGTGGAAATTTAGCCCAAGTACTCGAAATTACAGAACTAGCGAAAAAAACAGATACTCCTTTATTTAGCGCCTCATCACTTCGCTACACATCGGGTTTGGCAAAATTAAAGACACAAAAAATTGGTCGTATGCTTGGGGCGATTTCTTATGGCCCTGCTCATATAGAACCCCATCACCCAGATTTGTATTTTTATGGTATCCATGCCACTGAAGCACTTTTCACTTTAATGGGTCCGGGTTGTATTTCAGTTAGCAGAACTCACACTCAAGATAGCGATGTTGTAACAGGAGTGTGGAAAGACGGAAGAACAGGCGTAGTTTACGGATTCCGTGAGGGAAAATCAGTATACCGAGTTACAGTATTTGGAACAAAAGGCGTTTACGATCAAGAAGACGGTAAAGATTATTCGGGATTAATTACACACGTCTTAACCTTTTTTAGAACTCGGGTATCGCCAGTGCCTATAGCCGAGACAATAGAAATTATGGCGTTTATGGAAGCTGCCGATACTAGTAAGAAACTAGACGGGAAATCCGTGTTACTATCAGAGACCTTAGCGGAAAATACTCCTAAGCAATAAGGTATAAAGCCACTAGGCTTTATATACCTAAATCTTTGCGGATTTCATTCATCATAACAGAAAACATCTTTCCGTATCGGATATATGATTCTCTTCTGACTTCAGGTGTAGCCTGAGGAGCACCCGCATGTATGATACTAGCTACATGGGGTTCAATTGTAATTGAGCCACGGTAACCCGATTTAAGTAAATTAGTTAAGATTCGCTTAACTTCTGCATCTCCTTCTCCTGGCATCGTAAAGAGAGAGCTCTTACCACCCGCTGGATTTTTCTTACAGTCCTTCACATGCACGTGATTAATAAATGGCTTAACAGCATTATAATAATCCCAGGCGTCGAGTCCGTAAGCCACGGTGTTCCCGATATCAAAAAGAACTCCCACCGAAGGATGATTTACACGCTCATGAAATTCTTTCGCATGCGCAGGACTTAAACCACCCCATCCTTCACAATTTTCATGAAGTAAGGTGATTCCTCCCTCAGCGGCTAATGTTGCAAGAATCTTATATCTTCTGATGGACTCATCACGCCACGCATCAAGACTTACATCACCTCTTACCCAACTCATTGTCCTGATGAAAGGAGTACGCACGCGCTTCATGCGTGGAATAACTGCCTTAAGTTCACTCTCATCTAATGAAAAGTCTCCAGTAATAGGTCTACTCCAATTACCTATACTTGATGCAAATGCAGTCACACGCATTGCTGCCTCATCTAGCTTGAGTGCAACATCTTCAAATTCAGAATCAGTAATTTGCCAGGATGTTTGTTTACCACCCACTAATCTCAACTCTGTAGCATTCCAGCCAATAGCCTGATTTGCACTGATTTGCCCTAGCAAATCATCCGATGCCTCATCAGCAAGTCCAGAGAGAGTAAGTGCAGCAATAGGTAACCTATTCATTTAATTTAAAAGCCATCACTGCCATTAATCAGCAAGTAAGTTTATGCAAAAAGTGCAGCTTACCCAATATCGTTAAAATTAAACATTTTCTTTGCGTTCAAATAGAGAATCTTACGAAGCACTGGTTCTGGAATCCCCAAAGAACGCCACATAGCAAACTTTTCTACACTCGAACACGTAAGTCCGACACCCGTTCTGCATGAACAGTCTGAACCAAACAGTAGCTTGTCTTGATGACGCTCAACAAAGGATTTACCAAAATCAGGCTGCCTTAAAAGAGCATTAGTTCCTGAACCAGCAGATACATCACCATAAAAATTAGGGTAATCTGTTAACCAACGATCTGTTAATCCACCAGGTGTGATATGTGTTTTAGGATAAAGACCGTCCTTAGCAGAAAAATTTTTATCTACATAGCACCAGAAAGTCATGGCGTGGCCGATAAATTTAACAGTTGGGAACCTTTCTAGCACTCGGTGAAATCGTTCGAATCCAACATTGTACATTCCTTCTTGGAAATGCATGAGTACAGGAACACCACGATCACGTGCTAATTCAGCAACTTTTATAATATAATCTGAATCACACTCTACCTTATCCTTTAATTCACCAATACCAATAGCCCCCTTATCTAAGTAACGTTCAATTTCTTTTACTGCGCCTGGTGCATTTACATCGTCATTAGAAAAATATTCAAATTCTCCACCAGGGTGCTTTTGAACAAATTCATAAGTATGCCCAACAGGCATAACACCCGCTGCTAGTTGATTGGAACGACCTGCAGGTAATAAAATTGTTTTTGTAATTTTATTAATACGCTGATGATGAAATAACTGCTCATCTGTGCGACCAGAGAAAGGTGTATGTTGATGAATATCAATAATAGGGATAGCGCCAGCTTGTGTCGCCCCATGCACTAAGCACTGTGTGCCAATAAGCCCAAGAGCAGTCGTTGCTAGAAAGTCACGACGCGTATATTTATTTGGTGATAAATTCATTTAAAAAATTCTGTTCGATTTAGTGAATAAAAAAAGCAATCGATCTACAAGATACGATTGCTTTTAAATATTAAGAATTAAAAAACTCTTAGAATGTAAGTGTATTAGTCCACACCCATTGGCGAGGAATACCATTTATTGTACCAATGAGTGGTCCAACCCAACCTGTTGTTGGATTAGGTAAAATAAGCACTCCATAGTGATTAAACATGTTATTGATATTTAGCTGACTAGATATTGGAAGCTTACCTAATTTCCATGAATAACCTGCAATCAAATTAAAGGTGGTCATGTTCGGTAGCATATATACCGTACGTCCCGCCTTAGTAGGATCAGCCGCAACGCCATTTGGATAATAATAAAATCCTCTATTTTGCCTACTTATAGATAAAGTTCCACCAAGCCTAATGCCTTTAGTAAAGCCCTGATCAAACGAATACATTGCCGTCGCGACAGCACTATACTTTGGATAACCAACCGTTTTATCACCGGCAACAGATACTGGGATTATACCAGGAGGAGGTATTATGGTATTAGGAGCAATTTGTAACTTGGATATAGGTAGTCCGTTTACTCCAGTTAAAATCGGTCCATGCACAGGATCAATTTGTTGAAGTACATACCTAAGAGATGTATTACCAATAACAGAGGTTATGAGTGCTGGTTGCGCGTAATACGGACTCGTTGTCGTATTCATCATAGCAATCGTAAGCGGTATCGCACCTGCTGTTGTTGATGCTACAACTGGAGTCTTTGAATTGTACGTTGGTAAAACATACACAGGAGTACCATCAGCATAGGTTACATTTCCTGCAGCATTTGCGTTAAACTGATCGTTATAAAGCTGACCGTATGAAACATTACTTCCAATCGTACCGTCAGTCTCCGCGGCTGAGATTCTAATCCTTATGTTTTTAGTAGGAGCTGCAGTAAATACTGCCTGCACGCCTTGACTCTTACGATCAACGTTAATGTATACGCTTGCATTGCCATAACCACCATTTAAGCCGGCTGTAGGGTTAATGTCTAATTGAAGCGTGCTTGTAATCGCGTACTGCTCATTACTGGATTGCGTTGCAAAATACGCAAGTGTGCCCGAATAACGACCATCAGGTGTTGATAACTTTATACCACTCTCCGCGCCAAATCCTTTGGCGGTTAATGGTTGATTTCCATACGGATCATTTAATTGAGCGACTGGAGGATTATACGAATCAGAACCATTAACATACATATGCAAAGTTTTGCTCAGTTCATAACTCATACCTAAGCTAAAACTAGTTGGTTTTTGTTTAATAATAACCGTCGCTTGATTATCAGTACTGTTCTTAGGAGGTGCAGCAGCACCTTGATTCATCTGCTCGCGGTAGAAATTCTGCAGACGTATTCCGGACAATATTTGTAAGCGATCATGAAAGAGTGAAAGTGTATTAGCTGCAAAGATAGCTGAAGAAATCGTATGCCGAACGAGATATCCGCGACCACCAAGCGCAAGTCCAAGTGGATTATTAAGGGACACCTTACTTGGATTTGAAATATTACCTTGCTGTCTTACATAGGTGTTACCTGCGTAAGTAATTACATTTTGGAAAGGCTTCCAAAGCGGATCCTTAATCGGTCCATTTTGCACAGTCCACACTTCACGTACTGGCGTACCTAAGTAGGTACGACCAAAGTCGATGTTAGTGGCAGCTATAGCCTGATTAACAATAATATTACCGTTAGCATCTACTTGATAATAATAGTAACCAACAGATCCATCATCTCTGCGTGAGAAGTCAGCTCCTGCAACTGTTTGACTTGTTACTTTGCCACCAAAGAATTGGTTTTTTGCTACTAGTGCAGCACGTGCATTTTTAAAACGAGATGGACTATAAGTACTACCACCAGCGAGTGAAGTGTTGAAGGCCATGTTCCATGAACCTACCCCAATATTCAGCGGATTAATAGCGCCCACATAATTCGGAGCTACCATTGTGACACCTGAAGTTGCATTCAAATCAACTAACTGCTGACGCATACCCACACCAATTTCAGAAGCTAACCAAGGGTTAATTTGTGTGTTAATTTCGAGTGAAGCTATATCGTTAATAGATTTCTCGAACTTAGTATTACCTTCGTAAGAATTTAGCGTCTTCCACGTGATATGACCGTTACCAATTGAACCACCGCCGCTAGCAGCACCGTTAGCTGCTTGATCCATTTGATTAGAAGCTAAGAGGTAACTTACGTACTGACCATTACGAGCATCGTTAGAAGTGCTTAATGCGGTATAAGTCATAAGAGCACCTGAAACTAAACGACTAAAATCCGTATGTTCTAAAGTTAAGCGAACAACTGTCTTACTAAAGCGCAGCGCAAATTGACCATAAGCTGCATCTAATTGACCGCCTACATTAAGACGGTAGCTACCCACTTGCTCTTTATCTAGAGCAAAACGATATGAAAAGCGGTTACCACCTTGGCCGAAGTCAATCTGTGTAGCATTGTTCGCATATTGATCGAAACGGGTCATAATAGACCCATTCATTCGAGAATTAAAACGAGCTCTTTTTGAAACTGTATTAATGACACCACCTGCACCACCGTTACCGTATAGTAAAGATTGAGGTCCATTAATGACTTCAACACGTTCTACGTCAAAGGTTGAACTAATGCCTGTGCCAACACTGCCACCTGGCATAAAGGTATCTCTTTGAATAGTTGGAACTGATAAGCCATGCAGCTGTATAGTTTGGCTACTGTTTCTATCATAAGGTTGGCTATTACCGACAGCACCATTACTCGAGGTGTCTAAACCGGCTCCACCCACATTACCTGTAACTAAATCTTCAATGGTACGTGCTCCTACATCATCCATGAATGTTTTTGTAAAAATATCTGCCGAGATCGGTAAACTAGAAAGGTCTGTATTGAACATCGTAATTGAGTTCGAATTTACAGCACCATAGCTACCATCAGTATCTGCTTTAACTTCAAAGACATTCATCGCGACTGCTAGGTCTTTAGATGCAGCCGTTACATTCGCATCTGCAGGAGCTGAAGTCTTAGCATCAGCAGAAAATCCAACCGTAGGTTGAATTACACTGATAGTGGCAGCAATTAATGCTGCACTAGATAGAACAGATTTAAGAACTCTACTGGCAGTTATATCGGTATGCTTCATAAGAGATGGTCTATTAGGTATTCATTAAAACTCTAGCATCTATAAGAGATTTCACTCGAAGGGAGTTTTCGACAAGTATTTAAGTTAACGGTTAACATTATTTCTCTTCGTACTAAAATACAGCCTATTATTAGCATCACCACTCATACCCATGAAAACCCTTTCAGGTAGCAGCCTTACCGTTGGAACATATACCACTCGCATTGCGATGGGTGAAGCTGCTGCTCAAAATGTTATATCTGAAATTGAGCTAGCTCTTACAAAGAAACCTAAACTCCGTGTCATTTTTAGCTGCGCGCCTTCTCAAGATGAATTTCTTGCAGCTTTAGTGCGATTAACCAGGGAAAATCATGCTTTATGGAAACGCATAGATATTTTCCATATGGATGATTATGTGGGGTTTACAGCATCTAACCCCCAAAGTTTTAGATCTTATTTAAAGCAACACTTACTCGACCACATTGAGCCTGCTTCATTTAGCCAAATTCAAGGCGAATCTGCCGATCCTTATGCCGAAGCTGAGCGATATGGCGAACTCTTAGGCCAAGCCCCAATTGACCTAATAGCCTTAGGTATTGGAGAAAATGGCCATATTGCCTTCAATGACCCTCCCGTTGCTAATTTCACTGATCCTGTTAACGCTAAAATAGTCGAAATAGATCACAAGTGTCGCCAACAACAGGTGAATGATGGCTGTTTCCCTAACTTGGCCTCAGTTCCTAAGTTAGCAATTTCGATTACTATGCCAGTATTTGCCAAGGCCTTAAGCCTAAGTTGCGTTGTGCCAGGACGACTCAAGGCTGATGCGATAAAAAATACGCTAACTAGCCCAATAGGGACAGACTGTCCTGCCACTCTACTCAGGAATCACCCAAGAGCTAAACTCTTCATAGACCAAGATTCTGCATCTCTAATTCCTGCAGGTACCCTCAAATAAGTTTAGTTAGTTAAAACTAAAATAGCGTTGCTCTTCACTGGCTGATTTGTGCAAAACAGATTAACCGTTAACTTCAATGAATCTACGTGATCTTGCTCGCATAGCTCAGCTTTCAACAGCGGCAGTTTCGCTAGCGCTCAACGATAGTCCAAAGATTTCACGTGAAACAAAATTACGTGTAAAAAAACTAGCGAAGCAAAACGGGTATAAAGCAGATGCACGTGTAGTGGAGCTTATGAAGCACTTACGCACACCGCGCGATTTACGTAAATCTGCATGCTTTGCTGTTATATCTTTTTACGACTCACTTAGACCTTGGAGCCGGTCACTTCATCTAACGCGTGTCTATCAAGGTATGTCTCAAAGAGCAGAGCAGCTCGGCTATCGCCTTGAACCACTCTGGCTTAAAGAACCGGGAATGAATAATAAACGCTTCCGCTCCATTCTTGAAACACGCGGAATTGATGGTCTGTTATGTTTTGGAAGTCCTGACTTATCTCAAGAATTTCCATCAGAATTCGATCGCTGTGCAATCGTAACACAAGGCTTAAGTATTCGCACTCCCTTACATCGCATCATAAATCATGCGTATCACGATACAATTGAAGCTCTATTAAAACTACATGAACGGGGATACCGTCGTCCTGGTATCGTCTTGGGTCAGTACGAGGATATACGTAGTGCCCACACCCACTCCGCAGCATACTTAGGTTGGTGTGAACTCAATTTAGGCCGCGGAGGTGATTTGCCTATTATTCGTATGAATGATTTAGATACGAATGAATTAACACGGTGGTACAAACGTCACAAGCCTGATTCTCTGATCATAGTTCATACACCATCTATCCTAAGTGAACTCAAACAAGCGCTACAAACAATTGGAGTAAATGTACCCAAAGACCTAGGAGTTTTAGTCATAAGTCCGGTTGTTGAAGGCAGTGGATTTTCAGGAATTCAGGAAAATCAAGTTGTAATGGGTGAGCGTACAGTTGAACTTTTAGTGGCACGGATCGCGAATCAAGATTTCGGAATTCCTAAAACGCCTCGCATTGAAATGGTCGAAGGCCACTGGATTGAAGGAAATACTATTCGCGAAAAATAGAGCTCTCGTGTAAAATAATTTATGTACAATCGATTTATTGGATTAATCATTATTGTTTTTTGCTTAATTAATCCACAGAGCGCTCGCGCAGCTCAAACCGCGTGGAAAGCAGGTCTAGGTAAAGAAAAAATTACGCCTGAAAAACCGATTTGGATGACAGGCTATGCAACGCGAACACATCCAGCAGATGGAACTGCAGAAGACTTGTGGGTTAAGGCTCTCGCACTATGTGATCCTGAAGGAAATAAAAGTGTAGTTCTCACTTTAGACCTCTGCGGCATAACACGAGAAATATCAGACACTGTCGCTCTTGAAATCACCCGTCGCTACAACATACCACGAAGTGCAGTTATGGTTAATGTTTCTCATACTCACTGCTCCCCATGGATAGAAGGAAATTTAATTGGCCTACGTCTATTCCCTGAATCGGGTTATCAATTAGCGCATGAATATAGTAAGTGGCTTAAGACAAAGATGATCATAGCTGCAGATCACGCACTTCAAACGCTAAGCCCGAGCACACTTTCTTGGTCTGAAGATGTAGCAAATTTTGCGATGAATAGACGTGAAAATCCAGAAAAATTTTCTGCATTAAGAAAAGCCGCTGGAACTATGCGTGGACCCATTGATTACCGAGTACCAGTCTTAATTATCCGCGATCAAACAACTCAAATAATAAAAGGGCTGCTGGTTTCATACGCCTGTCACAATACTACACTCTCGTACTATAAATGGAATGGAGACTACGCGGGCTATGCACAACTCGAACTAGAAAAAAGACATCCAGGCTCAACTGTTCTATTTGCAATAGGTTGCGGTGGAGATGTAAACCCTAACCCTCGCGGAACTGAGGCCTTTGCAATCCAACATGGCAAAGCTCTTGCTGATGCAGCTGACAGAGCAATTACAAAACTTAATCACTTAATCTCTGGAAATTTTTCGTCATCTTTTGAAGATATTAAACTTCATTTTTTAAAAAAACCTACGGAAGAGAAAATCGCTAGTGAATTAACAAAAAATCAGCCTGCTAAAGAAATGCATCAGGCGTGGGCAACGGTTATAGAAAAGCAGCTAAAAAATAAAGGAGATGATATCCTTACATACGACTACCCTATCCAAACTTGGAAGATAGGAAATTTAATGTGGGCTGGCTTAGGCGGAGAAGCTGTTTGCGAATATGGTCTTAAGCTGCGCGCAAACTATCCAGGAAACTTATGGGTCTTTAGCTACTGCAATGATGTTATGGCTTACATTCCCAATGAGCGCATTTTAAAAGAAGGTCAGTATGAGGGAGAAACTTCAATGATTCCATACGGAAGGCCAAGCCCGTGGGAAGCTGGTTTAGAGGATAAAATTATAACTAAAACACACATATTACTCGTGCGTACTGCTTCTAAATAGCATTAAATAATTTATACCTTTAAAAATTCGTGCCTATCAATCGTCGTCGTTTTTTAAAACTAGCAAGCTCATACGTGATCGGTAGCGCTATCGCCGAGCGGCTGCTTGCTACACATGCTTTAGCGGATTCAGTCACGCTCCCTTTTGAAAACGGAGAACGTGAACTTATTGCCTATCCGCAAAAAAGAGCACTTATGCGCCTTACCTCAAGGCCTCCTCAACTCGAAACACCCTTCTGTATTTTCAACGAGAGTGTGATCACCCCTAACGATGCTTTCTTTGTTCGCTACCACTTAAGCGGTATCCCAACAGAAATCGATCCAGCTAACTATAGAATTAATATCCACGGGCTAGTCAGTACACCACTGAGCTTAAGCCTTGCTGATTTAAAACAGATTGCAGACCCCGTAGATCTAATCGCAGTAAATCAATGTTCAGGAAATAGCCGCGGCTTTTTTTCTCCCCGCGTTCCTGGTGGTCAATTAGGCAACGGTGCAATGGGCAATGCCCGCTGGACTGGAATTCCTTTAAATAAAATACTCAAGAAAGCAGGTCTTCTTAAAGGAGCTAAGCAAGTAAGCTTTAAAGGACTTGATACCGCCCCTCTTGCAGCAACGCCTGCCTTTATTAAAGCTCTAGATATCGACCACGCTTTAGACGGGGAAGTTATGATTGCTTTTGCGATGAATGGTGAGGATATCCCGATGTTAAATGGGTTTCCTGTAAAACTCATTGTACCAGGATACTACGGTACATACTGGATAAAGCATCTTACAGATATCGAAGTCATAGATCACACCTTTGATGGATTCTGGATGAAAACAGCTTACCGGATTCCAGATAATCCAGAGCACGCTGTAGCACCAGGGCAAGTCCCAGCGAAAACCATTCCAATAAATCGGATGAATGTACGCTCCTTTATCACAAGCCTTAGTGAAGGATCTATTCTAACAGCAAATCGTGAAACGATACTTAAAGGAATTGCATTTGATGGAGGTGAAGGAATTAAAACTGTTCTTGTATCAACAGATGCAGGCAAATCATGGAAAGATGCTTTCTTAGATAAAGATCATGGCCGTTACTCATTTCGTGAATGGAAACTAGCATTCACACCTCCGAGCGCTGGTCAGTACACCCTGCTTGTTCGGGCAGTAAACAAAGTAGGAGCTACACAACCTAGTACACCATTGTGGAATCCACCAGGCTACATGCGTAACGTAACTGAGAGTCTTCACATAAGAGCTGTTTAAGGTTTCGCTATGCGCTACATTAATCTCATTTTTTTATTTAGTTTAGCTTCAGCTATTTCTCACGCTGAGCTAGCTACAAACGTTTTAGCCACAACGGTTAAAATTTCTCTGCCACCTGAAACTCTTTTCCTTAAGGAGTCTAATGTAGTAGGCTACTCTCTTGCTAGTGCATCATGTATCACCTGTCATTCTGCTGAATATATTCGTACCCAGCCGAAATTAACGCGAACCACATGGAAAGCAGAAGTCACCAAGATGAAAAAAGTTTTTGGAGCACCAATACCTGATGGAAGTATTGATCCGCTGGTGGATTACTTAGTACTCACCTATGGCGTTAAGTAACCAAAGAACTGTAAAAGATAGGAACTCAGAAACCATTCAAGGTGCATTGAAGTGCTTAATTTTTACTGCACTGATTTACCTCGCAGTCTTGCCTTTGCAGCTAAGTGCTGCGTCTAAAGCCAGCAATCCTCCACTTAATATCGTATTCATATTAATAGACGATATGGGCTGGGCTGATGGCGGTTGCTTTGGTAGCGCATTTTACAAGACCCCACAGATTGATGCACTGGCTGCTTCAGGAACTCGCTTTAAACAAGCTTACGCAGCATGTGCTGTTTGTTCACCCACACGCGCTGCACTGATGACTGGCAAATATCCAGCACGCTTACATATCACAGATTGGATACCGGGAGAGAGCGCACCTCAAAATGCTAAATTTGAAATTCCTGATTGGACTGAAAAATTACCGCTTAAGGAATATACCTTAGCTCAGGCATTTAAAAAACTAGGCTACGAAACTTGCCATATTGGCAAATGGCATCTCGGAGGTAGTGATTTTTTTCCAGAACACCACGGCTTCGATAGTAATATTGCAGGAGGTGAAACAGGACAGCCTGCATCTTATTTCTGGCCTTATGGATCGTTAAGCAATGTACATCATGTTCCTGGGTTATCAGAACGTGGTGGCCAAAAAGGGGAATACTTAACCGACCAACTCACTGATGAAGCGCTGCGTTTCATTGAGGCAAACAAAGATAAACCTTTTTATTTAAACTTTTGCCACTACGCAGTGCATGCTCCGCTTATGGGTAAGCAGGCACTCATAGACTCTGCTGCAGATAGACCCGGTGCAGATGGCCAAAGCAACACAGTATATGCTGCAATGCTTGCAAGTGTAGATGAAAGTATCGGACGTGTTGTAAAAAAATTAGATGAACTAAATCTCACTGATCACACACTGATTGTTTTTACTTCAGATAACGGCGGCGCAATTCATTTCGGCAAGCCACCAGCTACATCTAATTATCCCTTACGTAACGGCAAAGGCACAGCTTACGAGGGAGGCCTGCGCGTACCTCTTATCATAAAGATGCCGCATGTGACAAAGCCTGGTAGCGTGTGCGATACACCTGTTATCACGATGGATTTTTTCCCAACGCTGCTGGAATTAGCTGGTGCAGATAAAACAGCCAGTGACACCGCATTAGACGGTGTGAGTTGCGTATCATTATTGAGAGGCGAAAAACAAACGCCCCACGCTAAGCTATTCTGGCACTATCCCCATTACTGGAATGGCGGAAAAGTTTCCCCTTATAGCGTAGCTCGTATTGGCGACTGGAAGTTAATACGGTTTTATGAAACAAACCGCGAAGAACTCTATAATTTAAACTCTGACTTATCGGAAACAAACGATCTGTCGGTTAAAAATCCTGCAAAGAGGAAAGAATTAAGCACTCAACTGGACTTATGGCTTAAGGAGGTAGGCGCACAAATACCGGTGGCTCATAACGCCAGATAGATTTTTTTACCCATTTGAAGACCTCCTATAGCTCAAAAACCAAAAAACCCTCCCGAGCAGTAGGGAGGGTTTAAATTGGGTGCAGGGCTGGGATTTGAACCCAGGACCTTCAGGTTATGAGCCTGACGAGCTACCAGGCTGCTCCACCCTGCAATAAGGAAGGCAGAGAATTGGCTTCACCCCCCCGTATGTCAAAGAGTTTCTGGAATAAAGAGTTTATTTAGAGTTTCTTTCACTTATAGTGTTGTAACTACATTAATGACAGTTAATTACGTATTTATACGGACCCGATTAGGTAGTATATTTAACTGCTAAGTGGCACTGCTCTCCAATAAAAGCTCAACCTATTACAGGGAATACCAAAACGAAGGTTGACACTCGAACCCTAAACCTTTGCATTTGGCCTCTTTTCCCATGAAAACTTTCCTCGCCAAACAGGAGACCGTTCAACCCAAATGGCATCTTATCGATGCACAAGGTGTTGTACTAGGACGTCTCGCAGTGAAAGCCGCGAACATCATCCGCGGCCGCCATAAAGCATCCTACACACCGCACGTTGACACTGGCGATTACGTTATCGTGATCAACGCTGACAAGGTCGTCCTTACCGGTAAGAAGGAAGAACAAAACGAGTACATGTTTTTCTCGGGCTTCGTTGGTGGCGAAAGCTACCGCAGCTTGAAGCTCATGCGCGAAAAGCATCCTGAATTTATCATCGAGCACGCTGTTAAAGGCATGCTTCCAAAGAACCGCATTGCTAACCGCATGCTCACCAAGCTCCGCGTCTTCGCAGGCGCAGCGCACACCCACGAAGCTCAGAACCCTACTAAGGTTTCCGTCTGATTGAGACCATGACTATCGCATCTAACATCTTCACAGCAACAGGCCGTCGCAAGACAGCAACCGCTCGCATTCGCCTTTCCGAAGGATCAGGTAAGCTCACCGTTAACGGTCGCTCATTTGACGTTTATTTCTCTCACGAAAATTTCTCGAAACAAGCTTACGCTCCTTTGCTCGTTGTTTCGATGAAAGACAAAGTTGACGTATCAGCTAATGTGGCTGGTGGCGGCGTCGCCGGCCAAGCAGGTGCAGTTGCCCATGGCATTGCTCGTGCTCTCCAGAAGATGAACCTCGAACTTCGTCCAGCTCTGAAGAAAGCAGGTCACATTAAACGTGATCCTCGTCAGAAAGAACGTAAGAAGCCTGGTCAACCAGGTGCTCGTAAGCGCTTCCAATTCAGCAAACGTTAATCGTTTCTGTCTCTTTTCCAAAAGCCTTACCTTTACTGGTGAGGCTTTTTTTATCTCCATTTGCAAGAGCCTGTGCATTGTACACCTAGTCTTCTATGCGTTTAGCATCTCTAGTTAAAAGACTATACCTGCTTAATTTACTAAGCGTCCTAGCCCTATGCCCCATCCTCAAAGGATTCGGCGCAGACTTAGTCGTTACTGACCCCGCACCCGAATTAGCTTTAAGCTTAAGTCCAACTTACGTCTCAAAGAATATTTTTAGAGGACAACAGATTGCAGGGCCCAGTTTTCAAATTCCATTACAAGCAGACTATGGAGCCTTTACTGCACTTTTATTTAGCTGCAGTGACCTGAAAGCCAGTTCAAATCTGAGGCTCAACTTTCATACCTCCTACTTGTTTAATATCGGACATACTCTAAAGCTAGAGCCGCTATTTAACGTTTTTACTACTCCAAGAGAAGATACGCTGAATCCATTGTATGTCGCAGGAAAAGCTGTCGGGGAGCAGCTCTATCATACCCAATACGAAACAGGACTGGGTACTGAGTTTACACTGTATGGATTCAAACTGCAGCCACGCTATTTCTATAATACGACTATAAAGGGAAATACGTACGAGCTATATACAAAGTACGATCTACCTTTATTATCCCTTGGAACAGAAATTAATTTCACTGCAAAAATAGGGGCTATGCATGACAAAAACTTAACCACACCTGTAATTAGTCAAGTAGCTCGTGGTGTAGTAGCCTACCCTCTTAATTTACAGACACACTATACGGTGCTAGGAGTTTCAATACCTTATCAAATCAAACGCTCTGTAAGCGTGAAACTAGGCTGGTATTACAACCAAAGCTCTTCAGATCTAAGCCAAAATCTTCCAGCGGGAACTGTTTCTGGTGTAGAAAAACACATCGTAACTCATGCGGGAGTATTTTCATCTCAAATCGAATTCAAGTTCTAACTAAGATCAGAAAATTTGCCTCGTGCGTTACAAATGCATGGCAAAGTAGCATGAAAATTTCTCGTTTTCCCTGTGAAAATGATTTGTGAAGAAGCCCAATCCAGTCCTTTATAGACTCATCATGAAGGTAGGTATCGTCGGTGCGTCCGGTTATGCCGGCGAAGTTCTAGTTAAACTCCTTTTGCGTCACCCACACGCAGAACTAGCCGCGGTTACATCACGCGTACATGCCGGTAAAGCACTCGGCAATGTAATCCCTTCCTTACGCGGTGTAGACAAGGGTCTTTTCTTCACGGCCTCTGATGCAGCTGCCTTAGCAGCAACAGACATTCCTGTTTTTTTCTTAGCTCTCCCACACGGAACAGCAGCCGAGTACGCGAAAGTATTAGTTGCAGCAGGAAAACGGGTCATCGATCTAAGTGCAGACTTCAGAGTCGCTAATTTAGAAACCTACGAGCACTACTACGGTAAGCATCACGCCCCAGAACTTTTAGCACTTGCTCGTTACGTACTTCCTGAAATCACGGATCCAGCGTGGAAAAAAGAAGCTAAGATTGTCGCTTCCCCAGGCTGTTATCCTACGAGTATTTTAATTCCGCTAATACCTCTACTAAGAGACGGGATTGTTTCTAGGCAGCATATTGTCATTAACAGTTTCAGTGGCGTAAGTGGTGCAGGTAGGAAAGTTGAGGAAACTTACCTCTACGTTGAACGTGCCGAAAGCGCTAAAGCTTACGGCCTAGTAAAACACCGCCACCTTTCTGAAATCGAAGAACAGCTAGCCTTGCACACAGGAGGCAAAACAATCGTACAATTTAATCCGCATTTAGCTCCTATGCGCTTTGGCATAGCGACCACCATAACGGTACCTGCTGCTGGAGGTTCCACGGTGGATATGGTCTACACTTCTTGGAAAAAAGCATACGGTAAGTCTTCATTCATTCAGCTCTTACCTACTGGCGAGACACCAGATACTGCCCACGTCATTGAAACAAACCGGGTTGATATGTCTGCAACCTACGATCCAAGAACAAACAACTTCATAATTACCTCTGCCGAGGATAATCTTTACAAAGGAACCGGCGGCCAGGCAGTCCAGACTCTCAACTTATGGGAAGGCTGGAATGAAACAGCTGGGCTAGTGTAAAGAACCTGCTTAAAACAGTAACAAAATCCTTGTAGCAAAGCGTCTTTCCAACAGTACTCGTACTTTAACTCACATGACACAATTCAATAAAAAAATCCTATTCGTAGGCTACGGTGCCGTAGCTGAATGTACATTACCTATCTTGCTGAAACTCGTTAAGGTGCCAGCACGTAACATCACGGTCATGGATTTCGTGAACAAGTCTGCAAAACTTAAAGCTTGGACCTCCAAAGGTGTTAAGTTTGTTAAAGACCGTGTCACTGAAGAGAACATGGGCAAAGTGCTCTCAAAGTATGTTTCAGAAGGCGATCTCATCATTGACTTGGCATGGAACATTGATGCCTGCGAAATTCTTCAATGGTGTCATGACAAGGGTGTTCTCTATATTAACACCTCAACAGAATTGTGGGATCCGTATGCAGGTGGCCCTAACAAGCACCCAACTGAGCGCACACTTTACTACCGCCACATGAATCTTCGCAAGATGATGTCAAAGTGGAAGACCAAAGGTCCAACCGCTGTTATCGAACACGGTGCAAACCCAGGACTCATTTCTCACTTCACTAAGCAGGGCTTAATAGACATCGCTAACCGCTCAATCTCCGACAAGAAGGTCAAGGGCAGCAAAGCAGAAAAGCTTGTTCAATTAATCAGCGACCGCTCCTTTAACCAACTCGCTCAAGCTTTAGGTGTTAAGGTTATTCACTGTAGCGAACGTGATACACAAATCAGCGACGTGCCAAAGCAAGTCGATGAATTCGTGAACACATGGAGTATCGAAGGCTTCCGTGAAGAAGGTACAACAACTGCTGAAATGGGTTGGGGTACGCACGAAAAAGAACTGCCTGCTCTAGCTTACACTCATAAGACCGGACCAAAGAATCAAATCTGCTTAGGTCGTATGGGAATGAACACATGGGTACGCTCATGGGTACCTAACTATACCATTCAAGGCATGGTGGTTCGTCACGGTGAAGCATTTACGATTTCAGATAAATTAACCGTCTGGAAGAATGGTAAGGCAGTATATCGCCCTACTGTTCATTACGCTTACAATCCTTGCGATACTGCAATTGCTTCCCTTAACGAAATGCGTGGCTACGACTACCGCTTAGTCGAAAACCAACGCATCATGAATGATGAAATCACCACAGGTGCAGACATCTTAGGTTCACTCATCATGGGTCATGATTATAAATCCTGGTGGACTGGAAGTGATTTAAGTATCGAGCAATCTCGTGCTTTAGTTCCTCACCAGAATGCAACCACGATGCAAGTAGCTATCTCAGTTGTAGCAGCATCGATGTGGATGATGGAGAACCAGGCTTCAGGCATCGTTGTTCCTGATGATCTTCCTCATGATTACATCTTAAAGATTTCGAAACCTTACCTAGGTAAGTTCATTTCGACACCTTCAGATTGGACACCACTACGTGATTTAAAACCAGGATTTGGTAAATTCACGAAGCGTGACTTGGATCACAAAGATCCTTGGCAGTTTAAGAACTTCTTAATCAACCAAAACGACTAAGCACCAAGGATGATCACAAAATCGCAGCTTCAGAAGCTCGCCAAAGTTCACGGCACTCCTTTGTTCATCATCGATCATGATGAACTCAGGAGCAACTACCGTCAGTTTAGGAAATACCTACCACGCGTTCAGATTTACTACGCTGTCAAAGCAAACTCTGATCCTGCGATTGTGAAAACCCTCTACAAAGAGGGCTCGAGTTTCGACGTAGCGTCGATGCCTGAATTTGATATCGTTCACGAAAATATTAAGCACCTATCTGCTAAGAAGCGCCAGGAGTGGATTTGGGATAAGATTATCTACGCAAATCCAACCAAGCCAACCGACACACTCGAAGTCTTAAATAAGTATAAGCCTTTGGTGACTTTTGATAATTCTGAAGAAATTAAAAAAATCAAAAAGCACGCACCAAATGCTGGCCTTGCACTCAGACTTAAAGTGCCAAATACAGGCGCTATGGTGGAACTGTCTTCCAAGTTCGGAGCTTCACCCGGTGAAGCCGTTGATCTGATCTTAGAAGCAGATAAGGCGGGCTTAACCGTAGAAGGCATTAGTTTCCACGTTGGAAGCCAGACCACTAATTTCGAGAACTACGTTCAATCGCTAAGCTTAACAGCGTCTGTTTTCAAAGAAGCAATAGATCGTGGTTATACTAAGATGAACTTAATTGATATCGGCGGAGGCTTTCCAGCTCCTTACGATTCCTCGGTTAAGCCATTCAAGGAATTAGCTAAGGTAATTAATACCGAAATCGACCGCCTTTTCCCTAAAGATATTCAAATCTTAGCTGAGCCAGGTCGTTACATGGTCGCTTCAGCAGGTTACTGCGTTTCTTCCGTAATCGGAAAGGCCGTGCGTGATAACAAGATGTGCTACTACATCAATGACGGTGTATATCATACGTACTCAGGTGTAATTTTTGACCACTGTAAATATCCAGTAAAAGCCTTCAAGAAAGGCCCAACTCAGATGAGTTCCGTCTTCGGTCCTACCTGTGATGCACTCGATGTTGTTTCGATGGCAGAAAATCTCCCTTCGCTAGAACGAGGTGATTTTGTGTACAGTGAGAAAATAGGTGCTTACAGTCACGCTTCAGCTACGTACTTCAACGGCTTCCCACCTGCAAAGGTGGTTCACGTTAACCAATAAATCTGAGCGATCAGCTCCGATAGTCGGCATTCTCACTCACGTATTCGTGGGTGAGATCTCCCCCAAAGATAGTCGCTGACTGATTACCAGTACCGACATCTATTTGAATTTCCACGCACTTTTCGTGTGGGGGAAAATCGACTGCAGCAGTAAAGACACCGTCCTTTGGAGGTGCGCTTTTGTAGAGTTCTGCATCTACTAAATGAGCTGAAAGAGCTTTCTCTTTTGAAGGGTCGAGTTGGAAAAACCCCTTTGAAAAAATGGTTATTCCGCCAAGTTTAACCTCTAACTGAGATAGATCTGTTTTATCATCACTTGCTCCTACGTGTTTTCCAATTGCCTGAACTAAACGCCCAACATTGGCGTCATTGCCTGCGACCGCACATTTAAACAGAGGTGCATTAACGATTGTTTTACCTAATGCCCTTGCGAAGGCTTGGTCATTAGCGCGCGTGATTGATACTTTAATGACATGACGAACGCCTTCACCGTTGCGCACTACGTCTTCTGCTAAGTCACAGCACACCTGCCTTAATCCACGCACAAAGGCAGCCTTATCGCTGCAAGGCACTTTACTTGAAGAAATAAGAACAACGGTATCTGAGGTGCTTGTATCACTATCAATACTGATTGCATTGAAAGAATCTGAGACGACCTCTTTCAATAAGGCTCTGAGTTCTTCTCTAGGTATAGCGATGTCTGTGAGAATATAGACAAGCATGGTAGCCAAGTTCGGCTCGATCATCCCTGCTCCTTTAGCGATACCCACAATACAACCCTGCCCTACATCAAAGCGGCGAATTTTTGGATAAAGATCTGTTGTTACAATGCCCTCTGCTGCAGGTAGAATTGAGCCAGCTGCTAACGTTGAAATGGCTTGAGGCAACGCTAGTTTCATCGCGTCTACCGGAAGCCCCCAGCCAATAACTCCCGTTGAACTAGGAAGTACTTGCTCGGCTTTTAAACCCAGATGCTTTGCTACTTCAGCACAAATATTTTCTGAGGCAGCTTCGCCTCCAGGAGCACAAACATTAGAAATTTTATTGTTAATGATAATAGCACCTAGATTCTGTGATTCTAAACGCTTGCGGCCAACAATCACGGGAGCACCCGGAAAAGCATTCTTCGTAAACACAGCAGCAAAATCTGATGTTGGTTTATCTAATGCAATCAATGTCAGAGTCATTTTGGCAGGCTTAGGCGCCTCCTGCGGCACAAAATCAAATCGACTTGAGCCTACGCGGAACCCTGCAGGTAATTTAGCTTGGGAAATAAGCCAGGCGCGGTGGCTAGAACGATCTGAAAAGTGAAGTGACGTACTTGGCATGTTGGAGTAAGAGCACTTAAAACAAAGACTTTGAAATCCTCCACATTATTCTTTAGGCGCCTGAATGGAGCCTAGAGCCTAAACGAGCATTTTGAGGAAATCGTTTAAAGACTAAAAAATGTTATCGAAATCTAGTCCAAGTCTGCACTACTGTCGTTTTAATACAAAGACACGGTGAACGAAAATAATAGTCTCCTCTTCAAAGCACGGCAATTAAGCCGTGCATCATAATCCGGCAATGGATGTTTCAGACGTAACAGCAAAAGCGAAAGTGCTTCTCGATGCACTTCCCTATATTCAAGACTTTCACGGATCGACTTTCGTCATCAAGTATGGCGGCAGTTTCATGGATGATCCCGATCCTATCGTAAGGACCCGTGTTGCCTACGACATAGCCTTCCTTGCTGCAGTAGGAATCAATGTAGTTGTCGTTCACGGTGGCGGTAAAGCGATCACTAAAGCCATGGAGAACTCCGGACTTAAGGCTAACTTTATTAACGGCATGCGGGTGACTGATGAAGCAACAATTTCGATTGTTAAAAAAACCCTCGATGAAATCGTAAATAAAGACGTCTGCGCTGCTATTGCATCAGCTAAAGCAAAACCAAAGGGCTTACCTGGCGATTCAGTGCTCGTTTGTGAAAAACTGATCGTTGACGATGACGGCAACACCGTTGACTTAGGATATGTAGGTGAAGTCACTGAGGTAAAAGTCAAACTCATCAAAAAAGAAATTGCTGAGGGCTTCATTCCTGTAATCTCCCCTGTCGCTGAGGACATGAACGGAAAGCCTTACAACGTAAACGCTGACTTAGTGGCAGGCAAAGTAGCCAGTGCCTTAAGAGCTCGCCGCTTAGTTTATATGAGCGATGTACCAGGACTACTTTCTGCTCCACCTGATCCAAGTACCCTAATTTCTACACTTAAAATCAGCCAAGTTGATGAGCTCAAACAAAAAGGCGTCATTGATAAAGGCATGAGACCTAAAGTCATGAGTGCCGTGCGAGCCCTCGAAGAAGGTGTTCAAAGAGTTCACTTTATTGACGGAAGACTCCCACACAGTCTGCTACTGGAAATCTTCACCGATAAAGGCATAGGAACAGAAATTGTTCATGGATAAGCATTCGTCCATTATCCGCTCTAACTCCGCAGAGCTTTACGATGCCCACGTTCTTAAGAACTATGGTAGGCCTGCCATTACTCTTGTTAAAGGCAGTGGCACCCAAGTCTGGGATGATGAAGGTAAATCGTATTTAGATTTTACCTCAGGTATTGCAGTCAGTGCCTTAGGGCATTGTCACCCCACATGGGTAGAAGCAGTCCGTAAGCAAGCCGGTGAATTAATCCATACAAGTAACCTCTTTAGGCATCCCAACCAAGGTGAGTTGGCTAAGCGTCTTGTAGGTTTCGCAGGCCCTGGTCGTTTGTTTTTTTGCAATAGTGGCGCTGAAGCCAATGAAGCTTTAATCAAACTTGCACGGCTACATGGCATGCAAAAGTCCGGCGGCAAAGAAGGCATTTGCTATAAAGTTATCTGTGCTAACCAAGCCTTCCACGGGCGTACCTTTGGTGGCATGAGCGCAACGCCACAAGAAAAAATCCAGCACGGCTTTAGGCCGATGACTCCAGGATTTGTTTTTGCAGACTTAAACAATCTCGCGAGTTTCGAAGCCTTAGTAGATGACCAAACCGCCGCAATCATGGTGGAGTCAATTCAAGGTGAAGGCGGGATACGTCCTTGCAGTAATGAATTCCTGGTCGGCTTAAGAGAACTCTGCACACGTAAAAATATTCTGCTTCTACTCGATGAAGTACAGTGCGGCATAGGTCGTACCGGTAAATTTTATGCATTTGAATATGCAGGCATAACTCCGGATGCAATTGGCATGGCCAAGGGACTTGGTGGTGGTTTTCCAATTGGTGCTGTATGGATAGGTGAAAAAGCAGCTGAGCTATTTCATCCAGGCCAACACGGGACTACCTTTGGAGGAACTCCATTAGCCTGCGCTGCAGCACTGGCCGTTCTTAATGTCATTGAACAAGAAAATTTAATTTCTCATGTCGCAAAAACAAGCGGCCCATGGATTGCCAAACTTCAAGGTCTTGCCCATGAATTTCCTGCACAAATTAAAGCCGTAAGAGGTAAAGGCTTCTTAGTGGGAATTGAAATGGCTTCAGATCCAGCTGCCTATATTTCAGCTTTAAGAGAGCATGGTTTATTGGCTCCTTCGGCAGGTGGTAATGTAGTTCGTCTACTGCCTCCTTTGAATGTAAGTACCCAAGAGCTTGAGCGTTCGATAGAGATATTGCGCTTAGTCTTAGCCGCTAAAGCCTAAGAGCTGCCATTTTGGGCTGCTAAAAGGGTCTTTGGGGTTAGAATTGTGTAATATATAAGTTATTTATAATCATATACTTATCTTATCATAACGCGTTAAATGAACCTACGCTTCTTTTCCGCTGGTCTGAACCCCCTTAAATGCCTAGAAATGAACGTTTCCTTCGATGAAACACCTCCTCAAAGAGACCGACCTTAGTTCCACGGATCTCAACCGGGTATTCTCACTTGCTCGCGAGCTTAAGAAAAATCGTGGCAAGCAGACATCATCGCTACTTTCAGGTAAGACATGGGTGCTCATTTTCTCAAAGGAAAGTACCCGCACACGCGTTTCTTTTGAAGTAGGTATTCGTGAACTTGGTGGAAATGTTATTTTCCTCAATAAAAACGATATTCAACTAGGTCGCGGTGAAACCGTTGAAGATACTGCACGAGTACTCTCTAGGTACGCTCACGGGCTAGTTGTTAGAACCTATGATCATTCGGATGTAGAAAGACTCGCCTCAGCAGGAAGCATCCCAGTGATTAACGCACTCACTGACTTTTTACATCCCTGCCAAACCTTAACAGATGCCTTTACTGCAGCTGAAAGATGGGCTGGTCCTACGGGAGACTTAGTTGAATCACTGAAGGGTCGTAAAATTGCCTTTTTAGGCGACACCCGTTTTAACATGGCTAACTCCTGGATGCTTACAGCAAGCATGTTTGGAATGAAAATTTCGTTAGCAGGTCCTACCGCATATAAGCCAGGCGAAAAAATTAATCAGTTACTTCAAGCCGGTGGCCGTAAAATAGACTACCAGGTAACCACAGACCCCTACGAAGCGGTTCAAGGTGCCGATATCGTGTACACCGATACATGGACTAGTATGGGTCAAGAATCAGAGGCAGCAGCACGCGCTATTGCAATGAAGCCATACACTGTGACCGAAAAACTATTTGCTGCAGCTAAACCTGATGCCTTCTTCATGCACTGCTTACCCGCTCACCCGGGTGAAGAAGTAGTTCAAGCTGTGCTCGACAATCCTCGCTCGATTATTTTCGATGAGGCAGAAAATCGTCTTCACGTTCAAAAGGCGATCATCTCTCATTTGACCGAATCTAAATAATTTCATGAAAATCGTTCTCGCTTACTCCGGTGGTCTAGACACCTCGGTTATTGTTAAATGGCTGCGTGAAAAATATGACGCTGAGATCGTCACATTTGCAGCAGATATAGGACAAGAAGAAGAGCTTAAGGGCCTTTCTCAAAAAGCGCGTAAGACTGGCGCATCCAAGCACTACACCCTCGATTTAGTTGAGGAGTTCGCAAGCGACTACATCTATCCGATGATTCGTGCTAACGCAATTTACGAAGGACAGTACTATTTAGGCACTTCAATTGCCCGCCCGCTGATTGCTAAGGCCCAAGTTGAAATCGCCAAAAAAGAAAAGGCAGACACAGTTGCTCACGGCGCTACAGGTAAAGGAAATGATCAATGCCGCTTTGAATTAACATACATGGCGCTTGCTCCTCAGCTTACGATCTTAGCTCCATGGAAAATTGATGAATTCCGTGAAGAATTCCCAGGTAGATCTGAGATGATCGATTACTGCCGGGACCATAAAATTCCAGTGGAAGCTTCCTTAAAAAAGCCTTACTCGATGGATCGCAATCTTCTACACATCTCCTACGAAGCAGGTATTCTCGAAGATCCTTGGTTTGATCCAACAACCAAGAAAAACAAGGCGATGTTTAAACTTTCGGTTTCTCCGGAAGATGCTCCAAATAAATCTGAGTATGTTGATCTTGATTTCGTTAAAGGAAATTGTACTGCAGTAAACGGAAAGAAATTATCACCTGCTGGAGTACTTAAAGAACTTAATCGTCTTGGTGGTAAACACGGCATCGGTCGTGTTGATTTAGTAGAAAACCGTTTCGTTGGGATGAAATCACGTGGCGTTTATGAAACTCCAGGTGGAACAATTCTTGTGCACGCACACCGCCAAGTTGAATCACTTACGATGGACCGTGAAGTGATGCATTTAAGAGATTCTCTGATTCCTAAGTATGCAGAACTTGTATACTACGGTTTCTGGTTCGCTCCTGAACGTGAAGCACTGCAAGCCTTAGTGGACGAAAGCCAAAAGCACGTGACTGGAACAGTACGTCTTAAACTATACAAAGGTAACGTTATTACCTGTGGTCGTAAGTCAAAATATTCACTCTACGATCCACATATTGCATCCATGGAAGGCGTTAAGAGCTGGTACAACCAAAACGATGCAACCGGTTTTATTCGCTTAAATGGATTACGTCTGCGCGCTCGTTATTATGCGCAAGGCGCTCCGAAATGACATTTAAAGACTGGAGGCGGCTTTCTGCTTGGGAAGCCGCTTCGCACGTAAGAAATAGCATAGATGCCCTTCCCCTTACTCAGCGTAAGGCGGCTATTGCCTCTATGCCAAACGAGTCAACTTTAGTCGCACGTTTTGCGTCTGCCCCACAGGGCAGAGCTTTATCGGGAATTCCTTTTTTTGTTAAAGATCTTTTTGAAACTAAAGGCGAAACGATACAGGCTGGTTCTTCATTTTTAAAAGAAGTTAGACAACCAGCATTAAAAGATGCTGCTCTCATCGAAGCACTTAAACAACTCGGTGCAGTCTTTGTAGGTAAGACACACCTGTATGAATTTGCTTATGGCTTAACAGGTGAAAACAAACATTTCGGAGACTGCGATCATCCTAAATTTCAAGGACGCACAACCGGAGGTTCAAGCAGCGGCTCAGCTTTAGTTGTAGCAGCAAACGCTGTACCACTAAGCTTAGGTACAGACACCGCAGGTTCCCTGCGTTTACCGGCAGCATTCTGCGGCTTATACAGTTTTAGAGGTATTCCCCAGGAAACATGGATTAATGACGCTTTCCCCTTAAGCCAGTCTTTTGATACTGCAGGATGGTTTACTGAAAGCGCAGAAGATATGCTCACTGTACTAAGCGCTTTAGTTGGCCCATTGCCTAAATCACCAAAACCTCCGGTTGGTTATTTTATATCTTGGCCAGGCTTAGATTCCAGCATTGCAGATACACTAAAGCACTTTGCTGAGAAATTATGCTCCGAAGCGAGTGCCGAACTCAGTAATAAAACTATCTCTATATTTAAGGATTCTACTTCGGCTTACACTGTTCTGCAGAGTAAAGAGACGTACGCCACACATAAGGATTGGCTAGCTACCTACCAGGATCGCTATTCACCTGAAGTCCATGCACGTATTAACAGAGCTGAAAGCTGGACAAAAGAGGATGAAACTAAGGCGCTTGATAAAAAAGAAGGTATTAAAACTTTTTTTGAGACGTATTTTAAATCTGCAGACTTCTTAATACTCCCAGTAGCTCCTTTTGCTGCTTTACCAAAAACTCAATTAACACTTGAGAATCGAAATAAAATACTCGATCTAACAACGCCAGGAAGTCTAGCAGGTCTACCTATACTCACACTTCCTGTCCCCCTACATTCAGGACTTACTCTTGGACTTCAAGTGATTATTAAAGACCAAAAAAGCTCAGCCCTGGAATTTATTTTAGCTAAGCTTTGAGTTTGAGACTTACTCGAAACGTACGGTTACTTGTATCTCCACAATTGCGTTACGAGGTAATCCTGCAACAGCTACAGCTGCACGAGCATGCTTACCAGGCTCGCCATAAAGTTTAAAAAATAATTCACTAGCTCCGTTAATAACCTGCGGACTTTGATCAAATCCTGAAACTGCATTCACGAAACCACTTAAAAAAATAAATTCTTTTACACGCTCGAGATTACCCAACGCTGATTTGATAGTTGCTAGCGTATTTAAAGCACAAACCTGGGCAGCTGCATAGCCAGCCTCTACTGTCTGATCTTTACCCACTTGTCCTGTGTGAGGAACTGGGCCTGAAGAAGTACTAATCACACCGGATAAAACTAAATTATTTCCATTTATGCGGTATGGTACATAAAACCCCGCAGGTTGTGGTGCAGGAGGTAGAACATGGCCTAATTCTTTAAGTTTTAATTCGATGGAATCCATAATAGGAGATTCTTGCATAATCATAGATCGAGGCAAGCCATTGAAACTAGATATATTAGACTCAGTATTCACTCTTGAGATAAATAAGGCTAAAGCTAGGTTACTGGGAGTCGTTTTCCTACAATTGCACTTTAATGACGTGATACCTAATTCAGGAGATTGTGTTATCTTAGAAGGTATAGCTAAACGCTTTACCAAGGATGATCATGTTCTAGAAAATATTAGCCTGAAAGTAAGCAAAGGTGAATTTATCACTTTTATTGGACCAAGTGGCTGTGGAAAATCAACCCTGCTACGTCTGATTGCAGGTCTACTCAAACCATCTGAAGGCATAATTCATATTAATGGGAAAACTCCAGAATTGGCTGATTCAGATTTAGCCTTTGTTTTTCAAGATGCCAACCTACTGCCTTGGAGAAAAAGCATAGCCAATGTAGCGCTACCTTTATTACTCAGAGGAGTGCCAAAATTGGAGCGTGAGGCCAAAGCTCGCATGATGCTTAGTTTAGTGGGCTTAAATAATGCAGAGAATAAATATCCCTGGCAATTATCAGGCGGAATGAAAATGCGTGTTTCAATTGCACGCGCACTTAGTATTTCTCCAAAAATTCTATTACTCGATGAGCCGTTCGGAGCTCTTGATGAGATTAGTCGAGATCACCTTAACGAAGATTTACTTAAAATAAGAGAGAAAGATTTATTCACCACATTCTTTGTTACACATTCCGTAGCAGAAGCTCTTTTCTTATCGACGCGCGTGATCGTCTTAAGTCGAAACCCTGGAAGAATACATACAACTATTGATGTTCCATTTAGCTATCCACGTAAGCCTGACTTACGCGAGAGTCCCGAATTTTTAAGCTTACTGGCCCAGACAACGCGTGCGCTGCGTGCTGTGCTTTAAACGTATGAAAAAGATTACATCATTACTTTTTCCTATAGTATCTGGAGTAGCTCTAATTGCGATCTGGTATGGTATTATTATTTTATTTAAAATACCAATTTACGTCCTACCAACACCAGGCCAGATTATTACAGCAGCATGGACTGAACGTCATGCTATGTTGGCCTCTGCACTACTCACTGGCCAAGGAGCAGTCTTAGGCTTCACCTGTGCAGTAGTAGGAGGATTTTTATTATCGATGATTATGGCGTTTTCTCTGCGCCTTAAAAAATCTCTATATCCTTATATTTTAGTCTTACAGATGACGCCCGTTATTATCTTAGCTCCAATATTCGTATTATGGCTAGGTCAAGGTCTGCCTAGTATCGTAGCAATCACATTTATGATTTGTTTTTTCCCTATCGTTGCTAGTACTACATCAGGATTTATGTCAGTGGATAAAAATTTGCTCGAAGTCTTTAAAATGTGTCATGCAACAAAGCTCCAGGAGATTCGGTACCTACGAATCCCTTCAGCAATGCCTTACTTTTTAACAGGAGTTAAAATTGCAGGAACCCTAGCACCTATTGGGGCCATCACTGGAGATTTTTTAGCTGGTAGCGCTCAAAATGGAGTTGGTGGAATTGGCTTTATGGCCATTACCTATTTTTCCCAGCTTCAAACAGCTTCTTTATATGCAAGTGGGTTAGTTGCATGCCTTTTAGGCTTTGGCTTTGTTGGATCAATCAGCCTTTTGCACTGGGTGCTTTTACATAAATGGCATGATTCACTGATTAAAAAAGAATGAACCTGTGTTGCAGATGATAAGCTTACGGCTATATTTTTTTATCTACGTAATAACTATGCGCGGTACTTCTATTTTATTAGCATTAATTGCATGCTCACTATTTACAGCCTGCTCAAATAAAAAAGTTTTTTCACCAGCACAGTCGGACACCCCATTTCCTATTACCGTACAACTGGATTGGGTGGCAGAACCTGAACATGGAGCATTCTATACCGCCGAGGCTCTAGGATACTATAAAGCAGAAGGCCTAGACGTTACGTTACTACAAGGAGGAGCAAATGCATATGTGCAAACTAAGGTTGCTACAAACCAAGCCCAAATAGGTCAGGATGATTCAGGCGACATACTGACCTCAATTCAATCAGGAGTACCGCTACTTTGCGTAGGATCGATTTTCCAACACGATCCTTCTGTACTCATGATGCATGCATCTAATCCGATCAAAAACTGGTCTGACCTGAATGGTAAAACAATAATGTCAAAGATCTCTTGGACGTTTCTTCCCTTTCTGAGGAAGAAATACGGGATTGAATATAAAGTCATTCCTATGGACTACAATCTTGGCCGCTTTGCTATTGATCCAGATTTTATTCAACAAGCCTATTTTACCTCAGAGCCTTATTACTTAGAACAAAAAGGCATTAAGACTAAATTCTTACATGCAGCTGATGCTGGTTTTGATTCGTACACAACAATCATGACCAATAAAGCTTTTGCCAAAAGTCATCCCGAGCAGCTCAAAGCGTTTCTAAGAGCTACGTATAAAGGTTGGAAAACGTATATTGAGTTAGACGGAGCTGCAGCTCATGCAATCATGCTTAAGGTAAATCCAAAAGTAACTCCAAGTTTCTTGGATTGGTGCCGTTTACAAATTATTAAAGCAGAATTAGCTAAAGACGCTAAAGACGACTACCTGACCTTAAGTAAAAAGCGTTTTCAAATTCAAATTGATCAACTCACTGACTTGGGAATCCTAAAAAAAGATGCGGTAAAAGTAGAAGATGCAGTAGATACGTCATTTCTACCCCAAGCAAATCCCTAGTTATTACCAGCGTGTTTGGCTAAACTTCCAACCAGGAACTTTTTTTTGCATCTCTATTTCATCGTTACGTTCTTTAAGACCACAACTTAGAAAATTTTGATGCGCCCTAGCTAAAGCTGCTCGGTCAAGCTCAACTCCAAGGCCTGGGCCCTTAGGAAGCACAACACAGCCAGCTTCGAACTTAATACGACCGCCCACAATAATCTCCTCACTCTGCCAAGGATAGTGGGTATCTAAAGCGTAACTTAAGTTTGGCATTGCAGCCCCTAGATGAGTCATAGCTGCTAATGAAATACCTGCATGATTATTTGAATGCATAGAAACTCCTCTACCAAATATTCTGCAGAAGGTAGCAAGTTCCATGGAAGCATTTAAACCTCCCCAGAAATGATGGTCTGTTAAAATAACATCTTCTGATCCGGTACGCACACTGCCTGGCAAATCATCAAATGAAGTTGTACACATGTTGGTCGCTAAAGGCATCTTCAGTGCTTTACGCACTGAAGCCATAGCTTCCTGGCCTCGGGCTGGATCCTCTAGATACTCCAAGTAACCTTCGAGTTGCTTACCCCACTTAATCGATGTCTCCACAGTCCATAATGCATTAGGATCTAATCTTAAAGGAACACCTGAACCAAAATGCGCATAAAGCGCCTTGATTGCAGCAACTTCCTGATCAGGAGGAAAAACTCCGCCCTTAAGCTTGATTGATTTAAACCCGTATTCTTTAACCATGGCAATTGCCTGCTCAACAATCCCAGCAGGATCCAAGGCTGCTTTCTGCCGAGCACTTGCCCAGCCTGTTGCGTTAGGCTCTATATTAAAACCGAGTGCTCCACCTACTCCTTCATACTTATAAAATAAATAAGCTGAGTAAGGAACTCTGTCTCTGACAATACCTCCTAGTAGTTGTGCAACAGGTTGATTGTAGGCTTTCCCCGCAATATCAAGGCAAGCCACATTAAAGGCACTGTATACTTGGACAGACTTACGACCATCCCAGGGAGCGACACCGCGTTCAGCAGATCCTTCGAGTTTAAATTGATCTGCAAGCTTTGCTCTAAGGGCATTCCAATTTAATGGATCTAGTCCAATTACAAAGGGCTTAGCCTGATTAAGTGCAGAATCTATAGCTGCACTACTAGGAACTTCAGCTAGTCCTGTAATACCACTATCTGTGATTAATTCTATGACTGTTCTTAAAGCATAGGGAGCATGCAAGCCAGCGGCATTAAGAAGAGGAGGATCAATCAGTGCAATTGGAGTAATGATTACATCTGTGATCTTCATAACGATTTCACCATACACTAAACTGAGTGTTTATTTCTTAGCTGCTTTAAGTGCTGCTGCATTTTGTCTAAGACCGTTTGCAACAGAGCCGCCATCTGAACCAAGAGCGACAAAGCTAAAGCCTAAGTCCCGGCATTTTTCTACCATCGCAGCACTCTGGACTAGAATTCCTGCTGCTTTGCCTGATTTTTTTGCAGCTGAAACTACCTTCGTTAAAGCTTCAATAAACTGTGTGCTCTCGAGCTGATCGCGAATCCCCATATTGTAACTCAAATCTGTGGGACCAACAAAGAGAACATCTACACCATCTACAGCTGCTATTTCATCCGCTGCTGAAACGGCTTCAGGAGATTCAATCTGTGCAACAAGCAGTAACTTTTCGTGACCATGTAAATAATGATCCTCAAAATCGACTCCATAACCTGAGGCGCGTTGCATCTTTGCAAGACCGCGCACCCCGCGTGGAGGATACCTCATTGCTGAAACAGCTTTCTTAGCTTCTTCAGCACTAGAAATAAAAGGAACCATCACTCCTTGTGCTCCCATGTCTAAAACACGTTTAAATGTAACGGTTTCATTCCAAGCAATACGTACAACAGCAAACGCTGGAGTGGCTGCTGCTGCTTGTAATTGAGAAACAAGCGTATCTTGACCACCAGGTCCATGTTCATGATCAATTAAGAGCCAATCGTAACCGGCATTACCTGCGATCTCAGTTGTTATAGGTGAACCTAAATTAATAAACGTTCCAGTGAGCCATTGACCGGCAAGTACTCGAGTTCGGAAATCGCTGGAAAGTTTCATAAGTTAGATTGGATTACAAAGAGGTATACAGCTGATACAAAGCTTGGGTGCCGCACTCACTCCAACCATGCGCAGCTACATCATCATATAATTTCTTAGCTAAACTTAGCCCAGGAAGCTCTAGTTTCATTTCCTTAGCAGAATCTAAAGCAATACCCATATCTTTAATGATATGCTTTACATAAAAACCAGGCGCAAAATTACCTGCCAGAGCACGTGGCGCAAGTGTAGTCATCGCCCAACTGCCTGCTGCACCGCCACTGATACTTGCATGTACTTGGGTCGGATCTAAGCCTGCTTTCTTAGCATAAATAAGCGCCTCGATCCAAGCTACCATACCAACAGCAACGGAAATTTGGTTAGCCATCTTACAATGCTGTCCAGCACCAGAAGCACCAAGAAGAGCAATGTTCTTACCCATTAATTCAAATAAAGGTTTAGCACGATCGTAGGCTACTTGCTCACCACCAACCATTATTACTAAACGAGCTTCTTTAGCTCCAATATCTCCGCCTGATACAGGAGCATCAAGGGCTGAAATTCCTTTCTTAGAAGCGGCTTCTGAAATGCGGCGTGCAAGAATCGGACTGGAGGTCGTCATATCTATGAGTAAAGCGCCTACTTTAACTCGATCAACGATTCCACCTTTTCCTAAATACGTTTCTTCAACGTCTTTTGGGAAACCAAGCATGGTAATAACTACATCAGCAGCTGCTGCCGCTGATCCAGCTGAGTCATGCCAGATTGCACCAAGATCAAGCAAGTCCTTAGCTTTCTCTTGAGTTCGATTGTACACGTGCAGCGTATTGCCGGCTTTAATAAGGTGAGAAGCCATGCTTCGCCCCATGACACCTGTACCAACAAACGCGATTGTATGAGCCATAAAATTATTTCGCTGAATATTCAGAAGCTAGATCGAGACGGAAATAATCTCGAGCGTTTCCAAAACAGATATTTTTAACCATACTACCGATAAAGGCCATGTCTGATGGCAAATCTCCGCGGGCAATATCTGCTCCGATTAAATTACATAATGTACGTCGGAAATATTCATGCCTTGGGAAGCTCACAAAACTACGTGAATCCGTAAGCATACCAACAAAGCGACTAAGTAGTCCCAAATTAGATAAAGCATTAATCTGCCATTCCATTGCTTCTTTTTGGTCTAAGAACCACCAGCCACTACCAAATTGCAACTTGCCTGGAATTGAACCGTCTTGGAAGTTTCCAATCATAGCACCAAAGACGTAATTGTCTGCAGGATTTAAATTGTAGATAATCGTACGAGGGAGTTGATCAGTTGCATCTAGTGAATCTAAGTAACGCGATAAGGCGGCAGCTTGAGGTAAATCACCAATCGAATCAAAACCAGTATCAGGCCCAAAAGATTTTAATAAGCGCTTATTATTATTACGCAGTGCACCTAAGTGCAGCTGTTTAGTCCATCCACGTGCTGCGTCCCAGCGGCCAAATTCAAGCATCAGGTAAGAACCGTATTTAGCTTGTTCAGTTGCGGAAGGAACTCTGCCTTCACGAGCTGCATCAAATACAGACTTTGCTTCAGCATGTGTGCATGGCTCTGATAATGCGGTTTCTAGGCCATGATCAGACAAGCGACCACCAGCTGCATGAAATGCATCGTGCCGATTCTTAAGAGCGGATAATAAATCATCGAAAGTCTTAACAGGCATGCCTGCTGTACCTCCTAATTTTTCGATCCAAACATTAAATCCAGCAGGATCACCTACAGATAAAGCCTTATCCGGACGGAACGCAGGATATACTTTTGTCTTGAGCCCACTTTTTTGGATTTTTGCATGCGTATCTAAAGAATCCGCAGGATCATCTGTGGTACATACTACAGCCACTTTGGACTGTGAAAGTAAATCGTGTACACGCAACTTAGGCAGTCTCTCATTTGCTTGTTTCCAAATAGCATCAGCTGTTGCAGGTGTAAGCAGTGTATCCACATCAAAGTAACGTTTTAATTCAAGATGCGTCCAATGGTACAAAGGATTACGCATCGTATGAGGCACGGTTTGCGCCCATGCCTTAAATTTTTCTTCTGGTGATGCACTCCCAGTGATGAAACGCTCATTAACACCATTGGCACGTAGCGCACGCCACTTATAATGATCACCACCTAACCATAGCTCAGAAAGATTCGAAAACTGATGATTGGATTCGATTAGTGCGGGAGAAAGATGGCAGTGATAATCGAAGATTGGCTCGTTCTTCGCAAAGTTGTTATAGAGCTCACGCGCTTGAGGAGTCGTAAGCAAAAAATCGTCGTGAATAAATGACATGGTTGGAAAGCATGCACTCTACGACTTTCGCTGGATGAGTACCAGCAAAAGCCTTCAAAACTTACGGTCTTTTTTAAGTCCTAACCTGCAATTGAACTCACTAAATCCGAAAGCTGCTTGTAGCCTGCAAGTGAAGCACTCGCTTTTGCACATACCGCACTTGTCGCTAACCCGGTGGTTTCAGCTAGGAATATAATATAGCTAGCTACATTACGGGCAAAATTTAGACGACCTTCTTCACTAATGGAGTAGAAGCGAGCCCTTTGAATATAGCCTGCAGGCGTATGATCACCGAGTGCTGCTTTCTCTGCACGACCACCTCCGGCAAGTACATAAAGGAAGTTATACTCAAACCAAAACATATGTTCAGGATTTGGACTAAGTGCCTCTAGAGCTGTGCGACATGTAGCAGGAGATTGAAATACTTCCATAGCCTTACCAGACTTTGAAAGTGCATCAGTAATAAATATACGAGCCATCTTTTGCTCAGTAGCATCTATACTGAAAGCTCCCAGTAGGGCTAATTCTAGGGTGAATAAATACCAGTCATGCCAGAGTGCCTGATCAGCAGCGTTCTTTGAAATCGCTAAGGCCTTACCCATTTCGTAGGTGTAGCGACCGCTTGTTTTAATTTCTAAGCGGCGGCCTGTGACTTCACCCATTACCCGGTAATTCTCAGCTGATTTACCGGAGCCTGAATGAAATCCAATACTTGCATCAAACTTTGAACATACAGCCCACTGTTTCTCAATTAAGACCTTGAGTGCTGCGTTATCAGGATAAGGCATGTTCTTTTGGAAACCAAAAGCTGGAGCTACAAAATGAATCTTCATTCCAAGCGCTTCACAAAGAGCTAACATAACTGCAGTTGTTTCCTGAGTCGTTAGACCAGGTAATTCATCAATGGATAATTCTCTTAAGTAGTCACGCCCAACCTGAGTTGTGAAAGCTTTCTCACGTGCAGCACGATACTTGGTATCACGCTGTTTCATTTTTTGCATCGAAGGCCATACGTAAGCCACTAAGTGAGCAAATTCTGCTTCATTTAAAACTAGCCCTACAGAGGCGACACGTGATTTAACAACTTTAAGAATTTCAGCTGGTACGTGTGCACTCACCCAAGCTGCTGCATCACCAGGAACCTGTGTTTGAGCAAGTTCAGGAGATAAATCAAATGTGATATAACTAGCCAATAAGCAGCCAGTGACTAATTGATCTTCACGACTATCAAATTTACCGCCGATTGGTTGATGATCAGCATTAAAACTCCAAGCAATTTTACGTTTATGAAAGCCTGTTTTCAATTTTGAAATTACGCAGCCATGGCTCATACCCTCAACACTTTGGCCTTGGTGACCTTCAGGAACATTCGTTCCAATAAACGGGAAAGGAACACTATCTAAGCGACCATCTAGCATCGCGTTTACATCATAAACTAATTCACGAGGAATCGAATTTTGATTAGCAGTAACACCTAGATTAAGATGGGCCATTGCCCACTCTACCCCAGTCCAGTGCAGTGTCGTAAAACGAGCACCAATACCTAAGGTGCGTTTACCTAAATCTGCTCCTGCAGTTGGAAAAATTGTGGTAGACGAGTCATGCTCCTGAATTAAATTTTTAAGTGCGAGTAAGTTTAAAAAACTTGCTGGAAAAATATCTTCGTTATCTGAACGAGCTAACGCTTGCCGTAGGGTATTTGGCGAAACTGCTCCTGCTTTTTTCTTAAGCAACCATCCGCAGTCACCGGTGTGTGTGTCTTCAAATAAAGTCCAATCACCCTGAGCTGTCTGAAATGCACTTGTGGGATAATTTTTTAATAACCCAGCATCTTTACTGAGTGCTTTGCTAGATAACTGATCCCAATCCAAACAGAAGTCGGGACTTACACATGGGTTAGATGCGATACGCAGATTATTATTAAGCAAAAATGTATTAATAGAAGACATATAAAAAAAGAGGTATTTTAACCTATATTAGTAAATTCCCTCACAATCAAATGCAGCTTACAAGGATCGAATACGGACTCGTGTCTTATTTGTACCAGATAAACATCCAGTAGCTAAGGTAAATTATCTTCCCTGGGCTCCACTGTCTAGCAAGTGGCCCTGCCGGGCGCATATAAAAAGGCCGCCTCGGGCTGCTATCCGAGGCGGCTCACACCTACCCTAACAAGTGTTATGTCGTAGGAGGCGCTGCAGGTGCAGGTGCTTCTCCATCCGACTTTTTCTTACCCCTTGGTCCACCACCCATTGGAGGTAATTTATCGAAAGTAGTTTGTTGTTCAGATGTCAAAAGGGCGCGGATTTTAGCGTTACCTTCCTTACGAATAGCCATCATCTGCGTGCGGCGATCGTCCTGTGAAAGATCTTCATTTTTGCGAAGCTCAAGCATCTGAGTCATTTGATCTTTTAAAATAGCTGCTACTTTAGTTTTTTGCTCGTCCGTTAAATTAAGTTTTTTAGCCAGTTGCTCCATAGGACGAGCGCCACCCCAAGCTTTGCCAGCTGGAGGTGTAGCAGGTGCTGCATCTTGAGCATACACTGCAGGAGTAGTGGCTAAAAGGCCAAGCACTAGACCAAACACAGATGAAATCAGAAATGGCGTTTTCATGTTTTTAAAAATGAGGTACTGCTGCTTCCAACCAGCCAGACGCACCTATTTAGGAATAGTTTCGAAAAATATTATTTTTCCAGCTCTTTCCCTATGAAGTCGCGAGTGTTGCAATCTAAGCCAAAGCACGTTTTTTTAGGTACCAGATGAATACGTTTGATAGGCACCTAATGCGCGAGTGGCTGCAAATACTCTTCTTAGTGCTAGTCGCTGTCTGTGGCCTATTGTTTGTACAAATCTGCTATGATGACTTCAAAGACATGCTAGAAATCGGTGCAGGCTTCTCCGATTTCATACGCTATATCTTTATTACAATGCCTAGTTTTCTGGGTCTTGTACTTCCCTTAGCGTTGCTTATTTCACTTCTTTTTACCCTCACTAAACTGCACCGCTCCAACGAGATAACAGCAATGAGGACTGCAGGTGTAGGGTTTGCAAGACTCACCGCTCCACTATGGGTCGTAGGCCTGTTTGCCTGTGCTTTAGTTTGGTGGCTTAACTCAAGTGTAGTACCTTGGTCTGTTGAGCAATCCCGCCAATTGGACGCAGAAATGCAGTACAAAAAGCAGGCTAAAACCCTACCTCCCGATCGAGTTGGAGCAGTCTATAGCGTTGCTTTTGATAACTCAGAAGATCACCGCATGTGGCTTATCAATCGTTACAGGCAGGCGTCACCCGCTAAGGGATTTGGTATATCTGTCTCTCAAATGGATAAAAGTAACCGAGAAACGATCCGTTTATTGGCCTCGGAGGCCTGGTATGACGCTCCACGCACGAGATGGATTTTTAAAAATGGCCGAGTGCTTAAATTCAATCCAGATACGGAGGAGCAAACAGCCTCAGAGCCTTTCACCACACATATAGAGACTTCGTTTCATGAAGATCCAACACTGATGCTTCTAACGGATCAAAGACCAAGAGATCTCTCGTTTTTTGAACTCAAACGTTTGATGGTATATTTCGAAGCAGAAAAAAATCCTAATAAAGTAGTACCCTATGCTGTTAGATACTACTCGCTGATTGCTGATACTTTAGCCCCCTTAATTGTAATCGCGATTGCTATACCCTTTGCAATTGCTGGTGTGAGAGTAAATCCTGCAGTAGGCGTCTCCAAAGCAATTGGTCTATTTATTCTTTATTATATTTTTAATACAATCGGCAGCTCAATTGCGATGAAACAGTGGATGGATCCAGAAACTGCAGCATGGATTCCAAACGCAGGAATGGTTATCTTAGCAACATACTTTCTGTCACGCCTACGTTAATATTTTAACTCCAGTTATAGTTAAAGCTGATACTAATTCGCTCTTTGCTTACTCGGTTCTGAGCAACCTCATGTCTTAGCCAGCTTTCAAAAAGTAAGAGATTCCCTGCTTTAGCAGGATAGATAATATGGGCTTTATTTTCATTTCTTGCAGACGCTGTACGCGGAGGGGCTGCCATAAAGCGATCAAGTCTAGGATCTTCAAATTTTAAACCAGGGCAGCCTACAGGTGTTGTGACATAGTAGGTACCGCTAATAAATGCCAGAGGATGTAGATGCAGTGAATGTGCAGCTAAAGGAGGCATTATATTCACCCAGCAATCTGTCATACGAATGGATTTACCCTGCAGATCAAAATCAAGTGCCTTACTATACTTGAGTACATGTTTATTAATCTTCTTTTCAAGTTCAGCGAAAGTGGATGAAAAACGCTGAAGCTCATTCATCGAGGCATAGCTCGTATAACCACCTGGATAATTTTTCTTTGACCAAGCACGTCCCGCTTTATCGTAGTCTCTTAAGTTACGACATTCCTCAGCCAGTTCGTTATTTAGTTTTGCAAGACCTGAAGCCTGAAGGGCTTTGCTATAAATATAAGTCGGAAACCAAGATTTAATAGACATAAATTATCCTAAGGCTGAGTTAAGAGCTGCAATAATAGAATCTGAAGGTTCAGCGCCAACACTAAGACGCAGTAGATCTGGATTAATTCCCTGTGAAAATAATTCCTTACGCCCTTCGTCTTTAGTCACCATGTCGTAATGCGCTAAATACATAAAAGGACATATAAGCGTTCTTTTCATGCCGAAACTCGGTCCCTTCGGCAATGCAAGTCGATCGTAAAATACATCCAAAGAACCTGCTAGTGTGAAAGATATCATACTTCCAACTGAAGCAGGACTTTGCGCAACACTAAGATAATTATTTTTTGATTCGGGAGCTAAAGCCCAAAATACTTCTAATACACGAGGGTCCTTTTCTAGATAGGTGGCAATACGCGTGGTATTAATTGCAATTTGCGCGAGTACTTTTTCTGTATTTGTAATTTGTGCCGCAAGCCGAGCGCTATCCTTAGAGTACAAACCCTCGATATTTTTTGCGATGCGTGTACGTAGCAGTTTTGCATTCTTTGCTTCAGGATTAACAATAGCTAGACCCGCTATCACATCCCCTTCACTGGCTGTATATTTAGTTAAACTGTTCACTTGCACATCCGCATACTGAAGCACCTTCACACTAAACAATGAAGCAATGGAGGTATCTAGAACGAGTGAAATATCATGAGACTTACATAAGTCACTGAGTGCTTTAACATCGGATGTTTGGACAAGAGGATTTGAAGGAATTTCAGTGATTACACCTGCAATTCGATCTGCTTTTTCAGCGAACAATTTCTTTAATGTATCAAGATCGAATACATCTCCTAAAAAAATATAGTCATCAGTGCTTGGTGTTAACTTCTTAAGAATAGCAATAGTATCCAAGTAAAGCCATCCTAGCTGAATCCATATCTTTTTTCCTTTCTTTGTTTGGATTTCAGATATTGCCATGAACGCGGAGTAAATCGCATTCATTCCATTGTTGGTTAAAAATAAATCTTCTACACTTGCTGCAGGAAGTGCCTTAAGAAGATATTTTTTAATCTCCAAATCAGAATCCCCACTGAAGAGTATTTCTTCATTTACTTCAGGTATAATACCATAACTTACCAATTGATCTTCAGCCTGCCTTGAAGAAATAAAACCACCGACATGCTGTAAAAAACCTTTAGCCCGTGCATTGAGTTCTACTGAATCGATGTGAGCTACACCAAAAATTGAATCAATGTTAAAACGAACTAGGTTAGTAGCACCCACTAAATAGCCCTCAAGCTTTTCAGCCATAGCCTCAGATGAGGTGAGCCAAAGTTTTAAGCCTTCATAGCCAGACTTTTTCAAATAATAGGCAGTAAGCTGCAGTACATAAGGATGAAGTACGAACCGAGGGTATCCCGAGGTTAGCTGAGAGGTTATCTCGGGCCTTTTTTCTTCATACCCACGCACCGCTTCCATAGTAGGTAAACTACACGAAACAGCATGCGTTACATCAGGAATAGGCCTTCCAAGAGGGAGTGGTTTAAATCCAGGCATTTAAGTAAGTCTGTATTGTCTTATTATTAGGGTGTTTGGCAATCGGAAGCTTTGTGCAGAAAAGTGTAGAAAAGTGCCTTATTTTTCTCACTTTTGTTTCGAAAATACCAATTCATTGACCATCGTAACCTACTACCCCCCTCGTCGTCTTAATTTAAACGAATTTGTGTCTTAATTATATACGCCAAAACACCACCTAGTCTGGCCATTTCAGTGACATTAAATAGTCTAGATTTTCCAGCTTTAAAATAACCCCTCTTATCACTTAAACTTAACACTAATTACCCTATGAGTTCATCCCATAACCAACCTTACGACACGTCCGGACAAACTTGGGCTTTCCTTACCCTACGCATTTGGCTTGGTGCACGCACTTTACTAGCAGGTCTTGAAAAGTTTTCTGAAAAGATCACAACCCAGCAACCTCTACTTGATGCCAACGGAGCTCCTGACTCAAGTGGAGCAGTTGTTGAAGTATCCAAGAAGGTCTACGGGATTAGTCATTACCACGGCATCCCTGAAGTTCTAAAAACAAAGTTCTTAGACGAACCTTTGTTACCACAATTTCTAACAACACCATTTTACGCAGTTCTTGGTTATGCGTTAGTCATTCTTGGTGCAGCACTGCTTCTTGGTATTTGGACACGTTTGTCATTAGTCCTCATAGGACTTCTCTACACAATGCTCATGCTTGGCTTATTACTCATCCACCAAGAAGATGGTGTAGCTTGGCTGGCTATTCATGCAGTGCTAATCGCTAATGCACTTCTTCTCTCCAAGCATAACCGTTTCTCGATTACCCGCAAATGAGTACCCAAGATAAAAACGACTCGAGCCCACAGATAAACAGACGTTCCTTTATCACAACTGCAGCCACAGCAAGTGCTGCACTCGCTTTTGCGCGTCCTGCTAAATTATTTGGTGCAACGGTTGCTCCCTCAGATGTGCTTAATGTCGCTTTAGTCGGCATTGGAGCCCAAGGCCGCGTACTTCTTGACGATACACTTAAGATTCCTGGGGTACGCTTTGTCGCTATCTGTGATATCTGGGACTACAACAGACAATATGCAGAAAAATATCTAAAAAAGTTCGGTCACACTGTAAAAAGCTACCGCGACTACGAAGACATGCTTGCTCAGGAGAAAGATATTCAGGCAGTGATTGTTGCAACTCCTGACTTCTTGCACGCCCCTATCTCTATTGCTGCAATGAAAGCAGGTAAAGATGTGTACTGTGAAAAGATGATGTCCAACACAATCGAGGGTGCAAAATCGATGGTACGCTCAATGAAAGAAACAGGGCGTCTATTACAAATTGGTCACCAGCGTCGCAGTAACCCACGTTACTTAGTGGCAAAGAATCGTCTTTTAGGAGAGGCAAATCTCCTCGGCAAGATTACAACCGCTAACGGTCAATGGAACCGAGCAGTCAGTGAAGATTTAGGTTGGCCTAACCGTGCCGCAATCCCAAAGGCAACCTTAGCTAAGTATGGCTATGATGATATGCATCAATTCCGCAATTGGCGTTGGTTTAAAAAATTTGGTGGCGGTCCTCTTTCTGATTTAGGTGCGCATCAAATCGATATTTTCAATTGGTTCTTTGGCGGTCCTCCCGTTTCAGTTAGCGCAGACGGCGGAAACGATCATTATTCGAACCATGAATGGTTTGATAACGCGATGGTTATTTACAAATACAATACACCTCAAGGCGTGGCGCGTGCTTTCTACCAAGTACAAACAACAACCAGCGCAGGCGGCTATTTCGAGCAATTCATGGGAATTGAAGGCACACTTAGGATGAGTGAGAATCCGAAGTATACAGCGATTTATAGAGAAGCTAACGCACGTGATTGGGAACCATGGATTCGTCGTAACTTCCTAAAAGCTCAAGCTGCACCTGCCCCTGATCCAAGTGCAGATGCAGTGGTAGATGCGCGTGAAACAGCAGCACTAGCAACCTTTGATTTACCTGTTATTCTTAACAAGCCAGCACATCAACCTCATCTGGAAAACTTCTTTAATTCGATTCGCGGCAAAGCAACGCTTAACTGCCCAGCTGACGAAGCTTTTAATAGCGAAATAGCTATCTTCAAAGCTTGCGAAGCAGTGCTCACCGGAAAGAAGATTGAGATTACAGCAGAAGATTTAAAAATATGAATTCACGGTTATCCGCAATCCCTGCATTAGCTAAGCAATTACTCACAGCAATGTGTGTCTTAAGTGTTGTGAGTTTTGCTCAAGCAGAAGACTTAGTGCCACTAAAAGTTGTGCTTCCAAAGCCAATGCTTGCAGGCACTCCAGTACCGATAAAACTTCCTAACTTAGAAGCACCTCATTCAGGGCGCAGAGCTGATATATTGGTGCCAGCAGGGACTGTGAACCTTGCACTCAATAAAGCTGTTACAGGAAGTGACAAGGATCCGGTTTTGGGGGACTTAACATTAATCACTGATGGCGAGAAAAGTGGAGATGAGGGAAACTTCGTTGAATTAGGCCAAGGTAAACAATGGGTACAAATCGATCTGCAAAAAAGCAGCTCTATTTATGCCGTTTCCTTGTGGCATTATCACTCCCAGGCACGTGTATACTTCGATGTTGTTATACAAATTTCAGATGATCCAACTTTTGCTCAGGGTGTTAAAACAATTTATAATAGTGATACAGCCAACGTACTTGGTCTAGGAGCTGGTCAAGACCACCTCTACATCGAAACATACGAAGGCCGTTTAATTGAAGCCAAAGGCGTTACAGGACGTTATGTGCGTCTGTATAGTCGCGGCAATAGCTCAAACGAGATGAACCACTATATCGAAGTTGAAGTCTACGGTAAAACGTCTTCCTAAGATTCGTGTTTGGCTTTGGCTTGTTTGCATAGCCATTGCCACAGCTGTATTTTACAAAACAGGTCTAGATATTAGGCCTGTTCATACAGATGAAGCAGTCAATGCAGTCATCACTTCAGAGCGTCTTGCTGGGCAGGCTTATCACTACGACCCAAATGACCGTCATGGACCATCTTTGTCATGGCTTGAAAGTAAAGTCTTTGAGTTTTATTCGGTAAATAGACTAGGAGATATGAATGCCGCAGAACTTCGCATAAGTTCTGTCTTAACAGCAGCAGCAAGTATAGTTGTCCTAGGGCTACTGCCCGAGGCATTACCGGGTGCACTACTCACAAGTGCACTCATCTTTGCTTTAGGTGCTCCATTTGTTTTCTACGGTAGATATGCACTACATGAGCCGGTGCTTATTTTTTCTACCTTACTACTTATTGCCTCATTAAGTAGGCTTTGGACAACCGGTAATTTAAAGTGGGCTTTAATCGCAGGCTTAAGTACAGGCCTAGCACTTTGCACCAAGGAAGCCTCATTAATTACGCTGATTACACTCGGACTATCCATATTTGTCTGCTCAAAATTTAAATCAAGTCGCGCTGAGTTAATTGAAACAAGATCACCTTTGATTAATCAAAGTCGCGTTCGCTTTGCACTGACTTTGATCCTTGTTGTCAGTGTGGGTTTAGTTCTACTCGCCTACTCTTCATTCGGTAAAAATCCATCTGGATTTTATGATTTTTTCCGCTCAATTCCCTTACTGCTAAAGCGCGCAGCTGGATCAGGTCACGAGAAGCCCTGGTACACGTATGTCGTATGGCTTCTCAAACCTACGGAACTTTCATTTCCGTTTTTTGGCTGGATTACCTTAGGTTTTGCAACGCTAGGCGCTATTCGAAGTTTTTTCACACCTCATAATACATTTCTTATACGCACACTTGTAGTATACGGACTGTTTATTTTTCTCATTTATTCTTTTACTCCATATAAAACACCTTGGCTGATGCTTGAATTTTTAATGCCTGCAGTACTTGTAGCAGGTTACGGTATGGCATCGGTATGGAATTTATCTAAAGGAAATTTAAATCCCGTATTACAAAGAGCAATCACCCTAATTGTGATTTTCTTATTGGTGAGACAAACAGATCGTTTATGTTTCCGCTATACCAGTGAATCTCAAAATCCGTTTTCTTACTCGTCAACTTCTCCAGACTTAGAGCGTCTACCATTACGCTTAAATCATGTAGCTGCGACTGCCACAGCTAATAAGCCTTTTATTGTAGCTGTAGTATCAAAAGACTACTGGCCACTCCCATGGACCTTACGCTCATTTAATCATGTAGGGTATTTTGACCAACTACCTGAAACCCTAGAAGTAAGCGCTGTAATTAGCTCCTTAGAATATGCACCTACAGTCGCTAAACAGTTAGGCAAAAACTGGGTTCAAGAATTTGTGGGTTTAAGACAAGATGTTCTCATTGTTTTATTTACTCCTGAATCTTCTCACAGTGGCTAATACTATGCATACGTTTCGCCATGATGCCATGGCTACCTACTTTGAGGCACGTATCAGCGCCCCAGATGCGACTTATGCAAAGCAAGCCGCTCAAGCAATTTGGTCAATTATCGATCTATGTGAATCACGTTTAAGTCGTTACCAAGAAACCAGTGAAATCTCACTCATTAATAGACTTAAACCAGGAGAGGTACAAAAAGTAAGTCCTGAAGTCTTTGAATGCCTCAAGTTATGTCTAAACTACCAAGCTATAACAGGTGGCGCATTTGATCCAGCACTAGGCCCATACACAGAAAAACGCGGCCAGTTACTGATGGATGAAAATTCTTTTTTAGTAGGTGTAGAAGGAGGCATGATCTCTCTAGATCTAGGAGCTATAGGCAAAGGCTATGCTCTAGATTTAGCCGCCGAAGAATTACGTTCCTGGGACATTGAACAGGCTTTACTTGTAAGCGGTGGAAGCAGTTTACTTGCTCTTAACAGTCCAGACCCTCAAGGCTGGAAAATTGGAATCGGTGGTGCTCAAACAGGAAGGTATTTGTATTTGAAAAATAACGCTCTAGGAAGTTCAGGCACTGCCGTTAAGGGTGAACATATTATTAATCCCATGACTGGTCAGCCCGCCCAATCTAACAGACGCACATGGGCAATTGCTAAGTCTGCAGCCAAGGCTGATGCACTTTCTACAGCCTGGATGATTCTAGATACGGATGAAATTCAGTCTATTTGCCAGACAGATGTAACCACTGGTGCTGTAATGCAGTCTATGGATAATCCGAAAGAACTCTGGACTACACTCCCCAATCCTTTGTCAGCTCTGTAAATTATTTTTATTATGATCCCCAAACTACGCTACCTCCTCTCACTTGCTTTCATTAGCATAGTAGCATCAGCCTTCGCGGAAGATGATGCCAATCTACCTAAGCCAGAATTAACTGAATACTATACACCAGTTCCTGCTGTTATTTCTGCGCCTGCAGGAAGTGCACCTTCTGATGCTATCATTCTGTTCAACGGAACTGATCTTAATTCCTGGGCACCAGTCAAAGCAGGTTCAAAAGGTTGGGTAATTAATGAAGGTGCTATGACTGTGATTCCAAAATCAGGCTACATTCAAACAAAGGCAGCGTTTGGGGATATGCAGTTGCATCTCGAATTCCGTGAACCTAAGGCAATTGAAAGTAAACACAGTCAAGCACGAGGAAATAGTGGCGTATTTATGATGGGTCTTTATGAACTCCAAGTTCTAGATTCTTACAACAACCCAACTTATGTGAATGGCCAGGCAGCATCTATATATAAGCAATATCCACCTTTGGTAAATGCATGCCGTCCTCCTGAAGTATGGCAAACCTACGATGTTGTTTTTATCGCACCTCTTTTTGCAGCAGATGGTAGCCTTATTAGCCCAGCACGCGAAACTGTACTACACAACGGCGTACTTGTTCAATATGACGTAGTCCTGAAAGGACCTACCGAATATAGAGG
>Ga0194047_10000072_pt1 | contig 72206 bp, 68 predicted proteins | sample JunL225m_MetaG_2_FD_160070 | JGI IMG/M metagenome (GOLD analysis project Ga0194047, IMG submission 160070) | Anoxic zone freshwater microbial communities from boreal shield lake in IISD Experimental Lakes Area, Ontario, Canada - Jun2016-L221-5m | ecosystem: Environmental > Aquatic > Freshwater... | reverse complement strand
GGGATGGTTATATTTTTTGGCTTAAGTAATGGAGGGGTTCCATTGGGGCTCACAAACCTATGGGCTAATGGCGGATTCTTTCCTACTGGATTTGATGGGTTCTTATTTTCATTACAAATGGCTTTATTTGCTTATGTGGGTATAGAAATGATTGGGTTATCAGCAGGTGAGGCAGAAAACCCAGAAAAAACATTACCTATGGCGATTGATTCTCTGATCATTCGCATTGTGGTCTTTTATGGTGGAGCATTACTTGTTATCTTATGTATTTATCCTTGGAATGAAATGGGAAGTCAAGGCAGTCCATTTGTGGTGATGTTTGAAAGAATGGGATTAAAAGAAGCGGCTGGAGTAGTTAATTTCGTAGTGATTACTGCAGCATTATCTTCCTGTAATGCTGGAATCTTTAGCGGGGGTAGACTGCTTATGGGCTTAGCTCAAAAAGGATTTGCACCCGCTCAGATGAAAAAAATATCAAAAACGGGGGTACCTTCACTGGCAGTCATAGCGACTGTATCAACCGCTATCGTTGGTTCGATATTGAACTTCTTTGTTCCAGAGAAAGCATTTATTTGGGCTACTTCAGCTGTCACATTGATTGGATTATGTGTTTGGCTAGTCATCCTGATGACTCAATTACAGTTTAGAAAAAAGTTATCTCAAGAGCAGCTTGATGGCCTGACTTATAAAAGTATACTTTGGCCCTATAGCATTTGGTTTGCTATCGCATTTATTCTTTTGGTGATTTTTATTATGTGCATACACCCTGAGGGGATCATTGGATTAATTGTGGGAGTGCCAATTATTTTATTCTTAGTTCTTATCTACTATCTAAAAGGGTTTAATAAGAAAGAATACCTAGGTCAAAAAACTAATTAAGTTGAATTTTCCTAGAGGGGAACTCAATATATTTATATAGGTAGTGGGCTGCAATCCAGCTCATTACCCAAATCCCTAATATAAATAAAACAGGACTTAATGTGAGGTGTGGGGCAGTCATTGTATATAAAGTATTCATTAAAAGAATGAAACAGAAATGAATTAGAAATGCACAATAAGAGCGTTGACTAAACCAAATATTGACCTGAGCCCATTTGGGGTTAAGGTGATCATATGAAAGCGAACCGCCCCAAGAAATCACTAAAGCGATGAGGATCTCCAAAATATTTTTAATGTGTAATTCAAAAAAAGTTTCAGATAAAACAGCAAAAAAAACGATGAGAAGAATGAGCTTTGAATGGGTTTTTAGTAGCTGGTCTTTTGCGTCATTAGAAAGATATGAAATGATACCTAGGCCATAGGCCCCTAAAAAGTAAATGAAATAGTTATCAAATATGAAACTCTTACTAAAGAACAATAGAGAGCAGAGGACAACCGCTCCTAGAAACCAAATACCCGTTTTGAAATTTTTAAAAATGAGTATGAAGAATGCTAGAAACACATAAAGCTGCCAGTCAATAGCAACATACCAAACCCCAACAGAAATAGACTCAAACCCAAAAATATGCTGGAGAAAAAATATGTGTGCTAAAAATTGTTGCCATGTTTCTGGTAGTCCAATGTATTCTTCAAAATTGTAGTACCTTGCAATCATAGCGCAGAGCATAGTAAGAAGAAGTGCAACTACATAGGTTGGGATTAAACGTAAGTAGCGATTATGTATTGCTTTAATAAAACCAACTTTAAGCATGCTAATGGGTAGATTCTTGGCGGCTAAGTATCCCCCTGTGACTAAAAATATTTGTACAGCTAAGTTGCCATAATTAGAAATCCAATACATGATTCCTGGGAGTAAGGCTTGGGCGTCGCGTGAGATTTCGCCATAATTGCTAATATGGTGAAAAATAATAAGTTGAACCGCGAAGGTTTTTAAGATATCTAGAATCACAAAGTGATTCTTAAAAGAAATAGGTTTGGACGATATCATCAAGGCTAATCGAACTCATTTGAGTCTAGGAAAAGGTTGATTTTAAGCGAAATTCAATTTTCTGTTGAATTAAACTGTAAGCACTAACTTTTTTTATAGACCTTGATGGTACTCGAGCAACTTTGCGACCTCATTTTTGGAGCCTAAAATGACTGATACGCGTTCATGCAACTTGAGTGGTTGAATGCTCAGGATATTCTGCTGGCTATTAATCGATGCACCACCAGCTTGTTCAATTAGAAAGCTCATTGGATTTGCTTCGTACATTAAACGCAATTTTCCAGGCTTTCCTGGCTCCCGTTGATCCCATGGGTACATAAAAATTCCCCCGCGCGTCAAGATGCGATGGACATCTGCCACCATAGAGGCAATCCATCGCATATTAAAGTCTTTTTGGCGAGGCCCAGTGCTACCCGCTAAGCATTCTTCAACATATTTTCTAACCGGAGGTGCCCAGTGGCGCATATTTGACATATTGATCGAAAATTCTTTGCTATCCTCTGGGATAAGTACATTCTCTCTAGTCAATAGGTACTCTTTGGTAGATTTATCAAGGGTAAACATGAACACACCCTGTCCTAAAGTGAGGACTAGAGTTGTCTGTGGGCCGTAGAGTACATATCCTGCCGCAACTTGTTCAGAACCTTTTTGAAGAAAATCTTTTTCTGAAATTAAATTGTGATGTGTTGGTTTTTTTAAAATTGAAAAAATAGTTCCTATTGAAACATTCACATCAATGTTCGATGAACCATCAAGGGGGTCAAAGAGGAGAAGGTAATCTCCGCTTGAGTATTGACTGGGAGTGATTAAAATTTCATCCAATTCTTCCGAGGCTAGTCCAGATAGGAATCCACTAGCCTGACAGGAATCGATCAACATATTATTTGTTAAAACATCTAATTTTTGTTGTGTTTCACCTTGGATATTTGAAGATTCTGCTGAGCCAAGAACATTTTCTAATGCACCTTGACTAACAAGCCCACTAATTTTTTGGCAGGTATGAGCAATAGATTCTATTAATGAGCAAAGGTTTTGATCCGTTTTATGGGCTTGTTGTTGACTATTTAAAAATAATTTTAGACTGAGATGATTAGTATTCATTAGGCTTTTGATTGTATAGATTAAAAATTAGGTCAGGGATTTTTGAATGACTTCCATTACATCAGCGGAAAGCTTGGGGGTCGACAAAACACGCTCTAGTGATTTTTTCATATTAGTTTGATACGGGATAGCAAATTTTGTCCAACGATCCAAGCCTCGCGCTAATCTAGCAGCAACTTGTGGATTAATCAGATTAAGTTCTATGACCTGATCTGCCCAAAAATCATAGCCTAATCCCGCGCCATCATGAAATCCTGCCGGATTAGCTAAACAGAAAGAATGGATTAAGCTTCTGACGCGATTAGGATTTTTAATTTTAAAAGCAGAATGTGATTTTAAGCTTAATACATTTTCTAAAATATTGATATTTGGCTGCGGTTGTCTTGTCGCTTGTAGGCTAAACCATTTATCAATGACTAGGTCATCGCTTTCATAGCGCTTGTAGAAATCAGCAAGACATTCCTGAGCTTGGTTTGAGTTATTTTGAATAAGGCACGAAAGAGCCGAAAAACGATCCGTCATGTTGTTAGCTTGAGTGTACTGCTGGTAAGCTAGCTCATCCCCATGTGATGAAAATCCATCACACAGCATACTTAAAGCAAGATTTTTTAATGCTCTTGCACCGGATTGTTTGGGGTCAGGTGAGTAAACTGCATTTGAGCAAAGTTGCTCATAGGTAATGAGCCAATCGTTTTTTAGAGCATTAGCAAATAGGTTGCGAACGGAGTTTCTAGCTTGATGAATTTCTTGTGGATTAACAACGGTTACTTTTTCATGAAGAAAAATTTCAGTGGGCAGAGTAAGCGCTAATTGCTTAAACGCTGGATCAAGTAGATTGTCTCTTAAAAGCGTTTGCCAAGCTGATATTAAAGCTGTTGAGTCTTGTGGCCTTTCTAAGATCGTATGAATAGCAAGGTTTTGTCCTGCTTCCCAACGGTTAAAAGGATCATCATCATTAGCAAATTGAAATAAAAGATCTTCATTGGATTGCTTGAATTTAAGATTTATTGGGGCAGAGAAATTACGATTAATCGATAGAATGGGTCGAGTATTTAAATCATTAAATATGAACGTTTCTGTTTGTTGTTTCAGTTCAATTAAAAACTCGGCAGAACTATTTTCTTTAGAAAGAAATTTAGTTTGCAGTGGGATATGAAAAGGTTCTTTATGACTTTGTCCTGGTGAGGGGCTACATGTTTGAGTTAATTTCAATTGGTAACTCTTTTCGGTGGCGTCATAATTTTCTTCAACGATGACCTCAGGAGTGCCAGCTTGGCTATACCAGTTCCTAAATTGGTCGAGGTCAGCATGATTAGCATCTGCCATTGCTGATACAAAATCATCACAAGTAACTGCTTGTCCATCGTGGCGTTTGAAATATAAATCCATGCCCTTTCGAAAACCAGAAATTCCTAGAAGGGTCTGTTGCATTCTGACGACTTCGGCACCTTTTTCATAGATAGTTACCGTATAGAAATTATTGATTTCTTGATAACTATCTGGACGAATGGGATGCGCCATGGGGCCAGCATCTTCTGGAAATTGCACCTGTCTTAAAAGTCTGACATCTTCTATACGTTTGACTGCTCTACCAGAAAGGCTACCCATGAGATCAGCTGAAAATTCTTGGTCTCTAAAAACCGTAAGTCCTTCTTTTAGGGAGAGTTGAAACCAGTCTCTGCAGGTAACTCGGTTTCCAGTCCAGTTATGGAAATATTCGTGACCGACAACACTTTCAATATTTGCAAAGTCCGTATCTGTTGCAGTTTGTGCATCAGCCAGGACATACTTAGTATTAAAAATATTAAGTCCTTTATTCTCCATTGCCCCCATATTAAAATCCCCAACAGCAACAATCATAAATCGCTCTAAATCAAGTTCTAGTCCAAACCGTACCTCATCCCATCGAATTGCATTGATGAGTGATTCCATTGCAAAGTCTGCTTTAGGTAAGTCCTTTTCTTCCACCCAAACTTCTAAAAGTTTTGTTTTGCCAGAGGAGCTGACGATAGATTGTTGTATGCAGCTTAATTTACCAGCAACAATCGCGAATAAATAACTAGGTTTTAAAAATGGGTCTTCCCAGACGGCCATATGCTTTGTATCGTTTAACAATTTTTGTTCGATGAGATTGCCGTTAGAGAGTAAGACTGGGTAATCATTTTTATCAGCAATTAGCGTGACAGTGAATTTAGACAGGACATCTGGTTGATCCAGATAGTAGGTTATTTTTCTAAAACCCTCAGCTTCGCACTGGGTAAAAAAATTATCATTTGAAACATAAAGGCCCATTAATGTTGTGTTTTCCTTTGGGCGGTTTGTGCAGATAATCTCTAGAGCACATATATCCGGTAGATTTTTGATGACTAATTCTTGGTGAGATAGTTCAAACTCATGGCACAAAATGCCATCAATTTTGATAGAGATTAACTCAAGGTCTTCTCCTTTCAGAATTAATGGGCCCTGATTAAGTCTACGTATTTGTAAAACTGAAGTTATAACTGTTTTAATTGGATTGAGCTCAAACTGAAGCGCTACTTGATCAATCGTAAATAAGGGTGGTGAGTAATCTTGGCGATGAAATGTGACAGAATTTTCGGTTTTCAGCATGATATTTATTTTATTGGGGAATATATCAATCATAACCAAATGAAAGATATGAAAAAAAATATCTTTATGACAAAATAAAGAATATATAGCAAAAAACTATCATAAATTTATATAAATACAATTTAACTATTTAGGTATTAACTCTTAAACTACGTTTGTCGATGAATTAAGTAATTTTGGTTTCATAGACATTCATAAAAGATATTTAACTTAAATGGAGTTATAAATGGCAACTTTAAAAGGTTCTAAAACAGAAAATTGCTTGAAAGAAGCATTTGCAGGCGAGTCAATGGCAAATCGTCGTTATTTGTATTTCGCAAACATGTGTGACATCGCTGGTGAAAATGATGTTGCAGCTTTGTTCCGCTCAACTGCAGAGGGTGAAACTGGTCATGCACACGGTCACATGGAGTTTTTAATTGATGGTGGTGCAGGTGAGCCCGGAACTGGTTTGCCAGGTCGCACACCAAAAGAGGCTTTAGAAGCAGCTGTTCATGGTGAAACACATGAATACACAGATATGTATCCAGGAATGGCTAAGACAGCACGCGATGAAGGCTTTGATGAAGTTGCTGATTGGTTTGAGACTTTAGCTAAAGCTGAACGTTCACACGCGAACAGATATCAAAGAGCGTTAAACGAGTTAGTTGCTGCGCAATAAGTAAATAAAAGTTTTTTTAGGATTCCTCACCTTCGGGTTGGGAATCCGATAAAAATTTTTTAAGTTGCATCATTTTGGAGAATTGTAATGAAACGAGAAGGAAACCTAGAGGCACCCACAAGGCATCCTTTAGACTGGAAGAATCCAGAATTTTATGATCAAGCGAAATTGGATGTTGAGTTAGAAAGAGTATTTGATATTTGCCATGGTTGTCGAAGGTGTGTGAGTTTATGTGGATCTTTCCCATCTTTATTTGACCTCGTTGATGCTACTGAGGATGGTGAAGTTCATGGCATAGATAAAAAGGATTACGCTGCAGTTGTAGACCAATGTTATTTGTGTGACCTTTGCTATATGACCAAGTGTCCTTATGTCCCACCCCATGAGTGGAACTTAGATTTTCCTCATTTAATGCTGCGCGCTAAAGCAGTCAAGCATGAAAATAAGGGAACTAGTTTTAGGGATAATTTATTATCATCTACCGATAAGCTAGGAAGCTTTGCAGGTATTCCAATTGTGACTCAAGCAGTTAATGCCATTAATAAGATTCCTGCAGTACGAACCGTAATGGAGTCAACCTTAGGCGTTGATAAAAATGCTTGGATACCAGAGTATGCGCCTAAAAAATTCAAGCAACTTGCCACGAAGTCTTCTGCATGGCCCGTTAAAAACGGCACTAAGACTCCTGGTAAAGTGGTTATTTATGCGACCTGTTTCATTAATTACAATGAGCCAGGAATTGGTCAAGATCTTATTAAGTTACTCGATCATAATGAGATCCCCTATGAGCTCGTGAATAAAGAGGCATGTTGTGGCATGCCTAAGTTAGAGCTTGGCGATTTGAATGAAGTTGAGAAACTAAAGGATATAAATATCCCTCAACTGAGTAAATTTGCTAAAGAAGGCTATGCCATTCTCACGCCTATTCCTTCCTGTACCTTAATGTTTAAGCAAGAGTTACCTTTAATGTTCCCTGATGAAGTTGATGTGCAGTTGGTGAAAGAGGCGATGTGGGATCCTTTTGAGTATTTGATTGCAAGGAAAAAAGACGGTTTACTTAAAGAGGACTTTAAGGAAGAACTAGGTCATGTGAGTTATCACGTCCCCTGCCATTCACGAGTACAAAACGTAGGTAAGAAGACCGCTGAAACCTTAGAGATGATTCCTGGCACAACAGTGAATGTGGTTGAAAGATGTTCTGGGCATTCAGGTACGTGGGGAGTTAAAAAAGAGTTTCATGCTATGGCAATGAAAATTGGTAAGCCAGTGTTTAAAAATATGGCGAATAACGAGCCGGATTATATTAGTTCAGATTGCCAGTTGGCTGGACATCATATTGAACAGGGAATGGCAGAGGCTGGCTTAAAGCAAGCAAAAATGATGCACCCTATTTCTTTGGTAGTGAAGGCTTACGGTTTAGCAGAATGACATTTAATTGAGAATAAAGATGATGAAAAGAGAAGAAATAACAGGAAAATTATTGCGCGATCAACTAATGACATTAGAGACCTATCATAAGGCTAGACCGCAATTTCGTGAAAAAGCGATTGCAGAGAGAAAGAAACGAACTATTCGGCTTGGTGAGCATTTAAGTCTTATATTTGAAAATACTTTTTTAATCCAATATCAAATTCAAGAAATATTAAGAGTTGAAAAGGTGTTTACGGAAGAAGGGATTGAAGATGAGTTACAAGCTTATATTCCATTAATTCCAGATGGATCCAATTTTAAAGCCACAATGATGCTTGAGTATCCCAATGAAGCAGACCGACACATTGCATTGGCTAAACTAATTGGTGTAGAGGATAGAACCTTTATTCAAATAGAAGGTCAGCCAAGAGTTTATGGTATTGCGGATGAAGATTTAGATCGATCGACTGCAACAAAGACTTCGGCAGTTCATTTTATAAGGTATGAGTTAACGCTTGATATGAAAAGGGCCCTACAGGCAGGAGCTCAAATGATGATAGGGTGCGACCATTCACAGTACCCCATGCATGTCGATTCCATTGCCCCAGAAACATTAGCTTCATTCATCAGCGATTTAACATGATTCTGAGTCAAAAAAATAGTCAAGTTAAAAGAGGAAGATTTTTGTTGGATAATAGCTAGGTGAAATTATCTAACACTTTTGACTTTGTGCTGCTGAGTGCTTTGTGGGGCGGATCCTATCTGTTTATCAGATATACAGTAGGTTACATAGAGCCAATTGCCTTAGCTGAAATGAGAATGCTCACCGCAAGTGTTGTATTAGGACTTTTAGTCCTATCTAAAAAAGAGTGGCGACAGCAAGTTTTTAGTTATCGAAAGAAATTAAGAACTTTATCGATAGTGGCGTTCTTTAACTCGGCTTTTCCTTTTGCAGTAATTACATACTCCATGCAACATATGAGCGCTGGGGTTGGGGCCGTGATTAATTCCACATCTCCTATATGGACTGCAATTGTTGGGGTCATTTGGTACCGAAATGTGATGGGATGGAGTAAGTATTTAGGTTTGGTTTTAGGATTTTTTGGGATTATTTTTTTAATGTGGGGTAAGGCGAGCTTTACGAATGATGGCTTAGGTTTTGCCATATTAGCCAGCATGATTGGGACATTCTCATATGGGATTTCATCCAACTACATTAAACATTATGCGAATGATTTTGAGCCCATACCCATGACTTTTATCACCATGTTTATTGGTGCGCTGATGTTGTTATTGCCTGCATTAACGCAAATTCCAACTGAGCCTATGCCAATTTCAGCATGGGCAGGAATGCTTTGCTTAGGTGTTGGATCAACTGCAATAGCGTATATTCTATTTTATAGACTTGCAACGAATACCAGTGCGACACTGGCGATTACGGTTACTTTTTTAGTGCCTGTTTTTGGAATGTTGTGGGGTTGGTTGTTCTTAAATGAAACCTTAACATTGCACATGATGGTTGGTGCTGGGATTGTTTTATTAGGAACGGGATTAACGGTCGGTGTTATTAATTTTGATCGTTTTAGAACCAAACCAAAGTTTCTCTAGGTCCAATCTATTGGCTACTCCAGCCTAATTTTCTTTCAATAAAACGTTGACCTAATTCTGTTTGTGGTTTCTGAAAAAAAGTTCTAGTCTTACCAGTTTCAATCACTTCACCTTGAGATAGAAAAACAATATCTTCTGAGAGTCGCTTGACCTGAGCTAAATCATGACTCGCGATTAAAAACTTAGTCCCATTAATAATCATTTTTTTGATGAGTAATTCACTTTGGTCTGTTGCGCTTGGATCAATACTCGATGTGGGTTCGTCTAACAGCACAAGATCTGCCCCTAATAATTGGGCTCGAGCTAAAAAAACACGTTGTTTTTCACCAGCTGAAATCTTTGTTGCAGGTCTATCTGCAATTTTCATTAGTCCAAAATCCATTAATGCTTCTTCAATTTGTGCGTGAGTTAATTTCTTGACGCGTCCTTTAAGCATTTTTAAGTTATCTCGGACTGACATTTTTATTAAATGGGCATCATGAAGTACCATGGATGTTGATTTAAATTCTGAATAGATTTTTCCTGCAGTTGGCAATAGTAATCCTTGGATCAATTTTAAGAGAGTGGTTTTCCCAGAACCATTTGGTCCAATGATTGCGGTGACAGAATGAACAGACAAAGAGAGTTCTGGAATTCTTAATATAAGTTCCGAGCGCAAATTTTCATTTGAGTTGTATTCGATATCTCTCATAGAGATAGTCAGTATTTGATCAGCCATATTTCGCTTCAGTATTACTTTTTAAGAAGTAAATCAAAACATTAACGATTAAAACAATTGCAAGCAAAACAAAGCCCAAAGCCAGAGCTAGTGGTAAATCGCCCTTACTGGTCTCTAATGAAATTGCCGTAGTCATAGTTCTAGTGGAATGTGCAATATTGCCGCCGACAATCATGACGGCGCCGACTTCAGAAATGGCCCTACCAAATCCAGCCAAAATAGCAATACTAAGAGAAAAACGACAATCCCAAAGAATCCATTTAATTCGAGAAATCACCCCTAGACCGAGTGCCTTTAGTGTTTCACCATGAATATTCCAACCGTCAGCGATGATTTGTCGTGAGAGTGCTGCGATGATTGGTGTAGTGAGAATAGTTTGCGCTAGGATCATCCCCTTAATCGAAAATAACCAATTCAGATTACCCAAAGGTCCATTTCTAGTAAGTAAGAGATACACAAGAACACCAACAATGACTGTGGGAATACTCATCAAGCTATTTAAAAGAATGATGACAAGGCGTCTTCCCCAAAAATGTTGAGTTGCAACAAAGCCTCCTAGAGGAAGGCCCAAAAGGGTCCCCAGAAATAGTGCTGAAATACTGACTTCAAGTGAAACCCAGATGATGTGCCAGACATCAACATTCAACTGAAGCAGAAGTTCAATTGCTTGGCTAAACTCATTCAACATGAAGTTAGGTACCGATCCTATTGAGAGGCATTTGGAAAAAACAATTGTTGACCAGATATTTTGTAGGAGGCAATTATTTTTTGACCTTCCGGAGATATAAGCCAATCTATAAACATTTGTCCCTCTTTTACTTTAGTTTGTGGATTTTTGTCAGGATTAACCAGCATGACCCCATATTGGTTAAATAGTTGTGAATCACCTTCAAATAAAATTTTTAAATCGCCACGGTTTTTAAAGGAAATCCATGTGCCACGGTCAGCTAGAGTATAGGCGTTCATTGCTGAAGCCGTATTAAGTGCAGGCCCCATACCAGATCCTGTTTCTTTATACCAAGCTTGTTTTGTGGCGCTTGGGCTCATAGCAATCATGTTCCAATAGCGTAATTCAGCAGCATGAGTACCACTTTTGTCTCCTCTAGAAACAAATGTAGCTCCTTGGTTATATATTCTTGTGAATACAGTTTGAGTATCTTTGCTTTGCGCTATATTTGCAGGATCCGTTTTAGGGCCAATTAATACAAAATCGTTATACATGACGTTGTAGCGAGTTCGACTAAACCCTTGGGATAAGAATTTTTCTTCAGCTTGTTTATCATGAACGAGCACCACATCAGCATCACCACGGCGGCCCATATCCAGGGCTTGGCCTGTTCCGACAGCTACAGCTTTAGCAATAATTCCAGTTTTCTTTTCAAAGGCGGGTAATAGAAATTCAAATAGCCCAGATTGCTCTGTCGACGTGGTCGATGCAATCACGATTGAGGTTTGTGCAAAGAGTGGATGTATTGTCAGGAATGCCAATAAAGGAATACTGATCAATTTCAGGGATTTAAGATAGAGCCACATTTAAATATAAGGGATAATTAGTAATGATTGGGTCAAGAACAATCTATTATCTACGTGTTTTAGTGATATGAGTAAACCGCCTTTATTTTATTGAAAAAATATGAAAATCTTAAAAGACAATATCCTTTCCCTGGTTTTATCGGGCGCCTTAACTTTATTTCTGACTCAAGCATCAGCTCAAGTGGCTGTTAATGGAAATATCCAGGTTGGTAACACCTTTATTCGAGGGACGGTATCTGGCCAAACAGCGACAGGTGGATTTTTAGTGATTACCAATAGTGGTTCAGTATCAGATAAGTTGATTGGTGTTTCAAGTTCAACGATGGGAGAACTAGAGATTCATGAGATGAAGATGGAAGGTAACCGGATGCTCATGCGTGAGATTTCAGCATTAGAAATACCTGCTAAAAGTAAGGTTGAGTTAAAGCCAGGAGGCTATCACTTGATGATTACTGGGCTAAAGAAACCACTTCAAGAGGGGGAGATTTTGCCGATTCGTTTGAAATTTGAAAAAGCAGGCGAACTTACTGTAGATTTCCCAGTTAAATCTTTATCCACAATGAAGATGCACTAATAGCGCATCTTCATTGTCTCTAGGATTTACTCTTTATCGAGATTAAGGTTGAGGTCAGTCACAGCGCCAAGACTTGCTGAGCTTGCCAGTTTGGCATATTTTGCTAGAATCCCGCGGGTGTAGCGGGGGGCAGGTTTTTTCCAAGCGGCCCTTCTTTTTGAAATTTCATCCTCTGGAACATTGAGTTGAATCAGTTGTGTGTGCGCATCAATCGTGATGGAATCATTCTCTTCAATAAGGGCAATGGTTCCTCCAACATAGGCCTCTGGAGCAACGTGGCCGACAACCATTCCCCATGTGCCGCCAGAAAAACGTCCGTCAGTAATTAACCCAACGGTTTCGCCTAAGCCTTGTCCAATCAGTGCGGAAGTAGGTGATAGCATCTCACGCATTCCGGGGCCACCTTTTGGACCTTCGTATCGAATGACGACAACATCTCCGTGGGTAATTTTACTGGCCATGATCGCTGCCATAGCATCATCTTCGGAGTCAAATACTCTTGCAGGACCGGTAATAGAGGGATTTTTTAAACCAGTAATTTTTGCAACGCAGCCTTCTGGAGAAATATTGCCTTTTAAAATTGCGAGATGACCTTCCTTATACATAGGGTTTGATAAGGGACGAATAACATCAAATTTAGGGTCTAAAGTAGATGGAACATCTTTTAATGTTTCGGCGATTGTTTTGCCAGTGATTGTGATACAGTCGCCATGAAGCATGCCTCCATCAAGGAGTAATTTCATCACTTGGGGGATGCCCCCAGCTTCATGAAGATCTGTTGCTAGATACCTCCCAGACGGTTTCATATCGACTAGGACTGGAACCTTCCTACGAATTCTCTCGAAATCATCAATCGTCCACTCAACTTCTGCAGCGCTAGCGATAGCTAAAAAGTGTAAAACTGCATTGGTTGATCCGCCAACAGCCATGATTACGCTGACTGCATTCTCAATTGATTTCTTAGTGATGATATCCCTAGGACATAAATTATTTCTTACTGCTTCAATTAAGACCTGAGCAGACTCAATTGTGCTATCAATTTTTTCTTGGTCGATGTTAGACATCGTAGAGGAGTAGGGGAGACTCATACCAAGAGCCTCGAAGGCAGAGCTCATTGTATTTGCGGTATACATCCCGCCACATGAACCACTGCTTGGGCAGGCATTTTGTTCGACACCTTTTAAGTCCTCTGCACTGAGTCGTCCGGAAGTGAATTCACCGACAGCTTCAAAGGCTGAAACAATATTGAGTACTTTGCCTTTGTAATGACCTGGTTTAATGGTGCCGCCATATACATAAATACTAGGAACATTGGTTCTTGCCATAGCCATCATGCCACCAGGCATATTTTTATCGCATCCACCAATAACAATAACGCCGTCTTGCCATAAGCCATTGACACAAGTTTCGATACTATCGGCAATGACCTCCCTGGATATTAAGGAATATTTCATACCTTCAGTTCCCATTCCCATACCATCTGAAATCGTGGGTGTGCCAAAAATTTGTGAGTTTGCTCCGCCATTTTCTAGAGCATCCACAGCAGCATCTGCAAGGACCTGTAGGCCACTATTGCATGGTGTAATAGTAGAATGACCATTAGCAACACCAATCATGGGTTTTTGAAAATCAGATTCTTGGTATCCCATGGCGTAATACATCGATCGATTAGGTGCACGGGCAACACCTTCAGTAATGTTTTTTGAGCGACGATTTGAGGGGGTTTTTTGATCTGACATCAGAATCTCCAAAGCATTTAGTGTTGGTTGAAATTATAGAAGAACTCTATTTTGCCGTTTTTTTTAATAGATGCGGTAAATTATCTCAAATTAGGAATATTTCAATTGTTAAAAGAATCAGCAGTATTTGATGCAATCGTTCTAGGTGCTGGGGCTGCAGGGCTTTTTTGTGCTGGAGTAGCTGGCCAATTGGGTAAAAAAGTTCTTTTGCTGGATCATGCAAAAATCATTGGAGAAAAGATTCGCATTAGTGGGGGTGGACGTTGTAACTTTACGAACCGTCAAACTGGGCCACAGCACTTTTTATCCATGAATCCCCATTTTGTTAAAAGTGCCATATCACGATTCAGTAGCGCAGACTTTATCAAGCTTGTTGAGCGCTATGACATTGCATTCCATGAAAAACATCGAGGCCAACTTTTTTGCGATGTCTCAGCTAAGCAAATTATTGAATTACTACTTAGTGAATGCGAGATAGGAAATGTTGAAATCAAATATCCGGTTTCAGTTCAAGAGGTTATTGCCTCTCAAGATGTCTGGGAGGTGTGTACGCAAGAGCAAAAATTTATAGCCAAAAATTTAATCATTGCAACGGGCGGGCTTCCTGTCCCCGCAATTGGCGCAACAGATTTTGCATTAACCCTCGCTAAACAATTAAATATCCCAGTCGTCACACCAAGAGCAGCCTTAGTCCCCTTGTCCTTTACCTCTGGAATTTTTTCCACCATGGATGACTTTGCCGGGATTAGTATTCCTGTGAGTATTTCTGCTGGTAAAAATAGAGTTCATTATGGCCATGGTCATTTTCAGGAAGATCTCCTGATTACCCATAAAGGCTTATCGGGTCCTGCTGTATTGCAAGCAAGTTCATTTTGGCAGGAAGGTGAGCCTGTCAATATTTCATGGATAGATGAATCATTGTGGGATCAGGTCGCTAATGCTGAAGATAGTCGAAAAAAGTCTACAGAGGCTCTACTAGCTCAATTAATCCCAATGCGTTTGGCAAAGGAATTCTCTGAGCAGCTCGATTTATTAGGGAAAAATTGGGCTGAGGTATCGCAAAAGAAACGACAACAACTCATTGATTTATTAATTCATTGGTCAGTAAAGCCAGCAGGTACACTGGGATGGAACAAAGCTGAGGTGATGGTCGGAGGTGTTGATACCAAAGCTCTTGATAGTAAAACCATGATGGCAAAAAACTATCCGGGTTTATTTTTTATTGGCGAATGTGTCGATGTCACAGGACATTTAGGCGGACATAATTTTCAATGGGCTTGGTCTAGCGGTTATGTTTGCGCTCACGCATTAATTTAGAGGTATTTAGTAGGTGTCGATTGCGTGAAAAATATCTTCGATTGAACTAGCAAAATTAATAGAATCTAAGTGCTCTTTAGTCATAAGTCCAGACAAAATACTATGATCAAAAAATTTGATTAAATCATGGTAATAGTCAGACCAATTGGCAATAATAATTTGCTTATGATGATATCCGGTTTGTTTAGTTGCCCAGACATCAAATAGCTCATCCAGAGTACCAACGCCACCAGGGATGATGATGAAAACATCACTCATTTCTTTCATTAAATCTTTACGTGCGCTCATACTTTCAACGTAGTGGACTTTAGATAGTTGTTCAAGCACAGGCTCCTTCTTTACTAGAGTTTTTGGGATAATTCCAATTACATCTCCACCTTTTATAATTGCGGCTTTAGCGATTACCCCCATCAGTCCACCTCCTCCACCACCAAAAATGAGAGTATCTTTTCGAAGTGCAATGGCTTGACCTAAGTCTTGAGCGCGTTGTTCCCACTCGAGGTTTAGTCCTTTTCTTGAGCCGCAAAAAACGCAAATATTCTTTTTCATGATTTCAACATCATACTCACAAATAATGTGGATGATTGTTGTGCACTAATAGAGCGTTTGACATCTCGCGGTCTAACCCGAAGGATTTCTTGCTTTTTATTGTTAAAATGACAAATAACATTAAACAAATAGAAAAAGAGATCAAAATGAGCAAATTAAATGATGTCGTTTTAAATCAGCTATTTACTGAGGCCAGGACCGTCCATGGTTTTTTACCAGAGAAAATTTCAGACGTTCAAATACAAGAGCTGTATGACTTAGTGAAGTGGGCACCAACAGCTTTTAATGGTCAGCCAGCTAGATTTGTTTTTATTAAAACCAATGAGGGTAAAGAGCGCTTAAAGCCAGCATTGACGCCAGGCAATGTACCCCAAGTTGAAAGTGCAGCAGTGACGGTGATTATTGCTTTTGATACCCAGTTTTTCGAGCATTTACCTACTCAATTTACAGCCTCAAATGCCAAGGCGCTCTACGAAAACAATCCAGAAGCAGCTCAAACCTTCGCTATGAGAAATAGCTCACTTCAAGGTGCTTATTTAATGATGGGTGCTAGGGCCTTAGGTTATGACTGTGGAGCGATGTCGGGGTTTGATGCTGCAAAAGTAAATGAAGCTTTTTTCCCAGAGGGGCGTTTTAAAGCTAACTTTTTAATGAACATTGGTCGTGCGGACATTAAAGCAATATGGCCACGTGGTCCGCGTTTAGCTTTTGATCAAGTGGCAAAGATTATTTAATCATGTGGCTCTCAGTCATTGCAATTAGCATTGGAGCTTCTTGTGGAGCTGTATTGCGTTGGGTATTTGGGTTACTTTTTAATACATTACCCTTAGCAATTCCAATGGGAACGCTTCTTGCTAATTTATTGGGTGGATACTTAATTGGAGTGTCTGTAGAGTTTTTCTCACAGCATGCTGAACTTTCTCCTCAATGGCGATTATTAGTGATTACTGGTTTTTTAGGAGGATTAACGACCTTCTCAACTTTTTCAGCAGAAGTCACAGATATGCTTCAAAAAGGCCTTCTTGGCGTCGCTTGTGCAACGATTCTAGTCCACTTAGTTGGATCATTGGCGATGACATTTTTGGGGATTTATACTTATCAAATATCCCATGCGTCATAAATACACAATTATTAAAAATTAAAATAGGAAAACAGGAAAAATATGACAATTTATCAATTAGGAGATTTCAAACCTGAGATCGACCCAGAAGCTTATGTAGCCGCTGAGGCAACAGTGATTGGCCAGGTCGTTCTCGGCCCTAAAACTACTGTTTGGCCAGGGGTTGTGATTCGAGGCGATAACGAGCTCATTCGTGTTGGCGCATGTGTCAGTATTCAAGAAGGTTCAGTGTTGCACGTTGATCCAGGCTGCGCTTTAAGTATTGGGGATAATGCGACGATTGGTCATCAAGTCATGCTTCATGGTTGTACGATTGAAGAGGGCGCATTAATTGGGATACAGTCAGTAGTTCTTAATAATGCTGTCATTGGTAAAAATTCATTAGTTGGGGCAGGTTCCGTAGTGACAGAAGGCAAAGTTTTCCCTCCACGCTCGTTGATATTAGGAGCTCCTGCTAAAGTGGTGAGGGAGTTAACTGATGCTGAAGTTACCAATATCGAAAAGATTGCTGTTAATTATTCCAAGCGCGCCGCTTTGTATAAAAAAGATCTAAAAAAGATAGGTTAATTTGCAAGGGTGAGTAGAGTCTTATGGAAGATTCTGCTCATCATTTAGAGCGGATACCTGCAGCGCTGGATCGAGAGCAATCCGGTCATCAAACACAAAGCAGTCGCCCTCATAAAAATCTTTGCCCACTTCCTCGAAGTATTTTAATATTCCACCATCAAGTTGAACAGACTCGCTAATGCCAATTTCTTGGAGTAAAAGATTGGCCTTTTCACAGCGAATACCACCTGTACAAAAGCTAATAACACGATGATTATGTAACTGATCTTTGTGATTGATCAGGGCTTGAGGAAAATCACTAAATTTATCAATTTGAAAATGCTTTGCACCCTTGAAGGTTCCAAACTCAACTTCAAAAGTATTGCGTGTATCTAAAAGGAAGAGAGGCTTTCCTTGATCATCATGGCCTTGATGGAGCCAGTGGTGAAGCTGTGTTGCCGAGATGCTTGGGGCACGATTTAGGGTAGGATTTGCCGTTGGATGATTCATCTTAATGATTTCATCTTTAATTTTGACCAGCATCTTTTTAAAGGGCTGATATTCTGACCAACTATCCTTAGTTTGAATATCTGAAAACTCAGGATAAAGCTTGAGCCAACTAAAGAAAGAGTGGATATCCACTTCGTCTCCTGCCAAGAACATATTGAAGCCTTCTTTGGCAAGCAGGACTGTACCTTTGAGATTTCTTGATCTGCAGGCTTCTAGAATAGATTCTTGGAGGTGACTTAGATTATCTAAACTTACAAATCGATAAGTAGAAATATTTAATATCATGTTCTAACTTCATTTGAACTCGGTTTAGAATTTCTCATTTTCTTTGAGATAACGCCACTGTCCTACAGGTAAATTACCTAAAGGAATTTGACCAATTCGGATCCGTTTTAGTCCAATAACGCTGAGTCCAACCATCTCACACATGCGTCTAATTTGACGTTTTCGTCCTTCTCTTAAGACAAACCGTAATTGGTCTTCATTTTGCCAGCTCACTTTAGCGGGCTTTAACTCGATATCGTCTAGGGATAGTCCATGTCGTAATGTTGCTAGGCCTGTATCTGATAGCGTCCCTTCTACCCTAACGAGATATTCTTTTTCAATTGGACTATTTTCTCCAATTAATAATTTAGCAATTCGGCCATCTTGTGTAAGGACCAATAATCCAGAAGAATCAATATCTAACCTACCAGCGGGGGCCAAGCCCCGGGTATTAAACCGAGGGCTCCTGGGGCCGTCAAGATGGGTCCTATAAAAATTATCAGGTGTAATTAAAGAAGCAGCTGGTTGGTACTCTTTATCTTCATCAAAATGAGATATAAAACCCACCGGTTTATTTAAAATAACTGTAACTCGTGCATTTTGGGCTAATTTAGCTTCTTTTTTTAATTCGATTTTTTGATGAGGATAGGCTCTAGAGCCAAGTTCAGTAATGACTTCCCCGTCAACAGTCACTAGACCTTGTTCGATATATTGATCTGCCTCTCTTCTAGAGCATAATCCTTGCTCAGAGAGTAATTTTGATATGCGTACTTTTTCCACTCCCTTATTATCAAGCATTCCGGGTTTATTTTATAAATTTTAGTTTTTTACCATGTTAGGCAAATAGAAATGGCATTAATAGTACTGAGTAACGCAAAACTTGCTTATGGTCATGTGGATTTGTTGGCAAATACCTCTTTTACCCTAGAAGAGGGTGAGAGAGTTGGATTAATAGGTCGCAACGGCGCCGGAAAATCCTCATTGCTGAAGATTTTTGCAGAAATGGAAAAGCCAGATGATGGTTTGTTACAAAAACAGCAAAATATTCGAATTACTTATGTGGCTCAGGAGCCCATATTTGAATCAAATGACCTTGTTTTTGATGCGGTAGCAAAAGGAATAGCTCATGTAAGAGCTTTTCGTGACGAATATGAAGCATTGAGCATGCAAGAGTGGGATGATGCTGTTCAGCATCGGCTTGATGAGTTACATCACTTAATTGAGGCTCATCATGGTTGGGCATGGGAGCAGAAGATAGAAGTTACCCTCAACAAACTTCATCTCGATGGATCAAGGCGGATTTCCGAGTTGTCTGGAGGAACCAAAAAGCGGGTCGCGCTAGCGCAAGCCCTGGTAACTGAACCTGAAGTGTTATTACTGGATGAGCCAACGAATCATTTAGATTTAGATTCTATTGAATGGCTAGAGCAATTCTTAATTGAAATTGGAAGCTCTATTATTTTTATTACCCATGACCGAGCGTTCCTAGACACAGTTGCGACGCGAATTGTCGAATTAGACCGAGGAATTTTAAGGAGTTATGCAGGAAATTTTTCAAATTACCTGCTGATCAAAGAAAAACAGTTAGAAGACGAGGCTTTGTTAAATGCTCGGGCAGACAAATTGCTGGCTCAAGAAGAGGTATGGATCAGGCAAGGTGTAGAGGCGCGAAGGACAAGAAGTGTAGCTAGGATTTCTCGTTTAGAAGATTTACGACAAACACGAGCACAAAGGCGCGATGCCGTTGGTCAAGTCAAGTTAGATATCTCAAGTGGTCAGCGTAGTGGCAAAATTGTTGCTGTGCTTGAAGATGTTGATCTCTCCTTTGGGGAGAAGGTCATTATTAAAGGATTTACTTCAACCTTATTGCGCGGAGATAAAATTGGAATATTGGGTCCCAATGGCGCTGGCAAGTCAACGCTACTAAAAGTTATATTAGGTGTCCTCCAGCCTCAATCAGGGGTGGTTAAATTAGGTACTCAAATTGAAGTAGCTTACTTTGATCAAATGAGAGAAAGTCTCGATTTAGAATCAAATCTTGAGGATTTTATTAGTCCTGGAAGTGAGTGGGTAGAAATCTCGGGTCAACGTAAACATGTAAAAAGCTATCTGAATGATTTTTTGTTCTCTCCTGAAAGAGCTCGATCACCTATCAAATCGCTTTCGGGTGGCGAAAGAAATCGTTTATTGCTTGCACGCTTGTTTGCTAAACCAGCCAATGTACTAGTCTTAGATGAGCCCACCAATGATCTAGATATTGACACTTTAGATTTATTGGAAGAATTCTTGCAAAACTATTCTGGAACTGTTTTTCTTGTGAGTCATGATAGGCAGTTTTTAGATCATGTGGTGACGAGCATGATTGCATTTGAGGGCGACGGTATATGGCGCGAATATGAAGGTGGTTATGAAGATTGGAAGATTCAAAACCAGCGTCGATTAGATTATGCTAATAAACAGTCAGTTATCGACAATAAATCGATAAAGTCAGTTGAAAATAAAAAAGAATTAAAGGTCAGTAAGGAAACACAAGCTACTAAAAAGACAGCTTCATTATCTAAATGGGAAAAGAAAGAATTAGAGGAGTTATCTGAAAGGATCGATTTTTTAGAAAAGCAACAAGTACTTTTATCTGAAAAATTATCTGATCCAAGTATCTACTCTTCGGGCAATGAAAAGATGGGCGAGTTAAAAAAACAGATCATAGAAACAGATGAGGAACTAGGTCGAATAAATATTCGTTGGGAGTTATTAATGGAAAGAAACACTCTTTAGAGCTTTTATGAGTTATGAAACAATAAAAATCTTTCAAGTTTGGGTAAAAATTTTTAGAGTTAAGGAGCTTAAATGGCTATTCTTGGCGCTCACTTTAGCTATTAGTTCCTTATCGAGCGTTACTTTCTTGGCAGACCGGTTTCATCAGTCTTTTGAGCGGGATTCAAAAGCTCTTCTGGCTTCAGATGGCATGATTCGAGGGGATCGCCCCATCCCTCAATCGTTGATAGATGAGGCTGAACGTCGGGGGCTTCGAACAGCTTTAACAACAATATTTCCAACGATGGCGCGTATTGGGAAAAATTTAAAGCTTATTTCACTCAAATCAGTCACCATGAGTTATCCCCTGCGTGGTGCCTTGCAGCTTAGTCATCACTCTACAGTCATTAAATCAGGTGAGGTTTGGGTAGATCTAGAAATCAAAAAAAGATATCAACTTAGTCTTGGCGATGTTATTCAAATAGGTGGTAAAGATTTTGTAATAGGAGATTTTATAGAAAGCGAGTTAGATCGGGGCGTCGCATTTATGAATTTTTCTCCAAGAGTCATGATGTCTAGTGATGATTTGTTCAAATTAGATTTGCTTGGTATTGGAAGTCGTGCGACTTATCGGTTGTTAGTCGCAGGGGCAGTTAATGACACTCATGCGAATGTAAAACGTCAGGTTGATTCATTCCTAGAATGGTCACAACAAAGAATTAAGGATAGTAAGCTTCAAGGACTCAAAATAGAAAGTATAGAAACCGGACAGCCCTTAATGAGAAAGATATTAGAGCGGGCAGACCGCTTTCTTTCTTTGGTTGCGCTGTTGACCACAATGATTGCAGCTGTGGGGATCATCCTTACATCACAGCGATACGTCTATAGGCAACAAATAACAACATCTGTTTGGAGAGTATTTGGCGCCACTCAGCGGCAGATTATATGGGAGCAACTAAAGCTATTTTTTTGGATGATTGTGTTTTCTGGGTTAGCTGGAGCGCTACTTGGTTGGTTTGCTCAAGAATTGCTATCACTTGCACTTACACAACTGATTGGTCGGGAGTTACCACCCCCCTCATTATGGCCTATTATCTGGGCTGAAATTACGGCGGTTGTTTTGTTTGTTGGATTTATATTTCCTCCATTGATGAGCTTACTTTACGTTTCTGTCATAGATAGTATTCGTGGAAAAATAGGGTTTTTAAATAGCAATCTTTGGATTACGGTTTTTTTGGGGGTGTCTGGGATGGCGCTTCTTTTATTTTTGGGGACTAAAGATGCTTACCTCACAGCGCTAGTTCTTGGGGCAGAGCTAGGCTGCGTGGGAGTTTTCTTTGCGTTGACTTTTGCTACTTCAAAATATTTACCGAGAATACTATTACGAATAAATACTTATCCAAAGGCAATCGGGTTTAGTCTGCAAAAGATTGCAGGAAGTCCGATCCAAAATGCTATTCAAGCAACTGCATTAGGTATTGCCTTAATGTCATTTTTAATTTTATTGAGTTTGCAATTTAATGTTCTTGAAGCTTGGCAAGCAAGTATCCCAACTAATGCCCCCAATCGATTTTTAATTAACATTCAATCTGATCAGAAAGCTGAGTTAATTCATCAATTAGAGGATAAATTAAAGAGCCAAGAATTTGATTTTTATCCAATGGTTCGAGGTCGTCTAGTCAAGTTGAATCAACAGGAAATCACTTCGAGTGACTTTAAGGACGATGCGGCAGCGCGATTGATCGATCGTGAATTTAATCTTTCTTACACAAATCAGTTACCGATGAGAAACAAAATTGTAGAAGGAAAATGGTTTGCGGAGTCTAATCAAGCGAATGAAATTTCAATCGAAGCCGGTATTATGAAATCTCTTCATTTAAAGCTAGGTGATGATTTAACTATTGATGTGGCTGGCGAGAAATTCAACATGAAAATCACTTCTGTACGAAGTCTTGATTGGAACTCTATGCGCGTGAATTTTTTTGCAATTTCACCACCACAACTTTTAAGAGATGCGCCTCAAAGTTGGATTTTAGCGTTTCGTCAACCTGAATCCTCTTCTATTGATTATGAATTAGTTGAAGCTTTTCCAAATATTACTATTGTGAACGTTCAAGAAACTTTAAAGCAGGTTAAGGATAGTCTTAATTCGTTAACTCGTGCTTTGGCTGTGCTATTTGGGTTTGCGATGGTTGCAGGTATATTTGTTTTAACGGTAGTTACATTGACAACTCAGAATCAGAGGATAAGGCAAGCGGCCATTCTTAAAACAATGGGGGCGGATCGAAAGTTTTTAATGAGAGCTTGGTTATTTGAGTTAAGTTATATTGGCACGCTTGCGGGAGGAATTGCTGGGGCTGTAAGTTCATTAGTTGCTTGGTTGATTGCGAGTTATAGTTTTGAAATTGACATGCGTGTACCTCTGTGGCTGATTCCAATGGGCATTCTTTTTGGGGTATTGAGTAGTTTGATTGCAAGTTATTGGATTAAGGCAAAAGTGATGTCTGTTTCGCCGTTAGAAATATTACAAAGCACTCATTAAACTTTAGGGAGTTGGACTAGACGTGTTTTAGCAAGTCGGTCTACTAAAGATTGCATTCCAAACGAATTCTTTCTATCTAACAAACAAGTGATAGGCCAAAAAAAGAGCGCCATACAAAACATGAGTTCAATGGTTGGCCAATGCCCTAAGGGAGCATTGAAGATGAGTTTTATGACTCCATAAATAGTCACTGTGGGGATAAGCCATAAGGTGCTGATGCAATACCTTTTTAAGGCATGTGTTTTAGAAATGAGCTGATTGTTTAGATCTAATATTTTGACATGCCAGGTTTGCATGGCCAGTGTTTGACCACTGTGGGTCCAGTACCAAATGAAATAAAAACCAAACAAGGCATAGGTTTGAACAAATGCGACCCAACTGGGGACTTGATAGTCGAAATACAAACCTAAGATCAGAGAGGGAATGAGATATCCAATGGCAAAAACACCAAGTAAAATCATCATTTCATACAGAGTAACGCAAATTCTTCGTTTGATTGATGGTGCAACGAAATCAGCAGTCATGCGCGAAACTATTTTGATTTAAGGGAAGGGGCGTTAATAAGGGATGATTTTTTACTGCCAGCTTCTTCAGCTAATTTTTTCTTTTCTTCAGGTGTTAGCTGCTGATATGCTTCCCAAGCCTCGGCTTTTTTTTCGTTAGGGATATTTAAACTTTTCAAATAATTGTCTCTAGCGATACGACGCTCATTTGTTGATAGTTTGGCCCAAGCAAGCATTCTGGATTTCAAGCGTTCCTGGTAGGCCGGGGGATATTTTTCAAATTTAGTTGCAACTTGAGTCCATTTGAATTTTTGTTCAGTGGATAAGCTGCTCCAATCCTCTTCTAATGAGGCCAGTATTTCTTTTTGGTCAGGGGTAAGAGATGACCATTTTGGAGCAGAAATAATAACTGGGATAGTTGTAGATTTAGTTTGTGCAAAGGTTACTTCAGAAATTCCAAAAGAGATCAATAATTCAAAAACCAATAGAAAAGAAAGTGTAGTGATCTTCATATTTCAACCTTTAATGCACTTAAAGGGTATGAGAAGGTTAATGTGATGAGTTGTCTAAAGAAGAACTTGATGTTTGACTATCGCTTCCAGAGTCGGCTGGATTATGCAACATTAAATTCTTCATGAAGAGGCGAAAGCCATCATCAGCATAGGCATCAGGTGGGACTTCATCGCTTAACAATGCTGCATCGACATCAGCAATATCATTTAAACGAGCTGTTTGTTGCCATTGTGTAATCAAGAAAATTCCCAATATCAAAACGATCATCGGGAGCAATGATCCCAGATTAGAAAGCTTAGAATTAAAGAAACTTGCAGGTGATTTAGTCAGTGCTTTAGAAACCGATGGTGATTTTAGGGGAGTTTTTGATAATTTTTGTTTGGCTAAAGCCATTTCACGAGCGCCTTCAAGGCGACTCAGTGCTTTAGGGGAAATATGTTTTAGTTCATTTTCTAAAGTTTTAGCCACAATCTTGCCAATTTGGTCGATTGCCAGCATTTCCTCATCAGCTATTGATAAGGATCCATGGTGATCGAGCAAAGGGTGCGAAGTGTTTAAAGCGTTCATATTTACCTAAATTTAAAAACTAATACCTAACTTTTTCAATGCGTTAGCAAGAGAATGACTAGCTCGAGAACAGTGTGTTTTAACACTACCTTCGCTACAACCCATCACTTTTGCTGTCTCAGAAATATCCAACTCTTCCCAATAACGCATGAGAAACGCTTCTCGTTGACGTTTTGGTAACTTTTCTATTTCTTTTTCCAAAATATTTGATAATTCTAGCCTTTCTAGAGATTTTGAAGCTTCTTGCCCAAAACTAGCATCTTCCGGGTTTTCCAAAATTTCTTCAGGATCGACTTCATCATCGCCATCTATTTTCCTAAACTTAGAGAATAGAGTAACCCATGTGTTCCTAACTTTTTGTCGCCTAAACCAATCATTTGTACAGTTTTGCACAATTCTTGTGAAAAGTAATGGTAATTCCTCAATATTTTTATCGCCATAACTTTGGGAAAGCTTAATCATTGAATCCTGAACGATGTCAAGAGCGGCATCTTCATCTCTGACGGCATAGATAGCCATTTTGAAAGCGCGTTTTTCGCTTGCACGTAAAAAGTCAGAAAGTTCTTTAGCAGATGCCATGTATTGGTATTAGACAGCAAAAAGTCAAAATTATTTAATAATCATTTAAGAATGTAATACAATTGTCAGTTCGCTTGTACGGAACCTTTCAAAAGATGGTTTTTAATTTTACAAGCAAAGCCGTTCGAAGCCTAGTCAAAAGCCGGGTTAAGAACAGACCAAACAATTTTTTGCCGAAAATTGCAAAGGACTAATTTAAAAATGAGCAAAGAAAATACTGTTTTAAAACAATCGTCTCACCAATCAGCTGCCAGTTTAGCTGAAAACGCAACTGATTCAACGGTTGCCTTAAACCCCAGCCCATCTCAAGAGTCGACTATCAGTCAAGAAGACGCTCCTATATTGATTGGCGCTGAAATCCTAGTGAGAGCTCTTCATGAAGAAGGCGTGGAGTATGTCTGGGGATACCCAGGTGGCTCAGTCCTTTATATTTATGATGAAATCCACAAACAGGATAAGTTTGAACATATTCTAGTTAGGCATGAGCAGGGAGCTGTTCATGCTGCTGATGGTTTTGCAAGAGCCACTGGTAAAGTGGGAGTTGCATTAGTGACTTCTGGGCCCGGCGTAACAAATGCTGTGACAGGTGTTGCTACTGCATACATGGATAGTATTCCTCTGGTATTAATTGCGGGAAACGTACCTTCCCATATGATTGGTGAAGATGCTTTTCAGGAATGTGACACAGTTGGAATTACTCGACCTATCGTAAAGCACAATTTTTTAGTAAAAGATGTTAAAGATTTGGCTCTGACGATTAAAAAGGCTTTTCATATTGCTAGGACGGGTCGTCCTGGTCCTGTAGTGATTGATATTCCAAAAGATATCTCATTTCATAAAGCCCCTTATATTTACCCAAAAGAAATCGAGTTGAGGTCATATAACCCTGTTTTACGTGGGCATTCTGGTCAGATTCGAAAAGCGGTTGGAATGTTGCTTGAGGCGCAAAGACCTTATATTTATTCTGGCGGTGGCGTGATTTCTGCAAATGCGGCTCCAGAGTTAAAGGAATTTGCTGAGTTGCTGGGGTATCCAATTACAAATACTCTGATGGGGTTAGGCGGATTTCCTGGGACTAATAAGCAGTTTGTGGGCATGCTCGGGATGCACGGTACATATGAAGCCAATATGGCAATGCAACACTCAGATGTTGTCATTGCTATTGGTGCTCGCTTTGATGACCGAGTCATTGGTAACCCGGAGCACTATTTGGGTGTGCCGAGAAAAATCATTCATATTGACATCGATCCGTCGGTTATTTCTAAAAGGGTTAGGGCAGACGTTCCCATTGTTGGGAACTTAAAAGATGTGCTGATAGAAATGACAGCGCAAATTAAAGCGTCTGGTCCTAGAAAGAACACTAGCTCAGTTGAGGCTTGGTGGAAGCAAATTAATGAGTGGCGTAAAGTAGATTGCCTCAAGTTTGATCGTAATTCTGAAATTGTTAAACCACAGTATGTTGTTGAAAAAGTATGGGAACTCACTCAAGGTAAAGCCTTTGTATGTTCTGATGTTGGTCAGCACCAAATGTGGGCAGCGCAATTTTATAAATTTGATGAGCCTCGTAAATGGATTAACTCTGGTGGGTTAGGAACCATGGGAGTTGGTTTGCCTTACGCGATGGGAATTAAAAAAGCTTTTCCTAATGAAGAGGTTGTTACGATTACAGGTGAGGGTTCGGTTCAAATGTGTATTCAAGAACTTTCTACTTGCTTGCAATATGACACGCCAATCAAGATAGTATCTCTTAACAATCGTTATTTAGGAATGGTGCGTCAGTGGCAAGAACTAACTTATAGCAAACGCTATTCCCATTCTTACATGGATTCGTTGCCAGATTTTGTCAAGCTTGCAGAAGCTTATGGGCACGTAGGGATGCGGATTGAAAAAACATCTGATGTAGAACCTGCACTTAGGGAGGCTTTTAAATTAAAGCACCGTACTGTATTTATGGATTTTCAAACCGATCCAACCGAAAATGTTTGGCCTATGGTTGAAGCTGGTAAGGGAATTACTGACATGTTGCTTGGCGGGGAGGGAGTTGAATGAGGCATATCATTTCTGTACTCTTAGAAAATGAACCAGGGGCCTTGTCTCGTGTTGTTGGTTTATTCTCCGCACGTGGTTTTAACATCGAGAGCTTAACAGTGGCTCCTACTGAGGATTCCACTTTATCCAGAATGACAATTGTCACTCATGCTTCTGATGAAGTGGTAGAACAAATCACTAAACACCTCAACCGTTTGGTAGAAGTAATTAAAGTATATGACTTAAGTGAGGGCGCTCACATTGAACGAGAATTAATGTTGATTAAAATCAGGGCGGTGGGTAAAGAGCGTGAAGAAATTAAACGTACGGCGGATATTTTTAGAGGTCGCGTTATTGATGTGACTGATAAAAGCTATACGATTGAATTAACTGGCGATTCTCTAAAGTTGGACGCATTTATTGAATCAATTGATAGACCATCTATTTTAGAAACCGTCAGAACTGGCGCATCTGGGATTGGAAGGGGCGAAAGAGTTCTCCGCGTGTGACAAACATTCGGTATAACAAATGCAATACTAATTAAAACGATAATTTGATAGGAAATCCCATGAAAGTTTTTTATGACAAAGATGCAGATTTATCTTTAGTTAAAGGTAAACAAGTTACCATTATTGGTTATGGCTCACAGGGTCATGCTCATTCCCTGAATCTCCATGATTCAGGTGTTAAGGTTACAGTTGGATTGAGAAAAGATGGTGCTTCTTGGTCTAAAGCCGTGAATGCAGGCCTTACAGTTAAGGAAGTTGCTCAAGCCGTTCAGGGTGCAGATATCGTGATGATGCTACTGCCAGATGAGCAAATTGCAGAAGTGTATAAAAAAGAAGTCGAACCAAATATTAAACCTGGAGCGGCTTTAGCTTTTGCTCATGGATTTAATGTTCACTACGGTCAAGTAATTCCACGTAAAGATGTAGATGTCATCATGATTGCTCCTAAAGCGCCTGGTCATACTGTAAGAAGTACATATGCTCAAGGTGGCGGTGTGCCTCATTTGATTGCGGTCTATCAAGATCAATCCGGTGCAGCAAGAGATATCGCATTATCGTATGCAACAGCTAATGGTGGTGGTCGTGCAGGGATCATTGAAACAAACTTTAGAGAAGAAACAGAAACGGACTTATTTGGTGAGCAAGCTGTTTTATGTGGCGGTGCTGTTGAACTCATTAAAGCCGGTTTTGAAACGTTGGTAGAAGCAGGCTATGCACCTGAAATGGCTTACTTTGAGTGTTTACATGAGCTCAAGTTGATTGTCGATTTGATTTATGAAGGCGGTATTGCAAACATGAATTATTCGATATCTAATAATGCTGAATATGGTGAGTATGTTACTGGTCCTAGAATTGTGACAGATGAAACTAAGCAAGTGATGCGAGATGTTTTAAAAGATATTCAAACAGGTGAGTATGCAAAGAGCTTTATCTTAGAGAATCGCGCTGGTGCTCCAACGCTGATTTCTCGTCGTCGCTTAAATGCTGAACACCAAATTGAACAAGTTGGTGGAAAGCTTAGGGCTATGATGCCTTGGATTGCTAAGAATAAATTAGTTGATCAAAGTAAAAACTAATTTAGAAGGACTTTATGTCATATAACCATCCCTTAATTGCCCGTGAGGGGTGGCCCTATCTTTTTATAGTTGGGGCCATTGCTGTTGTACTTACTAAAATATTTGGCTTTTGGGCTGCATCTCCCCTATGGGTCATATTTATCTTTGTGCTCCAATTTTTTAGAGACCCACCTCGATTAATTCCAATTGCTGAAAATGCGGTTTTAGCTCCAGCAGATGGCAGAATCGTTGTAGTTGAACGCTGTGAAGATATTTACGCAAAGCGTGAGGCCTTGAAGATAAGTATTTTTATGAATGTATTTAATGTGCATTCCAATCGCGCATCGGCTACAGGAAAAATTGTTCATCAAGAATACTTCAAAGGCGAGTTTTTTAATGCTGATTTAGATAAAGCGTCTTTAGAAAATGAGCGAAATGCAGTAGTGATTGATGCAAATGGGCAGTTGATTACTCAGGTCCAAGTCGCAGGTTTAATTGCTAGACGAATTCTTAGTTATGTTCGAATTGGGGATTATGTCAAGAAGGGCGATCGATATGGATTTATTCGTTTTGGATCAAGGGTAGATGTTTATTTGCCGTTGACAGCAGAACCACTTGTTGTCGTTGGAGATAAGGTGAGCGCAACCTCCACGCTGTTAGCTATTTTGCCAAATTTAGATTCTAAGTAGACTCTAATGAGAAAAATACGTTTACATAATCGGCCTAAGATGTTTAAAAGAGGGGTGCGTCTCAAACCCACATCTACAGATTTGGGTGCTCAATCCGAGGTCGGAGAAGAATTTCCTAAGCGAAGAAATAAAGCGATTTATTTGTTGCCCAATGCTTTTACGACTGCAGCTTTATTTTGTGGATTTTTCGCTATTGTGCAAGGAATGAACCAGAAATGGGAGATGGCAGCAATTGCTATATTTTGTGCTTTAGTCCTTGATGGTATGGATGGAAGAGTTGCTCGTATGACAAATACTCAAAGTGCATTTGGGGAGCAGTACGATTCTTTAGCTGACATGGTTTCGTTTGGAGTGGCGCCAGCACTAGTCGCCTACGAATGGGCGTTAAAAGGTTTAGGTAAATGGGGTTGGTTAGCAGCTTTTATATACTGCGCAGGTGCCGCCTTAAGACTAGCGCGTTTTAATATCAATACAGGTAGTGTTGATAAAAGCTTTTTTCAAGGTTTACCAAGTCCAGCTGCTGCTTCGATTATTGCGGGATTTGTTTGGTTAGCGGTCGACAGTAAGATACCTGTAACGGACAGTGTAATTCCCTGGGCGATGTTTTTTCTGACCATTTATGCCGGGATTACGATGGTTTCAAATGCTAAGTTTTATAGTGGTAAGGCTCTCGACGTTAGGTACCACGTTCCTTTTGGAGTTATGATTCTTCTTATTTTGGTTTTTGTGCTGATCTCGTCAGATCCACCGCTAGCCTTGTTTTGCATATTTATTGTGTATGCTTTATCTGGTTACTTCCTGTGGTTTTGGGAACGTTTTTTAAAAAGAAAAGAAACAAACCATTAACAACTTCTCAATGTATTAGCCTAATTTTGTGCTTTTAGAGGGATTGTAGTTTTTTTTGATTTCATGACATTTCGAATATTTGGGTGTATATTAAACACATATGAAAAATAGCTTCATTAAAAACTTATTACTATCACTCCTTGGACTTAGCCTAATTAAATGGGCTGGGGGAAGAGTATTTTAGTAAGTTTTTTATAATACAAAAAATTCTAACCCCAGCCTAAATAGCTGGGGTTTTGTTTTTAGGGTAACTAAGTTTTTGGAGAGAAAGATGAAACATTATAAAAGTGACCAAGTGATTATTTTTGACACGACCTTAAGGGACGGTGAGCAATCTCCTGGTGCGTCCATGACAAAAGAGGAAAAAGTTAGGATTGCTCGCCAACTTGAAAGACTTAAGGTTGATGTGATTGAGGCAGGATTTGCAGCGAGCTCGCCTGGTGATTTTGAGGCAATCAAAGCGGTCTGCGCTGCTGTAAAAGATTCAACGATTTGTTCGTTAGCAAGAGCTAACGATAAAGATATTGCCAGAGCTGCTGAAGCCCTAGCAGGAGCTAACTCTAAAAGAATCCATACCTTCATTGCAACCAGTGCTTTGCACATGGAAAAAAAGCTTAGAATGACGCCCGATCAAGTATTTGAGCAAGCCATTCGTGCAGTGAGTTACGCTCGAAATCATACGGATGATATTGAGTTCTCTCCTGAAGATGGCTATCGTTCGGATCCGGATTTTTTGTGCCGGGTCATTGAAGCTGTTATTAAGGCTGGGGCCACTACTATCAATGTTCCTGATACGGTCGGGTACGCAATTCCTGAGTTATATGGGCAATTTATTCTTAATTTAAGGCAACGAATTCCAAATTCTGATCAAGCGGTTTGGTCAGTGCACTGCCATAACGATTTAGGAATGGGTGTTGCCAACTCATTAGCGGGCGTACAAATTGGTGGCGCGCGGCAAGTTGAGTGCACGATAAACGGTTTAGGGGAGCGGGCTGGAAATACATCCTTAGAAGAAATCGTTATGGCTCTTAAAACCAGAAAAGATTACTTTAAGTTATTTGTGGGAGTTGATGCGACACAAATAGTATCTAGTTCAAAAATGGTATCTCAAATTACAGGGTTTGTTGTTCAGCCCAATAAGGCAGTGGTTGGAGCTAATGCATTTGCGCATGCATCTGGCATCCATCAGGATGGGGTACTCAAAGCGCGAGATACCTATGAAATTATGCGCGCGGAAGATGTGGGATGGAGTGCGAACAAAATTGTTTTGGGAAAACTTTCAGGAAGAAATGCTTTTAAGCAAAGATTACAAGAATTGGGAGTGTCTTTAGAATCGGAGGCTGATGTCAATGATGCTTTTGCCAAGTTTAAAACGTTGGCTGATCAAAAATCAGAGATTTTTGACGAAGATATTATGGCCATTGTTTCCAATGCAGAGCAACACCAAGAGGCAGATTATTTTCGTTTTATTTCATTATCTCAACGCTCAGAGACGGGTGAGAGACCATCTGCAAAAATTGTCTTGAGAAGTGGTGAGAACGAGAATGTGACTACTGCTGAGGGTAATGGACCGGTTGATGCAACCTTGAATGCGATTGAAATGCAGGCAAAAAGTGGTGCTGAGCTCCTTTTGTACTCAGTCAATGCAATCACCTCCGGTACGGAGTCTCAGGGTGAGGTGACGGTGCGGCTGGCAAAAGGTGGAAGGGTGGTTAATGGGGTGGGGACAGACCCGGATATTGTGGCAGCCTCTGCGAAAGCCTATTTAGCTGCCTTAAATCGATTGCACGACCCATCGCAAGAGAAGCTCAATGCCCAAATGGCGCCTTAGGCTTCATTTGAGCAAGTTTTAGTTGGGGATTAGGGTTTTTTAAAGGAGTTTGGTACAATAAGTGGCTTTTCTAAGTATTTTTATTAATTTTTAACACGGCACGAATGAGGTGGTGATAACCACTTCGGTGTTCGCAAGTAAGGAGTTTTAACATGGCAATAACTGTAGAAAACAAAGCTGTCATCGTCAAAGAGCATGGCAGAGGAACAGATGATACGGGCAGTCCGGAAGTTCAGGTTGCTTTATTGACTGCACGTATTAATGACTTAACACCTCATTTTAAATTAAACGCAAAAGACCATCATAGTCGTCGTGGTCTACTTAAAATGGTTTCTCGTAGACGTCGTCTACTAGACTATTTGAAGGGTAAAGATCTAGATCGTTACCGTTCTTTAATTGAAAAATTAGGTTTACGTAAGTAATTGGACCAAAGTGCCCGCATTCAAATGTGGGCATTGTTTTTTAAACCTGAATCAGAGCTACTGAGTTAAGTAATGAAATGATTGGGTATGTGTCATTCCAATAGTGGTTTTCGCCATTTTTAGTAATTTAAATTGCACTTTTAAAACTACCATTGGAATGGCATCCCCTCTTAATGTCGAAATTTCAAACTGCTTTATTCAATTGCTCCGGTGCAACTACGACACTGTTTATTCGTAGATGACAAGTTCCTAAACTTAGGGAATTGTTCTTTTTTGTAATTGGAGAATGTATGAGTATGTTTAATAAAGTCGTAAAAACGTTTCAATGGGGTAATCACACTGTCAAGATGGAAACAGGTGAAATTGCTAGACAAGCTGGCGGTGCTGTTTTAATTGATATGGACGATACCGTTATTTTGGCGACAGTTGTTGGCGCTAAAAATGCTAAGCCAGGACAGGATTTTTTCCCACTTACAGTGGACTATATCGAGAAGACTTATGCGGCTGGAAAAATCCCTGGTGGATTTTTTAGACGTGAAGGCCGTCCATCAGAGGGTGAGACTTTAACTTCACGCTTGATAGACCGTCCAATCCGCCCATTATTTCCAGAAGATTTTTATAACGAAGTTCAAATTGTTATTCATGTAATGTCGATTAACCCTGAAGTTCCCGCTGATATTCCAGCGTTGATTGGGGCATCAGCAGCTTTAGCAATTTCAGGTATTCCATTTAATGGCCCATTAGGTGCTGCAAGAGTTGGCTATAAAGACGGCGCTTATTTGCTAAACCCAACTCGCTCAGAGCAAGCAGAAAGCGAGTTAGATCTTGTGGTGGCTGGTACGCAAACTGCTGTGTTGATGGTCGAATCTGAAGCCTATGAATTATCTGAAGAAATTATGTTGGGTGCTGTTGTATTTGGCCACGATCAAGCTCAAATTGCAATTAACGCTATCAATGAATTAGTTCGCGATGGTGGAAAACCTGAGTGGGATTGGAAGCCTGCAGATAAGAATCAAGCCTTGATTGAGAGAGTTAATGCTTTAGCTGAAGCCGGCTATAGGGAAGCTTATCAAATTCGTCAAAAGCAAGCTCGAAGTCAGAAATTGAAAGAAACAATGTCAGGCGTGTTAGCTCAATTAGCGACCGAAGGTGATTTTGATGAAGTTGAAGTCGGAAATATCATCTTTAATTTAGAGTCTAAAATTGTTCGTCAACAAGTTCTTAGTGGCGAGCCAAGAATTGATGGTCGTGATACGCGAACTGTACGTCCAATTGAAATTAGAACTGGTGTATTGCCAAGAACTCATGGTTCAGCACTATTTACACGTGGTGAAACACAAGGTTTAGTTGTTGCTACCCTAGGGACTGCTCGTGACGAACAGATTATCGATGCATTAGAAGGGGAGTACCGTGATCGTTTTATGTTCCATTACAACATGCCTCCTTTTGCAACTGGAGAAACTGGTCGTGTTGGAACGCCAAAGCGCCGTGAAATTGGTCATGGACGTTTAGCTAAGCGTGCCTTGGTTCCAGTATTACCTAAAGCTGATGAATTTGCATATAGCATTCGCGTAGTTTCTGAAATCACCGAGTCTAATGGGTCATCGTCAATGGCGTCTGTATGTGGCGGTTGTTTGGCGCTTATGGATGCTGGTGTGCCAGTTAAAGCTCACGTAGCAGGCGTTGCTATGGGATTGATTTTAGATGGCAATCGATTTGCAGTGTTGACTGATATCTTAGGAGATGAAGATCATCTTGGTGATATGGATTTCAAAGTTGCGGGTTCTGCCAATGGAATAACCGCTTTGCAAATGGACATTAAAGTTCAGGGTATTACTAAAGAGATTATGCAAGTTGCTCTTGCGCAAGCTAAAGAAGGACGCTTACATATTTTGAGCAAGATGCAAGAAGCGATGTCAACTGTTCGTACGGAACTATCTGAGCATGCGCCTCGTATGGTGACGATCAAGATTCACCCTGACAAAATTAGAGAAGTGATTGGTAAAGGTGGAGCCACTATCCAAGGAATTACTAAGGAGACAGGTTGTAGTATTGATATTCAAGACGATGGTACTGTGACTATTGCTTCAACAAGTGCACAGGGATTGGAAGATGCTAAGCGTCAAATTGAGGGAATAACAGCAGAAGCCGAAGTTGGAAAAATTTACGAAGGTCCTGTAGTTAAGATTTTAGAGTTCGGAGCTTTAGTTAATATTCTTCCTGGTAAAGATGGCTTATTACATATTTCTGAAATTGCCCAAGAGCGCGTTAAAGAAGTCAAAGACTACCTGCAAGAAGGTCAAATCGTCCGTGTTAAGTTATTAGCGGCGGATGATCGTGGTCGTTTGCGCTTATCAATGAAGGCTCTATTGGCAGATGAAGCCAGTGTAACTCCAGAAGCTGCACCAGTTGCCGAAGCGCATTCAAACGTGGCTGAAACGCATGTTGAAGAAGCTCCGACATCTGATGTGCCTCCAAATGAGCACCCACAATAAAGCGCTGTTTTCTTAAGCCTATTTTATGCGTGGAGAGTTAATCATCGGCAATTGGAAGTTGAATGGCAATTTGGAATTCAACGAGCTTTTTATGATGAATTTAAATCGAGGTTTAAAAGGTTGGACAAACGATAATCGAAAGATTGTCATTTGTCCTCCGGCGATTTATTTGCACCAGTGCAATAGTTTATTAACTGATGCGCATATTTTATTAGGTGGTCAAGACTTGTCAACTGAGGTTTCTGGGGCATATACCGGAGAAATTTCTGGCCAAATGCTCAAAGATTTCGGATGTCGATATGTTTTAGTTGGACATTCAGAGCGTCGTTTACATCATTTTGAATCTAACCAAGTAGTAGCTCAAAAAACCTTGGCTGCAATTCAGGCGGGATTAACGCCTGTAGTATGTATTGGCGAAACTCAGGCTCAGCAAAGCGAGGGGCAAACGGTTGAAGTGTTGAAAGAGCAATTGAGCGATATATTTCAAGTGCTATCACATGAGGACTGCTTGAAGATAGTCATTGCATATGAACCGATATGGGCAATTGGAACAGGTATAACAGCCACTCCAGAGCAGGTTCAAAACACGCATGCCAAAATACGAGAAGAAATAAGTTTATTGCATCCCACCCTGTCAATGCAGGTTAAAATTTTATATGGTGGGAGTGTAAGGGTGTCAAACGCAAGAGAGCTGATTAGCCTAGCTGATGTTGATGGGTTATTGGTAGGTGGTACATCTCTCGTAGTTGAAGATTTTTTACAGATTTGCCAAATTAGTTAATTAAAAAGAGGACGACATGGAACTTTTGAAGTCAATATTGATCGTGATTCAAGTGATTTCTGCGATTTGTGTAATAGTGTTGGTTTTGGTCCAGCAAGGTAAGGGCGCTGATATGGGAGCTGCATTTGGCTCAGGGGCCTCAGGAAGTATTTTTGGAGCAACAGGCTCTTCAAACTTTCTCTCTAGAACTACAGCTGTTTTAGCTGCTATTTTCTTTGTGACCACACTTTCAATCACCTATATTGGAAGCCATCCTTCTAGTGATATTGGTGTTTTAGGAAAACAATCTGGAGCGCCTGTCACTCAGGTCGATTCAGTGCCGTCTAATGATGCAGTCAAAGAAGATGCTTCCAAAATTAAAGAGGATACTTCAAAAACAAATTCAATACCTAAGTGATAAAGACTTTTTGCTTTAGTGCATAGAAAAGGCTAAAATCTGAGGTAATTTACGTTATGCCGACGTGGTGGAATTGGTAGACACGCTATCTTGAGGGGGTAGTGGCTTAGGCTGTGCGAGTTCGAGTCTCGCCGTCGGCACCAAGTTTTATTTGTGTCATGAAATTGGACTACAATCTAAAGTGTGAAGCATTAAAAAATTGAAATAATTCTTGGAATTTAATTGAATCTATCTAACTATTTTCCCGTCTTTTTATTCATATTGGTTGGTATCGGAGTCGGGTACGGCCCAAGACTACTAGCTGGACTATTAAGTCCCTCTAATCCAGACCCTGAAAAGGTTTCCCCATATGAGTGCGGATTTGACGCATTTGAAGACGCGCGCATGAAGTTCGACGTTAGATATTATTTGGTTGCAATTCTTTTTATATTATTTGATTTAGAAACAGCATTTTTATTTCCTTGGGGAGTTGCTTTAAAAGAAATAGGATTTGCTGGTTATGCTTCGATGATTGTTTTCCTTCTCGAATTTATAGTAGGTTTTGTTTATATATGGAAAAAAGGTGCCTTGAACTGGGAATAAAGTTCAGGGTCAGGTTAAATATTTATGGCAATTGAAGGTTTACTTAAAGAAGGTTTTGTTACCACATCGGTCGACAAATTAATCAATTGGACAAGGACTGGATCCTTGTGGCCGATGACATTTGGGCTGGCATGTTGCGCTGTAGAAATGATGCATGCGGGTGCTTCTCGTTATGATTTAGATCGATTTGGTGTGGTGTTTAGACCCTCGCCCAGACAATCTGACTTGATGATTGTTGCAGGAACGCTGTGTAACAAAATGGCCCCAGCCTTAAGAAAAGTCTATGACCAAATGCCAGAACCTCGTTGGGTTTTGTCGATGGGTTCATGTGCTAATGGCGGTGGTTATTACCATTACTCATACTCTGTAGTTCGTGGTTGCGATCGGATTGTTCCAGTTGATGTTTATGTGCCTGGATGTCCTCCAACTGCAGAGGCATTGATGTACGGAATTATGCAATTACAAGCAAAAATTCGACGTACTTCGACTATCGCTAGAAAATCCTGAGGAATAGATATGATGAATGAGCACTTAAATCATCTTCATCTGTTATTGGAACAACAATTTAAAGATCAAGTCGTTATCGAGTTAGCTCTTAATGAGTTAACCATGACTGTAAAAGATGCCAATAATTATTATTCCGTTGCGCAAACTTTAAGAGATACAGCGGCTTTGGGTTTTGAACAACTGATTGATTTATGTGGTGTGGATTATCAAGATTATCCTGCTGGAACAATGACAGGATTGCGTTTCGGTGTTGTTAGTCATCTTTTGTCAGTAAAACATAACTGGCGCTTAAGATTGATTGCTTGTGTGCCGAATGAGGATTTTCCGGTAATTGCTTCTATTAACAGTGTGTGGAATTCCGCGAACTGGTATGAGCGTGAAGCTTTTGATCTATTTGGAATTATTTTTGAAGGGCATGATGATCTTCGTCGACTATTGACTGATTATGGATTTATTGGCCATCCATTTCGTAAGGATTTCCCTGTGTCAGGTCAAGTTGAGATGCGTTACGATGCAGAGCAAAAGCGTGTGATTTATCAACCCGTAACGATTGATCCTCGCGAAGTTACTCCCAGGATCATTCGCGAAGAAAATTATGGTGGGTAATCATGGCTGAAATTAAAAATTACACCCTTAACTTTGGTCCACAGCATCCAGCTGCGCATGGCGTTTTACGTTTGGTTTTGGAGTTGGATGGCGAGGTGATTCAACGTGCCGATCCGCATATTGGATTGTTGCATCGTGCGACTGAAAAATTAGCAGAGACTAGGACGTGGATTCAAAATGTTCCTTACATGGATCGTTTGGATTATGTGTCGATGATGGCTAATGAGCATGCTTATGTCATGGCCATTGAAAAGCTTTTACAAATTGACGTGCCGATTCGTGCGCAATACATTCGAGTGATGTTTGACGAAATCACACGATTGCTCAATCATCTGTTATGGATAGGATGTCACGGCCTTGATGTTGGTGCAATGGCCGTTTTCCTGTATGCATTTAGGGAAAGAGAAGATCTATTTGACATGTATGAGGCGGTATCTGGTGCGAGGATGCATGCGGCTTATTATCGTCCTGGAGGAGTTTATAGAGACCTTCCAGACCAAATGCCACAATTTTTAGCCGGTAAGATTCGTGGTGAAAAAGGATTAAAAAGGCTAAATGAAAATCGTCAAGGATCTTTGCTTGATTTTATTGAGGATTTTACGAGTCGTTTTCCAACCTACGTTGATGAATATGAGACCTTACTAACGGACAACCGAATTTGGAAGCAGCGTCTAGTTGGAATTGGGGTTGTAACGCCAGAGCGCGCTTTGCAGCTTGGGTTTACGGGTGCAATGCTAAGAGGTTCTGGAATTGAATGGGACTTACGTAAGAAACAGCCGTATGAAGTTTATGATCAATTAAAGTTTGATATTCCAGTAGGTGTTAATGGAGATTCTTACGATCGATATTTAGTTCGAGTCGAAGAAATGCGTCAGTCAAATAACATCATTAAACAATGTATTGAGTGGCTAAGAATCAATCCAGGCCCGGTGATTAGTGATAATCACAAGGTGGCTATTCCTAATCGTGTTGACATGAAGAGCAACATGGAAGAACTTATTCATCACTTTAAATTATTCACTGAAGGAATTCATGTGCCTGCTGGGCAAGCATATGCTGCTGTAGAGCATCCAAAAGGAGAATTTGGGATTTATGCAATTTCTGATGGCGCAAATAAGCCTTATCGCTTAAAGATTCGTGCCCCAGGATTCCCCCATCTAGCAGCTCTTGATGAAATGGCTAAAGGCCATATGATTGCGGATGCAGTCACCATCATTGGGACGCAGGATATCGTATTTGGTGAAATTGATCGTTAGGATATATGTAAATGCCAAAAATTTCAGAACAGGGATTAAAAGAAATCCAGCGTAATGTGGATAAGTATCCTGCTGATCAAAAACAGTCTGCAGTAATGGCTGCACTGGCTGTTGCTCAAGATGAATATGGATGGGTTACTAGTGATGCGATTGTTGAAGTGGCACTTCTTTTGGATATGCCGCCGATTTGGGTTCAGGAAGTGGCCACTTTTTATAATATGTACGACGTTAAACCTGTCGGCCATTTCAAAATAACAGTGTGTACTAACTTGCCATGTGAGCTCAGTGGCGGTAAGCGAGCAGCAGAATATATTAAGCAAAAACTTGGTATCGATTTTAATGAAACCACGAGTTGTGGCACATTTACTTTAAAAGAAGGTGAATGTATGGGGGCATGTGGAGATGCTCCAGTAGCTATTGTTAATAATAAGCAGATGTGTGGTTTTATGTCGAATGACAAAATTGATGCTTTGATTGAAGAGTTAAAACAAAAAGCTTCTTCGCTAGCGACTTCTCAAGGATAGATTGATGACTTCTTTGCATTCACGGCACATTAACCCGCTTATCTTAGCTAACCTCAATGGTTCGAATTGGCATATTTCTGACTATGAAGCTAGGGGTGGTTATGTACAACTTAAAAAAATTCTTTCTGAGAAAATACCTCCAGAGCAAGTCATAGCAAGTGTAAAAGCTTCCGGTCTTCGTGGACGGGGTGGTGCTGGATTTCCAACGGGGTTGAAATGGAGTTTTATGCCAAGACAACTACCTGGGGATAAGTATCTTGTTTGCAACTCAGATGAAGGTGAGCCGGGGACTTTTAAAGACCGAGATATTTTAAGATATAACCCGCATAGCCTGATTGAAGGTATGGCAATTGCTGCTTATGCAATGGGGATTCCAGTCGGATATAACTATATTCATGGTGAAATTTGGCGCGAATATGAGATTTTCGAAGAAGCTTTAGAGGAAGCGCGTAAAGCAGGTTACTTAGGAAATAAAATTTGTGGTTCTGATTTCTCTTTTCAATTACATGCACATCATGGTTATGGCGCATATATTTGTGGTGAAGAAACAGCTTTACTTGAGTCTTTAGAAGGTAAAAAAGGTCAGCCTCGTTATAAGCCACCTTTTCCTGCGAGTTTTGGTTTGTATGGAAAACCTACTACGATTAATAATACAGAGACGTTTGCAGCCGTGCCCTTTCTGTTGCAGGTGAGTCCAGAGGCTTATTTGGCTTTAGGTAAGCCTAATAATGGGGGCACAAAAATATTTTCAATATCAGGCGATGTTGAGTTGCCTGGTAATTATGAAATCCCATTAGGAACGCCATTTGCCAAACTTCTCGAGCTTGCTGGAGGTATGCGTGGCGGAAAAAAAATAAAAGCGGTTATTCCTGGGGGGTCTTCAGCGCCCGTGGTTCCTGGCGAGATGATGATGTCGACCTCTATGGATTACGACAGTATTGCTAAAGCAGGCTCAATGCTGGGATCTGGCGCTGTGATAGTAATGGACGATACGCGCTGCATGGTGAAATCACTATTGCGACTTTCATATTTTTATCATGAAGAGTCATGCGGGCAATGTACGCCATGTCGTGAAGGCACTGGATGGCTTTGGAAAATGGTTAATCGAATTGAACACGGTCAGGGTCGTGTCGAGGATCTAGAACTGTTGAATGATGTTGCAGGAAATATTATGGGTAGAACAATTTGTGCGTTAGGTGATGCTGCTGCCATGCCTGTTCGTGGAATGCTAAAACATTACATGAGTGAGTTTGAGTATCACATAGAACACAAGCGATGTTTAGTCCCGCAATACGTTTAATGTAAATATAGAAAAATCTTCCGATAAGGTAAGTAAGGGTAAGTAGGCATGATACAAATCGAAATTGATGGCAAGCCAGTAGAGGTCCGCGAAGGTCAAACGGTGATCAAAGCTGCCCATGATTCTGGGACCTATATCCCTCATTTTTGTTATCACAAAAAATTATCGATTGCTGCTAACTGCAGAATGTGTCTTGTTGAAGTAGAAAAAGCCCCTAAACCAATGCCTGCTTGCGCAACCCCCGTTAGTCCGGGCATGAAAATCTTTACAAAGTCTGAGAAGGCGCTAGCAGCGCAAAAATCAGTCATGGAATTTTTACTGATTAACCATCCTTTAGATTGTCCAATATGTGATCAAGGTGGCGAATGTCAGTTACAAGATTTAGCGGTTGGTTACGGGAAATCAAATTCTCGTTACAACGAAGAAAAACGTGTGGTTTTTCATAAAAATGTTGGTCCTCTGATTTCGATGGAAGAAATGAGCCGCTGCATTCATTGCACGCGTTGTGTCAGATTTGGTCAAGAAGTAGCTGGCGTGATGGAGTTGGGGATGATTAATCGTGGAGAGCATTCCGAGATTTCATCCTTCGTTGGTCAAAGTGTGGATTCTGAATTGTCTGGAAATATGATTGATATTTGTCCAGTAGGTGCTTTGACAAGTAAACCATTTAGATATGCTGCTAGGACGTGGGAATTGGGGCGGAAAAAATCAATTAGTCCGCACGACTCACTAGGCACAAATATCGTCATACAAACCAAAGCTGACGAAGTCAAACGAGTTGTTCCTCGTGAAAATGAGCATATCAACGAATGTTGGATTTCGGATAAAGACCGATTTTCGTATGAGGGTTTAAGAGCGAATGATCGTGCAACTAAGCCAATGGTTAAGCAGGGCGGAGTTTGGTTAGAAAGCTCTTGGGAAGATGCGTTGAATTATGTCGCGAGCGGCTTAAAAGGTGTCAAGGCTGATCATGGTGCACATAGCATTGCTGCTCTAGCGCACCCTATTTCCTCGATAGAGGAATTATTCTTATTAAAAAAATTAACTCAGGATATGGGCGCGGATCAGATCGAGACTCGCCTACGTCAAAATGAAGTGCCTGAAACATCTCAAGCCTTGTGGTTAGGTATGTCAGTTGAGGATTTGGCGCAACAACATCAAGTCCTAGTGTTGGGTAGTTCGCTACGTAAAGATCATCCTTTGATAGCAGTTCGTTTAAGAAACGCCACTAAAACTGGAACGCAAGTTTATCGTATTGATGCAGGTGGCGATAACTGGTTAATGCCTAATGCGGGCCATATCTCTTCTGCTCCTTCTTTATGGTTAGAGAATTTGGCAGAAATTTGCGCTGTGATTGCTAAATCTAAAGGAATTGAATCTCCGGTAGTTCCTAAAAATATTTCTAATCAAGCTCAGGCAATTGCTCAAGGCTTGTTAAAGGGTGAGAAAAAAGCAATTTTGGTTGGTAATACAGCTTTAGCTCACCCACAATTTAATCAACTCCATGCTTTAGTGACATGGATTTCAAATCAGATTAATGGGACTTTAGGATTCCTCGGTGATGGGGCTAATTTTGTGGGCGCTCAAATAATAGGAGCCACAAGTCAAGGGGTTAACGATATTTTAGGAAAAAACAATAAAGCCTATATATTGCTTAATTTAGAACCTAGCCTTGATTTGCCTAACCCATTGCTAGCGCGTCAAGCTTTGCAAGGCGCCCAAACGGTTATTGCACTGAGTGCCTATTGTTCTGAAGATTTACTAGAGCTTGCTGATGTCATTTTGCCAATTACGCCATATACCGAAGGTGCTGGATCCTATGTCAATATCGCAGGCACAGTTCAATCCATATTGCCGTCCGTAAAACCCTATGGAGACTCTCGTCCTGCATGGAAAGTATTACGAGTACTTGGTGGATTGCTGGACCTTGATGGCTTTAACTTTAATACAGTTGAAGAAGTAAGACTCTCTGCCTTGCCAGATCATTTGACTAGTCATTTGAACAATCAGGGATCGGCTCATATTCGAGAAATAACGCTGGTTGCATCCGGATTAGAGCGTTTGGCCGATGTTCCGATTCACTTTACGGACGCTATTGTGAGACGATCAAGTGCCTTGCAATTGACGAGAGATAGCAAAAAGGCAATATGTGCAGGACTGCCATCAAAACTCTTTAGGGAACTTAATCTTAAAGAAGGTGATGCAGTGAAGGTTACTCAGGGTGATGTGTCAACTGTGATGCCAGCGATGTTACAAGAGAATTTGGCGGACGGGGTCGTGCGCTTATCTGCTGCGACGTCCTCAAGTGCTAAGCTCGGGAGTATGTTTGGTAATGTTAGTGTGGAGCGCGTATGAATTTGATACAAATGATTACGAATTATGGAGAATCGCTCTTTGGATCAATGTGGCCAACGGTATGGGCATTGACTAAGATTATTTGTGTTGTGTTGCCTATGTTTGGGGCGGTGGCCTACTTAACGCTTTGGGAAAGAAAACTCATTGGCTGGATGCACGTTCGGATGGGGCCTAATCGTGTTGGACCATTTGGACTATTACAACCCATTGCTGACGCACTTAAATTGCTATTTAAAGAAATTATTCAACCCGTTAAGGCTAGTAAAGCTCTTTATTTGATTGCTCCGGTGATGGTTATTGCTCCAGCATTTGCAGCTTGGGCGGTGATTCCATTTCAGCCAGAAATGGTTATTTCAGATGTTAACGCAGGGCTATTGTATGTAATGGCAATCACATCTGTAGGAGTGTACGGAGTTATTTTGGCAGGATGGGCGTCAAACTCTAAATATGCATTTTTAGGTGCAATGCGTGCATCAGCACAAATGGTGTCTTATGAAATTGCCATGGGATTTGCTTTAGTCTCTGTACTGATGGTGACTGGATCACTTAATCTTGGGGATATTGTGACATCACAATCCCGCGGTATTTTTGCAAGTTATGGACTTAACTTCTTATCTTGGAACTGGCTACCCTTATTGCCAATGTTTGTTATTTATTTCATCTCTGGTGTTGCTGAAACGAATCGAGCACCTTTTGATGTGGTGGAAGGGGAGTCTGAGATTGTTGCGGGTCATATGATCGAATATTCAGGGATGACTTTTGCCATGTTCTATTTGGCAGAGTATGCCAATATGATTTTAATTTCTACCATGTGTGCTACGCTTTTCTTGGGTGGGTGGTTGCCTATTTTAGATGTACCTTTATTAAGAGATATTCCAGGATTTTTCTGGTTGTTTTTTAAGGTATTTTTATTACTTTCAATCTTCATTTGGCTTAGGGCGTCTTTTCCGAGATATCGTTATGACCAAATTATGAGACTAGGTTGGAAAGTTTTTATTCCTTTATCTGTATTTTGGGTTGTCGTTGTAGGCGCATGGATTGTGTCGCCTTGGAGTGTTTGGAAAAACTAATTGTTTAAACAGGAATGATGATGAGTTCTATTCGTGAATTTTTTAATAGTCTGCTACTGAAAGAGCTCTTTCAGGGCTTAGGCTTGACCGGTAAATACCTGTTTGCGCCTAAGGTAACGATTCAGTACCCAGAAGAAAAAACACCGATGTCGCCAAGGTTTAGAGGCTTGCATGCTTTGAGAAGATATCCGAATGGTGAAGAGCGTTGTATTGCATGTAAATTATGCGAAGCTGTTTGTCCAGCGATGGCCATTACGATTGAATCTGATCAACGAGAAGATGGCTCACGTAGAACAACAAGATATGATATCGATCTAACGAAGTGTATATTTTGTGGCTTCTGTGAAGAGGCTTGTCCCGTAGATGCGATTGTAGAAACGCACATTCACGAATACCATGGGGAAAAACGTGGCGATTTGTACTTTACTAAAGATATGCTACTGGCTGTTGGCGATCGTTTTGAAGAAGAAATCGCTAAGAATAAAGATGCTGATGCCAAATACCGTTAAGACTTCCTTTGTATTGGAAAACTATGAATCTTGATCCACAAACACTTTTCTTTTATGGCTTTGCGGCAGTGCTTATTATTGCGGCGCTTAAAGTGATCACAACAAAAAATCCTGTCAATGCTGCATTATTTCTAGTGTTAGCATTTTTTAATGCTGCTGGGATTTGGATGCTTCTTAAGGCAGAGTTTTTATCTATTGCATTGATTCTGGTCTATGTGGGTGCGGTAATGGTCTTGTTTTTATTTGTGGTGATGATGCTTGATTTAGATACGACTCATTTGCGTGCTCAATTTAAAGATTATTTGCCGCTTGCCAGTTTAGTTGGAGCTGTTATTGCCGCCGAGATGACATTAGTTTTAACTAGAGGGTTTATTGGAACGAGCTCTCCCCTCCCCTCTATATCTCCTAGTGGCGAGAGTAATACGATGAGTTTAGGCAAATTAATTTATGGCGAGTATGTCTTTGCATTTGAAATTGCGGGCGTTATTTTGCTAGTTGCAATTATTGCGGCTGTTGCTTTAACACTTAGGCGAAGAAAAGATCATAAGACACAAGATGTAGCAGAGCAAATCCGCACACGTAGTCAAGACCGAGTTCGGATTGTCACGATGTCGGCAGATGATGCTCATCGCCAGGATGGGAAATAATGATGTCAATTACATTAGCTCATTACTTAGTTCTTGGAGCAGTTCTCTTTGCAATTAGTATCATGGGAGTGTTTCTTAATCGAAAAAACATCATTGTTTTATTGATGTCGATTGAATTGATGCTTTTAGCGGTTAATACTAATTTTGTAGCTTTCTCCTACTATTTAGGCGATATGTTGGGGCAAGTATTTGTTTTCTTTATATTGACTGTTGCAGCTGCTGAGTCAGCAATTGGCCTGGCCATTTTGGTTATTTTGTTCCGCAAGAGCGATACGGTCAGTACGGAAGATCTTGGACAGTTGAAAGGCTAAAGCGCTAACTTTAAAAAACGATGAATACACTTAACGCTTCTTTACTCCTTGCAATTCCTTTAGCTCCATTAATTGGGGCCGCAATTGCTGGTATTTTTGGTACAAAACTTGGCGGCAATTTGATTGGAAGATCCGCATGCCATACCGTGACTATTTTTGGCGTAGCCATAGCATGTGCCTTATCTATCTTTGTCTTAATGCAAGTTTTAGACGGTGCACGTTTTGATGCAAATATTTACGAATGGATGCGCTTAGGTAATGAGCGTGTTTTACCAATTGGGTTCCTCATAGATCCGTTGTCTTCGATGATGATGGTTGTTGTCACTTTTGTGTCTTTGATGGTTCATATTTACACCATTGGATATATGGCTGAGGATGAAGGCTACAATCGCTTTTTTGCTTATATTTCCCTATTTACATTCTCAATGCTGATGCTTGTAATGAGCAACAATTTCTTACAACTCTTTTTTGGCTGGGAGGCGGTTGGTTTGGTGTCTTATTTGTTGATTGGATTTTGGTACACGAGACCAACTGCCATTTTCGCGAATATGAAGGCATTTTTAGTCAATCGGGTAGGAGATTTTGGTTTTATTCTAGGTATTGGTCTAGTGTTTGCTGCAACTGGTTTTATGAATTATCAGGATGTTTTTGAACAGTCCTCTACGATTGCTGCTCAGACTTTGCCTGGCACTGACTGGAACCTCATGACCGTCGCATGTATCTGTTTATTCATTGGCGCTATGGGTAAATCTGCACAGTTCCCACTTCATGTCTGGTTGCCAGACTCTATGGAAGGCCCGACTCCAATTTCTGCGTTGATTCATGCTGCAACGATGGTCACAGCAGGTATTTTTATGGTTAGTCGGATGTCACCATTATTTGAATTCTCAGATACTGCACTTTCATTTATTCTCATCATCGGTTCCATCACAGCTTTGTTCATGGGATTCCTAGGAATTGTGCAAAATGATATTAAAAGGGTAGTCGCATACTCAACACTATCGCAGCTAGGTTATATGACAGTAGCCTTAGGAGTATCGGCTTATCCTGTTGCTGTTTTTCACTTAATGACACATGCGTTTTTTAAAGCTTTACTATTTTTAGGGGCAGGCAGTGTCATCATGGGGATGCACCATGATCAAGATATGAGGAACATGGGTGGATTATGGAAATATATGCCCATAACATGGATTACATCGCTCGTTGGAAGTTTAGCTTTGATTGGGACACCATTCTTTTCAGGCTTTTATTCTAAAGATTCCATTATTGAAGCGGTTCATGAAAGTCATTTATATGGTGCAAATTTTGCTTATTTTGCAGTGATGGTTGGTGTGTTTGTGACTGCGTTTTATTCCTTTCGAATGTACTTCTTAGTTTTCCATGGTAAGGAGCGATTTGGACATGCGCCTGTTCATCATCACGCTCAAGAGGATGATCACCATGAAGAGCATCATGGCTTGGCTCCAGGACAAAAACCACATGAATCACCTTGGGTAGTTACTCTACCGCTCGTACTTTTGGCTATACCTTCTGCGTTGATTGGATACATTACGATTGGTCCTATGTTGTTTGGGGGTTTCTTTGAAGACTCTATTGCTATTGATGCTGTAGCTCATCCAGTGATGGAAGAACTCTCGCAGGCTTTTCATGGTGCATTCGCAATGGCCATGCACTCTTTCACATCACCTGTTTTATGGTTAGCTTTAGCTGGAGTGTTGACATCGGCTGTTTTTTACCTGTGGATGCCTCAGATACCAACGGCGATAGCCAAAATTTTTGCGCCGCTTAAAAAGGTTTTAGATAACAAATATTATTTAGATGACTTCAATCAATACGTATTTGGAAAAGGAGCGCAATTGCTTGGTAATGGGTTTTGGAAAAGCGGCGATCAAAGTGTTATTGATGGATTTATGGTTAACGGTAGTGCCAAATTAGTACGTTGGTTCTCAAGTTTTGTGCGACAAGCTCAAACTGGCTATTTGTATCACTATGCATTTGCAATGATTATTGGAGTTGTAGGTTTAATTACCTGGATTCTTTATACCCATTTGGGCTCAATTGGATAAGCGGTAGAACATGATTCTTTCTTTAGCAATTTGGATGCCGATTGTTTTTGGCATCATTCTTTTAGGCACTGGGTCTGATCGGAGTGCGGGCTATGTGAGAGGCTTTGCACTAGTTGCTTCTTTGCTATGTTTTATAGTGACTTTGCCACTTGTCATCGATTTTGATACCAGTTCAGCTGCAATGCAGTTTGTTGAAAATATCCCTTGGGTAGCACGGTATGATCTCAACTATCATCTTGGCGTAGATGGACTATCAGTATGGTTTGTGGTTTTAACTGCTTTCATAACAGTAATAGTGGTTCTTGCTGGCTGGGAAATTATTCAAGAGAAGGTTGCTCAATATATGGCTGCTTTTCTCATTCTCTCAGGCGTAATGATTGGAGTATTTGCAGCGCTTGACGGCATGTTGTTCTACGTATTTTTCGAAGCAAGTTTGATTCCAATGTATATCATCATCGGCGTATGGGGCGGGAAAAATCGTGTGTATGCAGCGTTCAAATTTTTCCTCTACACACTTATGGGGTCTTTACTCACGCTTGTTGCAATTCTTTATCTCTACAACGCCACGGACTCATTTAGTATCTTGATTTGGCAGCATGCCAAACTTAACTTTAAGGAACAACTGTTCCTATTCGGAGCTTTCTTTGTGGCTTTTGCAGTTAAAGTACCTATGTGGCCGGTGCACACATGGTTGCCAGATGCACACGTAGAGGCGCCTACGGGCGGATCTATCGTACTAGCCGCAATTATGCTTAAGCTGGGTGCCTATGGGTTTGTCAGGTTCTCTTTACCTATTGCTCCTGACGCTAGTTTTTACTTAGCCCCTTATGTCATTGGTCTTTCTATTATTGCTGTTATTTATATTGGGCTCGTTGCTCTTGTGCAAAAAGATATGAAAAAGCTTGTCGCATACTCCTCGATAGCTCATATGGGATTTGTTACGCTTGGATTCTTTATATTTAATCCGTTGGGGGTTGAAGGCGGCATCGTTCAAATGATTTCACACGGCGTAGTTTCTGGTGCTATGTTCTTTTCTATTGGGGTTCTCTACGATAGGATGCATACAAGACAAATAGCAGATTTTGGGGGCGTGGTTAATACAATGCCTCGTTTTACTGCGTTTGCCGTTTTGTTTGCCATGGCAAATTGTGGGTTACCAGCTACATCAGGATTTGTTGGGGAGTTTATGGTGATTTTAGGCGCTATAGATTTTGATTTCTTAGTGGGTTTATTAGCATCTACTGCTCTAATTCTTGGCGCAGCCTATTCACTTTGGATGACAAAAAGAGTTTTCTTTGGAGATATAGCAAATGATCACGTCAAAGAGCTTAAGGATATTAACTCACGTGAGTATTTTATTTTAGGAATACTTGCTCTTCTCACGATTGCTATAGGCGTTTATCCTAAACCAATGACTGATATCATTCATCCTTCGGTGATGGAGTTACTTAAACACGTAGCAATTAGTAAGATATAAAGTACAGGAACTCATATGCAAGCATTAGACCTCATCGAGATACTGCCAGAGTTAGCTCTGTTAATCGTAATATGTTTTATATTGTTAGTAACTCCTTTTTTCACTGAGTCACAAAGTACAGATGAAGACGTTTTCTTCACGCCATCGGGGACCGGTGCATCCTATAAGCTAGCACTTCTTACATTATTAGGTTTAGCAGTTTGGTTTGCAACGCGTGCTAGTGATGCACCGCAACTGATTATGAATGGTCTCTTTAAAGTAGATCCATTGTCAAATATTCTTAAATCTGTATCTTCATTAGCTGTTTTTGCTACTTTGGTATATTCACAAAAATACCTCAAAGATCGTGCTTTATTTAGGACGGACTATATTGCTTTAGCTTTACTTGCGTTATTAGGCCAGTTTGTCATGATTTCTGGGGCAAACTTATTAACGCTATATTTAGGACTAGAGTTACTAGCCTTATCAACATACACTTTAACGGCGATGAACTCCTCGCAAACTAAAAGTATTGAAGCGGGAATGAAGTATTTTATTTTGGGAGCCTTATCCTCTGGATTTTTGCTATACGGTATGTCGATGATTTATGGAGTGACTGGATCCTTAGCGCTTAATGAAATTCTAGGAGCGACTTCTGATGATGCTGTGATGCGCTTAGTCCTTGGATTTGGCCTCGTATTTTTATTAGCTGGACTAGCATTTAAGTTGGGGGCTGCACCATTTCATATGTGGGTACCCGATGTTTATGAAGGTGCTCCAACTGCAGTTACTCTATTGATTGGCGGGGCTCCTAAAATTGCTGCTTTTGCTTTAACTTTTAGATTAATTGTGGAAGCTTTGCAGCCTATTCAAACTGACTGGGCGCCAATCTTTATGTTTCTTGCTGTGGCTTCCTTGCTTATTGGGAATATCACTGCGATTGCTCAAATCAATATGAAAAGAATGTTGGCTTATTCAACGATTTCTCATATGGGATTTTTGTTATTAGGTTTTATGTCTGTTTATGACGAGTATGCTTATAGTGCCTCTTTCTTTTATATTATTGTTTATGTGTTGTCGACCCTTGGTACTTTTGGTCTATTAATGCTTCTTTCGCGCAAGGGATTTGAATGTGAAACCTTAGATGATCTCAAGGGATTAAATAAGAGAAGTCCATGGCTAGCATTCATGATGTTATTACTAATGTTTTCCTTAGCTGGAGTTCCTCCAACGGTTGGATTTATCGCCAAGCTTTCTATTTTGGAAGCGCTGGTTGATGCGGGTTATATCGGCTTGGCTGTGATTGCTGTGATTGCTTCTTTGATTGGTGCTTTTTATTATTTACGTGTGATTAAGGTCATGTACTTTGATGAACCCGTTGATCTTAGCCCTATAGAAGCGACTAACTTCGCAAAAGGTATTTTGTCTATCAATGGCTTATTCGTCCTCGTTGTTGGAATTTTTCCTGCGACTTTGACGGCGCTATGTTTGTCTGCGATGCGTACGACCCTGCAGGGTTAGTATTGCTCTCTTTCCTATTTTAGGATCCGAATGAACACTCCTTTTGAATATGGTGTCCCTTTTTCTGATTTGTCAGACGGGGATGAGCATTTGAATGAAGAAATGTTAAATAGTGAGTTGGTATACGACGGCTTATTTCTCAAGCTATATAAAGACAAAATTAGTTTGCCCAATGGTCAGCAGGCTATTCGAGAATATTTGACGCATCCAGGTGCTGTTGCAATTATTCCGATGCTTTCTGATGGGAACATCCTATTAGAAAGACAGTTTCGATATCCTTTAAAAAAGTCAATTTTAGAAATCCCAGCGGGCAAACTTGAATATGGTGAGGACTCTTTAGAATGTGCAAAAAGAGAGTTGCAGGAAGAAACAGGTTATACCGCCAAGAAATGGCACCTATTGGGAACCATACATCCTGTCATTTCATACTCCACAGAATTTATTGATATTTATCTTGCCCAGGATTTGCTTAAAGGGCAGGCCAAGCTAGATGACGAAGAATTCCTTGATATATTTACCGCTAATTTTGCACAAATGCAATTATGGATTCGAAATGGGCGGATCACTGATGTTAAAACAATCATTTCGTATTACTGGTTAAAAGACTACTTAGGTAGTTTATCCAGGGACTAATTATAGGTTTTTGAATGAAGTTAGCATTTTTGTGACAAACTTCTATTGCAATTCACAAAATTGGTATCATGTATAACTTATGAAAGTTTATAACCTATCTTGTTCAATGAATCACCTTTTTGAAGGGTGGTTTAGTTCTGAGGACGATTTCAATGCTCAGCAAAATAAATCAATACTATCTTGTCCTATTTGTGACAGCGTGAAGATTTCTCGTCTTCCATCTGCACCTTATTTAGGTGCGAAGACATCTACGAAAGTTGACGAATCAATTCAGCAGGCTTCCAACTCTTTAGCTAATATACCGGCGGGCGTTCATCAAATCGATTCAATGAGCTTATCACCTGCAGAAAAAATGGAATTTCAGCAAAAACTTCAGGCCACGATGTTGCAGGTTGTTCGTGATGTCATGGAAAAAACAGAGGATGTGGGTGAATCTTTTGTTGATGAGGCAAGAAAAATGCATTATCACGAAGCGCCAGAGCGAAGTATTCGTGGTGTTGCCAGTCATGAACAGGCATCTGAGCTGATTGAGGAGGGTATTGATATCTTTGCATTGCCCGCTGTTTCTGTATTGAAAAATACGCTTCAATAAGCCAAGTTTTTTAATGAAAAAGCCCCAGTTCAGATGAACCGGGGCTTTTTTGTATTTAAAACGGTTACTTAATGGTAGGCATAATAAAATCATTTCCTTTAGAAATGCTTTCCGGCCAACGTTGCATGATACTTTTTTGTTTAGTATAGAAGCGAACACCTTCTTTACCATAGGCATGAACATCTCCGAATAAGGATTTCTTCCAGCCACCAAATCCGTGCCACGCCATAGGAACTGGAATAGGTACATTAATACCAACCATACCTACCTGAATTCTCCTTGCAAATTCTCGAGCAGTATTGCCGTCACTTGTAAAGCAAGAAACGCCATTGCCGAATTCATGGGCATTAATAAGGTCAACAGATTGTTTGAAGTTGTCTACGCGTACGCAAGATAAAACGGGGCCAAAAATCTCTTCTTTATAAATCTTCATATCCGTTTTGACATGATCAAATAGCGTACCACCTAACCAGAACCCTTTTTCAAATCCGGGTACTGAAGCTTTGCGACCATCGACTAAAAGTTTGGCACCTGATTTTTCGCCTTCATTAATGTAACCTGTAATTCTTTGACGAGCCGCTTCGGTAACGATTGGACCCATTTCAGCATCGAGTTCCATACCATTTTTTACTTTTAATGTTTGAGTTCTCTTAATTAATTCAGGCATGATTTGATCGCCTACAGATCCTACGAGGACTGCAACAGAAATTGCCATGCAACGTTCACCAGCAGAACCATAAGCCGCTCCAACAAGAGCATCAACAGCCTTATCTAAATCTGCATCTGGCATGATGACCATATGATTTTTAGCGCCGCCGAGTGCCTGTACCCGCTTGCCATAATGGGCGCCGCGCTCATAAATGTAGTTTGCAATTGGGGTTGATCCAACGAAACTGAGCGCCTTAACATGCTCGTTTTCAATTAATGCATCAACAGCTTCTTTATCCCCTTGAACGACATTAAATACTCCGTCAGGTAAGCCAGCTTCTTTAAATAGCTCAGCCATGAGGATGGATGCTGAGGGGTCTGTTGGGCTAGGTTTTAGAATAAAGGTATTGCCGCAGGCAATAGCCATTGGGAACATCCACATTGGAACCATGACTGGAAAGTTAAAGGGAGTAATGCCTGCGACTACACCCAGGGGTTGACGCATAGTCCAGTTATCGATATCGGTCGAGACTTGCTCAGTAAAATCACCTTTAAGAAGTTCGGGGATACCGCAAGCATATTCAACAACTTCGATACCTCGAGTGACCTCACCTTGAGCATCGGTATATACCTTGCCGTGCTCAGAAGTAATGATTGCAGCGATCTCATCGCGATGAGTATTCATTAATTCTAAATATTTAAACATAATTCGTGCACGACGAAGCGGTGGAGTATCTGCCCACTTCGGAAAAGCCTCTTGGGCAGCTTTGACGGCCAAATTCACATCATTTGTGTTTGCTAAAGCAACGCGTCTAGCTAATTCGCCAGTTGAAGGATTAAAAACATCTCCAAAGCGAGTAGAGCTACCGGCGTGCGTTGCTCCTGAAATAAAATGGACGACATCTTTTTTGGAAGTGTAAGCTTGATTAGACACGAATTCTCCTTTTTTAATTGTTGGTATATTTTACCTTTAGAGTAGGGGGTGTGTAGAAAATAGATAAAAAGTTGATTAGCCAAGCGATAATAGTAAATTACTTCATTAAAGATAGATTAGAAACAAATGGACCAACAGTTTATAAACCGTGAAACTTGGCTTTCACAAGCAGTTTCGATTTTAGAACCTATTTTTTCTCAGGTTGGATTTGGTATTCCGCCACTTAAAGTTTCATGTGGATTTGCTGCCTCTAGCAGTCCAAGAACCACTTTAGGGCAGTGTTGGCCAAGAGAACGGTCTGGAGATTTGGTTAATGAAATTTTCATATCTCCACGGATTGAAGAGCCAGTTGAAATTTTAGATACGCTAGTACATGAAATTTGTCATGCGATCGATGATTGCCAAAGCGGCCATGGCGCAGATTTCCAAGGGATCGCTACAATGGTTGGGCTTGAAGGGCCAGCGAGAATGGCTCATGCTGGCGAGGGATTACGAATCAAGCTTGAGACACTGAGTAAAAAATTAGGGCCATACCCGCATCGGGCTTTAATTTTTCCACCGCCAAGGCCGAGTAACTCCTCTCGAACTAAGGCAAAATGTACACAATGTGGATACGAAGTGACATTATTAAAAAAGTGGGAAAGTTATGGTGCACCCATTTGTCCAAAGGATAAGGTGAGGATGGAAGAGTTTGGCAATGAAGTCGTAGTAGAAGATGAAGAACAAAAATTAAAAGATAAAGAAATCAAAAGGGCGATTAGTTAATTATGGAAAAGAAAAAATTTGAAATTGCAGTGATTGCCGGTGACGGAATTGGCCCTGAGGTCATGCCAGAAGGTATAAAAGCTCTTGATGCAGCGGCAAGACAATTTGGCCTTGAATTTAAATTGAATCACTTTGATTTTGCCAATTGTGAGTACTTTCTCAAGCATGGACAAATGATGCCGGATAATTGGTTTGATCAACTTGTTCCTCATGATGCAATATTCTTTGGCGCAGTTGGCATGCCTAAGTTAGTTCCAGATCATATTTCCTTGTGGGGGAGTTTGATACAGTTTAGAAAGCGTTTTGATCAGTACGTTAACTTAAGACCTGTCAAATTAATTCCGGGTATTCCTTGCCCTCTTGCTAACCGAAAGCCTGGGGATATTGACTTTTATGTTGTTAGAGAAAATACCGAGGGTGAGTACTCCAATGCTGGAGGAATATTGTTTGAAGGGACTGATCGCGAGTTTGTTCTTCAAGAAACGGTAATGACAAGACACGGCGTTGATCGAATTCTTAAGTATGCATTTGAGTTAGCAAGTCAGAGACCAAAAAAACATTTAACCTCTGCAACAAAGTCCAATGGAATTTCTATCACGATGCCTTACTGGGATAGTCGTGTAGCTAATATGGCTAAAGGATATCCAGATATTAAGGTAGACCAATTTCACATTGATATATTGACCGCTTTTTTTGTGCAGCGTCCTCAGTTCTTTGATGTTGTTGTTGGTAGCAATCTCTTTGGAGATATCTTGTCAGATTTGGGTCCTGCATGTACTGGAACCATTGGTATAGCCCCATCGGGAAATATCAATCCCGAAAGAATATATCCTTCATTATTTGAACCGGTTCATGGTTCTGCACCTGACATTGCTGGTAAAGGGATTGCTAATCCTATTGGGCAAATTTGGAGTGCTGCAATGATGTTAAATCATTTGGGTCATCCAGAAGCCGGAACTGCAATCGTTAATGCATTTGAGGCTGTTCTAGCTGCCGGTCCTGCTCATGCTCCAATGACGCCTGATATGGGTGGTACTGGAACTACGGCTGACTTTGGTAAAGCAATTGTTGATGCGATCAAAAAATAAGCAGAGTACTTAATTGTTAAAAAGACTTTCTGTTCTAGATCAATCTACTGCGGTTGCTGGTAAATCTCATACCACGACAATTCAAGAGACTGTAGACTTAGCGATCCAATGCGAGTTGTTGGGGTATGAGAGATTTTGGGTATCAGAACATCACAGTCATCCTAGTATTGTAGGGACCGCTCCAGAAATTATGATGGCTGCGATCGCCTCTAAAACTAAAAATATTAGAGTAGGTAGTGCGGGTGTTATGTTGCCGCATTACAGTGCATTTAAGGTTGCAGAACAATTTCGAGTTCTAGACGCTTTAGCGCCTGGAAGGATAGATCTTGGTGTTGGACGAGCCCCTGGGAGTGATCAAAGAACAGCGCGTATTCTTAATCTAGACATGGGCGCTGCGGAGAGGTTTCCCTATCAAGTACAAGAATTAAATTTATGGTTAAGAGATTTGCCTCTTCCTGATGGTCATCCTGGCAAGGGGGTTCACGCCTATCCTGCAAGTGAAACCACTCCTAATATTTGGGTTCTAGGTAGCTCAGATTATGGAGCTCAAGTAGCAGCTTTGTTAGGAATGCCTTATGCATTTGCGCACTTTATTACGGATGGTATTGGAGCAAAAGAAGCGATTGATCTTTATAAAAATAACTTTAAACCTTCAGAATGGCTTAAAGAGCCTCAAGCCATTGCTTGTGTCTGGGCTTTAGCGGCTAAGACAGTTGAAGAGGCTGAATTTCATTTTCTAAGTAGGGCGCGTTGGAAGCTTGATCGCCAAAAAAATGCACAGGGCCCCATACTCTCATCAAAAGATGCTCTGCTTGATTTAGTGCCCCAGGAAATACAGTTCATTGATCAAATGAAGAAGAAAGCTTTTATTGGAAATGGTAAGGATGTTGCTCAACAGATGAGAACTCTGGCAGAGAATTTGGGTATCGAAGAAATAGCCATTATCACATGGGCTGCAGACTACCAAGTACGCCTTGATTCATATGCATTAATTTCACAGAACTTTTATCAAAAGCAGGAAAGCACCTTGTGAGGAGGAAAGTAATGAAAAATCTACTCTTAAAAATATGTGGGGTCCTTTTTTGTCTGAGTCTAGTGTCATGCGGGGTGAATGCAGATGATGTGTCTAAACAGTCTCTCAAAATGATGCAAGAGAAATTTGACACAGACGCTGATTTAAAGCCGTACGGATTAAAGGCGCGTAGTGCTCAATTTGTAAAAGAGGATGGTACGAACAAGTTTAAGGGGGTCGTAAAGGTCGAATCAAAAGATGGGATGCATGATGTTAGCGTTACAGCTACAACAGATGGAAAAAATATCATTTTGGATATAGATCCTCAGGGCTTTTCTTTTTTGATGATGGAGAAGTTAAATCAATCCATCAAACAACTTCAAGACTTATTTAAGGGCTTAGGAACAAACTAAGGGTAAGGTCACCCTTTGAGACCACATAACATAATGATTGAAAATTAGGCCTTTGATTTGATTAGGCATCTAATTATAATTACAATAATAATTACATAAAAAATGAAAGTTTATGCATTATCAGAAATCAAAGATTTTAATTGTGGCATTTGTTTGGACCCTAGCTTTAGCTGGAACTATAACAATAGCTTGGTTCATTAATCGACCTAAAATTACCACATTAGTCCATGTCAAAGAGCCTAATAAACCTGTTTTACATGTAGGCCAAGATCGTGTTGATTCTAGATTAGATATGCAAGCCATGCTTTTGACTGGGAGAATTCCTTCGAACGGACTTCCTCAGAATATGAATAAAGAGGACTGGGATAGTTTTTCAACCTTAGCTAAAAGCAGTTGGCAAAGGTATGAGGGGCAAATAGGAAAACCTATGCAGGTGTGGGCAAGTAAAGAAATTTCTTCTACAAGTCCAAGTGTTTTTTACCCATTTTCTGGCCCTGACTTTACCACTTTGTATCAACTTTTTCCCCAGAAAAGTCACTATGTGATGGTTGCTCAACAGCGAGGTGAAAAGCTTGTTGATTTATCGAGTTTGAGACCAAGCTCTGCTGGGCAAACGCTTGAGGTATTGGGTTCTGCATGGAAAAGTTATGGCGTTGACGGTTTTTTTGTCACAGAATACCTTTATAAATACTTGTCTACTAATAAAGTAAAAATAGGCGCTACCACTTTAATAGCTTCATTTTTAAGTCTCCATGATTTTTCAATACTAAAAATTGTGCCCATACATGTAACTCCACAAGGTCAGGTTGAAGAGCTTGCTCAAGATGATTCCTGGAATTCCGTAAGGTTTTATTTGGCCAAAGATGGTCGAAATGTTCAATTAGATTATTTGTCTTTAGACTTATCGGATGGGGGATTAAAGGCGCGTCCTGAAAATTACGAATTTATTAAGTTGATGTCAGTTAATCCAACTTTATTAAAAGCCGCCTCTCATTTGCCGCAGCACCCTGGGTTTACTATGATTAAAGAGGCTATGTTAGAGAATGCTCCCTATATTGTTCAGGATGAGACCGGTTTAAATTACAAACCTTTAAGTGCAAAATTTGAGACGAAATTGTACGGAGCTTTTGTTAAATCATATAAAGTTTTCCAAACTTATAACAAAGAATTAGCACAGGCCTATTTAGAAAGAGATGATGAAAGTCCACTGCCATTTAGGGTTGGTTATTATAAGGATGGAGCTTATGCTGTTATTGTGGCTAAGCGAAAACAGCCCTAATTAAATAATGGTAATTAACTCTTATTTATAAAATCTCTAGGGAGATTATTATTGATCTAATTAACCCTACGATAAATAGTAATATATTAGTTTTAATTTTTAAAGTACTATAATATAGTTATATTTATTATTAACACATATTATGTGTATTAATAATATACATAATCCAATATATTAATAGGGAAAATAAATGTCAACTTATGAAGAGCTTATTAAGCAAAGAAATGCTTTAGACGCACAAATTAAGGAAGTGAAAGATCGCGAAAAGTCTGAAGCAGTTGTGAAAGTTAAATTGTTAATTGATCAGCATCAATTAACCGCCGCAGATCTCTTTAACAAAAAAACTTCAATCAATAGATCGAATGGCCAAAAAGTACCCCCTAAATACCGTAACTCGGCAACAGGTGAGACTTGGACGGGAAGAGGTAAGGCACCAAAGTGGATTGATGGTAAAGATCGTCAAAGTTATTTAATTGGATAGTTTTCACTGCTTTTGGCGCTATTAAATAAGCTTACGTATTAGGGCATCTTTAATGATGTCTTCAAAGTCCTCTGGGTTAGTTGGTGAGCTTAGATTGCAAGTGCCTGGATACCCGAGGATCAGTGGGTGCTTAAATGTTTCCTCGGGGTCAATTGAAGAGCCACCTTGAGACTGAAATGGCTTTAGTAGCCCTGAATTTTCGGCTGCCAATCTGATAACGCCAGGGTGTAATGCTGTAAATCCCTCATCAACAAGTAGGGGTATTCGTTGGGTAATGAAATTTCTACTCAGATAATGGATTAAATGTAGTTGCTCGACAGGTGCAAGAATGCTATCAAGATATATAACATCTGGTTTAACTTCAACAGCTTGCATTAATGCGTCGCTAATATCTAGAGTGCTTTGTAATTCAATATCTATTGATATACTCTCAATAATCTCTTCCATTAATGAAATATTCTCAGTCCTTTTAAATATTCCTAGAAGTGTGCATTTTCTACAGGTTGTTTGACGAAACAACTCATGCCGTTGATTGAGGTTCGCTTGAAGAGAAGATAGAAGGATACGGCGATGACCACCACGAGTTTTCCAAGCAATTAACTCGCCCATTTCGACCATTTTTTGGATAGTTCCCAAGGAGACATGAAGTTGAGCCGCCGATTCTCGAGTGCTAACAAAAGTTTCATTGCTATAGCTCAATTCAATATGATCGCGACTTGTATTGGGGGCTTTGTTTTTGTCATTTAAATCACTCATTGAATTTCTCACAAAGTTAACGAATAAGTTCATCTTATGAAATTTAATAGATAGGAAATATCAGATGTTTCTGATTCTTTTGTAAGAAAAGTCTTATTAAGAGAGGCTATAAGTGCAGATAAACAAATAATTCATCAACTAAGTATGTTGTTTTAATCAATTATTTGTCATAATAGTAGACAGCTGAACAATTTTAATTTGTAGGTAAATTTCGCATCTTATTATTGGTGAGTTTTTTAAATATATTGTTTTAATCGTTTATAGCAACCCCCTAATTGGTTAAGCCTTGCCGGGGATGGTTTATTAACCCACTCAATTTCGGGATACCCGAAGGAAAGGTGAGCATCATGATGCAATCGTATCTTGGTACCTCTTATTTATTTGGGGGCAACGCCCCATATGTAGAAGAACTCTACGAAACTTATCTGTCCGATCCTGCAAGCGTGCCAGAAAACTGGCGGAATTACTTTGATAGCGTTCAACATCTCCCATCCGTTGATGGAACCAATAAAAAAGATGTCGCTCACGCGCCCATTGTGGCTTCTTTTGCAGAACGCGCAAAACTTGGCCCAATTCGTGTTGTTAATGATTCAGCTGATTCTGAATTAGGTCGTAAGCGAGTTGCCGTCCAACAGTTAATTGCGACTTATCGAAATGTAGGAACTCGCTGGGCAGACCTCGATCCGCTCAAAAGAACGGAACGTCCAGATATTCCAGAGCTAAATCCCTCTTTTTATGGGTTTACAGATTCAGACATGGATATTGTCTTCAATACAAGCAATACATTCTTTGGTAAAAATCAAATGCCTTTGCGTGAGCTTCTACAAAACTTACGTCAGACTTACTGCGGAACAATTGGTGTTGAGTACATGTTTATTACCGATCAAAATATCAAAAAGTGGTGGCAAGAAAAATTAGAGTCAATTCGTGCTACCCCAAGTTATGCACCTGAAAAGAAGAAAAATATATTAGATCGTTTGACTGCAGCTGAAGGTCTTGAGAGGTACTTGCATACAAAATATGTTGGTCAAAAACGTTTCTCATTAGAGGGTGGTGAAAGCTTTATTGCCTCTATGGATCAAATCCTCGAATCTGCAGGTTTGGCTGGAATTCAAGAAATCGTGATTGGTATGGCTCACCGCGGTCGTTTAAATGTATTGATTAACACGCTGGGAAAAAATCCAACAGACTTGTTTGCCGAATTCGATCACACAGCGCCAGAAGAACTCCCTGCTGGCGATGTTAAGTATCACCAAGGTTTTTCGAGTGATATCTCGACAGCGGGCGGACCAATTCATTTGTCTCTAGCTTTTAATCCGTCTCATTTGGAAATTGTTAATCCTGTTGTAGAGGGATCAGTTAGAGCTCGTATGGATCGCCGTGGCGACAAAGTCGGCGATCAAGTATTGCCCGTATTAGTTCATGGCGACGCTGCAATTGCTGGTCAAGGTGTGGTGCAAGAAACCTTGGCTTTAGCAGAAGTCCGCGGCTACCATACAGGCGGCACAGTGCATATTGTCATTAATAATCAAATTGGTTTTACGACTTCTGATCCTAGAGATATGCGCTCTACTTTATATTGCACAGATATTCTAAAAACAATTGAAGCCCCAGTGCTACATGTGAATGGAGATGATCCGGAGGCTGTTGTTTTAGCAACAGAGTTGGCCGTTGAGTTTAGGAATAAGTTTAAAAAAGACGTGGCAATTGACATTATCTGTTTTCGTAAATTAGGTCATAACGAACAAGATACTCCGTCAATGACACAGCCTCTGATGTATAAAAAGATTGCTCAGCATCCTGGTACTCGTAAGCTCTATGCGGATAAGTTAGAGACGCAAGGGTTTATTCCTGCAGGTGGTGGTGATGAGATGGTAAAAAGTTATCGCGCGGCAATGGATGCAGGACAACGGACGTCTGACCCTGTGATCACAAATTTTAAAGGTAAGTTTGCGGTTGATTGGACGCCATTCTTAAATCGCAAATGGACTGATCATGCTGATACTGCCATACCGCTTACAGAGTGGAAACGTTTAGCAGAGAAAATTACCAAAGCACCTGAAGGCTTTAAGGTCCATCCTTTAGTAGAAACAGTTCTTAAAAATCGCGCAGCGATGGGGCGTGGTGAAATTAGTGTTGATTGGGGAATGGGAGAGCATATGGCTTTTGCTTCGCTTGTTGCTAGTGGATACCCCATTAGACTCTCCGGTGAAGACAGTGGTCGAGGAACATTTACGCACCGTCATGCTGTTCTTCATGATCAAGATCGTGAAAAGTGGGATATTGGAACTTATATTCCGCTACAACACGTAGCAGATGGTCAGGCTAATTTTGAAGTCATTGATTCTATTTTGTCCGAAGAGGCTGTTTTAGGCTTTGAGTATGGTTATGCTTCTGCTGAGCCTAATACATTGACAATTTGGGAAGGTCAGTTTGGGGATTTTGTAAATGGTGCACAGGTGATTATTGACCAATTTATCGCTTCAGGTGAAGTGAAATGGGGGCGTGTAAATGGTCTAGTACTTATGTTGCCTCATGGTTATGAGGGTCAAGGACCGGAGCACTCCTCAGCACGTTTAGAGCGCTTCATGCAGTTATGTGCTGATACAAACATGCAGGTTGTACAACCAACGACAGCATCTCAGATCTTCCATTTGTTACGTCGTCAAATGGTACGACCATTTCGTAAACCACTTGTGATCATGACGCCTAAATCGTTATTGAGAAATAAAGATGCAGCTTCACCTATTTCAGAATTTACTAAGGGTGAATTTAATACTGTTTTAGTAGAGCAAAACGAAAAAATTGATGCGCAGAAAGTGACACGTGTTGTGATGTGCTCTGGAAAGGTGTATTACGATTTGATTAAGGCGCGTGAGGCTAAGAAAGCCGATGACGTTGCTATTATTCGCGTTGAACAGTTGTACCCATTCCCGCATAAAGCCTTTGCAGCAGAGATAAAAAAATATCCTCATGCAAATGAAATGGTGTGGTGTCAAGATGAGCCACAAAATCAAGGCGCATGGTTTTTTGTACAACACAATATTCATGAAAACATGACTGAAGGTCAAAAACTTGGATATGCTGGTCGTCCCGCATCTGCTTCCCCAGCTTGTGGCTATGCACACTTGCACCAGGAGCAGCAAAAAGCTCTGGTTGATGCTGCTTTTGCAAAGTTAAAAGGTATTTCTTTAATCAAGTAATTAGAAAAAAGTCATTTCAAAGGAAAAATAATGGCCATCGTAGAAGTTAAAGTCCCCCAGTTGTCTGAATCAGTTGCAGAGGCAACTTTATTGCAGTGGAAGAAAAAAGCGGGCGACTCAGTGACTATGGATGAGATTCTCGTCGAAATAGAAACCGATAAAGTGGTGCTTGAAGTCCCTGCACCTGCCAGTGGTGTGTTGTCAGAGCTTGTTATTGCAGATGGTGGTACGGTCATGGCAGAGCAGTTGATAGCGAAAATTGATACCGAAGCAAAGGGTATTGTGGCTCCGACAAAAGGAGTGGCATCGACTCCTGTAGTCGCTTCTACTCAAACAAACTCAGTGGTAGCTTCCCCAGTTGGTGGGGTAGCAATGCCATCTGCGGCCAAAATATTAGCTGAAAAAAGTATCTCTGCAGATCAAGTAATAGGTACAGGCAAAGATGGACGCGTCACCAAAGGAGATGCTTTAGCGGCAACTGCAGCTAAGACAGTTGCTCAGGTAGCTCCGGCGCCAGTAGTTAGAATGCCAGCAGGTACTCGCCCAGAAGAGCGTGTACCGATGAGCCGTTTGCGTTCAAGAATTGCAGAGCGTCTTTTAGAGTCTCAGGCAACTAATGCAATTTTGACGACATTTAATGAAGTTAATATGGCGCCAGTGATTAGCTTAAGAAATAAATATAAAGATCAGTTTGAAAAGCAGCATGGCGCGAAATTAGGTTTTATGTCTTTCTTTGTCAAGGCTGCTGTGGCAGCTCTTAAGAAATATCCCGTCATTAATGCCTCCGTTGATGGATCTGATATTGTGTATCACGGGTATTTCGATATTGGTATTGCAGTCGGATCACCCCGAGGCTTAGTTGTCCCAATTCTAAGAGACTGTGACCAAATGAGTCTTGCTGATATTGAGAAAAAAATTGGTGAATTTGGAGCTAAAGCTCGCGATGGAAAGCTGACATTAGAAGATTTAACGGGGGGTACGTTCTCGATTTCTAATGGCGGTATTTTTGGGTCGATGCTTTCTACACCAATTATTAATCCACCGCAATCCGCTATTTTAGGAATTCATGCTACTAAAGATCGTGCAGTTGTAGAGGATGGTCAAATTGTTATTCGCCCAATGAACTACCTTGCGCTGTCTTATGACCATAGAATTATTGACGGTCGTGAGGCTGTTTTAGGCTTAGTTGCAATGAAAGAGGCCTTAGAAGATCCTGCACGATTATTACTTGAAGTCTAAGTTGTTACATGTACGCATAAGGAAAAGTAATGAGTCAAGAATTTGATGTATTAGTTATAGGTGGTGGCCCGGGTGGGTATATTGCCGCAATTCGTGCTGCACAATTAGGTTTTAAGGTTGCTTGTGCTGAAAGCAACTCATTTGACGATCCCAAGGGAGAGCCACGTTTAGGCGGGACCTGTTTAAATGTGGGTTGTATTCCGTCTAAAGCTTTATTAGCTTCTTCAGAAGAATATGAAAATATTGCTCATCATGTTTCTGATCACGGTATTGCTGTCAAGGATTTTAGTATAGATATTGCCAAGATGGTCAAGCGTAAAAATGATATTGTGACCAAAATGACCAGTGGCATTCAGTTTCTCTTTCGTAAAAATAAAATAACATTTTTAAAAGGTCATGCTGCTTTTATCTGTAAAGAGGGCGGGTTATTTAAGGCGTCGATTTCTGGAAAAGAACCCACTGAAGTGACTGCTAAAAATGTAATTATTGCTACTGGTTCAAAAGCACGGCATCTTCCCGGTGTTGCTGTTGATAATAAATTGATTTGTGATAATGAAGGTGCTTTAAATTTCTCTCAAACGCCTAAAAAATTAGGCGTTATAGGCGCTGGTGTGATTGGTTTGGAATTGGGTTCCGTTTGGCGTCGCCTAGGATCAGAGGTCACCATCCTAGAAGCGATGCCTTCTTTTTTAGGGGCATGTGATGAAGGGGTTGCTACTGAAGCTAAAAAGCTGTTAACTAAGCAAGGCTTAAGTTTTAATTTAGGTGTGAAGATCGGCGAAGTAAAGGCTGGTAAAAATAATGTAACGATTTCTTATCAAGATGCTGCTGGGGCAGACCAATCATTAACTGTTGATCGGTTGATCGTGTCAGTTGGGCGAACTCCAAATACTGATGGCCTTAATTTAGAAGCTGTTGGATTAAAAACAGATGAGCGTGGGTTTATCCCCATCGATGACCATACTTGTGCAACTTCAGTTGCAGGTATTTATGCGGTGGGTGATGTGGTTCGTGGTCCCATGTTGGCTCATAAAGCCGAAGATGAAGGTGTATTAGTTGCTGAGGTGATCGCTGGACAAAAACCGCATATTGATTACAACTGCATTCCTTGGGTAATTTATACCTATCCTGAAATTGCTTGGGTAGGTAAAACTGAGCAACAACTTAAAGCTGAAGGCCGAGCCTATAAGCCAGGGCAGTTTCCTTTTGCGGCGAATGGTCGCGCCTTAGGAATGGGCTCAAGCGACGGTTTTGTAAAGGTCCTTGCAGATGCTGTCACTGATGAGATTTTAGGTGTACACATTATCTCTGCAGGCGCTTCTGATTTGATTGCTGAAGCTGCAGTAGCGATGGAGTTTAAAGCAGCTGCAGAAGATATTGCTCGGGTATGTCACCCTCATCCAAGCTTATCAGAGGTGGTTCGCGAAGCTGCACTTGCGACGGATAAGCGTGCTTTGAACATGTAAGAATGCGAGTTACAACACTTTATCAAGAGGCGCTTACAAAAAAAGGTTACTCAAGCGATGCCGCTCAAGAAGCAGCCATTGTAAGATTGCAACGCTGTCAAGATGATTGGGAGCAATTCGAAGTCAACAAAGGTATCCTTTCATTATTTTCCAAACCAAAGCCTCCACCAAAAGGCGTTTATTTTTGGGGTGGTGTTGGTCGTGGCAAATCATTCATCATGGATTCTTTTTATGATGCGATAGAAATTAAAGCCAAGACGCGTTTGCACTTTCATGAATTTATGCGAGAAGTGCATCGAGAGCTACAAGATCTGAGAGGGCAGGCAGATCCTTTGGATATTTTAGGCAAGATGATTGGAAAGCGTTATAAGCTTATTTGCTTTGATGAATTTCACGTCAGTGATGTAGCCGATGCAATGATCCTTTATCGTTTATTGGATGCACTTTTTAAAAATGGCGTACAGTTTATTATGACATCGAATTATCGACCAGATCTGTTATATCCAGATGGTCTTCATCGAGATCGAATCTTACCAGCGATTGCATTATTAGAGAATAAGTTAGATGTACTAAATATTGATGCAGGCATTGATTATCGAAAAATATTTATGGATCAAGTTAAGGCTTATCATTGTCCGCTCGGGCCAGAAGTCATAATAAAATTAAATGATATCTTTGATCATTTAGCAGGTGCTCATGAAGAAAAGGATGCTGATCTTAGAATTGAGAATCGGACAATAAAAGCGTATAAGAGAGCTGGAAGCATCGTGTGGTTTGATTTTGATACTCTATGTGCAGGCCCTCGGTCTCAAAACGACTATCTTGAAATTGCAAATATGTTTCACACGGTCATTTTGTCTGATGTCCCGAAAATGTATCCAAGAATGTCGAGTGAAGCAAGACGTTTTACATGGCTAATTGATGTTTTTTATGATCATAAAATTAAATTAGTGATCTCTGCTGAAGTACCTTGTGATGAGTTGTATGTTGAAGGGCAAATGTCGAATGAATTTCACCGAACTGTATCTCGAATTATTGAGATGCAATCGCGAGAATACCTAGATACTCCAAGGCGATTAATTGACACTAGTCTGACGTAGATCGAAAATGTGAGTGTAAACCCGCATATAATTTTTTTATACAAAGAAATTAACTGAGTAGATGAACCCGTTAAAATAGAATGATGAACAACATAAATGCTGATTTGCATTGCCACTCAGTCCAATCTGATGGGACTTTAACGCCAGAATTTTTGGCGCAGCGTGCTCATCGAAATGGTGTTGAACTTTGGTCGCTAACGGATCATGACGTGATTTCAGGACAGGTTCGTGCTCAACAAGCTGCTTCAGACTTAGGCATGAAGTACCTAGGTGGCGTAGAAATTTCGATTAGTTGGGCGGGACAGACTATCCATATTGTGGGTCTAGGGATTAATCCTCATAATGAGCAGCTTGTTGAGGGACTCAGGAAAACCAGGGACGGGCGTACCGATCGTGGTAGAGCTATTGCAGCTCAGCTAGGGGCGGTAGGAATTGAGAATTCGTATGAGGGAGCGCTCACTTATGCAGGTAATCCAGAATTATTATCGAGAACGCATTTCGCACGTTTTTTAGTTCAAGAAGGTATTTGTAAAAACACGGAAGATGTTTTTAAGAACTATTTAGTTGAAGGTAAGCCAGGGTATATACCTCATCTATGGGCTACTCTTGAGGAGAGTGTCACTTGGATTAAAGATGCTGGAGGAGTTGCTGTCATTGCACATCCTGGGCGATACAAGCTCACAGAATTACAAAAACATGCTTTATATGAGGAATTTAAAGAGGATGGTGGTTTAGCCATTGAAGTTGTTACAGGAAGTCATACTCCAGCGCAATTTGAAGAATATGCCAAAATAGCTCTTAAATATGGTTTTTTAGCATCACGAGGCTCTGATTTTCATGACCCAGCAGAGAGCTTTGTTGATTTGGGAACGCTACCGCAATTGCATTCTAGTTTAAAACCTGTTTGGTCATTATTTCAACTCTAATCAACTCATCTATGTTTTCTGAACGCGTAATATCCGGTATGAGGCCAACAGGCTCATTGCATCTAGGGCACTACCATGGTGTGTTAAAAAATTGGTTGCGTTTGCAATCGGAGTATCCATGTTTTTTCTTTGTGGCAGATTGGCACGCCCTGACAACTCATTATGATCGTCCTGAACTGATTGAAGAGTCGGTTTGGGAGATGGTGATTGATTGGTTGGCCGCAGGGGTTGACCCAACCCAAGCCACCTTATTTATTCAAAGTAAAGTTCCAGAACATGCGGAGCTATTCTTGTTACTTTCTATGGGGACCCCTTTAGGTTGGTTAGAACGAGTGCCAACCTATAAAGATCAAATTGAGAAATTAAAAGAAAAAGATCTTCAGACTTATGGGTTCTTGGGATATCCACTTTTGCAAGCAGCAGATATTTTAATTTATCGGGCGCAGCATGTGCCGGTTGGGGAGGATCAGGTTCCTCATGTTGAAATGACGAGAGAAGTTGCGCGTCGTTTTAACCATCTTTACGGAAAAGAAATTGGATTTGAAGAAAAAGCACTAGAAGCGGCAAAAAAATTGGGTGGTAAGCGTACTAAATTATATTTAGAGGCGCGTGTGGCTTTTCAAGAGCAGGGTGATGAAGAAGCTTTGGCCCAAGCTCAGGCAATCGTTCACGAAGCTCAAAGTTTATCCATGGGTGATCGTGAAAGGCTTTTTGGCTATCTTGAAGGGGCGCGTAAATTAATACTTGTTGAGCCTCAGGCTCTTTTAACTGAGTCTTCTCGCATGCCGGGATTAGACGGTCAAAAAATGTCTAAGTCTTACGGTAATACGATTGGCTTAAGAGAAAGTGCGGAATCCATTACCAAAAAGGTAAAAACGATGCCGACTGATCCGGCTCGTATTAGAAGAACTGACCCTGGGCATCCAAAGAACTGTCCTGTTTGGGAATTGCATGCGGTCTACTCTGATCAAGAAACAAAGCAATGGGTTCAAGCAGGTTGTATATCTGCAGGAATTGGTTGTTTAGACTGTAAAGAACCTTTAATTAAAAGCATATTAAAAGAGCAGCAACCTATGCTTGAGCGTGCACAAAAGTACATTGATGATCCTAGCTTATTGAGAGCCTTGATTGCTGATGGATGTGATAAAGCGCGAAAAACTGCGCAAGAAACAATGCGCGATGTGCGTGAGGCCATGGGACTTGATTACTCATAACGGCGGATTGCCGTCGAGTTGGGTAAAACGGTTTTTGCCATTAATCAGGGGCTCAGGGAGGGTAATTGATTTAGCCTGTGGTGATGGGCGACACACTCAATTGCTTTTATCCTTTGGGCACCAAGTTTTAGCTTTAGATAAGAATGAGCACTCTTTAAGCGTATTAAAAAGTCGCTTTCATGCGACTGATTTGAAAAATATTGAAGTCAAAACAATCGATTTAGAGACAGATATTTTTGCGTTACAAGAAACTCAAGAGCGGTTTTCCGGATTAGTTGTGACTAATTACCTGTATCGACCTCATTTGGGGGAGTGGATTAATTTAATTCAGCCAGGTGGCGTCGTCATTTATGAAACCTTTGCTGTTGGTAACGAAGTATATGGCAAACCCTCAAATCCTAATTTCTTATTAAATCAAAATGAACTTATTGGCTTTTTTAGTATTTCATTGGGATGGAGTATTGTATGCTTTGAACAGGGTAAAATAGATAATCCAAAGCCAGCAGTTATTCAAAGGATTTGTGCGGTAAGAAGCCCTGCTATTGGGCTACAATTATTAGATGAATAAGACAAGTATGAATCCAAATCTTAAAATGAGTGGTAGTTTTGTTGCAATTGTGACGCCAATGTTACCGGATGGTAGCTTGGACTTTCCTGCTTTGCGAAAACTACTTGATTGGCATGTTTCAGAAGGAACTGATGGAATCGTTATTGTAGGAACCTCGGGTGAGTCTCCTACTGTTAACTTTGAAGAGCATTGCGAACTCATACGTGTTGCTGTTGAGCAAGTGAATCATCGAATTCCGGTTGTTGCAGGTACTGGGGGTAATTCCACATCTGAGGCTATAGAGTTAACTGACTATGCTAAATCTGTTGGAGCGGATGCTTCCTTACAGGTAGTTCCTTACTACAACAAACCGACTCAAGAGGGTATATTTCAACACTTTAAAACGATTGCTGAAAAGGTTGACTTACCCGCCATACTCTATAACGTGCCTGGAAGAACAGTTGCAGACATGAGTAATGAAACCATTTTGCGTTTGGCAAAAGTTCGTGGAATTATTGGGGTCAAGGATGCTACTGGAAACTTAGAGCGCGGCACTAGCCTAATTCAAAACTTGAAGGCTCAGGGGAACTCGGAGTTTGGCGTTTTTTCAGGGGACGATTTAACAGCTATATATCTCATGTTAATGGGCGGGGCAGGTAATATTTCTGTGACTGCAAATATTGCCCCTAAACAAATGTCAATACTGTGTCATGCGGCTATGAATAGTGATATTCATCTTGCCAAAGAGATTCATTATCAACTACTTAAATTACATCAAATGATGTTTGTTGAAGCTAATCCTATCCCAGTAAAATGGGCTCTATATCAAATGGGGTTAATCAATCAAGGAATCAGGCTTCCTTTGATGCCACTGTCTGAAGGGCAAAGAGATTCTCTTAAGCACTCTTTGCAAGAAACAGGATTATTAAAATAAAGGTTACTATGTGCGTTGATTTAAAGTTGAGATTCAGAGTTTTAGTTGTATTGGCTGGGTTGTTTTTATTAAATGCCTGTTCCACTAATTTTATTGCTGAATCCATAGATTACAAATCTGCTGGCGAAAAAAAGACACCTAATCTAAGTTTTCCACCTGATTTAGTCGCCCCGACTGTTGATAAAAGATACACTGTGCAAGAGGGGGCCGCAACTCTTTCTGAGTACAACTCTAAAAATTCCAAAAAGCCTGATCAACCCACTGCATCGAGTGTTACCCCTACACAAGCTGGTATGAAAGTTGAGAAGGATGGTAGTAATAAGCGTTGGCTGGTTGTGACTAAAACACCTGACGAGCTATATCCTAAAGTCAAAAGCTTTTGGGAAGATACTGGTTTTCTGATTAATGTTGATTCACCTAACACGGGTATTTTAGAAACCGATTGGGCAGAAAATCGCGCGAAGATTCCGCAAGACTTTATTCGTAGGAATCTTGGTAAGGTCATGGATTCGCTTTATTCCACGGGGGAAAGGGATAAGTTTAGGACGCGACTTGAGAAAAATGACAAAGGGTACACAGAAATATATATTACACACCGAGGCGCCGAGGAGCGCTTGGTAGGAAATGACGCAGTTACTGTTACCTCATCTGTTTGGACGGCACGTCCTTCGGATCCTGAACTAGAAGCAGAAATGATATCCCGACTGATGATTTATTTAGGGGCGTCTAAAGAGGGTTCTAAAGAAGCAGTGAATGACGCCAAAGGATTAGCGGTAACCAAAGTATCCCGAATTACTGGCTCAGGTGCTGATATGGCTCTAGTTCTTAATCAGGGATTTGATCGTTCTTGGAGAGAAATTGGTCTAGCATTAGATCGTTCAAACTTTACAGTCGAAGATAGAGATCGTTCGCAAGGGATCTATTTCACACGCTTTGTAAACTCAAAAGATTTTGACTCGGAGAAAAAACCTGGTTTCTTCTCAAGACTATTTACAACATCTAAAGCAGATCAGTTAAAGCAAGCAAAGCGATATCGAATTTTGGTAAAGTCTAGTGACGCAAACACGACTAAAGTGACGGTTTTAGATGCGGATGGTAAGCCTGAAATGTCAAATGTGCCGCAGCAAATATTAAGTATTATTAATAATGAAGTGACACAGTAAAGTTCTTAAGAATTTTACTCAGCCAATCGGGTTAACTGGTTGGCTTTGTTTTGAGCATTTTTAGGAGAAAAAGATGCTTAAAATAGCGCTGACTAGACTTAAGCAAACGACTGCGGTAAGTTTTATTCTCAGGGGGAGATACCACGTTGGGAGTTGAGTCGATCGATGTAAGACCATGTCTTGCCATAACTGTAATAAAAATCCAATCACCAATAAGACATTTGCCTCAAGTGGATGAAGTCCAAAGCTAAGCCATGCTATTAATGAGGGGATGACGCCCCAGATAAAACGAAAGTTTTTTGCGCGAGTATTAAGTGATGTCAGCGTCATAGCAAAAGCCCAATGCAGTCCTCCTAAAAAGCTAAGAATGACTGCACTATAAGTCAGATGAGCTTCAAGCCAATT
>Ga0194047_10000071_pt1 | contig 72593 bp, 66 predicted proteins | sample JunL225m_MetaG_2_FD_160070 | JGI IMG/M metagenome (GOLD analysis project Ga0194047, IMG submission 160070) | Anoxic zone freshwater microbial communities from boreal shield lake in IISD Experimental Lakes Area, Ontario, Canada - Jun2016-L221-5m | ecosystem: Environmental > Aquatic > Freshwater... | reverse complement strand
ACTTAATCTAGTAGTTATAGGTCAATCTAAATGGAAAGACCATTTAAATGATTACGAGCCTTATACAGAATTATTAGCCGACTTTCCTTTACTTCAATCATTTCCATATAATAACAAACTGAAACCAAAATTGACGGTTCATAGTAGAAATAATGGAATAATTCTAAACATTGGTGAAGGACAAATTTTAAACAAATCAAAAGTAACAATTCAATTTGGTGCTACTGGTGAAATTAATGAATGGGAAATTACGCAGCCATCTGACGGAACTACCAGCTCCTTTTTTATAGTTGATGAAAGAGAATTTATAAGAAAACTTCGTGTAAATAACATTTTAAGAATTTCTATTTTGCTTTACCAAAATGGAGAACAAACAATTTACTTTAGTACTCAAGGCTTTAAACTATAATTCATTGGTAGATACTATAAAAAAGTATAGCCTTTATCGGACACTATAAAAAGTAGGGTTACTAGTTGAAAATTTAAGAACAAACATTTCTAACAATTAGTAACAAATTTGCATATGTAGAATAATCTGTTGGACATTCCTTCCATTTTCTAATAGTGAATTTCCAAGATTGATTTAAGGGAAGGTTTCTTTCGTAAATTATTTATTAGGCATAAAAAAAGCGTCTGTTTCATTTATAGAAACAGACGCTTTTTTTATAGTTCAATTAGATTAAGGTGCTACTAATCTAAATCCATTTCCATGGATATTTACAATTTCAATATCGGTATCGTCTTTTAAATACTTGCGCAATTTGGCAATATATACATCCATACTTCTACCATTAAAATAAGTATCACTACCCCATATTTTTTTCAATGCTCTTTCGCGTGGTAGTAAATCGTTTTTGTGTTCAGACAACATTTTCAACAACTCATTTTCTTTTGGAGAAAGCGTTTGGTGGCTATCGTTATTAATTAACTGACGCAATTTTGGATTGAAATGGTACTTGCCTAAATCGAATTCAATATTGTCGCTAATACGGTTGTCTTCTTCATTGCGCTTTAACATTGCTTTGATTTTCATCAGCAATACTTCGCTATCAAATGGTTTGGTAATATAGTCGTCGGCTCCTAGTTTGTATCCTTGAATGATATCGTCTTTCATGGTTTTAGCGCTCAAGAAAAACAAAGGAATATCTAAATCTACATCGCGAATTTCTTCTGCTAATTTAAAGCCATCCATATTCGGCATCATTACGTCTAATAAACAGATGTCGAATTTCTCACGCTGAAAAGCGGCAAGACCTAAACGGCCATCTCTTTCTAAGATTACATCGTAATCATTTAGTTCTAAGTAGTCTTTTAAAACTTTACCAAGATTGGTATCATCTTCGCACAAGAGTATTTTACTTTTTTTATCTTCCATGTGAGTTTTTTTTTATTCTTTTAAAGATAATTCAAAAATAACCAAGATATAATTGGCAATTTATATTTTAACAGTTTATAACAATTCCTTGTTCATTAATACGAATGCGTTGCTCAGTTTCCATAAATTTTAGTGCTTGCCAAATTTTTTCGGAACTAAATTCATTGCATTTAATTAATAAGTCTCCAACATTCGTGCCAACTATTAAATAAGGCATCAATATTTTTTCAATTGCTTTAAACTCAGCTGGACTTAGTTCTTTTTTTTTCTTTGCAAGGCAGTTATTGCAAATGCCACAAGCTTTACCAGTTGGCTCGCCAAAATATTCGGTAATGGCATTGCTTCTGCAAATGGCATTATTTTCTAAATAATCGAGCATTGCAGCTAAGCGAATTTCGTATTGTTTTTTTCTTGCTAGGTATTTGTCTTGGTCGATAGATAAATAATTTGCAGGGGCTCTATTGAGTAAAAAATGTATTTGAGGGGTTTCTTTTAAAGGCAAATATTCTAAGATGCCAAAAGCCTGAATGGCTAATAGTTGCTCCACAATATTTTCAACAGGTATTCTAAGTATTCTGGACAATTGTTTTTCGTGAATGGAAACACGATTATCAATAATGCCTTCGTAAGTACGCAACAATGTTTTTAATAACATTTCCCATTGCGGATAAGCTAGTTCAAAATCATTGAGCGTTTCTTTATCTGTTGTAAAAGAAAGTTGTGCCGGTAAAAAAATATTTTCGGAAATACTACAGTGTCCTTCTTGTTCTAATACTTTTAAAACACTGGTAACTGTATAACCGTCTAGTTTAAAATTTCTAATAAACTCACTCAAGTCAAAATCAAAAAATTGTCCTTCTCCTAAACCTATGGGTAATTGAATAAAATCTGCAATGGCTTGGTAGATTTTTTTAATTAACGGTATTGGAGGATAACGCTTATCTGGTAAGGCTTTTAATTGGTTGATATCGTCTGAATGAAACAAAAGTACCGCATATGCTTTTTGTCCATCACGTCCTGCACGTCCGGCTTCTTGGTAATAATTTTCTAAACATTCTGGTGCGTCATAATGTATAACTGTGCGAACATCTGGTTTGTCAATACCTAGCCCAAATGCATTGGTGCAAGCAATTACACGGGTTTTGTTTTTTATCCAAGCATCTTGTTTGTCGGTTCTTTCTTGTGCAGACAATCCTGCATGATAAAAATCGGCACTAATATTATGCAACAATAATAGTTCAGAAATTTCTTTGGTTTGTCGTCGGCTATTGCAATAAACAATACTGCTGCCAGACACCGACTCAAGTACTTCTAATAATTTATTTATTTTACTATCTACCTGAAATACGCTGTAGGAAAGATTGGGTTTTAAAAACGACTGTTTAAAAATAGTAGCATCTTTCAGAGCTAATTTTGCAATAATATCTTTTTGCACCAAAGGAGTTGCAGATGCCGTAAGGGCAATCATTGGAACGTCTTCTAGTTCAGATCGAATGGCTGCAATACGCAAATAGGGTGGTCTAAAATCGTATCCCCATTGAGAAATGCAATGGGCTTCGTCTACCACTAATAAACTAATATTTAAATAGGGTAGATAGTCTTTAAACAAAGGAGTTTCTAATCTTTCGGGCGATAAATAAATAAATTGATAATCGCCTTCAACTGCGTCTTGTAAAATACATTTTACATCGTAATAACTAAGACCGGTATGAATAGTAGCAACTGAAATTCCTTTTTCAATTAGGTTTTCGGCCTGGTCTTTCATGAGTGCAATCAGGGGGCTTATTACTAAGCAAACACCTTCTAACATCAATCCAGGAATTTGAAAACAAATTGATTTTCCGCCACCAGTAGGCAATAATGCCAGTGCATCTTTTCCATCCAATACTGCCTGAATAATTTCTTCCTGCATGGGTCTGAAACTATCGTGCTTCCAGTATTCTTGTAATATGTTTAATGGCGTTTTTTTCATTTCAAAAAACTATAATACTTTTTTGAAATTTAGTCGAACAGAATTAATTGCCAAAACAACATCGCTTAAACCCATGGTAAGTGCGCCAAAGCTTGGACTCAAATAACCAAATGCTGCAACTGGAATTGCTACAATATTGTAAATAAATGCCCAGAATAAATTTTGCTTGATGGTTATATAAGTATGCTTTCCAAGGCCTAGTGCCAATGGTAGATTTTTAAGACCATGGTTCATTAAAACAACTTGTGCGCTTTGCATGGCAATATGTGAGGCATCGCTCAAAGAGATACCCACAGTGGCTTTGGCTAGTGCTGGTGCGTCATTAATTCCGTCTCCAATCATGGCAGTTGGTTCGTGGGCATTGAAATTAGCAATGGCTGCAAGTTTTTGTTCGGGGGTTTGTTCGGCTAACCATTCATCGAGGTGTAAATAGCTTGCAACTTGTTCGCATTTTTCTCTTTTATCGCCACTTAATAAAATGGTTCGAATGCCTTTTGATCGGAGCATTTCAATAACAGCAACTGCTTCTGGTCTGATTTCATCGGCCACATCAATCCAACCCAATAATTCATTGTTGCAAGTGATGTAAACATTATGAGATCGGCTTTTGGTAATAGCAGCAACACCTTTATAAGAAACGGCACTATAGGTATTACCTAATTTATCGGTACCTACCATGCCCAATCCTTTTTGCTCTTCTATGCTAGCCCAGCGAATAGCTTCTTTGGTTTTCCATTCCTTGGTAATGCATTTTGCAATTGGATGGTTGGAATATTTTTCTAGTGAGTAAGCGATTCCTTTAAATTTTTCAATTGCTTCAGGTGTTTTATTATTTACTATCTCAAATTTTGAAATAGTAAAAAGGCCAGTTGTTAAGGTTCCCGTTTTATCAAATACTACTTGCTTAATGTCTTTAAAAATTTCTAAACTTTTTGCATTTTTAAACAATACGCCATTTCTTGCCGCACGTCCTAAGCCAACTGCAATAGCTGCTGGAGTGGCTAATCCCATGGCACAAGGACAAGAGATCACTAACACTGCAATACCGCGCAATAAACTTTCGCCAAATGAGTGATGGCCAATAAAATAATTAGCTAATAATGTTATTACTGCAATGCTAATTACAACGGGTACAAAAATGGCGCTGATTTTATCGGCCATTTGTTGCACGGGCGGTTTTTCGGTTTGGGCTTCTTTAACAAGTTTTAAAATACTAGCCAAAACAGTATTTTCTCCTACAGCAGTTACATAAGCTTTAATGGAACCGTTTTCTACAGTGCTTCCGCCAATTAACAAGTCGTTCATTTTCTTTTCTACTGGTACACTTTCGCCAGTTATGATGGCTTCACTAATACTTGCTTCGCCCCACAAAACCTTACAATCCATTGGTACTGGCTCACCTGATTTAATCAGTATCAAATCGCCCACTTTTAAATGACCGCTTTCAACAGGAAAAATATGTTCTTGGTGTTGATCGTCGTAGGCAATCATATTAGCCATGACTTTTTGTGAAACCACCAATTTGTTCAATGCTTTTTGCGTGCTTTGTACCGATTTATCTTCCATCCAATTACCCAAAAAAACTAGGGTAATAATGGTGGCTGCTGTTTCGTAAAATAAATAGTGTTCGGCATCGCCAATAATGGTTCCGTATAAACTGTATCCAAATGCTGCAACAGAACCAAGGGCAATTAACACATTCATATTAGGAATGCCTTTTAGCAAACTATGAAAAGCGCTTCTGCCAAAAAAGTCCATCCCAACAATAAATACTGGAATGGTTAAACCCAATTGTACGTAAGGGTTCATCAGCCAATGAATATGTATGCCCAACATATGCAATAGAAGTGGGGCAGTAAAAACAATGCAAAATTTAAAACGTTGTAAATGGTTTTGAAAGATTTTTTTAGATTTTTTTGAATCTGATTCATCGCCAGTTGCTACCTCGTATCCTAAGTTTCTTATGCCTTTTGCTAGGTCTGTTTTAGAAGTTTCGTTAACTATTTCAAAGCTCACATCGCCCCCCATAAAGTTCACTTTTACGTCTTGCATACCTTTTTCTGTGAGGTATTTGTTTACAGTTAGCGCACAGTTGGTACAACTCATTCCTGAAACCTTCCAATTCACTTTTTCCATAATAGGGTAGTATTTATTTAAGACGATACTGCAAAGGTACTACAAGCCCAATCGGCCACAGTTGGTTTAAGCAATAATATTTTTACATCATTGTGTCAAAAAAACGCCAAAACCAATAGAGAATTGGTTTTGGTATGGGTTCTTTATCTTTGAGTTATGGACGCAGTTTTTGAATTGGCACAAATTAAAGCAGTTGCAACCGCTTTGTGGAAGGAAGGGAAGGCTAAAAAAATTTGGACCTTTAATGCCGCTATGGGAACAGGTAAAACGAGTTTTATTCATGCATTGTGCGAAGTATTGGGTGTAACAGATACCGTTACTAGTCCTAGTTATGCCATCATAAATGAATACAATAGCCCAGAAGCAGGTACTATTTACCATATGGATTGGTATCGATTAGAGGACGAAGAAGAAGCGATTCAAGCGGGTATTGAAGATGCTTTGAGTTCTGGCAATCTTTGTTTAATTGAATGGCCCGAAAAAGCTGCAGGATTATTACCAGAAGCGATTTTTCAAGTGCATTTAGAAATTTTAGACGAAAAATCACGTCGGCTATATACTGGCGAAAATCAATTAATTTTATAAGCATTCAAATAATTCAAGTTTTCAACTAACAATAAGTACAATTATGGCTACCACCAAACCTTCTATCAGCGCATCTTTTATGTATGAAACTCTAGAAGAAACTTTGGATGTAAAAGCACCGGGCGAAAAACTATTTATTGGCATTCCCAAAGAAGTGGCTTTTCAAGAAAATAGAATTGCACTAACGCCAGAAGCAGTTGGCGTGCTTGTAGCCAACGGGAACCATGTAATTGTTGAACACAAAGCTGGAGAAGGTAGTAATTATACCGATCAAGATTATGCCGAAGCAGGCGCAAAAATTGTCTACGATAAAGCAGAAGTGTATAAAGCGCCCATCTTAGTAAAAAGCGCTCCACCCGTTGAGGAAGATTTGCCTTTTTTGCAAATGAATCAAACGATTATTTCGCCCATTCATTTGTCGGCCTTAAAAAAACATTATATAGAGCACATGATGGCTAAGCGTATTACTGCTTTAAGTTTCGAAAACTTTAAAGACGATAGTGGTACGTATCCAATTGTGCGAAGCATGAGTGAAATAACTGGTAGTGCTGTGATGCTAATTGCCGGACAATACCTTAGTAGTTTTAATAAAGGCAAAGGTGTTTTGTTAGGAGGTATTAGTGGTATTCCGCCAACCAAAGTAGTGATTGTAGGTGCAGGGATTGTAGGGGAGTTTGCTACTAGAAATGCACTAGCACTAGGTGCATCTGTTAAAGTATTTGACAACAATGTTTCTAAATTAAAACAACTTCAAAATAATTTAGGTCAGCGCATTTGGACCTCTGTTTTAGAGCCGCGCATTTTAGCCAAACAATTAAAAACATGTGAGGTGGCGGGTGGTGCATTGAGTAATGAATCTGGAAGAGCGCCAGTGGTAGTATCTGAAGAAATGGTTGCAGCAATGCGTCCGGGTAGTATTATTATAGACGTGGCAATTGATAGGGGAGGCTGTTTTGAAACGAGTGAACTAACTAGTCATGAACAACCAACATTTATAAAGCACGATGTAATTCATTATTGTGTACCCAATATTGCCAGTGGATTTGCTAGAACAGCAAGTCAGGCCATTAGCAATGTGTTGATGCCATTAATTTTAGAAGTTAGTGACGAAGGGGGAATAGAAGAAATGGTATGGCATAATTTTAATTTACGCGAAGGCATTTATTTGTTTAAAGGCGCGTTAACCGATATTTATATCAGTCAAAAATTCGATTTAAAATATACAGACCTAAACTTATTAATTGCCAGTAGACGTTAATTTATTGTTTAACTTTTATTTCAGTTTTTTATAAATAGTTTACATTTTCAAACCAACCAACATGAATAAAAAAAGCTTTTTAGCCATTGCATTTTTAGCCATTCAGCTATTTGCATTTGCGCAAACATCATCATTCACTTATCTGCCATTACAACCAAAAAGAGGCGATAAAGTAACTTTTACTTATAATCCTACAAAAACGCCTTTATCGGCCGAAAAAGGAATTGAAGCAGCCGCTTATTCTTTTAATGCAACAGGTGCTGTAATGGGCAAAGACATTAAATTAGTAAAAACTGGTAATGTTTATACTGGATCATTTGTAGTGGATTCAAATGCACGTGTTGTTGGTTTGGCATTTACGGCTAATGAAAAAAAAGACCCCAACAATAACCAAGGATATATTATAACAATTACCCAAAAAGGGAAACCAGTTGAAGGCGTATACATTGCAATGCAAATGATTTACACTGCCTATGGAAAATATTTATTTGGAATGGATAGTCAACCAGAAAAATCATTTGCTGCTGTTGAAAAAGAATGGAACGAAAATGTTGCAAATAGAGAAAAAATGATAGGCACTTATATTAATGAGCTAACCTCATTTAAGAAAAAAGAAGCCGAGCCAATTGTAAAGCAATTGATAGCAGAATATTTATCTAAAGGAAATATCACCGAAGGTAATTACACGGCATTTATTGCTTATTACACGCGATTAAAACAAAAAACAACTGCCGATTCTATCACTGCATTAATGAAGGCAAAATATCCAAATGGCAACTGGCAATTAGATGATTTATTTACTTTGGCAAGAAAAGCAAAAGAGCCAGCAGATAAAGAAATTGCGTTTAACAATTTTATAAAAGCAATGCCTAAAAATGCAGATGCAGCAATTACTGAAATGCATAATTCTCAAATAAATTATTTGCAATCAGCTATTGCTAGTGCATATGCCATGAGCACTACTAATAGAGACTTAACAAAGTTTAAATCGGTTGCTAAAACACTAGGCGCTGCAGAAAGGGCTTCTCTTTACAATAATGTTGCTTGGGAATTGGCGCAAAAAGATATTGAAGTAGATATGTGTTTGTCTCTTTCAAAAGAAGCAACACTATGGGCTAAAGCAGAAATAGCAAAACCAACAGAAAAACAACCGCAGTTAAATACAGAATCAGCTTGGAAGAAAAGTAGGCAATACAATTTTGCAATGTATGCAGATACCTATGCTTTTTTATTAATGAAAAAGAAAGACTATTCTGCTGCGCTAGTTTATGCAAAAGAAGCAGCAACTATTCAAGAAGGAAAAAATACAGACTACAACGAACGCTATGCACAAGCACTAGACAAAGTAGTTACACCAGAAGAAGTGCAACAAATATTAGAGCCAATGATTGTGTCTGGCAAAGTTGGTACAGAAGCCAAAGCGATATTTAAAAAGGCATTGGTTACGAATTTAAAATCTGAAGCAAAAGCAGAGGCTTATCTTACTAGTTTAAGCAAATCTGCTGTTGAAAAAGCAAAAGATGAAATGCTTAAAAAAGCTATGAACGAAGTTGCACCAAAATTCAGTTTGAAAAATATGGATGGCAAACTTGTGAGTTTAGAAGCATTAAAAGGAAAGGTAGTTATCTTAGATTTTTGGGCTACTTGGTGTGGTCCTTGTAAAGCATCTTTTCCAGGAATGCAAAAAGCGGTGGACAAATACAAAGGCAATGCAGATGTAGTATTTTTATTTGTAGATACTTGGGAAAGTCAAGAAACTGCTGAGTTGCGTAAAAAAGAAGTGACTGCTTTTATTGCAGAAAATAAATACAGTTTTAATGTTTTATACGACGAAAAAGCAAAAGAAAATGCAGACGCTTTTGAGGTAGTTACCAAATATAAAGTAGAAGGAATTCCTACCAAATTTATCATTGGAAAAGATGGGAATATTAAATTTAAAAGCGTTGGTTTTAGCGGAAGTGCAGATGCACTAGTAGAAGAAATTTCTACCATGATTGATATGGCAGGAAAATAATCAAGCAAAATATTTTAAACATAAAAAAAGCCTGCTGAAAATTTTCAGCAGGCTTTTTTTATAAAAATCGTTACTACTAAAAATACTTAGTAACACCCGGAACTGCAATTGGATAAAATCCATCAGGTCCTGGGTTAGTAGGTGTTGGCGCATCCCAAGCATAAACTTTAGGATGGATATCAATGCCAGAATTAATGGCTTTGTCCCAATCAATTACTTGTCCGCTATAAGTAGCCATTCTACCTAATATAGAAGTCATGGTACTCTTTGCGCCATTCTCTGCATCTGCAAATTTGTATTCGCCTTTTGCAATAGCAGCAAACAGTTCTTCGTGTTCTGTTTGGTAAGGATCTTTTTCTAAATTCTTTCCTTTTTTGGCATATTGGAAAAGAGTATTACCCTTGAAGTCTACAATTTTTGCAGCATTACAGAATATCTTTCCTTTGGTACCAATAAATAGTTCATCTACTTTACTAGAAGTGCCAGGAATATGTCGGCACTGGCTCGTTAAAATAGATCCATCAGCATAAGTATATTCTACAGAATGGTGATCGAAAATTTCTCCATTCTCTTTACCATTGCGTACTTGTCTTCCGCCAGAACCTTGTGCTTTTACTGGATAGCCACCCTTGAACCAATTAATTACATCAAGGTTGTGAATATGTTGCTCATTAATATGATCGCCACAAAGCCAGTTAAAATAATACCAGTTGCGCATTTGGTATTCCATTTCAGTTTGACCTGCTTTACGTGGACGAACCCAAACACCATCGTTGTTCCACCATGCATGTGCCGATGTGATATCACCAATTAGGTCTTTGTTTTGAAATAGTTCTCTATAAGATGTTTGGTAATGACGTTGTAATCCTACCACTACATTTAATTTCTTTTGTTTGGCAATTAATGCAGTTGCCAATACTTTTTGTACACCAGCCGGATCAGTTGCAACGGGCTTTTCCATAAACACGTGTTTATTTTGGCTAATCGCTTCGTCGAAATGAATTGGTCTAAAACCTGGAGGTGTTGTTAAGATAACTACATCAGCTAAAGCAATGGCTTTTTTGTAACCATCAAATCCTGTAAATCTTCTGTCTGCAGGCACATCAATATTTTTTTCAATCCCTTTTCCGTTACTGGTAGCTTCGGCCATTAATGCTTTATGACAGTTTTCTATATTGTCTGCAAAAGCATCACACATGGCTACTAGTTTTACATTTTGGCCGCTAAGTAGCGCTTGCATTGCTGCGCCAGTTCCACGTCCACCGCAGCCTACTAGTGCTACTTTAATGGCATCATCTGCACCAGCAAAATAATTGGCACGAGTAAACATTGGAGCAGCTATTAAACCGCCTGCAATAAGCGAAGAGTTTTTTACAAAATCTCTGCGGGAGTTGTTGTTGAAAGCATCGTTAAACATAAGTGTTCTTTTTAAAGTTTATAAGCCAAGATAGTTTTTAAAAAATTGATTTGCTTCAGTAGAAGTTGGTTGTTTAATTGGTCTAACCAAACGAATACCTACTCCTCTTGCCTCGGTTAGCCACCATTTACTTTTAGGTATTTGTGGATCTCTTTTATTCCAAGTTGGGTCTGAATGAAAACGTGTGGCACTGCGTAATTCAAAAGCCGTTTCTTCAAAACTACCACCTCTTAATGTTTTTGGATATTTAACAAGTGCTTTTGGAGGGGCAATTGGGTCAACAGCATTATCTGGTAAGCTAGTAAATAGTTTTTCGTCGTAATGGTCTAAAGTCCATTCTAATAAATTACCCAACATATCATACAAGCCCCAAGGGTTTGGTTTTTTCTGTGCTACTTTTTGGTATTTTTCTTCGCTATTTTCAATAAACCAAGCGTAGTCATTTAATAGCTTGCTATCGTTGCCAAAAAAATAACTGGTGTTGGTGCCTGCCCTACAAGCGTATTCCCATTCTGCTTCGGTTGGTAGGCGGTAGAAAATACCTGTTTTTTGATAGAGCCATCGGCAATACATGATGGCCGCATATTGGCTCATGCTATTTGCAGGATAACCGCCTTCTTTACCCATTCCCCAAGTTAAGTCTACATATTGTGGACTTGGCCTTGTAATGGCATCTACCGCTATGTTTTGGCTTGTTTTTTCGTCTTTTAAAAACACGTCAAAAACATCTCTAATAACTTCTGTTTCACTCATCCAAAAAGCAGAGATATTGATTTTTTTTTGTGGTCCTTCTTCTTTTTCTCTATTTTTTTCGTTTGATGGGCTTCCCATTAAAAAGCTACCTGCTTGAATAGGAACCATTTTAAATTGCAAACTAGATCCAGGGATTGATTGCTGGTAAGATTGAAAATTTTCTTTACTCGATTGGGCGCTTCCCAAATAGACCTTAGATACCAATAAAACAACTAATACATATTTTTTCACCAGGCAATAATTTCAAGGTTTCAAGTTAGTTAATTAATGAATAAACTGGTAAAATGTTTTATTAGGTAAAATGTTTATTTATTAGAAAGTTGTTTTGTATGAAGCGTTATTTTTTCTGCCAGTAATTTTTAAAACCATTTGTTTGATAAGGTTTGATTTTTCCGTTTTCAAGCACTGTTATAAATACTTCGGCATTTGCTTGTTTGGCAACAGCGTAAGCCGTTTTAATTGGTAAAATACTACAAGCAGTTGCAAGCCAGTCGGCAGTGGCGCCATCTTTTGCAATAACAGTCACATTTCGCTGAAAACTAACACCATAGCCTGTTCTAGGGTCTATGATATGCGCATATTTTTTGCCATCATGCACAATGTATTGGTAGGCGTCTCCAGAAGTGGCTACTGAAATGTTTTGTAAGGATAATTGTGTGTTTAGTAATTCGTCGGTTTGCTCGGGAACATTTACAGCAACAACCCATCCATTTGAATGTGGTGGCGCACCGCTCATTGAAATATCTCCACCTGCATCAACTAATGCCGATTGTACTCCTTTGAACAGTAAAAAATCAATCATTTTTTGAGCGATATATCCTTTTGCAATTCCTCCAAGATCTAGCCGCAAGCTTGGTTTTAAAATGCTTACTGTTTTGTTGGTGGAATCAATTTGTAGGTATTGAAATCCTACTTTATTTTTGGCTTCAGCAACCATTGCGGCACTAGGAAACTGGTGATCTTTTCTGCTTTTTCGCCAGAGCAAACTCAACTGTCCAATACTTATATCGAAACTATGCTGGCTTTTTTCGAACGCTTTTTTTGATACCAATAAAATATCTAATAGTGCGGGTGAAACTTTTATTGGTAAATTAATTTTGCCATTATATAGTTTGCTTAATTCACTAGTACTATCGTAATCACTATAAATATGGTTAAAGGAATCAACTAATTGAAAGCATTGCTGTGCAAGGATTGTAGCGTTGATAGAATCTTTTTCTACAATAATAATATTTAAAGGGGAACCCATTTTTGTTTGCGTAAACAAAAACTTTTTTTCTTGTGCAGACGAAAAAAAACTAAAGAATAAAACAATACAAACTAATAAAAACTTCAATCTCGAATAGTGCATATTAATACTTGCAAAAAAATAAATAGGAGTAAAAATTTGTTGTGTAAAAAAATAGTTTAACCCAATAAGTTATTTTCCTTGACTCACCATATTCCTAATATATGCCCATTGTTTTAAGCAATCTCTTGCGTCAACTGCAGGGTATCCTAATATTTTTTTTCCGTCTGGAACATCACTAATTACGCCAGACATTCCGCCAATCATCACACCATTTCCAACGGTAACATGGTCCGATACACATACGCCGCCACCAATCATTACGCCGTTGCCCAATGTTACAGAACCAGCCAATCCGCTGCTTCCTGCCATCATACAAAATTTGCCGGTTTTACTATTGTGACCAATTTGAACAAGGTTGTCTAGCTTGCTGCCATCGCCAATTATGGTGGAACTGAATTTACCGCGGTCGATACAAGTACTAGAACCAATTTCAACATAATTACCAAGTACAACATTGCCAATATGTGGAATTTTTACCAGTCCTTTTCCATCTGGGCTAGCCCTAAAACCAAATCCATCAGAACCAATATTGGCATTTGAATGAATAATACAATGGTGCCCTACAATACATCTTTCTCTGATAACTACCCCAGGATATAAAATGCTATCGTTGCCAATACTTACTTTATCTAAAATGGTTGTGTTAGGATAGATGGTAACATCATTACCTATTACAACATGCGCCCCAATATAACATCCCGCCCCAATTCTTGTGTTTGTACCAATAGTAGCTGTGGCATGAATTACTGCAGTTGGGTGAATGACTTCGTCAAATATGGGATCTTCTGGAACAAAAAGTTCTAATAATTGCGCCATTGCCAAATCGGCATTTTTAACCTTAATTAAAGCCCTGTTTTGGCCAGGTTCAATAATAAAATCTTGATTAACTATTGCAGCAGCTGCTTTAGAATCAGCCCAGTATTTGATGTATTTTTTATCGCCTATAAAACTGATATGGTTATTTGTGGCCATATCAAGTTGTTCAGGACCATTTATAATATTTGTGGTTTGACCGATTAATTCCCCTTGTAAAACGGCATTGATTTCTTCAATGGTAAATGACTTCATGGCAATCGTATTATTTTATAGGTTGAAATCGAACTAATTACTAAAACTAATACATTGTATTATCCTAACAAAATACCAATGAAACTTAATTAAAGGTTCATATAGAGCTGTATATTATTTGTAATCCTGAATGCGAATGATTTCTGTGCAGAAGTCAAATTCTTGCGGGTCATTGCTACTAACAATAATGAGTTTGTTGCTGCAATAGTTTTTAATTAATTCGTGGTAAAGAGCGTAACCTGTAGTATCTAAATTAGTACAAGGTTCGTCGAGAAGTAATACAGGTGTATTTGAGAAAATAGCTTGTGCTAATTTAATACGTTGTTTCATGCCGCTAGAAAAATAGCGAATCTGTTTATTAGCCGCTTTTTCAAGACCAATGATAGCAAGTATTTCATCTATACTAACACTACTAATTAAAGGTTTGAACTGTGCATGAAAACTGAGAAATTCTTTAGCAGTCATTTCTTCAATCAATTCTAAATAAGGCGCTGCTATGCCTAAGTATTGATAAGCTTGTTCTAATTCTATGATAGATTGATTGGTGTCTAACCATTGCACGGCGCCTTGGCTTGTTTGCAAACTTCCGGCAATTGCTTGTAGTAAAGTGCTTTTGCCCGATCCGTTAGGGCCCGTAATAGCATAGTGTTTACCTGTTTCAAAAACACTATTACAATGTCGGAAAATCCATTCTCGATTAAAACGTTTGCCTGAATCTTGCAAACTGATTTTGCCTAAAACTTGGTTAGTCCTCGTCATTTGCACCTTTGGTAAATCGTTTGATGATTCCTCTGCCACTCTCGCGGATAAAAGTAACTATCTCGTCGCGCTCGTCTGTAGCAGGTAATTCTTCTTCAATAAATTCAAGGGCTTGGGAGATATTAAATCCTTTATTATAGATGGTGCGATATACGTCTAAAATATGGTTAATCTGTTGTAAAGGAAATCCTCTGCGTTTTAGTCCTACACTGTTTACGCCGCCATAACTTAATGGATTGCGAACTGCTTTAATATAGGGAGGAACGTCTTTGCTTACCAAACTACCACCTGCTACAAATGCATGCTGGCCAATATTCACAAACTGGTGTACAGCACTCACACCACCAACTACAGCCCAATCGCCCATGGTAACGTGTCCGGCAACTTGTACGCTATTGCTTAAAATACAGTTATTACCAATAATACAATCATGCGCCAAATGACTATAAGCCATAATTAAGCAGTTGTTTCCAACCTTGGTTTTGCCACGGTCTTCTGTTCCACGATTGATGGTTACAAATTCTCGAATGGTGGTATTGTCGCCTATTTCGGCTGTTGTTTTTTCGCCACTAAATTTTAAGTCTTGCGGAATAGCTCCAAGTACTGCACCAGGAAAAACCCTACAGTTCTTTCCAATTCTTGTGCCATCCATAATGGTCACATTACTACCTATCCAAGTGCCTTCGCCAATTTTTACGTCACCGTGAATTACGGTGAATGGATCGATTTTTACATTCGGAGCTATGCTTGAATTAGGATCGATATAAGTGTATGGATGTGTCATCCTTATTTGTGGTTTTGGTTGTACTAGTGCTTCCATATGGCACTAATGACTATAAAAAAGATGCCAAAGTTGCTTTGATGGATACAAAAATAGCTTTATTGGCAATTTATTATGATTTAAGTTCTTTTTACTACCTGCGCAACTAAATCTGCTTCGGTAGCAACTTTGCCTCCAACATAAACAGTTCCCCTCATTTCACAGATACCCCTTCTAATAGGTGCAATTAGTTCCATCTTTAATATCATCGTATCTCCAGGAACTACTTTTTGTTTAAACTTACAATTGTCAATCTTTAAAAAATAGGTATCATACTCGCCTTCAGACATTGCATTGATACACAAAATGCCACCAGTTTGAGCCAAAGCTTCAATTTGTATAACACCTGGCATTACTGGGTTTCCAGGAAAATGTCCCTGAAAAAACCATTCATTGAAAGTTACATTTTTAATACCTATAATACTAGTGTCGGTTAGTTCTATAATTTTATCTACAAACAAAAAGGGATGTCTGTGCGGTAAGGTTTTTTCAATTTTCTCTAAAGTATAAACAGGCGGAATGGTTGGGTCGTAAACCGGTACATTCTTAACGTGTTTGTTACGTTTAATATATTGTTTGATTTTTTTTGCAAATTCTACATTGGTGCTATGACCAGGCCGATTGGCAATGATACGCGCCTTAATAGGGTAGCCAATTAAAGCCAAATCACCTACAACATCTAATAATTTATGACGAGCTGGTTCGTTTGGAAAACGAAGCTCTAGGTTGTTTAAATAACCTTCACTTTTTACTTCAATTTTTTCACGGTTAAACACTTTGGCCAAGCGTGTCATTTCTTCATCAGTAACTGGTTTGTCAACCACTACAATAGCATTATTTATATCGCCACCTTTAATTAAATCGTTATCTAACAAAGCTTCCAATTCGTGTAAAAAACAAAATGTTCTACAAGGAGCTACTTCAGATTTGAATTCTCTGATGGTTTTAAGTCCAGCATGTTGTGTACCTAAAACAGGACTATTAAAATCAATTAATGTAGTTATTTGGTATTCCATAGCAGGCAAAGCCACCATTTCTACGCGCTTTTCTTCGTCGTAATGGTAAATATTTTCGTCTAAACTATACCATGCTTTTGCTGCTTCTTGTTCTAAAATGCCCGCTTTTTCAATTAATTCAATGAAAGGGGTAGAACTTCCGTCCATAATGGGAACTTCTGGGCCATTCAATTCAATTAGTACATTGTCGATACCCATACCCACCATAGCAGCCAAAATATGTTCTACGGTACTTACTTTAGCATCGCCTATTTGTAAAGTGGTACCCCTACTTGTATCTGTAACTAAGTCGCAATCTGCTTTAATTATTGGCTGGTTTGGTAAGTCAACCCGCTGAAATTGTAAGCCAAAACCAGGATTTGCAGGCTTCAACGTCATATCCACTAAAATTCCTGTATGCAATCCAGTACCACTAATACTTATTGAACTATTGAGTGTATGTTGCTTATCGGGATTGAAATTCATATCCATAATCAAAACAAATTTTGTCCTTAAATCTAAAATCTGGCGCAAAAATACAATTAAAAGCGCTTAATGTTGTTTTACCCGCCTATTAGCGCTTGTCTGCAAGCAATTCTTGCATCCTTTTTTCCATTTCCAGCAGTCTTTTTTCCATTTCAGGTAATCGGCGAGATAAAATTTGAATTCTTAATGAACTAGAAAAATCAATTGCAGGGGTGCCATTAAAAGACCTATTTGGGGTTAAAATAGACTTTGTTACCCCAGCTTGACCTGCAATTTTACTGCCATCGGCTATAGAAATATGTCCGGCCGTACCAACTTGCCCGCCAATCATTACCCCAACTCCAATTTTTGCACTGCCGCTAATACCCGCTTGTGCTGCAATAACAGAATTACTTCCAATATCTACATTGTGTGCAATTTGAATTAGGTTATCGAGTTTGGCGCCTTTTCTAATAAAAGTAGATCCAATGGTGGCCCTGTCAATGGTTGTATTTGCGCCTATTTCAACATCATCTTCTATAATTACATTGCCAATTTGTGGAATTTTATGGTAAGATCCATCGGCTTGTGGTGCAAATCCAAATCCATCGCTACCAATAATTGTTCCCGCATGAATAATCACATTATTGCCAATAATACAGTCGGCATAAATTTTTACGCCTGCGTGTAATACCACTCCATTCCCAATTTTTACAGCCTCTCCAATTACTACACCCGAATGAATTTTAACATGGTTTCCAATGGTAACATTTTCACCGATATAGGCAAATGCTGCAACAAATATTGCCTCACCTAATTTTGAAGATGCAGCAATAAAACTTGGTTCTTGAATGCCAACCAATTGCTGCGATTGAATCTCTTGGTATTTTGTAAGTAGTTTGGCAAAAGCATCATAGGCATCTGGCACACGAATAAGTGTTGCTTGAGTTGCTTGTTTTAATACTAGTGATTCATTTACAATTACAATTGATGCAACAGTAGTATATAAATATGCTTCGTATTTTGGATTGGCTAAAAAAGATAACTGACCCTGAGTAGCTTCTTCAATTTTGCCAAAGGCACTTGCAGTAACAGTAGGATTGCCTTCTATGTTACCCTCAATCATTAAAGCGATTTGTGCGGCGGTAAATTGCATAGGATATATTTTAAACACTTGGATTTGCTTTCAAAAAATGCTACACCATCCAAATGTGTTGTTTGCTTAATTGATTAAACTCAAATAAAACTTTTTAATAGGGGCCGATAAATTTTGCTGAATCAATGCATTATCAATCATAGAAATATCTTTTACCGAGCCATCTTTGAATAAAATATTTATTCGTTCATCGATGGTTTGATAAAGTGTATTAGAGGCCTCGCCATTAAAGCATAAGTACTTAATTTCAGACGCACTAACATTGTATTCCTTCATTAACCGACTTTCATGTTCGGCAATAAATGAGTTGCTAAATTCATGCGTTTGAATACGTGTATGGTAGAGTTCTCGGTTTAATAAACGAGTACATAATAAAGACAATATTTTATCGGGATGGCTGCTCCAAGTTTTAATGGCATGCATAATATCGTGGTCATCGAGCGAACAAAATTTTTCAAGTGCATCTTGATTCATTTGTCCATTAAATTTCCCTAGAAAAAAATCAAGCGCAGAATGTGTAGTTAATTGTGCATCTGTAGGGGTAAAAATTTCTCGAACCCTTTCTAAAATTTTCACCAACATTTTTTCGGCCGACAAAACTGTTTTGTGCAAATAAACCTGCCAGTACATTTGTCGCCTAGCTACTAAAAATTTCTCTACACTATAAATGCCTTTTTCTTCCACCATTAATTGGCCGTTGTGTACTACCAACATTTTTAAAATTCTATCGTATCCAATCACACCTTCACTAACGCCCGAAAAAAAACTGTCGCGGCTGAGGTAATCCATTCTATCCATATCTAATTGTCCACTAATTAGCTGGTGTAAAAAAGGCTTTGCGTATTGATTGGTAAATATTTGAATAGCTAAATCAAGTGCTCCCTGCATGTCTTGATTCATTTCTTGCATAATTTGAAGTGATAGTTGTTCGTGGTGAACACCTTGAACCAATACCTGCTCTAGCGCATGAGAATACGGACCGTGGCCAATATCGTGTAATAAAATAGCCGCTTTAACAGCAACCGCTTCTTCGGGGCTAATGTCTACACCCTTGCTACGTAATTCATTTACTGCATTGGTCATTAAGTGATAAGCACCTAATGAATGTAATAAACGGGTATGAACAGCGCCTGGATAAACCAACTGCGCCAATGCCATTTGGTGAATACGGCGAAGTCTTTGATAATACGGGTGGGCTATGATGGCAAAAATCAATGGATGGTCAATAGTTATAAAACCATAAACTGGGTCGTTGATTATTTTTCGTTTAATTGTTGTCATGCTGTTGCTGAATTGTTAAATCAACTGCCTAAGCAGTATGCAAAAGTACAAATACCCGAACGATTCAAAAGATTCTAATAGATTTAGGTTTGTTAATATTATTTTAGTGGGAATTGAGCGGTTTTAATGGTTATTCTAAAGACTAAAATAAAATAGCGCGTAAATTGACATAATTGTGCATTAACCTCTAATTAATTATATGCCATTAGCAAAAATTCTCTGGGTAGACGATGAAATTGAAAGTCTTCAATCGCAAAAATTATTTCTAGAGCACAAGGGTTACGATGTAGTTACTTGTACAAATGGGTTTGATGCACTAGAATATGTGAAATCTAATTATGTAGATGTAGTATTAATAGATGAGTCGATGCCAGGAATTACTGGATTAGAAACACTTGCTCGTATTAAAGCCATCAATCGACAATTGCCCATTGTTTTAATTACAAAAAACGAAACAGAGAATTTGATGAACGAAGCAATAGGTAGTCAAATAAGTGATTACTTAATTAAGCCAGTGAATCCAAATCAAGTATGGTTGAGTTTAAAAAAGTTGATAGATAATAAAAGACTTGTAGCAGAAAAAACAACTACATCGTATCAACAAAATTTTCGTGAATTATTTATGGCTTTGAGTGATAATCCTAATCACCAAGAGTGGATGGAAATATATAAAAGGTTGGTGCATTGGGAACTTGAAATGGAAAAAAGTGATAGTCCTGAAATGCAAGAAATTTTTAATTCTCAAAAACAAGAAGCCAATACAGAGTTCTTTAAATTTATCAGTAGAAATTATGCTAATTGGGTAAAACCTACATCAAGTGATGCGCCCATTATGAGCAATCATTTATTGCAGTTTAAAGTGTTGCCACATACAGAACAAGGTGCGCCAGTTTTTTTTATTTTAATAGATAATTTAAGATTCGATCAATGGAAAGCCATAGAGCCATTGTTTGCAGAGAACTTTAGAATTTTAGAAGAAGAATCTTTTTATTCGATATTGCCTACTGCCACGCAATACTGTCGCAATGCGATTTTTGCAGGATTAATGCCGGTAGAAATTGAAAAACAATTCCCTGGTCAATGGAAAAACGACGAAGAAGAAGGCGGTAAAAATTTGTTTGAAGAAACCTTTTTTAAAGCTCAATTAAAGCGCTTAAAAAAAGACCATCTGCGTACGAGTTATCATAAAATTGTTAATCACCAAGATGGGCAACAACTGGTAAATAATATTCATAATTTATTGCAAAACGACTTGAATGTTATTGTCTATAATTTTGTTGATATGCTAAGCCATGCTAGAACAGAAATGGAAGTATTAAAAGAATTAGCGAGCGATGAAATTAGTTATAGAAGTATTACCCGAAGTTGGTTTGAGCATAGTCCATTGAATCAAGCATTGAAAAAAATTGCAGACAAAGGCGTTAAATTAATTTTAGCTACCGACCATGGAAGTGTGCGTGTAAATACGCCACATAAAGTTATTGGCGATAAACAAACTACTACCAATTTGCGCTACAAGCATGGCAGAAATTTAAACTTCGAACCAAAAGATGTACTGGCATTTAAAGATCCAAAAGAAGCGGGCCTTCCTATCCCCACTATTAATTCAAGTTTTATTTTTGCAAAGGAAGATGGTTTCCTATGTTATCCTAATAATTACAATCACTACGTTAATTACTATAAAAACACCTTTCAACATGGAGGGGTAAGTTTAGAAGAAATGATTGTGCCTGTAATAAAAATGGAGAGTAAATAAAATTCAGCTCATTGCATTAAAGAAGATATCCTTATCGTGTGGATAAATGAAAAGGGTTTGGAGTTGCCACAGTATTAAATTTGAGGTACTAATCAGTTATTATTAGAAAGAAGGACACATTTTATGAAGTACACCCAGTCAAGCGTTGATAAATTAGAAGACATTTTAGGTGAATCATCTTATGTTGTTCGCTATGAGCGTGGCACATTTCAAAGCGGATGGTGTTTGTTGGAGGCAAGAAAAGTGGTGGTTCTAAATAAATTTCTAAATACAGAAGGCCGAATCAATACTTTAATTGACTTAATTCCCCAATTAAATATCAGTTACGACAAACTCACACTAGAATCACAGAAATTATATGATTCTCTAGTAAAGAATGCAGCACTAGCATTAACAGCCGAGCCTATAAATTTAATTTAGTTCGATAAGTTCTTCCACAATATGGTTTAGATTTGAATTGTGGCAAATACCTCCATTAAAATACAGCTATTAGGAACAGGCACTAGCACAGGGATTCCTATGATAGGGTGTGATTGCCAAGTATGCAAATCTTCGAATATCAAAGACAACAGATTGCGTAGCAGTATTCTTGTGCAATCAGCTACAACTACATTGGTAGTTGATACCACCCCAGATTTCAGGTATCAAATGCTTCGAACCAATACCAAACATTTAGATGCGGTTGTATATACCCATCCTCATAAAGATCATATGGCTGGCCTAGATGATATTCGGGCCTTTAATTTTTTTAGTCAAAAACCCATGGACATTTATGCCAATTCACTTACAGAAGAGGCGGTTAGGCGCGATTTTTATTATGCTTTTGCCGAAACAAAATACCCTGGAGTGCCCGAATTAAACCTAATTACTATTGATGAAACGCCTTTTTTTATAGGAGATATATCAGTTCAGCCCATTTTAGTCTATCACCATAAAATGCCTGTATACGGGTATCGTTTTGGAGATTTTACTTATATCACTGATGCCAATAGAATTGAACCTGAACAATTAGAAAAAATTCGGGGATCAAAAGTATTGGTAATAAACGCACTTCGAAAAGAAGACCATATTTCTCATTTTACTTTACAAGGAGCCATAGATATAGCTATGGAATTAGCCATTCCGGAAGTGTATTTTACCCATATTAGTCATCAATTGGGTTTAAATGATGCTATTAATCAAGAATTACCACCCCATATAAAACTGGCCTATGATGGCCAGATCATTAGTTTGTAGCCCCTTTTTATTCACCAATAAAAAGGATATATGTATCAGTTTTTTAAAGAGTACTTCCGCTTTAATAGCCGGGAGCGAGTAGCCGTTGTTTTATTAATTTGTTTAATGGGGGTGTTTTGGGTATTGCCCAATTATTATCAGAAGGAGCAGCTTAAACCAATTTCGTTAGAGAAGCTTCATGTAAATAATGCTCAAACGCTTAAAATCGATTCCTTTTCTGCTGTTAAAACGAATCAACAAGCTGTTGAACCGGTGAATACAAATATAAAAGCAAGCCTATTTTATTTTGATCCAAACAAAATAGATGCTTCAGGATGGGAAAAACTAGGATTGCGCAAAAAACTCATACAAACCATCTTAAACTATCGTTCAAAAGGGGGAAAGTTTCGGCAGCCAGCAGATTTACTTAAAATATGGGGCATGCAACAAATTGAAGCAAGCCGATTGATACCCTATGTGAATATTGAAAAGGATGTTCCAATAGAACAGAAGCATTCACCAACTGTAATAACCAATCAAAAACCAGTAGCCGAGCCTAAAATCATAGATATCAATACAGCTACTATTGCCGATTGGCAAATTTTACCAGGAATGACAATGCCACTAGCGGCAAGAATTGTACATTTTCGTGATAAGATTGGCGGATTTAAACGATTAGACCAAGTAAAAAAAACCTATGGATTATCGGATTCAGTTTTTCAGTTAATCAGCCCTTTTTTGCAAATAGTAAAAGTTGCAGACCCACTTATTAATATCAATACTGCTTCAATTGCAATTTTGCAACAATGCAAATTTATTTCGGCTGAAATAGCAAAAGCTATTGTTGTTTACAGAAATGCTTATGGACCATTCAAGGAAGTAGATGATTTAAAAAAAATCATTTTCATAACTAATGAGCAACTAGAAAAAATGAAACCGTTTATAGTTACTCAATAAAATAGGTGAAACTCCTAAACAAGAATCTTATATTTAGTATCTTTTATATATCTAAATCGTTTTAATCATTTTTTTAAAATCAATTTGTTTAAACCTAGTATCTTAGCGGATTAGCAAACAAAAATTGATGCGGCTCCTAAAGTTTATCATTGTTTTTTCTATATTATTTCCTCTCTTCACTTTTTCTCAAAATAGTGAGTCAGTTGATGCTGAGCAAAAAGCTTTTTTTCATACAGTTGATTCACTTAATCAGTTGGCATTTGAAATAAAAAATTCTAATATTCCCAAAGCTTTAATTGTATTATCTCTTTCAAAAAGGCTTGCAGAGGAGCATAATTACCATATTGGCCTTTCTAATGCTTTATATAATGAAGCAGGGGTATTTCAACAAAATGGGTTTATCAAACGTGCAAGATTGATTTATGAAATTGCACTAGAAAATAGTAGGGAATACGCAGATACCATTAATATTTCAAGAATCAATCAGCAAATTGCAAAGTCTTATGTAGCAGAAGGCAAATACAATGAAGCAATTAAATTGTATGACGAGTCGATGCAAATCAGTTTAAAAAAAGGTCCCCCAAAGGAAATACCTAATATAAAAAACAGCCTCGGATTATTAGAGTTAAAACGCAACGATTTAGTTAAAGCCGAAATGCTTTTTAAGTCGGCCTTACAACTAAGTTTAGACATAAAGTTTGAATATGGTCAAAAGAAAGCTTTTTACAATCTTGGGTTATTGGCAAAAGCAAAAAATGACACTGCTACAGCCCGCTTGTATTTTAATAATTCGTATTTACTAGATCTTTTGCGCAATGACTTTTATGGGATGTCATTAAACCAATTAGAATTAACAAGCCTTTTTATTAACCAACAGAAAAATAATGAGGCTATTTTAATGGCAAAACAAGGCTATGCCAATGCCAAAAAAGTGTTAGCATATACTGAATTAAGAGGATTTGCTACTATTCTTACAGAACAATACCAGAAAAAAAATGAAACTAATAATATATTGGCTTGGCAAGACAGCTTAATTAATATTCTTAGTTTGCAAAATGATAATGATGCTGCATTTGCAAATAATTATATTGAAATAGTCAAAGACAAAGAGGCTTTTAAAGAAGCTGCAAAAACTCAAATAGCCAAAGCAAACAAAAGAGCACAGAGTCAATTTTTGATAATTATTTCAGTGACTTTGCTGGTATTGGTTTTGGCTTTTTTAGTGATAACAACTTTTATGAGTTATCGCAAGCAAAAAGTTTTATCTGAAAAATTGCGTATACAAAACAATACAATTGAAGAGAATGCCGAATCACTTGAAATTTTAAACAAAGTGATTAATCATAAGAATAGATTATTGGAAGACGACAATCGAACCAAAGACAAATTGCTTACAATTATTTCGCATGATTTACGCAATCCAATTACCAATACCCAAACCATACTTTCTTTAATTAACAAAGGCACATTGGCTGGTGATGAGGCTAAACTATTGTTAAAGCAATTAGAAACGCAATATGTAACAACTACCGGGTTGTTAGATAATTTATTGAGTTGGTTGAAAAGTCAAATTACAGGTAAGGATATAGAATTGACTGATACCAATGTTTATGAGTTAATGAATAGTTTGAATTTAGAGCAAAAAATATCACTAGTAAATAAGCAGATAGAGTTTGTGAACAATATATCTAATGATGCATCAATTCTTGCAGAGAAGGATATGATTAAAATTGTTTTTAGAAATCTTATAACAAATGCCATAAAATTCACACCGCAAAATGGCACTATTGAAGTGTTGTTTTACACAGATGATGATTTTAATTATGTAGTTATAAAAGATTCTGGCATAGGAATGAGCGATGATATTTTGAGTAAGGTAAATGCTCAGAAATATTTCACACGCAATGGTACTGCTCAAGAAAAAGGAAGTGGATTTGGTTTAATACTTTGTAGAGACCTAATTACAAAACAAGGTGGAACCTTACATATTGAAACAGCAAAAGGAGAAGGTAGCCAATTTATTGTGAAGCTACCTGCATAACATTTGTTACAAAATTAAATGCATTAATCTTCCTTACTTCCAGCAGAAAAAATTTGATCTACTGCTCCACCCAACATTGGAAATTTCTCTTTTACAAAAGAAGCAATAGTAGTAACTGCTTTCTCAGCCTGATTGGCATTTAAATCTGCTTCTTTAATTAGACGTTCAATAAGTTCGTTCATGTGTATTTATTTGAGAATGCAGCCCATTATTAAGCCACTTTCAAGGTACTCATTTTGCTTTTACTAAACATGCTTTCTGCATATTCAAGTGTAACAATTAATTCTTTTGTATCGGTGCCTGGTAATTCAAACATGGCATCAGTTAATATGCTTTCGCAAATACTTCTTAAACCACGGGCCCCCAATTTGTATTCTAATGCTTTTGTAACCATAAAATCTAAAACAGGCTCTTCAATAACCAATTTAATTTCTTCTAGTTCAAACAATCGAGTGTATTGTTTAATCAATGCATTCTTAGGGATGGTTAAAATACTTCTTAGTGTTTCTTTGTCGAGTGGTTCAAGATGTGTTACAACAGGCAAGCGACCTAACAATTCAGGAATCAAACCAAAACTTTTTAAGTCTGTGGCATTAATAAACTGAAGCAGGTTTTTACGTTGGTGTTCTTGCTCGTCTTTATTTACACTAAACCCAATGGCATTGGTATTTATGCGTCGGGCAATTACTTTATCAATACCATCAAATGCTCCTCCACAGATAAACAAGATATTTTTGGTATCAACTTTTATCATTTTTTGGTCTGGGTGTTTACGACCGCCTTGCGGTGGCACTAACACTTCTGTACCTTCTAACATTTTTAATAAGCCTTGTTGCACACCTTCACCACTTACGTCTCTTGTAATGGAAGGATTGTCTCCTTTACGCGCTATCTTATCTATTTCATCTACGTATACAATACCTCTTTCTGCAGCAGCTGTATCGTAATTACAGTTTTGCAATAAACGAGTAAGCATACTTTCAACGTCTTCACCTACATATCCTGCTTCTGTAAATACTGTTGCATCAACAATGGCAAATGGCACATTCAATAAACGTGCAATTGATTTAGCTAGTAAGGTTTTACCTGTACCAGTTTCACCAACCATAATGATATTGCTTTTTTCTATTTCAACATCATCGGTTTGTTGTTTTTGTACTATGCGTTTAAAGTGATTATAAACAGCAACAGATAATACTTTTTTAGCATCATCTTGTCCGATTACATATTCGTCTAAGAATTTTTTAATTTCTGCAGGGCGTCGAATATTCATTTTAAAATTCGAACTACCAGTAGCACCAGCTTCGTTTTTAAGGCTTAGTTCTTGCACAATTATTTCTTGTGCATGTTCCACACAATTTTCACAAATATGCCCTTCTTGCCCAGCTATCAATATCTTCACCTCGTCACGACTTCTGCCGCAAAATGAACAATGTAAAACCTGTGTTTGCTTTGCCATAAAATTTAAATTTTTGCAAGGATATGATCAACAATACCATATGCAACTGCTTCAGGTCCATGCATCCAATAATCTCGGTCAAAATCGGCCATTACTTGGTCAACTGTTTTGCCGCAATTTTTTGCTAATATTTTTGCACCCAATTCTTTTGTTTTGCGAATTTGATTGGCATGTATTTCAATATCTGCAGAAGTTGCTTGAAAATATCCACCCAAACTTGGTTGGTGAATCATTACTTCTCCGTGCGGATAAATATATCTTTTGCCTTTTGTTCCTGCGCTTAATAGAATAGAACCCATGCTAGCAGCTAGTCCCATACAAATGGTACTTACTGGGCTTGAAATCATTTTCATAGTGTCATAAATAACCATTCCACTAGTAACAACGCCACCAGGACTATTAATGTAGAACTTGATTTCAGTTTTTGGTTTGTCGGCATCAAGCAATAACAACTTGCTTACAATATCACGTGCAGATTTGTCATCTACTTGGCCCCATAAATAAACAGCTCTTTTTTCAAAGAAAAGTTTCTCCATTTTTTTCATCATAAACCCACCCATCGGCTCTTGCTTTTCTTCTTTTGGCTCCTCTGCTTCTTCGTCTTCCATCAAGTAAGGGTTGATGATATATTTTGATTGCATCATGGTTATATAATTTTACTGGGTATTAATCTTTTTTTAATTTTCTAGGATTGGTTAACAATACTTCGTCTACCAAGCCGTATTCTTTGGCTTCAATTGCTTTCATCCAAAAATCACGATCGCAATCTGCAGCAACTACTTCAACTGATTTATGTGTATGCTCTGCAATTACTTCGTATAATTCAAGCTTTAGTTTTTTAATTTCACGCGCTGTGATTTCAATATCAGTTGCTTGACCACCAATTGCACCGGAAGGTTGGTGTAGCATAATTCTGCTATGTTTTAATGCGGTTCTTTTTCCTTCTACACCTGCACACAACAAAACAGCACCCATACTAGCCGCAATACCTGTACAAATTGTTGCTACATCGGGGCTAATAAATTGCATGGTATCATAAATACCCAAACCAGCGTAAACACTTCCTCCTGGGCTATTAATATACATTTGAATATCACGTGTACGATCGGTACTTTCTAAAAAAAGCAATTGAGCTGTAACAATATTGGCTACATAATCATTAATGCCTTCGCCTAAAAAAATAATTCGGTCCATCATTAAACGGCTAAACACATCCATGCTTGCTACATTCATTGGACGTTCTTCAATGATATATGGCGTAAGATTGGTAATGCCGTGTTGCTTGTAATTATGCAAGGTAGCACTGCTGATACCCCTATGTTTTACAGCGTATTCTTCAAATTCTTTTCCTAGGTTCATATGCGATTATTTTCTTATTGAAGGTAAGTATTTTGGCAGTTTTTTACCGGAGCCAATTTTCAAATACTTGCTTTTTAACAGTTTCTGTAAAATTAATGGTGATGGTAGTGCAATTTTTCTGCAAAAGCTTCTGCTGTGATGGCTTCGTCTGTTGCTTTAACCTGGGTTTCTAATAATGTAAATAGTTTATCGGCACTAATGCGATGGTAACTATCTTCTACAAATTTTTTGTCTTGCATCATGCGGTTGGCATAATCATCAACCCATTGTTGGTTATCGCCCAAAGCACCTAATTGGCCGCCCATATAACTGAACAATTGCATTTTTGCAAAATCACGAATATCTTCTGGTTGAACCTCTACTTTATTGTCGACTATTAATTTACTGCTAATTAAAGTCCATTTCAATTGGTTTAAAAAGCTAGGATATTCGGCTTCAGTTTCTGCCAATGTTTTTGGTTTTTCGCCACCTACTTGTAACCAACGCTTTAAAAAGCTTTCAGGAAATTCCATATTGGTATGGTCAATTAAGTGATGGTAAACTTGGTCGTGGATTTGGTTGCGTGCTTGCTGCGCAAAATGAGTTTCAATTTCTGCTTTAACTGCTGCTTTGAAATCTTCTTCGGTAGTGATTTCGTTATTGGGATATACGGTTGCAAAAAAACTTGCGTCTAAAGCGGCTTTTTCTACAAATCCAATTTTAGTAATAGTCATTTTGAAAGTTTTATCGGCAGATCCAGCTTCGTCTTTGTTTAAGCCTAGGTCAGATAAAACCACTTCTCTTTCTTTGTCTTCAAATGCTGTAGCCAAGTGTACGTCTACAATATCGTCTTTCTTCTTGCCAATTAATTGCGCCCTAAAACCTTCAGCAAAATATTTAATAAGCAAACTGTTTGCTTTGTTAATACCATTCTCTAGCATATTTCCATCTGCATCCAATTCTGTGAAAGTTACATTCAATACATGCTCTTCGGTGCTTGCTGTTTCTGGCTCGGTCATATTGCCATTACGTGTTTGTAATCTTTCAACTTCTTCTTGCACCATACTATCAGTAACTTCAATTTTGTAATTGGTTACATTGATTTTAGTTGTGTCAATTTCAAATGTTGGTTTCAAGCCAATTTCAAAAGAGAAATCAACATCGCCAGGATTATTCATGTCTAAACTATTTCCTTCGTTTTCTAGAGGAAGTGGTTGTGCAAATATGTCTAATTGCTCTTTGCTTAAGTAAGCATTGAGTTCTTTTTCTACTGTTTTAAGTACTTCTTCTTGAAAAACACCTTGGCCGTGCATTTTCTTCACCAATCCAGCAGGAACCATTCCTTTACGGAATCCTGGGATATTAGCTGTTTTGGCATATTGCTTGAGATTCTTCTCGAAATTGCCATAATAATCTTCTTTACTCAGCTTAACAGTGAGTTTGTCATTCAGTAAGCCAATGTTTTCACGGTTTATACTTGCCATACTTGTTTTTTTAAAGTCTTGAAATTTGGGTTGCAAAGGTAAGGGTTTGCCCCAAAAGGGAGTCATAGATTCTTTGAAAGAAACCCTAAATAAGTCCGACTAAAGTAAAAGGGTACAATTTTAATAAAACAAAAGGCCCACCGAAGTGAGCCTTTGTATAACTAATTGTAAATCAGTTGGTGCGGATGACAGGGGTCGAACCTGCATGCCTCGCGGCGATAGATCCTAAGTCTATTGCGTCTGCCAATTTCGCCACATCCGCAATCCCAATTGCTTCTTGCGAAGCTTCTAAGCCGGTAATCTTAGGAATTATTCCGGCTGAACGTGCGCAAAAGTAGGGGATTTGCTAGAAAAATACAATCCAGACTTGAATTAATTTAATTAATCGCGTCTTGCTTGCTGATTACCAGAATACCTTCTACTATCGCCACCTCTAAATGAACGTCTTTCATTACTTTGATAATGTCTTTGTACAGGCTTTTGCTTAACTGAAGGCGCAATATGTAAAGAAGTATTGGCCATTGCATAAGGATGATCTGTAACAATAGGTACCGGTATTGAAATTAGTTTCTGAATATCCCTTAAAAACTCTTTTTCTTCTGTATCACAAAAAGAAAAAGCAATTCCACTTGCGCCGGCTCTTCCTGTACGACCAATTCGGTGCACATAAGTTTCAGGTACATTAGGCAATTCAAAATTAATTACATGCGATAGTTCGTCTACATCAATACCTCTTGCAGCAATATCTGTAGCTACCAAAACTCGGGTATGTCCAGATTTAAAATTCGTTAGTGCGCGCTGACGTGCATTTTGCGATTTGTTACCATGAATGGCTTCTGCACCAATTTTTGCACGCAATAAATCTTTTACTACTTTATCGGCACCATGTTTGGTTCTTGTAAAAACAAGGGCACTCTTAATGGCTTTGTCTTGTAGTAAATGTGTAAGTAATAATTTTTTATTTTCTTTCTCTACAAAATAAACAGCTTGCTGAATAGTTTCTGCAGTTGATGAAACAGGTGTTACTTCAACTTTTAAAGGATTGTGTAAAATGCTGCTTGCTAATTTGCTAATTTCTGCAGGCATTGTTGCAGAGAAAAACAAAGTTTGTTTTTTGGCCGGTAATAATGTAATGATTTTTTTTACATCATGAATGAAACCCATGTCTAGCATACGGTCTGCCTCATCTAAAATAAAAAATTCTACATCTTTTAAATTGATATAACGTTGGTTAATTAAGTCTAATAATCTACCCGGAGTTGCAATTAAAATATCTACCCCATGACGCAATGCATTGGTTTGAGATTGTTGTGAAACGCCACCAAAAATAACCAATTGTTTTAGTCCAAGATTTTTACCATAAGCGGCAAAACTTTCTTCAATTTGAATAGCTAATTCACGTGTTGGAGTTAAAACTAGTGCTTTGATACCGCCTTTAATTGCTTGGCCTGTATATTTTTGTTTGCATAATAATTGTAAAACTGGAATAGCAAATGCTGCCGTTTTACCAGTGCCAGTTTGGGCGCAACCCAATAAATCTTTTCCCTCTAAAATAATAGGAATTGCTTGTTCTTGAATGGGTGTAGGTGTAGTGTAACCTTCATTCTTGAGCGCACTTAGTATGGGCTCAATGAGGTTTAATTGTTCAAATAACAAAATAACATAAATTTAAATATGAACACCCAAAATTGCTCGGGTGGTATATAACCTTTCCAGAAATGACTTGATGAACTTTGTCACGGAAGTAAATGATCAGTCGGTAGAGAGCCTATATGAATGCTGTAAAGGTAGTGTAAATAAAATTAAAGGCTTGTTAAGGTGCTGTTTTAGGTTTAATTGAAGGATATTAAGCCAATAATTTCTTCTAAATATTGTTGGTCAATGGTATCAAAATGATTGAGCTGTTCGCTATCAACATCTAAAACACCCACTACTTTTTCATTGATAATAATGGGTACTACAATTTCTGATTGAGACAAACTGCTACAGGCAATATGACCAGGGAATAGGGCAACATCGGGTACTATCAAAGTTTTTGCTGCCGACCAACTACTGCCACAAACCCCTCTATTTTTGGTAATCCTTGTACAAGCAACAGGGCCTTGAAATGGTCCTAGCACCAGCACCTCGTTTTTTACCAAATAAAATCCTACCCAAAACCAACCAAACTGTTCCTTTAGTGCGGCTGCAATATTTGCAAGATTGGCAACTAAATCAGTTTCGCCTTCTACTAAAGCCCTAATCTGCGGAATTAAAGATTCGTATTGTGCTGTTTTAGTGCCATTAATTAGTTTGAGGTCTTCTGCCATTTTTCAAAGATAGTAGTTTAAAAAAAGCAACAAGAATTAGCAATTGATTTTTATTACAACATTTATTCACCGATAAGAATTCTAAGGCTGAAAAATAAATGGTAACTTATTACAATATAAATCCATCACATTTTAATTGAAAAATTATGGTAAGCCAAAAGCCTATAAAAATTGCTGATTATAAAGTTAAGCCAGGTAAAAAAAATAAGTTATCGAGCTTTTTTACAGACACCAAACAAAAGCCTTTAGACAAATTAACTGGTGAAACATTATTGCAGAAAGGCGTTCTGGAATTGGCCAATTTACAAGACAAACTTTTTGCAGAAAATAAATACAGTGTATTAATTGTGTTGCAAGCAATGGATGCTGCTGGTAAAGATGGCACAATTAAACACCTAATGTCTGGCCTGAATCCTTCATCGGTAAAAGTGGCTAGTTTTAAAGCCCCATCTAGCATTGAATTAGAACACGATTTTTTTTGGCGACACAACAAAGAGTTGCCAGCAAGGGGTGAAATAGCCATTTTTAATCGGTCGCATTACGAAAATGTGTTGGTTACAAAAGTGCATCCAGAATTAATTTTAAAAGAAAATATTCCTGGAATAAATTCAGTGAAAGACATAGATAAAAAATTTTGGAAAAATCGCTACGAACAAATAAACCGATTCGAAAAAAACTTAACCGATAATGGTACGATTATTTTAAAATTCTTTTTACATATATCTAAAGACGAGCAGAAAAAAAGGTTTTTAGCACGCATTGATGACCCTAAAAAAAACTGGAAATTTTCTGTCGCTGATATGAAGGAGCGGGTGTATTGGCATGAGTACCAAAAAGCATTCGAAGACATGTTTAATTATACAGCTACCGAAAATGCACCTTGGTTTATTATTCCTGCCGATGACAAATGGTATTCGCGTATTTTAATTGGGTTAATTATTTATGAGCAGTTTAAGCAATTAAAAATCGCTTATCCTAGGCTTGGTAAAGAAGGAAAATTAGCACTAGAAAAAGCAAAGCAAACTTTGTTAAATGAAAAATAAATGCCTAAATATATTTTCCAATAACGGGTAACTTTTTAAATTCTTTTTGCTCTACCAATAATATAAACCAAGTAAATACTGCTAGCAATAAACTGCCAGTTGAAAGTTTAAACCAAAAGGGGTCATAGAAATAGAGTAATCCTTTTTGAATAAAGAAAATGGCTACAACAATAGCAATATATGCAACTAGTTTTTTCCAAGCATAAGGAATTGGGTATTCTTTTTGTCCCCAAACAAAACTAATTACCATCATTGTTCCATAGCAACTGAATGTTGCCCAAGCACAGGCTAAATAACTGTAGTAAGGAATAAAAAACCAGTTAATGCCTAATGTAATTGCTGCGCCTAAAATGGTTATTAAAGCGCCAGCCATTGTTTTATTACTTAGCTTGTACCAAACACTTAAATTATAATAAATGCCTAAAAACATATTGGCTAATAATAAAATGGGCACTACTTGTAATCCTACCCACATATTAGGGTTACGAATAAATTGTTTCCAAATATCTAAATACAATACCACCATTAAAAACATAAAGCAAAGTGTAATAACAAACAATTTCATTACACGTGCATATATTTTAGGGGCATTTGATTCTTGCGATTGTTTAAAGAAAAAAGGTTCGGCACCCATTCTAAATGCTTGAACGGCTAGGGTAATTAAAATAGATAATTTATAACAAGCCGAATAAATAGCCACTTCTGTTTTTGCTGCTTTTATGGAACTAACAGGGGCTAGCCAGCCAAGCATCAGTCTGTCAAATACTTCATTAATCATTCCGCCAAAACCAACAATTATTAGCGGTAAACTATATACCATAATTTCTTTCCATAATGCTTTGTTGAACTTCCATTCAAAACCAAAAAACTCTTTGCTCAATAATAAAAGCACTATAATATTTTGGATTAAGTTAGCCAATAAAATATAACCAACGGCCCAGTCTGCACGGTAATATTGTGCCATCCAATGGGTTGGGTTATTGGCCAAAAAATTCGGGCAAACACTAATAAAAAAATAGGTAGTAAATACCACTACTAAAATCCCGCCAATTTTTATAAAGGCAAATTTTAGGGGCTTGTTTTCTTGTCTTAGTTTGGCAAAAGGAATGCCACACAATGCGTCAATGCCAATAATAGCAGCTGCTAAAATTATGTATTCGGGATTGGCATCTATTTGCAAAGCCATTGCAATAGGCGTTCTAAATAATATTAGTAACGCACTTAAAAAAAGGGTTGATACAATCAGTGAAATACTAGTGGTATTGTAAACTTGTTGTTGGTCTTTATTATTTGAAAAGCGAAAAAAAGCGGTTTCCATTCCGTAAATGAATACTACGTTCATGAAAGGAATAAAGGAATAAATTAAGGACTGTTCGCCATAAACTTCTATTGATAATTTATAAGTTAAATAAGGCGTTAACAGATAATTGATTAACCGGGCTGCAATAGAACTAAGCCCGTACCAAAGTGTTTGTCCTGCTAATTTTTTTATTCCACTCAATGCATTTGTGTTTTATCTGAGCAACCAAAACTGTCTGTTCAGTTTGCTAATGTACAGAATGTGTGCTTAATGTTCGTGAATTGGTGCTTTCCTATTATTTCCTATACCCGGCGCTGCAAATTTTGGTTCTTGTAAAAAGCTGCTATCTGTTAGGGTATTTAAAAAAGCACGTATTTGCCCAATTTCAAAATTTGATAGTGGTAACCTGTTTTTTAATAGAGAATCTGTGGTAGGACCCAAAACCATATTTTTTCTATAATGCTCTAGCACATTTAATATAGAATTGAATCGGCCATCGTGCCCATAAGGTGCCGTTAGGGCAATATTTCGCAAACTAGGTACTTTAAACAACAAGGAGTCTTTAGGGTTATTGGTGATTTTCATCCGCCCCTTATCTTTTAAAAAATTATCAATGGGTAAGCCAATATTTCGAAAGTTAAAATCGGAAAAAAATGGTGGAGGATGGCAGCTCACACATTTTTTCTGAAAAATCTCGTAGCCCAATTGTTCGGGTAAAATAAAACTGGCTTCGCCGCGCATTACTTGGTCGTATTTGCTATTGGCACTAACTAGGGTTAACATAAATTGACTAAGGGCTTTGCCAAGTCTTTCTGTGTTAATGAGCGGGTCTCCAAATGCAGCTTTAAATAAACTAGCATAATGGGTATCTGCTTTTAATTTTCGAATAACATTTTCAATGCTTTCTGCCATTTCATTTGGGGCAGTTATATGAACGAGAGGTTCTAGGTGTAAATCATTAATTCCACCATCGGCCATGTATGTTTTTTGCCAGGCAAGGTTTTGCAATGAAGGTGCATTGCGCGTAGTTTGTCCGTTATTATAGCCATGACTTAGTGCATGGTCGAAAGTAGCAAAAGCGCTATATTGTTGGTGACAAGATCCGCAACTAATTTTACCGTTTTTACTTAATTGTCCGTCATAAAACAATTGCTTACCAAGTGCAATACCTTCTTGTGTTAACGGATTGTTTTTGAAATCATATACTGGTGCTGGCCAGCCTTTGGGAACTTTAAAACTAATAGGGTGTGGTGAATTACTAAAACCTATCCAAGCAATACCCGATAGTATGATTAATAATGTAGTGACAATTGTTGTTATTTTTTTCATTACTACTTTATTGAAAACAGGTTAGTATAATTTGCCGTTTAAAATTTTGAAACATGCATTAGTTTAAGGTAAATTTTTTTCGAAACGATTTGTTTTCTGCAATTCTTTTTTTGCTTTCAATTCTTCGCTCAATACTCGCTTTACTAGGCTTGGTAGCCATTCTGGCTCTTTTAATAATTAAGGCTTTTGTAACAAGGTCCTGCATTTTGTCTACTACATTTTCTTTATTACTCAATTGCGACCTTGATTCTTGCGACTTCACCAATAAGTTTCCATCGGCAGTAATTCGGTTGGCTAGTTTTTGTTGAAGCAACTGCTTTTGCGTATTGGATATTAGTGTTGAATTCGCAATATTCCAACGGCCTTCCACCATGGTTTCTACCTTGTTCACATTTTGTCCGCCCTTACCCCCACTGCGGGCAGTTTGAAATATTATCTCCAATCTAATATCTATCTTCATTGCTGTAAAGTTAATTCTAAAATTTGTTTTCTGATATATGAGAGTAGTTATTCAGCGTGTTTCTGAAGCTTCTGTAACCGTGAACGAAAGTATCACCGGATCCATTAACCAAGGCCTCTTGGTATTAATGGGAATAGAAGACGCGGATACTATTGAAGACATTGAATGGACTGTTGGTAAGATTGTTAACCTGCGCATTTTTAATGACGAAAATGATGTGATGAATAGGAGTGTGCTAGATATTGGCGGACAAATTTTATTGGTCAGCCAGTTTACTTTACATGCAAGTACCAAAAAAGGCAATCGTCCCTCGTATATTAAAGCGTCTAAGCCAGAAATTGCCATTCCCATGTATGAGAAAATGATAGCAACATTAGCTATAGCGCTTGGCAAATCTATTCAAACCGGTATTTTCGGGGCAGATATGAAAGTTCGGCTTTTAAACGATGGGCCAGTAACTATTACAATAGATTCAAAAAACAAAGAATAACCACAAATTTTTACACTTATGACCTTCGATCAAGCACAAAAAGACGTTGACCTTTGGATTAAAACCGTTGGGGTTCGATATTTTAATGAACTAACCAATTTGGGTATTTTAATGGAAGAAGTTGGCGAACTAAGCCGCTTGATGGTTCGTAATTATGGCGAACAGTCTTTCAAGGAATCAGATATGGGTAAGAAATTGGGCGATGAAATGGCGGATGTGCTTTGGGTTTTACTTTGTTTGGCCAACCAAACAGGCGTAAATTTAACAGAAGCCCTCGAAAAGAATTTCGAAAAAAAGAATATCAGAGATGCCAATCGGCATATTGAGAACGAAAAACTCTATTAAAAAACATTTGGGCAACCACAAACAGCTCATATTGCAGTAATTCAAGCCTAGTATACAGAATTGGTTTGCCGCAAAGGGTACAAAATGCTATTTTTGCGACCATTATGAGCACACAACAAGATAATTTATTCCAATCTATTATATCCCATGCCAAAGAGTATGGCTTTGTATTTCCAAGCAGCGAGATCTACGACGGACTAAGTGCCGTTTATGATTATGGTCCTTATGGTAGTGAGTTGAAAAAAAATATCCGCGATTATTGGTGGAAGAGTATGACGCAAATGCACGAAAATATTGTGGGCATTGATGCGGCAATATTCATGCATCCTACCACTTGGAAAGCCAGTGGACACGTAGACAATTTTAGCGACCCAATGATTGATAACCGCGATAGTAAAAAACGCTATCGGGTAGACCATTTAATTGAAGCAAAAGCCGATGCTTTAAACAACGAAGGAAAAGAAGCAGAAGCAACAGCTTTATTGGCACAGATGGATACTTTATTGGCCAATGATGATTTTGCATCGCTTCGCCAATTAATTACCGATGCTAAAATTGTTTGTGCAGTAAGTGGTACAGGTAACTGGACAGATATTCGTCAATTCAATTTAATGTTCTCTACCCAATTGGGTTCTGTTGCAGAAGATGCAGATACTATTTATCTCCGACCAGAAACTGCGCAAGGCATATTCGTGAATTTTTTAAACGTGCAAAAAACTGCGCGCATGAAAATTCCTTTTGGTATTGCACAAACCGGAAAAGCATTTAGAAACGAAATTGTTGCCCGTCAGTTTATTTTTCGCATGCGCGAATTTGAGCAAATGGAAATGCAATTTTTTGTTCGACCTGGTACAGAAGGACAGTGGTACCAATACTGGAAAGAAGCGCGTTTGCAATGGCATTTAAGCCTTGGTATTTCTGCCGATAAATACCGTTACCACGATCACGTTAAATTGGCGCACTATGCCAAAGAAGCCTGCGATATTGAATTTAATTTTCCTATTGGGTTTAAAGAAGTAGAAGGTATTCATTCTAGAAGTGATTTCGATTTAACGCAACACCAATTATTTAGCAAAAAGAAATTGCAATATTTTGATACTGAAATCAATCAAAACTATGTTCCTTATGTAGTGGAAACATCTATTGGTTTAGACCGGATGTTTTTATTGATTTTGTCAAATGCTTACGAAGAAGAAACCATCAATAAAGAAGACGGTACAACCGATAGCCGAGTTGTATTGCATATTCCAGCAAAAATCGCTCCTGTAAAATTGGCCATTTTACCACTTACTAAAAAAGATGGTTTGCCAGAGATTGCACGTGATTTAATGAATGAATGCAAGCCATATTTCAAATGTTTTTACGAAGAGAAAGATGCAATTGGAAAACGTTATAGAAGGATGGATGCCATTGGTACACCTTTTTGTATAACCATCGATCATCAAACAAAAGAAGACAATACGGTTACCATACGTTACCGCGATAGCATGTTGCAAGAGCGCATACTATTAAGCAAAGTAAAAGATTTGGTTTTAGCCGAAACCTTTTAATAAAAGCTTTTAAATGCCGCTGCTAATTTTATTGGCAGCGGCATTTTTTTATCCTGCCCAACCTGCTCTGTCTAAACTTCTATATTGAATGGCTTCTGCTAAATGTTCGGGTAAAATATTTTCAGACCCAGCCAAATCTGCAATGGTTCTACTCACTTTTAAAATTCTGTCGTAAGCACGTGCACTGAGATTGAGCCTTTCCATGGCCCTTTTTAACAATGCTTCGCCAACAGTACTTAGTATACAAATTTCTTGCAGTTGTTTACTACTCATTTGCGCATTGGCATAAGTGCCAGGATGGTTTTGATAGCGCTGAGTTTGAATGGCTCTTGCTTGTATAACACGATGGCGAATAGTAGCCGAATTGTTGGATTGATTTACACTTGTATTTAATTCGTTGAAAGGAACGGGTGTAACTTCTACATGTAAATCAATTCGGTCTAGTAGTGGTCCCGATACTTTGTTTAAATATTTTTGAACAGCACCAGCAGGGCAGGTGCAATCTTTGTCGGGATGGTTGTAGAATCCACAAGCACAGGGGTTCATAGAAGCAACTAACATAAAGTTTGCAGGAAATTCTAAAGACATTCTTGCACGCGAAATGGTTACTTTTCTTTCTTCGATGGGTTGGCGCATGACTTCTAAAACCGAACGTTTAAATTCGGGTAATTCATCTAAAAACAATACGCCATTATGGGCTAAAGAAATTTCGCCGGGTTGTGGATTGCCACCGCCGCCAACAAGTGCCATATCTGAAACTGTATGGTGCGGCGATCTAAATGGTCGTTTATTTACCAAAGAACTATTGGCAGCTAATTTCCCTGCTACACTGTGAATTTTTGTTGTCTCTAATGCTTCTTGTAAACTGAGTGGTGGTAAAATAGTAGGAAGTCTTTTTGCAAGCATGGTTTTGCCTGCGCCAGGTGGCCCAATTAAAATGGCATTATGCGCACCAGCTGCTGCAATTTCTAATGCGCGTTTAATATTTTCTTGTCCTTTTACATCATTAAAATCTATATCAAAATCGTACTGGTTTTCAAAAAAATCTTCACGTGTATTTACAACAACGGGTTCTAAACTTGATTCGTCTTCAAAAAAAGCCACCAATTGGTTGATGTGCGAAACGCCATATACATTTAGTTGAGATACCATTCCAGCTTCTCTTTCATTGGCTTTGGGCACAATTAATCCATAGAAATTTTCTTTACGTGCTTGAATGGCAATGGGCAGTGCGCCTTTAATTGGTTGAACGCTTCCGTCTAAACTCAGCTCACCCATAATAATAAAATCTTTGAGCCTTTCTGGTTGTGTAATTTGTTCTGATGCTGCTAATACGGCAACTGCAATAGGTAGGTCAAAAGCCGATCCTGTTTTTTTAATATCTGCCGGCGCCAAATTAACTACCACCTTGGTGCGAGGCATATAATAGTTATTGGATTTAATGGCGCTTTCGGTGCGTTGTAAACTTTCTCTAACCGATACATCGGGCAATCCTACAATAGAATATCCTTGCCCCATACTTACATTTACTTCTACAGTTATGGTAATGGCTTCTACGCCAAATACACTGCTACCAAAGGTTTTTACTAACATACCTAATAAATTAGCTGCTGGAATATTTTGCAGTAGCTAATTGGAAAGTTAAAAAAGCTTTGGGTTAGTGCATAGAAATAACGCGCTAAAATGTTTTGAGTGAATAGTAATTAACAATCAAATTAATTCCACTGAATTGCATAATAAGTGGCAGGCTTGCTGCTATTATTAGAAAAATTATGCAAGACCATACTGTTTAAAAAAACAACATCACCTGCTTGGCATGCTTGGTGTTCGTTGCCAATTTGCATTTCGCCACTACCATCTAACATTAAAATAATTTCTTCATTAGTATGTGTATGTGGTGGGTGACTAACTTTTCCTGGGTTCATGGTAGATACATGAATATCAAACTTATTAAGCATTACAGTTGGTCTGATAAAAAAATTACGAACGCCGCCTCTATCGTGCTCTTTAAAAGCAATATCATTCCAGTTTACAATAAAGGAACCACCTGCTTTTGCGCCTCGTTCTGCATTAGGAGCAGCAATTGACACATAATCCATTGCATAATAATACGCAATGGATTTGCTGTTATTTGATATTAATAATTTATCGCCTGGCATTACACAAACAATTGATCCACGCCCTAGTTCTGTAAGCTTGTCATTTAATGTAATAGATAGCGAACCCTCTTTAACAATTATAAAAAGTTCGGTTGAATTTTCTTTTTCGTAGTTCATTTTCTTGCCAGCTATTAATGCCACAACTTTAATATTATGGTTCGATAAAATAGCACCAGATCCGTTAAATATTTGTTTTGTTGCCGTTTTTTTTGAAGTTACAGTTGGCGCATTTTTGTATGAATATACTTTTGATACCAGCGGTTGTAATTGCGCAAAAATCGTTGCGCTAAATAATAAGCCAATGACTACTAAAGCAATCTTCATAAAGATAATTTTAAGGTTGAATTGTAAGATAGGGATAATTCTTGTTTTAATTAGAGACTATCTAATATTTTGGTTACCCCCTCGCGCTGTAGAATTAAGTAGCCAATTCTGTCGTTGCTGATACCCTCTTTTAAATGGTAACTAAAACTCAATTGTTCGTTTTCCATTTTTGTTTCAAAAAAGCGAAACTGAATATTTGGATATTGTTTTAAATTTTCTCCTATTTCGTAGAGATGGGTAGATAAAATAAATAAGCTTTGATTCATTTTGCGGAGGCCTTCAATTACAGCAGTACTGCATTTCATAGCATCTTGAATATTGGTTCCTTTAAAAAGCTCATCAATTAATATCAACCATTTTTTACCGTCACTTATTTTTTCTAGTGTTTTTTTAATGCGCTGCACTTCATTAAAAAAATAACTCTCACCTTTAAAAATATTGTCTTCTACTTGAATATTACTTAATAGTCCATCAAAAAAACTCAACTGCATTGATTTGGCGGGTACGCCCATTCCTAGGTGTGCTAAGTAAACACTGAGTCCTATGGCTTTAATATAAGTGCTTTTTCCTGCCATATTTGCACCAGTTAAAAAAATGAAATTTTGATCTATATCTAATGTGGTGTCGTATGCTACTGGTGTAGGTAATAATAAATGAAATAATCCATTCGCATGCACAAATGGTTGTTCTCTTTGTTGTAATTCAGGGAAAACTAATGCATATTTATCTCCTGCTATAGCCATACTCATATATGCATCTATTCTGCAAAAAATATCACTTAAGGCTACTGCTGCTCTTTTAAAATGGTTGCGTAAAAAACCGCCAATTTTTAGTACTTGTTGTGGTGAAAGCGGACGGTTATTTTGTACCGCTAGCATTTCTTGAATAATTGGTTTATTTAATAAGTTGCCTATATCATTTGCCCAAATGGTTATTTGATCGTTCATTGGGGCTTGCTCAAATAAATCTAAAATTTGTTGCATGCCTTTTACAAAAGCAATAGCATGAGTAACCGTATATTTTGTAATAGAATAATCTGGGGCATGTAAAATAGAATACATCCAACTATTTATTGGAGTAGGGTGCTGAGGATATTGGTCAATAGCCGTTTCGTAAAATTTTTCAATGACTAATAATGCGCCGTTATTAATAAGTGTTACAGGCCAATCGTTTTGCAGGTTTTGCAATATTTGTATGGTTTGCTGCGTAGTTTGAATTTTATTAATACTAGTTAAAGGGGTATTTAGCAAACCCTTTAAATATTCTCGTCCACCATTTGTATGGGTGAAATTCAGGTGACTAAACACAGACTGGTCTTCGTCTGCATGAAAAATGGAAAGGTCGGTCAATGTGGTTTTGTCTACTTGCATAGTTTGGCTTATCGTTCAAATTGAAGTCTCATTCCCATCTTAGACTCATTAAACACCCCATTTCCATAAACCAAGTGTCCATTTACAAAACAATTTGTAATAGTTGCAGGAAAACGGAATCCTTCTAATGGGCTCCAACCGCATTTATACAGGATATTTTCTTTATTAACAGTGCTTGGCTGCTGCATATTAACAAGCACTAAATCTGCATGGTATCCTTCTCTAATATATCCTCTTTCTTTTATTTGGTAACAATCAGCAACTGCATGGCTCATTTTCTCTACAACCTTCTCAATGCTAATTTTTCCTTCTTGTACATAATAAAGCATTAATGATAAGGCATGCTGCACTAATGGAAGGCCTGCATGTGCGTGCAAATAATCTTCTTGTTTTTCGGCCCAAGTATGTGGCGCATGATCGGTAGCAATAATATCTAGTCGATCATCTAATAAACCTTCCCATAAAGCAGTTTTGTTTTCGGGTGCTTTAATAGCAGGATTGCATTTAATTTGATTGCCCAATTTTGCATAGTCGTTACTGGTAAAATGTAAATGGTGCACACAAACTTCTGCTGTGATTCTTTTGTCTTTTAAAGGAATCATATTGGTAAACAGTTGCAATTCTTTTGCAGTGGTAATATGCAAAATATGCAAACGACTATTGTATTTTTTGGCATACTGTACCGCCCTAAAAGACGATTCAAAACAAGCATTTTCGTCTCTTATAATTGGGTGGTCTGCAGCGGTTAGTGGTCTGTTCTGTGCAAGAACATTGGCAAGGTTTTCTTTAATGATACGTTCTTCTTCGCAATGGGTAGCAATTAATAATTCAGTACCTGCAAATAGATTTTCTAAAATCAAGGGATTGTCTACTAATAAATTTCCAGTAGAAGATCCCATAAAAACCTTTACCCCACAAACTTCATTTTTCTTTTCGTTGGTTTTTAAAATCTCTTCTAAATTATCATTAGAAGTACCCATGAAAAAAGAATAATTGGCTAAAGAACTTTCTTTGCCAATGCTATATTTATTTTCTAATAACGCTTGTGTAAATACTGGCGGATTGGTATTAGGCATTTCCATAAAACTAGTTACACCGCCTGCTACTGCTGCTTTTGCTTCGGTATAGATGGTTGCTTTATGGGTTAATCCCGGCTCTCTAAAATGTACTTGATCGTCAATAACGCCGGGTAATAAATATTGGTTTGATCCGTCAATTTCTATTGTATTTCCATCTGCACTAATACTAGCGGCAATTTTTTCTATGCGACCATTTTTAATGAATACATCGCCAAAAAATTGTGTGCCTTCGTTAACAATACAAGTGTTTTTTATTAAATAATTTTGCATAATAATATTTTAATCAACTATAGTCATTGTTATTAATCTTCAAAATGAATAGAGAATACAATCATTCTTGACTGTATTTTATCTAATACATTCGAAAACTTCAATGCAGGGTCTACCTGGTGTAAATTACTTAATCCGTTACTAATTTTAATTTCTGGAGAGATTGTTACAAAGGGTAAGTAGAAATTAAATCCCACACCTGCTTCTATTCCAAAATCGTATCTAGCTAATTTAATCAAGTCTTCTGCATTTCTAGCAGTAGAATTGCTAGCGAGGTCAATATCGTATTTAATGCCTCCCAATAAATAGGTTCTAAAATTGCCAATTCTATCGGAATTAAATTTCATTTGAAAAGGAAAGCTCACAATATTTGACGGCATTATTTTTCGTTGAAAATCTGCTTCGCCTGCACCGGTGTGTAATAAGTTATAAGATAGGTATTTAGAGCCTCCAATAATTAACTGAGGGTTTGCCCTAAATTGCCAATAATCGTTAATGCGTAAAGTGCCTAATAAACCTAGTGCTATACCACCACTTGCACCTGGCTCAGCAATCATCACACTGTCTGATTGTAAAAATTTATCACTTTTGGTTTGGTGTAAAAAAGACGAATTATAACTAAGAGTCAATCCAAAATAATAAGGCAGATCGTCGTGGTCTTGACGATACAATTGCTTCTGGGCTTGGCTTTTATAGCCAGCCAGTATAAAAAAGGGGAACGCGAAAATTGTTATGGTTTGCTTCCGCAGTAGATGGTGCATATTCCTAGACTAAGCTTGATTAAATAAGTTTGGGTAAATCCTGCTTCATTCATTAAGTTTAAAAAGGTTTGTCCCTCCGGAAATGCCTGCACACTATCATTGAGGTATTGATACGCGGCTTTATTACTGCCAAATAATTTACTAATACTAGGCCCTATTACATTCATATAAAATTTATAGAAGGCCTTTACTGGTGCAAAACTTGGTTTAGAAAATTCAAGTACTACTAATTTACCACCTGGTTTTAATACGCGTAACATTTCAGACAATCCTTTTTCGAGGTATTGAAAATTACGCACCCCAAAAGCAACCGTAACTGCATCAAAGTAGTTGGCATCAAATTTTATTGTTTCACTATCCCCGGTAAATAATTCAATTGATTGGGAAAGCGCTAGTTTTTCAATTTTTTGTCTACCCAATGCCAACATCCCTTCCGAAATATCAATACCAATAATTTTTGTTGGATGCAAAGCTTGATAAGTCATGATGGCCACATCTCCAGTACCCGTTGCAACGTCTAGTACTAATTGAGGATTTAGGCTTTTTAATTCACGAATGGCTTTTTTGCGCCATCCCTTGTCAATTCCGGCACTTAAAAATCGGTTCAAAAAATCGTACTTAAAAGCAATATCATTAAACATTTCGGCAACCTGGTCCTTTTTGGTAAGGCTGCTCTCTTTGTTGGGTACTACTTTATCGTGTTCAAATGGTAACATAGCAACGAAGATATTAAAATTAGGCTGCGAGCTACTCAGTGATTAGGCTTTTAGGGTATTTAAGTGGTTAATATTTAGCAAAAATTTCCATTTTAAGGCAAGTTTGCTATTTTATTGGCTTGCGATGTGGTGGGGTATTATCTTTGCTTTGAATGAAAGCATTGATTTATAAATCTACAGGTAGTTGGTATTTTGCCAAAAATAAAGCAGGCAAAACCTTTAATGCCCGTATAAAAGGAATTTTTAAGATAGATGCTATTACTTCTACTAACCCAATAGCTGTTGGTGATGAAGTTGAAATGGAAATAGAAGATGTGTTAGAAGAATCGGCTATCATTCATGAAATTTATCCGCGTAAAAATTATGTGGCAAGAATTTCTCCGCACAACAAACGGATGCACCATATAGTAGCCAGTAATTTAGACCAGTGTGTTTTATTTGCTACTTTAAAAGATCCAAAAACATCGCAGGGTTTTATTGACAGATTTTTATTGTCTTGTGAATCGTACCATATTCCTGCAATAATAGTATTTAATAAATCAGACATTTATCGCGCCAAAGAATTAGTACAATTTCAAGAGTTAAAAAAAGTATACGAAGCAATTGGTTATACTGTTATTTTAGCCAGTGTACAAAATGGAACAGGTATTGATGAAATAAAAAATTTATTGCAGAACAAAGTGAGCCTACTTAGTGGTCATAGCGGTGTAGGAAAATCAACTTTTATTAATGCCGTTTTTCCGCAGTTTAAATTGCGCACGCAAGAAGTGAGTGGATGGAGTGGAAAAGGAATGCATACTACTACATTTGCCGAAATGTTCGACCTAGACTTTGGTGGTCAAATCATTGATACACCTGGTTTACGCGAGTTTGGATTGGTGGATATTCCTAAGCAAGAATTGTCGCATTATTTTCCAGAAATGCGCAACCTAATTAGCCAATGCCAGTTTAATAATTGCATGCATATTAATGAACCAGGCTGTGCTGTAAAAGAAGGCGTTAATAGTGGAATAGTTTCTATTGAACGATATGTAAGTTATTGTACCATCCTAGAAAAGATGGAAGAAATTAACTATTAAAATAAGCGTTTATTTTGTAGGCGTATCGTTGTTTTCAGAAAACCAAGAAGCATATTTTACATAGTTAGCAGAGATGCGATTGATTTCATTATGAATGGTTTCTTCCGACACATTTTTTACTTTTTTTGCTGGTACTCCTGCATAAATAGAACCTGCTTCAACAATGGTTCCTTCTAAAACAACAGCTCCTGCGGCAATAATTGAATTGCTATGAATTTCGCAACGATCCATTACAATTGAGCCCATTCCAATTAATACATTGTCGTGTATGGTACAGCCGTGTACCATGGCATTATGACCTATAGAAACATTGTTGCCAATTGTGGTAGGACTTTTTAAATAAGTGCAATGAATAATAGCGCCATCTTGCACATTTACACGATTGCCCATTTTAATAAAGTGCACATCGCCCCTAATCACTGCATTGAACCAAACACTACATTCTTCACCCATTGATACATCTCCTACAATCGTTGCATTAGGTGCAATAAAACAGTTTTTTGCAATTTGCGGATGTTTGCCTTGAACCGGAAGAATGAGTGCCATATGTTGATTTTTAAGATATCCAGAACGAAGTTACTAGATGCAATCCTTTTTCTGCCGATAAACCTCGGGTTCTTTGTAAGTTTGCAATTAGATGATGCTTTCAAACAGACAAGTTTTTTTATCGCATGTAGCGCAAACTTCCACCAAGCCAATTGGCATTGAAATGGTAAAAGCGGCTGGTATTCATTTATGGGATGCCAATGGAAAGTCATACCTAGACATGATTTCGGGCTTTAGTGTTTGTAATATTGGGCATAGTCATCCTAAAGTAGTAAAAGCAGTACAAGACCAAGCGGCAGACTATATGCACTTGATTGTTTATGGAGAATTTATTGAAGCTCCACAGGTGGCTTATGCCAAAATGCTTACCGAGCAATTGCCGCAAAGTTTAAACTGCGTGTACTTTACCAATAGTGGCGCAGAAGCTACTGAAGGTGCTATGAAATTGGCCAAAAGAGTTACAGGAAAGCATAAAATAATAGCTTGTAATCATGGATACCATGGTAGTACACAAGGTGCATTAAGTGTAATGGGTGATGAATATTGGCGCAATGCTTTTAGGCCTTTACTGCCAAGTATTGCACATGTAAATTTTAATGGGCAAGACGCAATTGATGCAATTGATGATCAAACAGCTTGTATAATAATTGAAACGGTACAAGCAGAATCTGGTATTATTAAACCAAATATTGAATGGTTGCAGGAACTCCATAAAAAATGCAAAGAGAAAGGGGCATTATTAATATTAGACGAAATACAAGCAGGATTTGGCAGAACCGGTACCTTATGGGCGTTTGAACAATATGGTATTGTGCCAGATATTTTATTGCTAGGAAAAGCCTTGGGCGGTGGAATGCCACTTGGTGCTTTTATTGCAGATTATGCATTAATGAACACGCTCACGCATAATCCTGTACTTGGCCATATCACTACATTTGGTGGGCATCCAGTTTCTTGTGCGGCAGGTAAAGCGGCTTTAGAGGTTTTGTTAGATGGCAAATACATTGACACCGTTTTTGCAAAAGAAAAAATATTAAATGCGTTGGTTGTACACCCTGCAATTATTGCTAAAAGATCGGCTGGATTATGGATGTCTATTCAGTTTGCAACTGCCGAATTAAATCAGGCAATCGTGCACCAGTGTGTACAAAATGGATTAATTACCGATTGGTTTTTATTTGCAGCAGATCGTTTGCGTATTGCGCCTCCTTTAATTATTGAAGAAAACGAGTTAAAGCAAATGTGTGCAATAATTTTACAAAGTATTAATGAAGTGCTTAATTCAGCTGCATTCTGCAAAACCGACTATACAATTTCTCGTACACCGGAATGATTTTACTTATATCAAATAAACAAGCTTGCTCATAAGCAGCTTCTTTCATTTTTAATAAACCAGTTTCGTTTTTTAATAAATTGATGGCATGATTACTCATAGATGCTATGTCTCCAACATTCGACATAAATCCAGTAATACCTTGAATATTTATTTCGGCAAGTCCACCAGCATTGGTGCTAATAACAACGGTGCGTGCAGCCATTGCTTCAAGTGCTGCGAGTCCAAAACTTTCGTATTCAGACGGCAATAAGAAAACATCGCTCACTGCTAAAATATCTTCCATCTGTTCTTGCTTTCCTAAAAAACGAATATCATCTTCAATACCCAATTCGCGCGCAAGGTCTTCTGCTGCGTGCCTTTCAGGTCCGTCGCCAACCATTAATAATTTAGCCGGCATTTCTTTGCGAATAGCAGAAAATATTTTCACCACATCGTCAATACGTTTTACTTTTCTAAAGTTCGACGCATGAATAATAATTTTTTCGCCATTAGGGGCAATTACTTTTCTAAATGCATCAATAGGTTTTTTATTAAAACGATTTACATCTACAAAATTGTAAATCACATCAATTTCTTTGGTGATTGCAAAAGAACGATAAGTTTCGTCTTTTAAATTTTGCGACACTGCAGTAATTGCATCGCTTTCATTGATAGAAAAAGTAACTACTGGTTCGTATGTTTTGTCTTTACCAACCAATGTTATATCGGTTCCGTGCAAAGTGGTAATGACTGGAATATTTCTGCCATTTTTTTGCTTTACAATTTGCTTAGCCATATAAGCTGCCGATGCATGTGGTATGGCATAGTGCACATGTAACAAATCTAAATCATGGTTCATAATTACATCCACCATTGTACTAGCTAATGCTACTTCGTATGGAGGGTAATCGAACAAAGGATAAGTTGGTACGCTTACTTCGTGATAAAAAATATTGGCATTGAATACGTTGAGCCGAACGGGTTGCTGATAAGTAATAAAATGCACTTCATGACCTTCATCGGCCAGTGCTTTGCCCAATTCTGTAGCTAAAACGCCACTTCCACCAAAAGTTGGATAGCAAACTATTCCTATGCGCATACCGTTGTAGTTTAGTTCATTGTATTCAGAACAGCATTTTCTAAATAGTCTGCAAGTAACAATTAATTATCCATACCAATATCGCCGCTCATCCATACTTGTATAAACACAACAATTGGTTAACTTTATCCCTAGTTATACATTAGTAGAAAGCCTGTAACATTTTTTTCAATTTTTTTAAAACTCCCAACGGATGAAAAAACTAATTACCCTTGTAGCAATTTTGCCCTTATTGGCAAATGCACAAACCAAAGATTCAGTAATGATCAAGCGTTTGTCGGATGAAATTCTTAGAAATGGAAAAGCATACGATTTGCTTTATCAGCTAACCAAACAAGTAGGTGGACGTTTAGCGGGATCTCCACAGTTTGCAAAAGCAGTTCAATGGGGTAAAATCACTTTAGAACAACAAGGCGCAGACAAGGTTTATTTACAAGAATGTATGTTGCCACACTGGGTTCGTGGTGGCAAAGACCAAGCAAGTATTACCGAATTAGATCATAAAAAAACAAATCGTGTTTTAGATGTATTGGCACTAGGCAATTCACTTGGCACCAATGGCAAAACTATTACAGCAGAAGTGTTAATGGTGGCTAGTTTCGACGAATTAGAAAAAAGAAAGGCAGAAGTAAAAGGTAAAATCGTGTATTATAATTTTGGGTTCAATCCTACAAATATTGAACCCTTTGTTTCTTATGGTCAGGTGGGTACCTATCGTGTTACAGGACCAAGTCGTGCAGCAAAATATGGAGCAGTTGCGGTAATGGTTCGTTCATTAACGGAGTCTACTGCAAATGATCCGCATACAGGGGCAATGGCTTATGTGGATAGTTTACCTAAAATTCCAGCAGTAGCTGTAGGGCCTAGAGATGCAGATTATTTATGGGGATTAAAAGCAGGCTATAAAGTTTCATTACGTACCAATGGACAGTTGTTGCCAGATACAATTGGTCACAATGTAATTGGCGAATTAAAAGGAACAGATTTAGCCGATCAAATTATTACCATTGGCGGTCATTTAGATAGTTGGGATGTAAATGAAGGTGCACATGACGATGGCGCAGGAGTTGTGCATACGATTGAAGTAATGCGTGCCATGAAAGCAATAGGATACCAACCCCGTCATACCATACGTTTTGTGCTATTTGCTAACGAAGAAAATGGGTTACGCGGTGGATTAAAATATGCAGAACAAGCAAAATTGAATCATGAAAAACACGTGTTTGCTTTAGAGAGTGATGAGGGTGGATTTACCCCAAGAGGATTCGGTTTTTCAATGAATACCAAAGCGCAATTATTACAAGTGCAATCTTGGTTACCCTTATTAAAACCTTATGGCATTGACAAGCTAATTGATGGTGGTGGCGGAGCCGATATTGGTCCGTTGAAACAAACCTTTGGAACACCACTTGCTGGTTTAATTCCTGATGCTCAACGCTATTTTGATTTTCACCATGCTAGATCTGATGTGTTTGAAAATGTACACAAAAGAGAATTATTATTAGGTGCCGTAAATATGGCAGGATTGATTTATTTAATTGATCAATACGGATTGTAATTGTTTGCGAATAAAAAAACTATTCGGCGTGTAATAAAAATATAGCCAAGCGCTTGTGTATATCAGGCGTTTGGTTTTTCCAAACCTTAATGGTTTTTGTAAGGATGGATTCTGTTGTTGCTGTAATGTCTACTGCCATACAAAACTGAGTTGATTCGTTGCAGGTAGTTAAAATGTCTTTTATTAAAGAATTATTGCGGTAAGGTGTTTCAATAAATATTTGTGTGCAATTTCTTTTTTGAGAATCGGCTTCTAATTCTTTGATTTTATTTTTTCGTTCTAGGGAATCGATTGGTAGGTATCCATGAAACTGAAAGCATTGTCCGTTCATGCCACTAGCCATTAATGCTAATAAAATAGAACTTGGTCCTACCAAGGGTTTGATGGCTATATTGGCTTGTTGTGCTGCGGCAATTAAATGTTGGCCAGGATCTGCCACACCAGGGCATCCTGCTTCACTTACAATGCCAATATTTTTACCAGATTTTAATAGTTGAATAAATTGGGCTTTCACTGCAGGCTCTGCTTTGTGAATAGCAAACCATTGGTAATCGTCAATTACCATTTCCTTCCAAATTTTCTTAAAAAAACGACGAGTTGTTTTTTCGTTTTCCACAAAAAATCCCTGACAGTCTTTAACGGCATCTAAAATATATGCTGGAATTGTTTCTAAACGTTCTTCAAAAAGTACGGTAGGAATTAAATATACTTTACCAATAGCCATAAATTATTTTTCAATTTGCTTTAAAGGATACATGCTAAGTGTAGCAGCTACAACAGCATATGCCGGTGCAAGAATCCAACCAATAATGGGCAATAAATGCATGCAATAAAATACCAGTCCATTACCAATGGCTAAGCCTTTATGACTGCTTACATAGTAAATGCTTTCGGCGGGCGATTTTTTATGGCGCTCCATACTATAATCAAGCATAGAAAATCCATAATAATAACATTCAATAATCACCGCTATTGCAGGCGTAAGCCAGCCTAAAATAGGAATCAAACTCAATACCAAAATTGAAATGGTATAGACCGTTTGCCAAAAACTATTTCGTGCAGAAAGTTTAATGCCCCGTAAAATGTCTTTAAAAAATTGAGTAGTATTAAAAGGCAAATCTTTTCCTTCAATAATGGCTTCTGTTTTTTCACTTAAGTAAGCAAAAAGTGGCGATCCTACAATTAAAAAAAGGTATTTAAATAAAGAGAAATAAAATAACAATAAAATTAACCAAAGTAGCAAACTACCAATCGTAAATAAGAATCCTAAAAAACTAGAATTGATTTTATCTAGCCATGTTTTTAAGCCTGTTTTTAAACTCAACCACTCAATAAAATTGCTAGAAGTTTCACTAAAATAGTGCATGCCAATTACAAATAACAAGGCATACAAAATGCCCGGAATGAGTATCCATTTCCAGAGCTTATGTTTTTTTATAAACCGGTGGGCTTCAAAATAAGCCCGCACAGCTATGATCATTTCTTTTAACAATCGGGGAGTTTTAGAATTGCAAAGGTAATTGATTCCAATTTAGTGGGTGTTAAATTGAATATTATCAAACTAATACTTAGATTTAGTGACTGATTTATTCAATTTTTCAATATGAAAAACAGCGTTTTTTTATACCTATTCTTGTTTTTAAGTTCTTTTGCAAATGCGCAAGAAGCAAGCTTAATAAGGTATTATTCGGCTTATAGTCCTTTTCCAGATACAGCCAGAATGCATGGACATCTATACAATAAACAAGTATTTGACTTTACTAATCACTATAATGATAGCAGTGTGCTTGTATATGTGCCAACAGGGTTTTCAAAAAATAAGCCATTTGAATTGGTTGTTTGGTTTCATGGTTGGAATAATAATATTGATACTGCTGCTAAGGAATTCAAACTCATTGATCAATTCGAAGCAACAGGTAGGAATGCTATTTTAATTTTTCCGGAAGGACCAAAAAACGCACCAGATAGTTATGGTGGAAAAATGGAAAACCCTGGTGTGTTTGAATATTTTGTGCAAGAATTATTGGTTCAACTTGCGCAGCGCAATATCATTTCAGTAAAACAAAGCAAACACCTAAATAAATATCCTATTACGCTTGCTGGGCATAGTGGTGCGTATAGAGTGATAAGTAAAATCATTCAATATTATCCCGTAAAAGAATTGCTTTTATTTGACGCCTTATATGGCGGTAATGAATCTTATTTGGCTTGGCTAGCAGCATCAAAAAAACATCGATTTGTAGCTATTTATACAAAAGATGGCGGCACTTTTAAAAACACCCAATTTATTAAAAATTATATGCAGGATTCTTTGCATTTAAAACCATTGTCAATTAATGAAAATGAAGTGAATGCAAAAACATTAATGAATCAACGATATTTGTTTATTTATAGTGACAAAGCACATAATGATGTCATTGCCAACCAACATAATTGGCAACGATTTTTAGCAAATAGGCCAAAATAAATTATTAAAATTTGGGGCAATTAACTGGCCTGTCATTAGATGGTCTGCGGGTATAAATTAATGACACTTCAATGCCTCCTCTACTAAGGGAAGCAGTTCTTAAAGACGAAATATTATAGTCGTAAGTAGCACCAAGTCTAAAGTCGTCAAATTCTAAACCTAAGTAAGGTATGATGGCATCGTTAAGCCTTAGCCAAGCTCCTGCAAAAAAACTTGTTGGCTTAGCAACTTCCGGATCTGCTGCAAACTGAAACGCGCCACCCAAAACGGTTTCAGACGCACCACCTTGGTACATTTGAATACCACTAACATGCAATGTGGTAGCAAATCCTACAGGAAAATAAGCGCCTGCATTTATAGTGGCTCTTGGATTTAAATTGAAATTTGCACCTGTAAAAGATTGCTTAGGTCGATTAATATGATAGAGACTTAATCCAAAATAAAAATTATTGCGTTCAGAAGTGCTGCCATTATATAAAACGCCAGCATTTAAGTCTATATAATTTGTTTGCAAACTACTATTACTAAACACTTCAGAACTTACACCAGTAAAACCCGCACTTGTTAATTGGTCTTCGAATTTTAGGCTTGCTGTATTAATTAGCATATTAGCATAAGTCACTTGAAAACCAGCGCCAATTTGTTGTAATCCATCTTCATCTAACCCTTTGTGGTAAGCAGTTGAAAAAGAGGCATAATTGAATTTTACAGCTCCGTTAGCACTATTGTCATTGTATCCTACAAAGCCTGCGCCCCATGTGTCATTATCAGCTATGTGTTTTTGAAGCATATGAAAATCAAGAGAGGTAGTTGCAGTAGTAAATGCATTGTTAATGGTAGGCCATTGGTTGCGATAATTTCCCGAAACCCTATAAGCGCCAAAAAACTTACCAGTGAATGCCGGATTTAATGTAAGTGGTGATGAAAAAAACTGCGAAAAATGAGGGTCCTGCGCCGACGCATTGTTCAGCAAGCACACACAAATTATCAGTCCTATGAATTTTATTCTACCCATCAGTGTATCGAATGTAAGCGAAAGACGTTAACTACCTGTTTATTATATGAAAATTAATAAGGCATTAACGATTCCTTTAGCTTGTTAAGATTGCATCTTACTGCCAAATGCTAGGTCGCCGGCATCGCCCAATCCTGGAACAATATATCCTTTTGCAGTTAATTCATCGTCTATATCGCCACACCAAATTTTAATAGCATCGCCAGCTTCTCGTTGCACAAATTCAATACCTACCGTACAAGCAATAGCGGCAACAATATGTATGGATTTAGGATTGCCTTCCCTTTTAATTTCTTGAATGGTTTTAACCAAAGAAGCGCCTGTGGCTAGCATTGGATCGCTAATAATTACAATTCTATCTTCTAATGAGGGGCTACTCATGTATTGCAAACTTATTTCAAAACTACCATCGTGGTGGTGCTTTCTATAAGCCGAAATAAAAGCATGGTCTGCTTTGTCGAAATAGTTCATCATACCATGGTGTAGTGGAATGCCTGCTCGTAAAATAGTTGCCAAAACGGGTTGTTCCAACAATGCTTTTGATTCGTGAATGCCCAACGGGGTAGGTGTTTCAACCTTATGCCAAGGAAGCTCTTTACTAATTTCATAAGCGGCAACTTCACCTATACGTTCAAGGTTTCTCCTAAAACGCATACGATCACCCTGTACATTAATATCTCTTAATTCGGCCACCCAGTTACTAACTAGGCTATGTTGTTTGCTTAAATTTACTATCATGGCTTTTAGGCTTATTGCAAGTAGATTTTGGTAGATTTGGAAGTTCAAATCTAAAATCAAACCACTGTAATAGGAAATTTATGTTTTACAAAGCAATAGGACTAATGAGTGGGAGTAGTTTAGACGGGCTAGACCTTGTATTTGCAGAGTATATAGAGAGCGGAGGAGAATGGAGTTATTCTATAAAAGCAGCAGCCTGCTATCCTTATTCTGAAGAGTGGATTGAACGATTAACCAATGCTACTAATTTGTTGGCTAAAGACTATTTATTATTAGATGCCCAATACGGAAAGTATACTGGAGATCTGGTCAACCAATTTATAGCTGAAAATAAATTAGACCACCAGGTTCAGCTAATTGGTTCGCACGGACATACCAGTTTTCATGCACCAGATTTGGGCTTTACAGGCCAGTTAGGAAACGGCGCTACAATTGCAGCCGTTACAGGAATTAATACCGTTAGCGATTTACGTATGATGGATATTGCACTTGGCGGACAAGGCGCCCCAATTGTACCAGTTGGCGAAAAATTATTATTAAAGGAATACGCGTATTTATTAAATATTGGCGGCATTGCAAATATTTCTTCCAATAAATTATCAGGTATTGTTGCATTTGATATTTGTGCAGCGAACAGGGTACTAAATATGTTATGCAACGAAGTAGGCAAAGCCTATGATGATGGAGGGAATATGGCTGCAAGTGGTCAATTAAATACTGCACTATTAACCGAATTAAATGCATTGGATTATTATAAGCAAACTTATCCCAAATCATTAGCAAATAATTTTGGAACAGAACTAGTGTACCCAATAGTAAAATCGCACCAATTATCAATACCCGATGCATTGAAAACTTATACAGCACATATTGCTATGCAAGTACAATATGCTGTAAATAATTTGCACGCACAAAATCCCCTTCCCAATGCTAAACTATTAGTAACAGGCGGAGGTGCACACAACCAGTTTTTAGTTAGTAGCATTGCAAAAGCTTTACAACCCTATCAAATAGAAGTGGTGGTGCCCGATACGCAATTAATTGACTATAAAGAAGCCTTAGTAATGGGTTTATTGGCAGTGCTAAGATGGCGCGAAGAGAACACAGTGTTACATAGTGTTACAGGTGCTAGGCGTAGTAGTATTGGCGGTGCTGTTTGGATAGGACAAGAAGCCTAAAGAAACGAAAATTGATCGCCATCAAACAATCCTTTGTCACTTAATTTTAAATGCGGTATAACTAGTAATGCCATAAAGCTTAGTGTCATGAAAGGCGCTTGCAGATTACTTCCTAGGCTTTTTGCCATCGCATCAATTTCGGTATAAGATTTAGCAACTGCATAGCCGTCATTGGCACTCATTAGTCCTGCAACAGGTAATCCAAGTACCAATGATTTTTCTTGATCTACACAACTAACACCACCGCTTTCTTTAATGACTAAATTAATCGCTTTGCACAAACTTTCGTCGGTTGTTCCAATGGCAACAATATTATGACTATCGTGTGCAACAGAAGAGGCAATTGCGCCTTTTTTGAAGCCAAAATTTTTAATAAAACATTTTGCAATAGGTGCAGTATGGTAACGATTTACTACCACCATTTTTAAAATATCATTTTCAGTATCGCTTTCAAGTGCTTCATTAATTTCTTTACCTTTTAACCAAAGCTTATTGGTAATTAATTGACCATCTAAGGCTTCAATCACTGGAATTTTTTGGTCTTGGCTAGGGTAATTTTTTGCTAATAAGGCTAAGGCGCTAGTTTCAATTTCATTGCAAACAAATTGGTTAATAGGGTTTTCTTTTACAGATTCAATAAAACTTTGGCCATTTTCTGCCACCAAATTTCCATCAATATATGTTTGGTTAATAATAAAATGGGTTAATGAGTTTGTTACAATAAAATCTGCAGCATCACCTTGGCGTAACAGACCAACATCTAATTTATAATGCAAAACAGGGTTTACACAAGCGGCTTGTAACACCTTAAAAAGATCAATACCTTTTGCAATAGCACGTGCGCATAATTGATTGATATGACCTGCTTCTAAACTATCTGGATGTTTGTCATCGCTACAAAAAAGTATTTGGTTAGGATAGTCGTTTAATAATTCAATTAAGGCTTCGAAATTTTTTGCAGCGCTACCTTCACGTATAATAATTTTCATGCCAAACCCAAGTTTGTCAAGAGCTTCAGCTGCAGTAAAGCATTCGTGATCGGTAGAAATACCAGCGTTAATATATTGTTTAGCAAGTTCCCCCATAAGGCCTGGAGCATGACCATCAACTGGTTTGCCTAGTGCATGTGCGGCTTCGATTTTTTTCATTACTTCAGCATCTTGGTGCAATACGCCAGGGAAATTCATCATTTCGCTCAAGTATTTTATCTCTGGTTTTTCAAGTAATTTTTTTACATCTTCACTATTTAATGCAGCACCAGCAGTTTCAAAAACTGTAGCAGGCACACAACTTGGTGCGCCAAAATTAAATTTAAAAGGCACTTTTTTGCCATTGTTAATCATAAACTCAACTCCCGCAAGGCCACATACATTGGCAATTTCATGCGGATCGCTCACTGTAGAAACGGTTCCATGAACCACCGCCAAACGTGCAAATTCACTAGGAATTAACATGCTACTTTCTATATGTACATGACTATCAACAAAGCCTGGTAAAATATATTTCCCTGTAATGGTTTCAGATATGGGTAGAATGGAATGAATCTTTCCATTAACCACTTCAATTGTTGCTGGATAGATTTTTTTTTGCCAAATATCTACCAAATTTCCACTGATGCTAAAGGTTTGCTGATTCATGCTTTTTATGTACTTGATTTGAAGGTATCAATTATAAAGTTAAGCCGTTTATAATTTCTTTTTTTTCAAGCGCCAATTGGTTCGTAATTTAATCTTCCAATTCTAATCAAATGAAAAAAATAAATTTTCTAGTTCTTGCCATTGGTATTTTCTTTATTAGCGGATTTGCACAAAAGAAAGCAAGTAAATTAACTACAAGTATTGTTGCTACAGAATCAACAGCCGATTCAATACTTTTTTCAAAAATAAAGTATCGCTCCATTGGGCCTTATAGGGGAGGAAGATCTGGTGCAGTTACAGGTAGTTACAAAAACAAAATGAATTTTTATTTTGGTAGCACAGGAGGTGGCGTTTTTAAAACAACCGATGGTGGTAGTAATTGGAAAAATATTTCTGATAAATATTTTGGTGGAACAATAGGCTCAGTGGCCGTTGCGCCGAGTGATGAGTCTGTAATATATGTGGGAGAAGGAGAAAACACCATGCGTGGAAATGTTGCAGAAGGCCTTGGCGGTATTTGGCGTTCCGACGATGGTGGACGTACTTGGAAAAATCTTGGTTTAAAAGAAGGCCGACATATTACCCGAATTATTATTCATCCTAAAGATCCAAATACAGTTTGGGTTGGTGTGATGGGTCATTTGTTTGGGCCGAATGAAGAACGTGGCGTTTTTAAAACAACCGATGGCGGAAAAACTTGGAAAAAAACATTGTATGCCAATGTGCAAACAGGTTGTTCAGATTTAATTATGGAGCCAGGAAATCCGAGTGTTTTTTATGCAGGTATGTGGCGCGTGATTCGCACTCCGTATAGTATGGAAAGTGGTGGTGAAGGATCTGGTATGTATAAATCAATTGATGGTGGCGAAACTTGGAAAAATATTACCGCTAATAAAGGTCTACCAAAAGGTGTTTGGGGAATAGTTGGTATGGCTGTTGCGCCTTCTAACACAGATAAAGTTTTTGCATTGGTTGAAAATGCGGCTGGTGGTTTATTTGTAAGTAATGATGCAGGCGAAACCTGGACACTTAGTTGTGGAGACAATGATATTCGCCAAAGAGCTTGGTATTATTCGAAAGTATATGTAGATCCTAAAAATGAAAACCTAGTATATTGCCCGAATGTAGAATTCATGCGAAGCCGCGATGGTGGAAAAACTTTTGCAAGTGTAAGCACACCACATGGAGACCACCACGATCTTTGGATAGATCCTGAAGATGGCAATAGAATGATTGTTGCAGATGATGGCGGCGCTCAAATTAGTTATGATGGTGCCAATAATTGGAGCAGTTTATCTAACCAACCAACCGCTCAAATTTATCGTGTAACAACCGATAATGCTTTCCCTTATCATATTTTAGGGGCACAACAAGACAACTCAACTATTCGTATTAAAAGCCGTACAACAGGTGCGGGAATTACCGATAAAGACTGGGAAACTACAGCAGGTGCAGAGAGTGGTTATGTAGTAGCAGATCCATTAAATCCTGATGTGGTATACGGTGGAAATTATGGTGGATATTTATCGAGGTTAGACCATAAAACTGGTGAAAATCGCGCAATCAATGTTTGGCCCGATAATCCAATGGGTGCTGGTGCAGATGTGTTGAAATATCGTTTTCAATGGAATTTTCCTTTCTTTTTTTCGCCACATAATCCTAAGCGATTGTATGCAGGCGGCAACCATTTATTTGTTACAGAAAACCAAGGACAAAGTTGGGAAACAATTAGCCCCGATTTAACTACTAATGATAAATCAAAACAAGTATCAAGTGGTGGACCTATAACAAAAGACAATACTTCTGTAGAATATTATTGCACCATTTTTACAGGAACAGAGTCTGCACTAGAAAAAGATTTATTATGGGTTGGTTCAGATGATGGCTTATTAAATATGAGTAAGGATGCTGGAAAAAATTGGGAAAACGTAACACCCACGGCCGCAGGAAAATGGATGATGTGGAATTGTATTGAAACAGATCCATTTAAAAAAGGCACCGCCTATGTGGTAGGTACTAAATATAAATTAGACGATTTTACACCCTATATTTTTAAAACAGAAGACTACGGAAAAACTTGGCAAACCATTACCAATGGCATTGACAAAATGCATTTCAGTAGAGCCCTTCGTGCCGATCACAAACGTCCTGGATTGCTTTATGCGGGTACAGAATACGGCATGTATATTAGCTATGATTATGGAGCTAACTGGAAGAAATTTCAGTTGAATATGCCAATGGTACCTATTACAGATATGACCATTAAAGAAAATGATTTAATTGTTGCCACACAAGGTCGTGCGTTTTGGGTATTAGACGATTTGAGCCTATTGCAACAAAAATCTGAAAACAATTTCAATGAAAAATTACACGTGTTTGCAGTTAACGATGCGTATAGAACTGAAGGTGGTGGAAGAAGACAAAGAGGCAATAATAGTGGCTTACAAAATATAGGCGAAAACCCATTAAGCGGTGTGATTTTTAACTACTATTTAAAAGCTGCAACAGATTCTTCGGCAGTGTCTGTTAGTATTTATGACAAGCAAAATAAATTGATTAAAACCTTTGGTAAAAAAGCAAAAGATCCAGCAGATAAACTTGAATTTAGCAATGGCTTAAATCAGTTTGTTTGGGATATGAATTATCCTGCTGGCGAAAAATCAGACGGAATGATTTTATGGAATGGCGGCGTAGGAACCGTTAAAGCAGCACCAGGAAAATACACTGCTACATTTAAATTCGAAAAAGATTCGGCTACTATTTCCTTTACCATAAAAGCCAATCCAAATTATGCTATGACAGAAGCCGATTACGATGCACAAGTGGCATTTTTATTAGACATCAGCAATAAGTTTGGAGACGTTCAAAAAGGGATTAAAAAAATACGTTCTGTTAAATTGCAAATCACAGACTTTATTGCAAAACAAGATACGGCGGGTATGAAAGACCTCAAACAATTGGCAGACAGTATTACCAAACAACTAACTACTATTGAAGAAGCGTTATATCAAACAAAATCAAAAAGTTTTCAAGACGTATTGAATTTTCCTATTCGCTTGAACGATAAGCTGGCAGGGCTTTATGGCGTAGCAGCTAGCGGTCAAAATCCACCAAGTAAACAAGCGCGCGAAACACTAGCCGACTTGGGTGGTCAAGCAGATATTCAATTAGGAAAACTGAAAAAAATTATGGATAATGAAGTGGTTGCTTTTAACCAACTGATTAATAAAAAGCAATTGCCAATTATTGGGGTGAAAGAAAAAATGAATGGAAGCAATTAGTCTTTCATTAAATCGGGCCTTCTTTCTTTGGTGCGTTGAATGGATTGTTCGTAACGCCATTCAGCCACCAATTTTGGATCGCCCTGCGTGAGAATTTCAGGCACTTTGCTGCCCCTGAAATCGGCAGGACGCGTATAAACAGGCGGCGCCAATAGATTGTCTTGAAATGAGTCGAAAAGCGCAGAAGTTTCGTCGTTTAAAACGCCTGGTATTAATCTGCCAATTGCATCAACCACAACAGCGGCTGCTAATTCACCTCCGCTTAATACATAATCTCCAATAGATATTTCTTGGGTAATGTATTGTTGACGAATGCGCTCGTCAATGCCCTTGTAGTGTCCGCAAATAATCAGCAAATTTTCAGACAACGATAATTGATTGGCGGTTTGTTGGTTAAACCTTGGCCCGTCTGGCGTCATGTAAATAATAGCGTCGTATTTTCTGCTGGATTGTAATTCTTCAATGGCATTGGCCAAAGGTTCGGGCATCATTACCATACCAGCACCTCCACCAAATTGGTAGTCGTCTACTTGCATATGTTTGTTGATGGCCCATTTGCGCAGGTTATGACACACAACGGTTAACAAACCCTTTTCCTGTGCACGTTTCATGATGCTATGGCTAAAAGGGCTGTCTAATAATTCTGGAACCACCGTAATGATATCTATATGCAGCATAAATTGGTATTAAAATTCTTTCAAATCAATCTCCTCTAAATTCTAAAACTAGATTAACTCATAAATCCTTCAATATCTCGACGGTCTCTTTTAGTAGGCCTTCCTGTTTTACTCAACCTTTTTCCAGTTTGAAAAGATGGTGCAGTAAATTTAACCACATCTAAATCTTCGGGCGGAGTAATGTCTTCGTAATTTAAAATTGCTTCGGGATAACCGGTTCTTTTTTCTAATAAGCCGGTTACTTTTATCACCCATTTTCTGGCTTCTGTTTTTACTTCATATACATCGCCAAGGTTAACTGTTTTGGAAGCCTTTAAATTATTGCCCAAACATTTTACCTTGCCTTTGTCGCAAGCATCACCAGCCTGGCTGCGGGTTTTAAACAAACGGATAGCCCACAAATATTTATCGATGCGTAATTTTTCTTTAGGATCCAAGATGCAATAATTAAATGATTACTTTTTTCCTTCAGCATAATACTGGTGGAAATAAGGAATGGTTTCTATCCCTTTGTAAAAATTAAAAATATCAAACTTTTCATTTGGACTATGTAGGTTATCGCTGTCTAACCCAAATCCCATAAACACAATTTTTAATCCTAATTCTTTTTCAAATAGAGCACAAATAGGAATGCTTCCACCACCACGCACTGGAATAGGTTCTTTTCCAAAAGTAGTAGTAATGGCTTTCGAAGCAGCTTGATAAGCATCGGAATCAATTGGTGTAATATAAGGTTCTCCACCATGGTGTTCAGATGCTTTCACTGTTACGCCAGCAGGAGCCATTGTTTTAAAATAGTGTAATATTTTTTCGGTAATTTTTACGGAAGATTGATTCGGCACTAATCTGCAAGAAATTTTTGCAAAAGCCTTACTAGGCAAAACAGTTTTAGCACCTTCTCCTTGGTAGCCACCCCATATGCCATTCACTTCAAGTGTTGGTCTTATGCCCGTGCGTTCATTGGTGGTATAGCCTTTTTCGCCCCATAAACTACTAACACCAAGGTCTGCTTTATATTCGGCTTCATCAAAAGGTGCTTTGGCCATTTTCGCCCTTTCTTCTGTGGTAGCTTCAATAATGTCATCGTAGAATCCTGGAATAGTAATATGGTTGTTTTCGTCGTGACAAGCGGCAATCATTTTTGCCAACATAGTAATTGGATTGGCAACAGCACCACCATAAACACCACTGTGTAAATCACGATTTGGTCCTGTAACTTCTACTTCAATATAACTCAATCCACGAACGCCAATATCAATGGAAGGATTTTCCATGCTTAGCATAGATGTATCACTAATTAAAATGACATCGGCTTTTAAAAGCGCTTTGTTAGCGGTAACAAAGTTTGCCAAATTAGGGCTACCCACTTCTTCTTCTCCTTCAATAATAAATTTCACGTTTGCAGGAAGGCTATTGGTTTTTGTCATTGTTTCCAATGCTTTCACATGCATGTAAAATTGTCCTTTGTCGTCGCAAGAGCCACGTGCAAATATTTTTCCATCAATAATGGTAGGATCAAAAGGCCCACTCTTCCATAGTTCTATTGGGTCGGCAGGTTGTACATCGTAGTGTCCATAAACCAAAATAGTTGGCTTTAGTGGATCAATTATTTTTTCGCCATAAACAATCGGATGGCCCGGCGTTTCATATATGGTAACCGTATCTGCACCCGCTTCTAACAAACGTTGTTTTACAGCAGCAGCACAATCAATCATGTCTTGGTTATTCTCTGTTTTGGCACTTACACTTGGTATGCGCAGCAATTCTAATAGTTCTTCTAAAAAACGTTGTTTGTGCGTTTCTTGGTAGTCTTTCCAAATTTGCATAGGAATTCTATTTAGGTAAAAATGAATGGTAAAATTAAGCAGTTATGTGTTAACTAAGCCAATATTTTAGTTGGCTAAACCAATTGGTGCTTTTTATTGGAGATGGTATTTTCAGGCGACCAGTCTAGTCTTTTTTTCAAAGGCAATTCTCTAACAGCGCAGTCGGTTTTGGTACAAATGCTACAACTAAATGGTAGGCATCCATCGGTATGAACAAATAATTCAATTGCATCACCAAACTTATCTTTAATTAGGGCAGCCAATGCATCAATTTCATTGTGTGCTTGGTGTACATTTAAATACCAAGGCACGGTAAAATGGCAATCAATATGCAATAAACTACCGTATTTAATTACGCGCAAATTGTGTAAGTCAACCCAGTTTTCTTGGCGGTTGTTATTGAGTTCACCTATAAATCGATTGAGTAATTCTATATCGGCTTCATCCATAATTCCTGCAAGGGAACTTCTAATAATTTTATAGCCATTGTAGATAATAAAAAAGCCCATAAATAAAGCAATCGCTTTATCGAGCCAATAGAGTTTTGTAAGAAGCATTAAACCCAATCCAACAATAATAGCCAGTGTAGAATAGGTATCAATATGTAAATGTTTGCCACTTGCAATTAACGCAAGGGAATTATTTTTTTTACCCATTTTAATGCAAACAGATCCAGCAATATAATTGACCAAACCAGTTAGGGCAATTAAAATTAAACCGGTATCTAAACTTTCTAAATTGCTATGTTTAATGAGGTTCGAAATGGTTTCATAAATAATCATTATGCCTGCCGCTACAATCAATCCACCTTCTACGGCCGCAGAAACAAATTCGGCTTTGCCGTGCCCATAAGGATGTTCAAAATCTCTTGGCTTTGCTGCTATATATAAACTGTAGAGCCCAATAAAACCGGCAAGTACATTAACAATACTTTCAAGTGCATCTGTTAAAATAGCCAGTGAATGCGTAAAATAGTAGGCAGAAATTTTCACAATAAAAAGCACCACACTCAATAGCGTGATCCAACGTTGAAGGCGAAAATTTTGTATAGAAGTTTGCAGGATAAAAAATTTATATAAAAAAATTAAAACAACTCAACGCTATAGTCAATAGCACAATGTTTTACTAGCATGGCAGAGATGCCGCAATATGTTTCATGAGACAATGCAACAGCTCTTTTAAATTTATCTAAATTTTCAGCAGAAACATCTGCTTTATAAACCATGTGAATACTTGTAAAAACCATTGGATGCGTTGTTGTTTGATTGGCCTCTGCAAACACTTCAAATGTAGAATAATCAACTTTCATTTTCTTTAAAATATCCACCACATCAATACCACTACAACCGCACAAAGAAGCTAGTAATAATTTTTTAGGACTCATGCCACTATCCATACTACCACCTTGAACAGTAGTGTCCATTCTAACTGTATGACCATTGTCTGAAACGCCATCAAAAGCAAGTGAATCAACCCATTTAGCAGTTACATTCATGATTCGAAATTTAAATAGATTCAAATCTTTTTTCAACAAAACGCCAGTTCACAACATTCCACCAATTGTTAATATAATCAGGGCGTTTGTTTTGATATTTTAAATAGTAAGCATGTTCCCAAACATCTAAACCTAATAATGGATTTCCTTTTAATTCACTAATATCCATTAAAGGGTTGTCTTGATTAGGTGTAGAACCAATCACTAATTTTTTATCGGCATTTATAACAAGCCAAGCCCATCCACTACCAAATCTATTTTTACCCGCATCTGTAAACTGTGTTTTAAACGCATCGAAAGAACCAAAACTTTGGTTGATGGCATCTGCTAGTTTTCCTTCAGGTTTTGCGCCAATTGCAGGACCCATACACTGCCAGAATAATTCGTGGTTATAATGTCCGCCACCGTTGTTGCGCATTTTTGGAGAGTACTTAGAAATATTGTGCAATAGGTCTTCTAATTTACCATTAACAGTGTCGAATTTTTCTGCTGCACATGCATCTGCCAAATTAGTAGCATACGCTTTTGCATGTTTACCATAATGAATTTCCATTGTCAATGTATCAATCACTGGCTCTAGTGCTTTTGTTTCATAAGGCAAAGGTTGTTGTACAAAAGGATTGGCTACAAATCCATTAAAACTATTAGCCAATGAAGGCAAAGCTGTTAAAGAAATGCCTGTTGCAATAGCGGCTTTGCCAGTATTTGCAATAAATTTTCTACGGCTTGTATGGTTGTTTAGCATAATCTTAAAATTTATATTTCTTCTTTTGTTTTTTTAAATTTAGTAATAAAAGCCTGTAATTGTTTAAAAGATCTATAATAGTACTCTTGGTTAAACAGTTGCGAGTCGCGCATAGCTTTGTACGTTAAGAATATGCCAATTGGAATAAGTATAAAAGTAGACAGCCACATCCCCAACAATGGGCTAGTGGCATTTGATTTTACAAACTTTTCACCGAACGTATTAAACAAGTGAAAAACTACAAAGAAAATGATAGCAAAAACCAGCGGTGTTCCTAATCCGCCTTTACGAATAATAGAACCCAATGGTGCGCCAATTAAAAACAATACCAAACAAGCAATAGAGAGGGTGAATTTTCTATGCCATTCTATTTCGTGCAAACGCAGATTGGTAGTTCTTGTAGCATAATCATTGGCCAAAATATTTACGTTACTACTTATGCTGCCTATTTGAGCATTAGCCCTATCATAAACAAGATTTCGTAAACTATCTGGTATGATTTTACTAAAGCTCTTTGTTTTTTTTATGGCAGATTTTTTTACAGTAACCCATCCTGTGTCTGCAAATTTTGTAAAACTTAAATAAGGATTCACTTCTAAAATTGCGCGCTTTAAATAAAAGGAATCGAGTTTGCTAATGGAATCAATGGCAATATTTAACTGACGAACACTTAACATTTTTGGATCGTAAAAAGAACTGTCGCCAGATTTATTCATTTGAAAACTTTTTAAATCAAATACTTTTTTATACGATTTAAATCCCATCCTAATAAACTCTGTATTGCCTGTGCCACGGTTGCCTCGCTCTTGGTAACGCCAGCCATTCTTTAAAATAAATTCTAAAAATTGTTGGTTATTGCTAATGCGCATGATACCACTTTCGGCCATAATCATATGGTCTTGTAAGCCGCCATTTTTTTCAAATATTACTACGTTATGAATGATGCTATCATTTTTTTCTTTGCTTCCTAATTTAATAACATAGCCATCAATTTTATCGTAGAATACGCCTTCTTTAATATCTAGCGCAGGTTTAGACACAATAATATTGTACTTGAGTGCAGAGAGTTTTAATTGGGTTACTGGAATGATATTATTGGCAAACAGAAAAGCCAATCCACTAATAAAAAAAGCAATCACTAATAATGGACGCATAAATCTTAAAAGCGGAATACCCGCAGCTTTAATAGCTACTAATTCAAAACTCTCACCCAAATTTCCAAAAGTCATAATAGACGAAAACAATAAAGCAAGTGGTAATGCAGTAGGTACCCAGAATAAGGTAACCAATCCTACTAATTTTAAAACTGTTATAATATCAAGTCCTTTACCCACTAAATCATCTATGTACAACCAGAAAAATTGCATGGTGAGTACAAACAATGAAATGGCAAATGCGCCAATAAAAGGCCCAATAAAGGAACGGATGATAAGTATATCTAATTTTTTTATCACTTTATACTGGCTTAAAATTACTACAAGAGCAACGCAAAAGTAAGGCTTTCATGAAAGGAACAGGCATTGGCAATCGTTGAAAAAAAAATCCCACTAAAAGAGTGGGATTTTTTGCTAGTAACATTTTAAAAAATGTAGCTTATTCTTTTAAAGTCAATGTATTAGGCGCCTAAACGGTGAAATAATTCTTTCACTTGGTATTCCCATAATTGGCTTTGGTCTTTAATTTCATTTTTTTCTGCAAAATCTTTAATCACCAAAATAGTTTGATTAGAGATTTCAGTTTTTTCAATCTTAAACTCAAAATATTCGTTCTTTTCGGTATGTAACCAATGAAAACGAATAAACTTATCTTGTAATTTGTCTAATATTTCGGCTTTATCAGGAACCCCACCGCTCCATGAGAAACTGTATACATTTTCCCATTCGTCTACCTTATCTGCAAACCACTCTTGTAAACCAGCAGGGGTTGATAAAAAATCAAATAATATACCTGGGGAACATCTAACCGGAAATTCAAGTGTAAAAAGTTGCTTCTTGCTCATTATTCTTATTTTGCTACAATCACTCGTAGGGTTGCAATAATATTAAATAATCCTTCGCCCCCAAATGTTTTTTTGCATAGGAATTGAATAAATGAGTAATATACTAGAAATCAATCGCTTTAATATTCATAAGTAACTGAAAATCAATAGTATAAGAAGTGTTATATTTTTTCAACATTATAAAAATTTTATCAAATTCAATTGCGTATTTGCTGATTTACAGATATTTATTAGTTTTTTCTTCGAACCAAACAAAAAAGCACAGAAAAATTTAGTGTTAAAAAACCTGTTTTAACTAAGATTCTCAAAAGCAGTTAAACCATATAAGCACCTATATTTGCAACTCTTTTGAAGTGAACTTAATTGTTCGCTTTTTTTTGAATGATTTGAAAGCAGTGAACTATGTTTAATTCTTTAAGTGAAAAACTCGAATCGGCCTTTAAGAACCTAAAAGGCGAAGCCAGAATCAACGACCTAAATATTGCCAATACGGTAAAAGATATTCGTCGCGCATTAATTGATGCCGATGTGAACTTTAAAATAGCCAAAGAATTTACCGATCGAGTAAAGGAAAAAGCGGTAGGAGAAAAAGTAATCAATGCCATTAGTCCTGGCCAGTTAATGGTTAAGATTGTTAAAGACGAATTGGCTGAATTAATGGGTGGTACAGAAGCCCAGTTTTCAATAAGCGGAAATCCGGCAATCATATTGGTAGCAGGCTTACAAGGTAGTGGTAAAACAACTTTCACCGGAAAACTAGCCAATTATTTAAAGACCCAAAAAGGCAAATCTCCATTAGTAGTAGCAGCCGATGTTTATCGTCCTGCAGCGATTGATCAGTTAACCGTGTTGGCCGAACAAATAGGGGTTGCTATTTATAGTGAACGCGAAAATAAAGATGTTGTTTCCATTGTTCAAAACGCATTAAAAGAAGCAAAAGCCACCAATAAAAATGTTGTAATCATTGATACTGCAGGCCGTTTAGCGGTTGACGAAGCAATGATGATAGAAGTAGCCAATATAAAATCGGCAGTAAATCCTTCGGAGATATTATTTGTAGTAGATGCTATGACCGGGCAAGATGCTGTAAACACAGCAAAAGCCTTTAATGATCGATTAGATTTTACAGGAGTAGTACTTACAAAATTAGATGGCGATACCCGCGGTGGTGCTGCCTTATCTATTAAATACACGGTAAACAAACCAATTAAGTTTGTTAGTAGTGGAGAAAAGATGGATACACTCGATGTATTCTATCCAGAGAGAATGGCGCAACGTATTTTGGGTATGGGTGATATTACTACCCTAGTAGAAAAAGCACAAGCGCAGTACGATGAAGTAGAAGCAAGAAAACTAGAAAAGAAGATTCGAAAAAATCAGTTTGATTTTCAAGATTTTTTAGACCAATTGCAGCAGATTAAAAAAATGGGTAACCTAAAAGACTTGATGGGTATGATTCCTGGCGTAAGTAAAGCCATTAAGGATGTTGATATTAATGACGATGCATTTAAAGGAATTGAAGCAATTATAAAATCAATGACACCCTTCGAACGCTCAAATCCAGATTCCTTAACGCCTAGCCGTAAAACGCGTATTGCCAAGGGAAGCGGAAAGGATATTAACGAAGTAAATGCTTTTATGAAACAGTTTGAGCAAATGAAACAAATGATGAAAACCATGAACAATATGCCAATGGGCGGTAGAATGCCTGGTATGAAGCGTTAAAAAATGCCCTTTTTTATAAATTAATCAAGCGTTTTTCTTGCATTCTTTGGTAAATCAGTTGTTATCTATTAGTTTCGCGCTCTATTTAAGTCAACCTAATTTCCTAACGCCTTTAAATGTCTATTTAACATGGCAGTAAAAATGAGATTACAGAGACACGGTAGCAAAAAACGTCCTTTCTACTTTATTGTAGTAGCCGATGCCCGTGCTCCAAGAGATGGTAAGTTTATCCAAAAATTGGGTACTTACAACCCGCTTACAGTTCCTGCAAGCATTCAATTAGATCGTCAAAAAGCTTTAGAGTGGTTAAACAAAGGTGCTCAACCCACCGACACTGTTCGCCGCATTTTGTCTTTCAAAGGCGTATTGTACCTAAAACACCTTTTACGTGGTGTTAAATTGGGTCTATTTGATGATGTTGCAGCAATGACAAAGTTCCAGGAATGGCACAATGAACATGAAGCACAAATTACCCGCAGAAACGACGAGCACAAGAAGGCCGTAAGAGCAAAAAAAGTGTATACACCTGTTGTAAAAAAGGTGGAAACAGTAGAAGCTGCTCCTGAAGCCCCAACTGAAGAAGCTCCAGTTGAAGCATAGTGTAATACAGTATTATAAAGAAGTAATTCTTTAAACTGATTAAGTCCTGGCATTTTTGTCGGGACTTATTGTTTTTATAGGAATACAGTGCGGATATTTGTAAAGCATTTCTGCCAAACATTTAATAGTAATTAATGAGTGAGTATATACATATAGGAAAATTAGTAGCCAGTTTTGGATTAAAAGGAGATTTGATTTTAAAACATGAGCTGGGTAAAAAAACGCCATTTAAGGGGATAGAAGTTTTATTTGTTGAAGAATCAAAAGGCAATTATTTACCTTATTTTATTGAATCGGCCCGAGCATCAAATGAAGAAGAAACTACTATTAAACTTGAAGGACTAAACACCAAAGAATCTGCAGCCAGATTAATCTCGCGTAATGCTTGGGTAACAGATACAGACTTTAGGTTATTGGTAGGAAAAACAGCGCCAATAGCATTGTTAGGTTATTTATTAATTAATGAAGGGGAGGAGTTAGCACCAATTGAAGAAGTAATTAATCAACCCCATCAAATTCTATTACGCATCACTTTAAAAGAAAAAGAAGTGTTGATACCATTGCACGAAGCCACACTAAATAGAATAGACCATTTAAAAAAACAAGTACATGTTGTTTTGCCAGATGGCTTATTAGAAATTTATACCGACTAATTTTTTGCCAACCATTGCCCATGCCACACCATTTTGAAAATACCATTACCGTTTTGCCCGAACACCTCGACGATCAAAACCATGTAAACAATGTGATGTTTGTACAATTTATGCAAGACATAGCCATTCAACACTGGACAAGTATTGCACCGCCAGCACTAAGCGAAGAAATTGTTTGGGTAGTAAAAAGACACGAAATAGACTATCATGCGCCCGCTTTTTTAGGTGATGAATTAATTTTAAAAACACATACCGGAGAAGCCACCGCAGTAACCTGGAATAGGCACCACCAAATAGTTAGAGCCAGTGATAACAAGGTACTAATCACTGCAAAAAGTTGCTGGGTTTTGTTAGATAGAAAAACCGGAAGACCCAAAAGAATCGATGATTCCATCAAACAAATTTTCGATTAAATACCAACCCTAAAAATATTTTTTTAAAAGTCTACTTTTTTAGTAGGAAATTCATATTTTTGTAATTCTAAAAGCAATTATATGAGTTTACGTTTAGGGGACATCGCTCCCAATTTTCAAGCAGACAGTTCATTAGGCCCAATAGATTTTCACGAATACTTGGGTAATAGTTGGGGTGTTTTATTTTCGCATCCAGCCGATTTTACGCCAGTATGTACTACCGAATTAGGTAGAACCGCATCATTACACGAAGAATTTGCCAAGCGCAATGTAAAAGTGTTGGCACTAAGTGTAGACAGTGCAGCAAGCCATTTAAATTGGATAAAAGACATCAATGAAACACAACATGTAACTGTTGATTTTCCTATCATAGCCGATTTAGATCATTCAGTGGCCAATGCCTATGATATGATTCACCCAAATGCTTCAGAAACATTTACGGTAAGGTCTTTATTTATTATTGGTGCCGATAAAAAAGTAAAATTATTCATCACTTATCCTGCATCTACTGGAAGAAATTTCACCGAAGTATTGCGTGTAATTGATTCATTGCAACTAACTGCCAACTATAGCGTAGCAACACCCGCAGACTGGAAAGAAGGTGAAGATGTAATTGTGGTACCAGCTATTAGTACAGAAGCCGCCATTGAAAAATTTCCAAAAGGCGTTAAAGTAATAAAACCTTATTTGAGATATACACCACAGCCAAATAAGTAATTTTTTTTGTTTGAGTTTAAATTTGATTATCGTAAGCGCTCCGAGATTTCGGGGCGCTTTTTTTATGGTAGGTATACTCTAAATGGATTTCGAAGAAAAATATGTGTATCGTTTATATGCTATTGTTGTGCCATTCTTAAACACAATTTCTAAGCAGTTCAACATATTAATTTTATGCAATATTTAAATAAGTGGTTTTAGGTGTAGTGTAGTGTTTTTACTACACTATTTTAGTCTTTAGACTACATTGAATAATAATTATATATTGTTTTTTTACAATGAATTTATAGAATTCCGTAAAAAAAACTGTACCACTAATCCCTTTTCTTTTATTGTTTTTTTAGTTCAGTATAGAATTTAGATAATTAATATTTAGCATGAAACAATTTTACCCACTGTTTTTGTTATTGCTCTTGGTACTTGGCTGTTCAAAAAACGACAGCGTTGACCCTATTACAGAGCGTAGTTCCTTTTTAGTAAGCAACAGTTCCAGCATTGGCAAATGGAAACTTACCGCGTTAAAAGTTGGAACAGCTAATCAAGCATTAACTGCCTCACAATCGGTGTACACAAAACGTTACACACCAGATAATAAATTTTCAGATACAGATGGTTTGATTGGAACCTGGAGTATGCCTAGTGCCGATCAATTGGTAGAAGTATTTACCAA
>Ga0194047_10000070_pt1 | contig 72766 bp, 82 predicted proteins | sample JunL225m_MetaG_2_FD_160070 | JGI IMG/M metagenome (GOLD analysis project Ga0194047, IMG submission 160070) | Anoxic zone freshwater microbial communities from boreal shield lake in IISD Experimental Lakes Area, Ontario, Canada - Jun2016-L221-5m | ecosystem: Environmental > Aquatic > Freshwater... | reverse complement strand
AGAAATCTAACGCTCATTCGTAAACCCGCTTCAGAAATAAATGGATGATTCGGATATTTCGGCGCCAAGTTACGCCACGCCTACGCAAGCACAAAGGCCACCACCGATAGCACCACCACCTCCGCCTACACAATTGGCGGTAGTTCCGAAATCTAGCATGTCCAACTATAACATTGCATTTTACATGTCTGTTATATTTTTATTCTTTATTCTTACGTATGCCGCAGTGAGTTACTCGAGGGATGTTCAGAACCGAAACAATCGTAGTCACCGGCACAATCTTGGGGCATACAAAGAGTATGCACTGGCGTTGGCCAAGCGGTGTGAGAATGGACATGCCAAGGAAGACGATATCACCAAGGAGATCACCAAAGAGACGCCCAAAAAGCTTCCGAAGCGACGAAAGCGAACTACAAAAGATCACTTAAAGGCTTAGCATTCGGTTCGAATGTGACTTGAATCCTATGTAAAGGATCATCGGGATTCAAATAGCCTACAGTTTGCCAAACAAATCCACACTTTCTTATGACCACAATTTTTCTAGTATTCACATCTACATAGAGCTGCTTTGTACTGACATCAAAAATCCCCACTTCTCGCGCATTGCGCATGTCTTTTAAATTTTTCTTTTTCAATGTGAACTCTATGCAATCGATGATGTTATTGGACATGACATTCCATTCTAAATAACGCCAATTAAAATCTGAATCCATGAAAGGTTTCCATTTCATTCCACCAATAAACGCGTAGTCTGCCAACCAAGGTGTTTTAGGTTTGGCGCAGCTGCCTATTTCAAATGCAGTTTTTGCAATAACATTGTCACGTTTTGGTTTGTCTTCAGTGTGAGCATAGTGTCGCGAAAGATGCAACATTTTTATTTCCTTATCAAAATGTCTTGAATTTGCGTGCGAGACAAACGCGTAAACTGTTGGAATTCGGCTGGAAATGGTACGACTTCGAATGACTTGCGGAATTGTTCGTATTTCATCACACCGCATGCAAGTGTAGCACATGGCGCGCTACAAGGAAACCCGTAGAGGTAGCAGTTTCCGCATGCCTCATCTTGACATTGTCCAACAATGCGATCTCCAAGGCCAAGCAAGTCGAACTGAATGTGCGGCCAAACGGCACGAACGTAGATGTGCAGGAAAAACGCACGTCGCTCATCGATGTACTCGGAGAACGTGCTGCCAGTGTGGTCGGTTTGAATGTAATTTTCTTTGCAGCCAAAACACGTGGTGGATCCCCAAGAACAACCTTCAAGGTAACAGTTTGGGCAAGGAAGAACCTGGTCGAGAATTTGCACTGTCATAAGTTGCATGGCAAATGGAGGAATGAACATCTATAATAAATGGGCAATGAAGTTCCACATGCTATAGACAAAATTGTCAAAGGGTTTGAGAAAGATGGTCACAAAATTTTGGGTACATTTACACATGGTCGCGGTTTTGCCGTCAAAGCCCAGTCGAATTTTAAGAATCCCATTGCGTATGTGAAAGGTGATCCATTTGAAATGGGGTTTCTTACAGGCAGAATGTATCACAAAGAATTGGAGAAGACATGTACCGAATACGTGAAGTTTATCATACCTCAATTTATCAATGAAGATTTTGACATTGTTATGCAGGACGCTCCAGTCGTATTCTCGATCATTTACGAAAATATTTTAAATTGGATTACCAACATTTTCATCAGTGAATCGGTTGATGCGTTTGATGAGTCGGTTAAACGAGGAGACATTCCCATGTACATTGTACAGGAAATCGACGGTCTCGTAAAGGGTGCTTCATCTATGCGTGCGTTCACCAATGTGTCTAGAGCACGCCTTATTGCTGCAAATTTCGGCTTGGATTATTTGTTCTCGCAGATTCTATCGGGAAAACTGTTTGCTCGGTTGAGCAAGTTCTTACAGCAGTTTCCAGTCGAACTCCAGCTGGATGCCAAGAAAATATTGACTATGCCTGAAATGTGCAACTTGGTCATGGCTAGTCGTTCCGCGACATTATCGGGGAAGGACGCGTATATGATGCGGGATTTCCAATTTGCGAATGGTCGTGTGTATCACAAGAACTGCATGATTCTTATACGAGATGGGCGAGATCACGATCGTTCGCTAAATAGTAGTGTAATTTTGCCAGGATTTATCGGTGCCATTACAGGCTTAAATTCACATGGTTTGGCATGTGGTATGAATATGGTGCGCAGTGAAGCTGTGGATACGGAGCGAATTGGATGTGGTATCATGATGATGATTCGCTCCGTGTTGGATTATTCCAAAAACGTGCAAGATATGGAGAAGCAGATCCGTAGCATGTATACTGGAATGCCTTGGATAACATACGGCTTGGATTCCACTGGAGAACAACGGGTGTTTGAGTTGATTGGTCGTAGTGTTCCGCTGACCATGGAGCGATGGCGGCCGAGATTTACAGTCCCAGCCGAAATCATATCGGCTCTAAATTTAGACAAGTGGAACACTGGATCGGATGGAGTTTGGCCTAGAACGGGTTATCATCATAAAGGTGGAGAGGGTGAAATTGATGCAGCCAATCTCAAGTTGTTTCGATACTTCCATTTATCGAAACCGTCTGTACCCATGTTTAAATCATTTGAGGACGAATATTCGACCAAGGTTGGCAATGCATACTTTGTGCGATGGAGACCACATCCAGACGTGACCATTGCCACCAACACTTTTCTTAATCCCATCCTTAGGCGAACCGAAATGACAGTACGAATGAAAGTCTTGTATTCCAACACACCCACCACCACATGGCGATACGATAAACTAGTGGAAATCTTGGAGCGTCAACATGGTAAAATAACGATTGCAGAATGTAGAAATATAGTCAGCTTTCTGAGTCCTCAAAACGAGCCCAAGTATGTATCGAATCAGCGCAAGTTCGATCATTATGCTAAATTGGTTGGTTCAACATACAACAAAGATGAAACAATTACCATTAGTGGTTCTTTATCCGTTATCGACATTCAAGCGCTCAGGCTCGAAAACAAAGCGGGTAGTTGGAAGAATGAATTCTTTGGAATATCGCTTAAAAATTATATTTGATGTTTCGAAGAGGCTTCGTTAGAAACGGATAGGAGAACACGTTAATGAAGAAGAATGTGCTCAGGCTATTCATATCGTAAACACAAATCACTGCACTATAGATTATAATTGTAGGCAGATGGTATTTCAAGTGGTTGTAAAGAGAACTGAAAAATGGTTGAGCGACAATGAGATACAGCATTGGCTTGAAACCAAGAACTTGGCAACAACACAGAATGATTGAAAATGCAATAAAGCCCGAAACCATGTAAGATGAAAATTCCACATGTCCTTTGCATGTATCACAGACGGGCGTGTTTTCGCCAAAAGTACAACGGCCGTAGCCGGTGCTTCGTCACAGAACTCGCAGGTTGGCATTCGGGCGTTTGCGAAATTTTTCCAAAACTAGCTATAGTAAAAATGAGCAAAAAGTGTTTACCAGGTGGAAAATGTAATTACCTTCCATTATACAGAGTAATGTATTCTGAAGAAGACACGAGTCCTTATCCACTGCTGTCCCCGGGAAATTCCCTCCAACTTAAAAATACCATAAATGTGAATCTCAACAATAAAACATATTGTGTGGACTTGGGACTATTAATGAATACACCGTATATAATAGATACGTATGAAAGTAAGGATAATGTCACTAGCATCAAATTGAAGTACAATCTGGACACAAATAGTAATCCTAAAACGTTTGGCCCCATTGCCAAAATATTGAACTTTGTGATCAATTTAAAAGCACTCGTGTACGAAAATCCCACGCAATCTGGGTTTCTGCTTGATGACTGTACGGTGAAAGAAATCTACGAGAAATATCTAGAAAGCTCTTGGAACGCAACGAGAGTTGCTAAAAAACGACAAGAATTTGCAACAGCATTACTCAGACTGGATGGAAACAGTGCTCAATTGAAAATCCAATACCCGGAAACAACTCCAAGAGAAAATTTGCCTAAAATGCAGATGAAGAAGCTCCAGAATGACAAACATATTGATCCAGCCCCAAAGGAACGTTCTAAGAGCGGTGAGGAAAGGTGTGCACAATATTTCCGTTATAGAACATATCTGAATGATTATAAGAAAGCTGCTGCATTTAATGACACTAATGACATTTTGGCATCATCAACAACTCCTTTTATTGATTCTCTCTACGTGACATACAGCGTGTTTTCGCATAGAATTTATGAAGATTTGAATGTAGCAAAGCAAAACAATTTCTCCAGTGATAAGGTTAGCGATGTGAAATCTAATAGCAAATACGAAGTAAACTCCGTGTTGAACCATTTGTTTGTGAAAAGCGAAAATAATAGTATAAAGAATGTGGATGGATGGAATAAAGCCATGATGATTTTATTCAGAGTTATATGTTTTTTTCCTTTGATGTCAATCACAGGAGAACTACAAGGAAACTCAGGAGAACTACAAGGAAACTCTAAAAAAATATACAAAAGAAATTATGGCGAATTACAAATTACCCGAAAATCAGATCAAGTTGTGGCTAATATGAATGATGTCGTTTCGGACTGCAAAACTCACATGAATGAAAATGATGTTTCGAACGCCAAATACAGATTTTCTTGTTCTAATTATTTACTTTACAAACATTTCTGCGAAGATAACAAGAAAAGTGGACAATCCAGTATTCCTGAAGGTATTGGTATACAGGTTAAACATGCACTTAAGTACTTGAAACTTTCCACTGGAAATAGGTTGATGGCTGAATGTAAAGTATATGAAGAAGAGTATAATACATTTCAGGATAATGTGTTAAATCACTTGGTATACAATTATCGAGGAATAATTTTTGCAATAAAAAATGCAGAAGATTGGGCAGTCACATACTTGACATTTATATATTTGTCTCAACTACGTCCTAAACGAATTTTTGAAGAGTTTAATTACAAACGAGATGAAATGTTTCGTATACAAACAGCTCAAGAGCGTGCGGTAGAGCGAAACACGGAAAGAATAGAAAAACGCGCTAAACTTGTGGTGCAATTAAAAAACGTTTTGAGAATAGACGCTAATAAATCAAAAACACCAGTACCCAGCAATACGCCAAAACCAAAGTCGAAGACAAGAGTACCAAAGTCAAACACAAGAACTGTTCAATCTACTCCAGTCAACGTTTCTAAGCCCCCACCACTTCCACCACGACCAAATAAAGCTCGAATATTATCAATGTTGAAACCCAAAATCAACAGTGGAGCAAGGAGAACAGGACCAAAGTCAAGAACAAGAACTGTTCAATCTCCAGTCAACGTTTCTAAGCCCCCACCACTTCCACCAAGACCAGATAGGGCTCGAATATTATCAATGTTGAAACCCAAAATCATCAGTGGATTGAGAACAGGACCAAAGTCAAGAACAAGAACTGTTCAATCTCCAGTCAACGTTTCTAAGCCCCCAACACTTCCACCACGACCAGATAAAGCTCGAATACTGTCAACGTTGAAACCAAAAATCAATAGTGGAGCAAGACGTGCATTGAGAAACATGGTGTCCAACTTGAAAACACCTGCACACAGTTACAAGGCATCCGAATTGATTAGACATTTTAACGCCAAATAACAGTAAAAGAAATATGTTTGGTTGGACTTCTTGGTTTTGGGGCAGTGCAGCTCCAGTCGAAGCTCCAGTCGAAGCTCCAGTCGAAGCTCCAGTAGAAATTCCAGTAGAAACTCCAAGCAAACCAACTTATGCGCAAATTGCATCCAAGGTACACAAGGTGCCGAAGGAGCACCGACACAAATCCAAGCGGGCATTTTGTGATAACTGCGAGCATGGGATTGGAGAAACGACCAAATGCAACAAGTGTAATCGCGTTTATTGTGAAAACTGTGAAGCAACACAAATTCATACCTGCTACCATTGTACAACAACATCATGCAAAAGTTGTAACACGAGTTGGTGTGCTGCCACGATAATGACGAATATGTGTGCGGATGGATTTGAACGTGAAGCCACATTCTGTGATCAGGCGTGTGCAATGACGGAACTCAACCGATGCCAACGTTCGAAGAGTGAGATTCGTATTCTATAAATGTAAAACAAAATGATTGACATCTTCACCACTCTCCCTCACTTTTTCGCATTCATCATTGCATTCACTTCAGGATTCAATTTGTATGCAACAGTCATTGTCACAGCCACATGTGCCTCTGTTTTCATGCACTCAACCAATTCGCATGCAACTCTGGATTACGCGTTAGCTTTACTTTGGACTGTATTGGACACTTGGTATCTACTGGAATCCATCGTTTGGAACATGATAGTGTTCTACTTGCACTATACCATGGACAAGCACTGGCAGTGGCATTTGGTGTCTGCGACCAAAGCCGGCTACATAGCATGGAAGATTTGCTATATTTAAACTTCTTCTGGCACAAACCCGGGACGTCTCACTATGGGTGCACCAGGGTTAGCAAAGCATTGTAATGTTCTGTTTTCTGGGTTTATATTGATGAGTTTGTTCAGGTCGATTCCAAAAGTTATGCCAATAGCGGTAGGTAAAATTTTCTGCCAGTGTGCTGTACAAAACGTGTTCCAGTTTTGCTTGGTATCTATCTTTTCATATGGCATTCCATCCGTAATCCACTAATTCCAAGCGACCATATATCCGATTTTTTGGCTTGATTCAGCGTTTTTATTTCGGCTACTTCTGGAGGAAAATACTCTTTTGTCGCCAAACGCAATTGACACTCGGGGTTCATGCATGAGAGCCCAAAATCGATATATTTGATCTGATTTGAACGTTTGTTGTATAATATGTTGGCAGGTTTAATGTCCAAATGCGCGACTCCTGCATCATGTATTGTTTTCAGACCATTCACCATGTTTTTTACGACTGTAGCATTTGGTGCAACCGCATTTACAATGGCATCGAATAATTCAATTGAATCATGGACATATTCAGTCACTAGTCAATACTTGTTGTTTACTTCAAGCACTGCCGTGAAACAAAGTATGTAGTCATTGCAACCCAGTTTGTCTTTTATAAATTTCAGAATACTACCTTCCATTCGAATGCTATTCGAGTTTGAAACGACCACAGCAGTTTTTGCAGCATAGAAGCACTGTGTGTCCCCTATTTGTATTTTGTATACATCTCCTTGTGCCCCGGAACCCAATTTAAATGTTCTGTTCTGAATTGCGGTGCTTAATTCGTCTGCGGTCGGGTGTTTTCTATCAGTCATTTATTAACAGATGCTATACTTGAGAAATGGTTCGCTTAAGTGGTTCCTTGGTCACCATGCATTCTACCAGGGATCGCTCATGTGGATCCATACAAATCAGTTTGTTCAAGTCAATGTCATAAGGGTTTCCAAATGATAAATCCTTGCGTTTCCATGTTGTTTTGACATGACCTGGCCAAAGATAACCCATTGAGAGGTTTGGCAGTGTGCCATAAGGCATTTGCCCCGTTATCCATACAAACATTGTAATACCCAACGACCAGATATCAGCTCTCTGTCCTTCCACCAGACGTTGAACAGTGTATATTTCAGGGGACCAGTACTGTGGTGTACCTCTTGGTATATTTGTTCTTGGCGCGCAACTTATATCCATTCCACACGACAACCCAAAGTCAATATATTTAATTTTCTTTGAGTTGTGATCATACATTATATTTTCAGGTTTTATATCCATATGTGCAATTCCATTCCTGTGTAGTACAGCTAGTCCATCTACAAGGTTTTTCATTGCTTCTTTGGTTGGTAGTTCATGTTCATTGATTGCTTCAAATAATTCCTTACCTTTAAGAAATTCAGTTACCAACCAAAATTTGCCATCAACATTGACCGCACCTGTAAAACACAACAGATATTCTTCGCAATCTTTCTTCAAAAACGCAAGAATCTTCGATTCGATTTCCAACGATTTTGAATCACCAACTGCAGATGTTTTCGCGGCGTAAAAGCATGTTCCATCCGGCCCTGGCATTTTGTATACTTTACCCTGACCACCGACCGCAAACGGCTTATCGGGAAGCTGACGAATAGCTTGCGCTAACTGTTCACTTGTTGGCATTTGACAATTATCCATTTATTGACTCGAACTAAACACAAAATTCAGTGAGTTTTCGATTTGCGCAAGCGCTTCTTTTTGTTAACCTTGGGAACAACCAGGATCTGAGACGTGGTTCGCTTCAGTGGTGCCTTGGGTATCATGCATGTTTGTGCTCCAACGCCGATACAATTCAAGGTTCGTTCATTTGCCTGTACGTTGATGAGTAAAGACAAGTCGATATCATAGGGCGCGCCAGATTTCACTGGGCATTTCCAATGTTTTTTCACAAAGGCTGACCACACATCTCTTCGGGTGTGCTTGTACATCTCACGTTCTTCGTATGGGAGTGCATTGTTGATCCATACATACATGGTCATGCCCAAAGACCACATGTCTGCTTTCTTGGCCGCAGCCATAGTATAAACGTTGAATATTTCTGGAGCCATATACTGCGGTGTTCCTTTGGGCCGGCACGGCGAACCCAATGCATCCGCACATGCTAATCCAAAATCCAGGTACTTGATATTTCCCGTTTTGGCGTCGTAGGTAATATTTTCAGGTTTAATGTCCAGATGTGCAACACCAGCTTCATGCAACACTTTCAATCCGTTTACCAGGGCATGTAATGCTTCTTTCGTTGGTCGCTCTCCATCACAGATGGCATTAAATAATTCTTTTCCTTTCACAAATTCGGTGACTAACCAGTATACCTGATCCACAACAACTGCCCCGGTAAAACACAACAGATTCGAATGGCATTTATCTTTGATGTGCGAGAGTATCTTGGATTCCATTTTCAATTCGTGTTCATGTCCAGGCAAAGCCGTTTTTGCTGCATAAAATACAGTATTGTCGTTAATGTAGAATTTAAACACATTCCCCTGCGAGCCTTCTCCAATCGATTTCCAGCCGTTTTTTTGGCCTCTAATTATATCCTCAAGCAGTTTGGCATCGGGTAGCGTCTGCATATTTATATTCCATTCGATTTCTGGCGTTTTCCGCCGTCGCCGAAAAACTGAAGTAGTGTTCGCTTGCAGCCTTTTTGATTGGCTTTTTTATCCAGCATTTTCAGCATATCTCCGTCTTCGGCGGATTTTCGCTTTTGAAAATCAGAAATGAACTCTTTAATGCCATAGCAAGCATGTCCGTCGTGGCAAACCATGTTCATATTCTTGTCGGTGACATATTCGGATTCGCAAAATGCTTTCAATGCGCGACAGTCGGCAAGTGCATCATGTGCACAGTCAAAACGACATCCCAAAACCGACTCGTATAAATCACCCAAACGAAAGGATGGCTCGTTGGTTTCTGGTTTCTTCACCAGTCGATGCGGGGGGAAATTCACACGGGCCCAAGGCAGTGTATCCACAAACCGGACGATACCATGTTTCGAGAGTGTGGAAAACCCAGGTAAATCCCATCGATGCATTTCGGAAAGGAGCAAAATGTAATCATATCCAAGTCCATTGTGTGCACACAACACCACTTGTTTACGTTCTCGGCATTCGTCCACCCACGCAAAAAACGCTAGTAAAGCATCTTTGCAGCTGGGTGCATCTTTAAGATCTGCGTCCTTGATTCCAGTGATTTTTTCGGCATCTGGGTGTATAGGTTTGTCAGAATGAACAAATGTTTTGAATACTTTTTCCTCGCATACTGCACCGATTTGTGTGATTCGGCATGTCCTAGGATTAATGTCGGTTGTTTCCAAATCGAAATAAACTTTGGCAAATCCCTTGAACTCCTCCATTTCTGTTATTTGCATGGTCACGAGATTCAGTTTGCGAGTCGGATCGGGTAGATTTAGAATTCTACGAGAATCGTTATAAGGATTAGATGCATTCAACTCCAGGGCTAAGAACCGTTGAAATACTGGGGTTGCTTTCACATCGCATTGGCACTTGCATATTGCGTAGCAAGTTTCACAATAGAAAGAATCGCAGCACTCGAGTTGGACTGGATACAAACACACAGTCTTGCAGATCTGACACGCCATTTTATTTAGAAAATAAATGCGAAACCTGATTGTACATCGCGAAGTGAAGGGATTCAATGATGGTCCTTATCGTTTTGAATCCGCTCGAATTTACGTGGGAAATCAAACCGTGGACATTGGCCCGGATGATGGAAAAGACACAGTGATTCTAGTAGATGCGCCAGTCGAATCTCTAAGTGCTAGACTCTGTGCATTAGATCGAAATGATTTGAATCGGTGTTACTTCACTGTGGAAATGTGGGGACCGCTACGCACCGATGATGCGGGTGATGCTCATGTGGAATTTTGGGTGCAAGGACCTTGTATTTGCTTTCAATTGGTTGCAATCTAGGCGTCGGGTGCTTTCCTCTTGGCCATCCGCAACCGCTGCTGATCTTTCCTTTGTAGTAATGCAACCTCTTCAAAGTGCAGATTCAAGAACTGGTAGACACAGTATTTTTCCGCCCATCGATGAAACATGAATCTGCATAAACTAAATGGAATTTTCTGACCATTTTTGGTAGTATGCAAAATGTCATGTCCACGTCCGAACGGATCAAAACATGATTTAGAATAGTCTTTGATATGACTCGTGTAAGAATCAGCCAGGTTGACTTCGATACAGTTCACGTTATCCGGTTTTGTCTGGTAGAACGCGCCATTCGATACATAATAAGTTACATCCGAAACCTTTGGGAATTTTGTTACTAGCGAATCTAGTATTCTACCCGACACATTTTTAGATTCATTGAGTCGCATGATCTGTGCATCGATATCCGGTTCCTTCAAGAGACCCTCGTAGAATTTCTTTTCCTTGCCCACGAGATTTTCGGGTGTAACTAACGCTCGTCTCTTGGAGACGACTGGTTTTCGACGAAGCATGCCTGTTTCAATCACACGATCATAATAGAGTTGGGCTAGGGCTGGCGATTTGACCACGAATGCAGGAGGGTCGTCAAATATAGTGATCCACATATTGTTGGACAAATTCATGAGTTTACGATACTGTTGCATTTTATTTTACGATTTTGTCACTATCTCCAAGGGAATGAACTCTAGTTCACCCGTGGCTTTGACACGACATGTTAGGTCTCGACCACGTCCCAGCAGCGTGATGGCCAGATCTCTCGAATTCATATGGGAACACGCAGAATGTTGCACTTCGATTTCCACTTGATGTGATACATTGTTTTTTCGGGCAGCTTCTTCACTTGGGCCTTCGCCCACCATTGTAAATTCGTACTTCCAATCCGGCAACTCCAGTGTGGCTCGTGTATTAAAGCGAATGTAAGTAGCTGGTTCAATGGTAAGCGTGTCGTCTGGCATGGGAATTTCCTCTTTTAAGGCGAACTTCAGGGCATATTTGCGGTTCAGACATCGAACCACCAGGCAGTGACGGAGTACAATCTTGTGAAATTCCGTCTTGACCGCCGTCTCATACCGTCCACGTAAACCATCTGCAAAGTACAAGTATTTAAATATCCGTAAAGGGTTCAATTTCCACATGTGAATGCTGTGTGAATCGGTCATGCCTTGATTCAACTCCATTGAATACTGAGAGTCAACGCCTGCCACAAATTTTCCGTCAATGATCGTTCCCAGTCGAACTTCAAGTTCTGCATGTGGATTGGCCTTGAATTCTTCCACAAAGTTGGTAAGTGCTTGTACAATCGGCAAATCACTGGGGTGTTCCATTTGTTTTATGGCACGGTGTACCAGTATGGCAAATAGATTTCTACTGGGGCTACATAAATAAATGGCGTTTAATGTTGAAAATTGGTGGCGGGCGAGACCAAGAAGAGGCAAAACTCGACCCAGATATGGTAGTGCTGGGTTCGCACGCTGGATTTATGAAGGGTAAGGACTGGGACAAGAAATCGTACTGGAATAAGGTCAAAAAAACGTTCGATAAGAACAAGTATAAATTCACTTTGATCATCGTGGATGAAGGAAGTGAATCATGGTTGAGATCAGATGCTGCCAAAATAGGTGTAAACATGGTGATTCGAGAATACCTGGACCACGATTATGGAACGATCATTATGGCAGCGGATGAGCGTTCGCGACCCTTATTTGACAATATTGAAAGCGAACATAAACACTTTGAGTGTGTTGCATCCGTTCGTAAAGACCCCAACGATTCGATTGGAGATATGTTTAAACGCTTTGTGTTGGTGCGCACACATATACCTCTATTCATATTAGAAGATCACGTATTTCCGTTCACTGATTATGCTGAGATTACAATGTCAATTGATTACAAGTTTTCGCCACGATTCAACTCTCCAAAGAAACGAAAGGACTATTGGGACAACAACTTTAAATCTTTACAAGAATTTTACAATTGGATTTCGTTATCAGCATTGAAATACAGAGTTATGACGGATGACTTTTAACGGAATTACCTTCTTTACATGAAGTGCGGAATCATAACCTCTACCGTGTCGGCTGGAAGCTCAACGATATGCTTACTTTGCATACTGGCGACCAAACAGTTCATGTAGCGATTAAACATTGCTTCATTCTGTCGCTTGAATTCTTCATATTCAGCATATTGAGAGTTTATGATGGCGACGATTGCATCAGGATTAATCTTTTTGTGATGGAAACGTCGACATTGGTCGTTGTAATACATGTGAATTTTCTGAATGGCTTCTTTGCGTCGGTTAGGCTCAAACAGTTTGTTGTAACGCTGACGTGCTGCTGCAAACACTTCGTCTGGCACTTTATCGTAGAATGTCTTGTCATTGTTCTGAAAGTTTTCTGAATGATCAATGATTGAACAATCCGAGCCATCCTCGTCCTCCTCTTCCTCCTCCTCTGGATAGTTTATGTCTTCTCCGTCGTCGTAATTCATTTCTTTATACATACCCAAATAGAAAAATTACGTGACAAAATGAGGTTTATTCATCAATCACTTCGGCTAATTCAACATTGTTATTTTGCGTATTAAAAACTTTGGATTTTGCAATTAGCTCTTCACGAATTCCACTGGGAACTGTGAATCCCACAGTCCAATATACATACGTTTCATCATAATCTATATCACCACTAAATATTTCCGCATCTTCATGTAAAATTGCAAAGCTCGTTGATCCGAAGTTTCTATCCAATCAGTTGTGTATTCTGATTCCGCAATTCGAAACACAAACTCGAATGTGGTGGTCATTTTTATTTTGTAATCACACATCTTACCATCGGGTTCGTACTTTGTGTAACAAAAATGAGCAGAACACTTCGTCTTGCTCCTATAACGAATGCCACACGCTATCAGATTCTAGAAGAAAATCCAGCCGATGCTCTGATCAAGACACTAGCCAATCGAATGGAATTCAAGTCGATTCTATGTGTGAACTCGAACATTGTGCCATTGTTTTCACACAGCTTTGATGATTTCGGCAAGCTTTCTACATTCGTCGATCATGTTATGACACGATCACACAGCAATATGCTATTAATAGTAGAAAATGCGCCAGTGGTGTGGATTGACATTCTAGTATACACTCTAAACCCCAAATACCTGATTGTGAGAAGTATTGAGATATGTTCGACGGTGTTTGATTATCAATTAATGCAGACATTTAATCACTCGATTTTAAAAAACATGGGCGTAAAATGGGATGCAGAAGACATGAAACATATACTAAGATACGCTGCAATCGACGTGAATCGACTGGAATACATTCTCGTGCAAAATGTGGTATTAAATCTTCCGGCCCAACTCAACGCCTTCATACATCAGATGCGTCAGATACGTCCAACTTGTTGAGGCGGCACTGTCTTGTTTCCACCCAATCGTTGGACTGTCTCATTCGGCTTTTGTTCTTTTACCGATACAAACACAATGATGGTCACCACTATGATGGAGAGCATACATATGCCGATCGCCCAAGCCCATCGTTTCCACACCGCGTCATGTTTTGACACATAGTCTTGAAATGCTGCATTGATACCCAGGGCAGAAATGGAAGACAATAAATAAACTAAAAATGCGGTTGATGTGTTCCCCAATACCGAATTAAACGTCATTTCTTTACAGGTTACACAATTTCAAAATCGTCAGGTTCAGGTGCTTGCTCGTGTAAGAGTTGGACGATGGATTGAATTACGTTTGGAATTTCCACTGGAGTTTCGACTGGAGTTTCGACTGGAAGCTGACTTTGAGTTTCTGATGGAACATCTTCACATTGGCAGAAATGCACCGCAAAGACCGTCACAAATGCCACAAACGACATAATTCCCAGTGGATGTAGAATTCCAATAGAAATCAATGTGAATATTGCCAGAAAAAGCAGTAGATATTCGACTGGCATTTGTTTTATAGCGCTAGTGGATGAGGCCTGGGAGGTCTTAGTGCTCTTGGACGTGTATTGTGCTGTTCAATTAGTTCGGTTATTCCAAAAATGAGAAGAATGCAAATGATAAATAACAGAACGGTTTGAATGTCGATTTTCCAGAATGGCGTCTGATAGGGTTCTACGTGAACAATTGTGTCCATAAATTCTGGAGATGATGCACTGGGTACTGCTGGAGTAGCTGGCAGACTGTTGAAATAATTTAAAGCCAAATAACCAAGCATGCATCCAATTTCCATATATGCGGCATGCTGTGAATTTCCATTCATCATACTCATTAATGGAATGGCCGCCATTAGCATAAGGTCATCCATGGTTTATTTATACGCGACGTTTACACGATAGCGTTTCAGATTTCACGTTTCAATGCCCACAAGGTGTAGCCTAAAAAAAACAATAAACCCAAACCAAGGAATACATATCCAACTATTTGAAGTGCTAGAATGTGGTAGATGTAGCCAACTATTAGTAATGGAATCGATGCAAAGATAAGCAAATATGTGAAAATATGACGGGCAAAGTGCCAGCCTATAGGTGTCTTCATGTCTTTGGTGCTTTCTTGGATATATGCTTGAAAAAATTGTTTCGTAACACTGCAAATGAAGTGACACCACACCCCAATGCCAACAGTATAGCCGCCGGTATGGCGACAATAGGGGTGAATTGACCGCCGACTAAGAAGACCATAACCAGCAGAGATACCAAGAAAAATGCTGAAATAATTGCCAGTAGATTCAAAGTGTTTTCCGCGTATGCTTCATTCATACTAGAGTGGCAAACATGTCGATCCCATATCCGGTTCGTATCATTTAGAGGATCGGGGGCTTTCTGTGATATGCGTTCAAATGCGGGTGTTTTTGTCATGTATTTCACATAGCCCAATCGGTTAGCAATAGCTGTAACCACATCATCATCAATACGCGAGCAGCATTCCGTCATTTTTTCGGGTAATTCATGTAGAATATCGTGTGCAAACTTTTGATTGACGAGTACTCCGGCGAATCCTGTGATCAAGCTCTTCGGTTCCACGCCATACACCCACATGAGAGATGCACTATGGTCGTTATGACTCACAATCGTCTTGTCTGAAATCGGATGTTCATTGAGACCATCTACAAAAATTTGAATCGCGTTCGGTTTGTATTCAATGTCATCGTCACATACAAACATCCAAGAATCGGTAGGAATCCTATTTTCTATGACCGCTCCAATGTACTTCATGATTGGACCGCGGTCGTGTTTAGGGCGAACGACTTGTAGGTTTGGAATATCTTGGAGCCACGCGGGAAGCTCTTGGGTCCATTTAAATCCACGCATGTTATTTTCCGGTACAATCAGCAGAATGCCTTTACAGTTTTTGTAGGTCTGATTGGCTAAAATCGTGAGGTTATCGCGAATCAAGTGTATGCGGGAAGGAATGGTCGTCAGTGACACATACACAGGTGGCTGATAGGACGGCTGATAGGACACAGCAGACGCATATGACATTTTTTATTTGATAATTATACATAGAAATGAGAGCTGAAACGGGCTTTGTCTTGTCCATGTTTGTCTTGTTTATTGCGATATATCTGACGCTAAACATTGTGGGAACCATCTACTACACAATGTTACCAAGCAACACTCAATCACAGAAAGGTATTCGCGGGGGTGGCTTGGCCACGGTCATCTTGGGTTGGCTTGGAATGCCTTTACTCAATCTTTACAGTCCGATTGCATATTCAGTTCAAAAGTAAAATCAAGTGTGACAGTCTGTGAATTTAAGCAGGGATGGCGCGGTCGCATCGAATACGACTAGAGAATCGTATGTCGATTTGGTGTTAGTCATGATACCACCTCCAAGAAATGTGTAATTGGATGCTGTGGTAATCCCAGTCCAATCCGTGGCGATGGGTGCAGTGGGCACGACGATCTGTGGTACACCTTCACTTTGGCCAATAAGCAGTTGCTGATCTGTTCCAATAAACACCATACTTAACCCAAAGTTCATATCTCCAGTCGTAAGCTGGCCCGTCACATTCTCAAACGCGCTGTCCACGTTCGAACGCGTGTAGAGATAGACGGTACCGGCGGTGGAATTCAAACCGAATACGGCTAGAGTCAGCTGGTCCGAACTGAGTCGGACAGTCTGCCCGAAATGTGTGACTGCGATGGTCAGCGCCGTACCCTGTTGAACCCAGCTGCTGTTTACGTACTGATACGTGTATACCAAATTATTGTCAGGACACCCCAGCACCATGTAATTCCCCTGAATATCGATGCACTTAATGGTCTGACCTAACACTGAAAACTGCGAAGTGGGCAAATTGATGAGTTGCCCAGACACGACCGGGTAGGTGTAGACCATGCTGTTTGTGCTCGTCGGATTCGTCCAGGACACGTATAGATTTCCGTTCGCATCCCCTCCCGAACGGTAGTATACGAATTCTGGCGTATCTCCATTGTTAATTGGATTCAGCGGTGACGTGGACATGGTCTTGGTGGGATCAAAGTTATCCACACGCACATATGCTCCTGGATTGGTCACCGTACCTCCAGTGGTACTTCCGGTATAATAATTTAATGTTCCCGAAGAGGGTATGGCCACATAAGCAATCGTATATTCATTAATCGTTGCACAAGACCGTGCTTGTGGAATCATGCCAACGGTGGTGATGGGATAGTTAAGTGCGACACCTCGATTGTACTGGCGCACTACTGAATCTTTTGGATTTCCTGTGGGATTCAACAAGCACATGAGAGTTTCACCATTCACGGATGTACTCATGTAGGCAGTAGACGTATTGACTGGTGCATTCCCTGGCCATGACGCAATGGTGGATTCGAGTGTAAGTTTGGCATCATTGGCACACGGATTATAATTGGATACCACTGTTGTACCAGCCGTTAATCCAGTACCTATGGTTGATCCAAACACACCGATTCCCAACTGCCAGAGTACAACCACCACTACCGCCGCCGCGATAACACATGCAATGGCTGCAGCAATTAACCACTTTTGCACCGTCGTCAATGCCATTTTTACTAATTAAAATTTTCACTAAATTTTCACTTACGTTTCATGTTCACTTACGTTTCCTCTGGTTGCGATTCAAACGTAATCGATCCCGCTTAGTCAGATCCCGTAGCTTCCTCAACGCATTCGCGCCGGACTCCACGTCCAAGTCGGGGCGATACGAAAAGATATCTAGACCATTGGGACTCATCCTCAAAATCGCACACAGTGATTCGTCCAATTCACGCATGGGGTATTGCTTTTTGAACATTCGAACTATAAATGCCACGTAAAGGTGCATTTGGTTCAGGGGCGAATCGTTGAGTGTTTCAAATGGCGCTCGCATGGGTTTCAGCGTGTGCCGTTCCAAGCTTGCTTCATATCCCACTTTGTTTTCAAACAGGACAAACTTACCAGACGTAGTTTTGCAAACCAAGTCTACGTGTGTACCCATGCGTAACTCAGAGTCAAACAGAGGATACTGGGATGCGACTGGAAACAATGCATTGCGCTTCAAATAGTCCACTAACTGTGTTTGAAATATACCTGTGAAGGAATTCTGCCAATCCTCATTATTTTTCGCCTTGAGCACCATTTCATCGGTCAACTTGTCCATGGCTTTCCCACGGATTCTGCCTGATTTATACGTGTCTTCATGTGGAAACTGAAGTGGCGTAGAATGACCATGTATAGCTTTAGTGTACGAATAATGTGGATAAAAAGCGGTCTTTAACGCCATATTCAATCCAGTCATGTGCGTGGAACCCAGTCGAATCGCCATTGCACCTCCCTATTTATGTTGTGCCAGGAGAACGCTAGTCGTTGCGTTATCAACCAGGTGGTTTTTGTCATGTGTGTAGAAATACTTTAAGACGCCAGCCGCTTCACTAAAAGCATTCTCGGGGATGATCCAAACGTAACTGAGCTGATATAACGAGTTCAGTGTTCGTTTGAAAAACGCCGAGTTGACTTTTAGAATCAGCCGGTGAACCATGACTGATACTTTTTGACTTCCATCAAACATGACTAAAAGAAAATCTTTAGATTCTTCATCTGCCAATAACATTTCACCTAACATTTTATTTATCATATCTCCAAATGGCCACCAACCGAGAACTCTACGCAGAATCGTGTGTGCGAATCATCCGGCTGATCGAATTCATGGTGGAAAATAATTCAAAGTACCCGGTCATTCACAACTGCTTTTCATCGACTCCAGTCAGAGGATTGACCATCTCCAAGTTCATTTACCGGTTTTTGGACTACATGCCTACACTCAGCATTGACGCATTCATCATTGCAGTGATTCACCTTGACAACTTTATCGTTGCCTCCAAACAACGGTTGACCATACACAACGTGTTTCGACTGTTTGGAACTGCGTTCAACTTGAGTGTAAAGTTTCACGAAGAAGCTGCTGGAAATCCGTATGATCTCTTCCAGCGTACAATCGCATGCAGTGGAGTCACGGCTGCTGACATGTACATACAAGAAATTGAGTTTCTTGAATGCATCGATTACAAGATGCACATCGAACCGGCGCAGTTCCATCAATACCATACAGACATTTTGAATATCAAGGCATAAATAAATGGCTGCTTGGCATGTTCTGCTCACCTTCTCATTAGTGTTGCTAATTTTACTACGGGTAATTTATGTATACAAGGCAATTGTTTCCACAAGCTGGCCAAAAGACTATCGGAAATTTCGAAGCGAAATGATTGAACGCAAAATGATTGAGACGGCGCCCAAACCTGACACCAAGTTGCCCATAAAACTCATAATCGTGGGCTTAGCCAAAGACATTTTAGACCAACTACACATGAATCTGGAATATCTACAAGAAATCGGCAAGAATTTTGAACTCTGTAAATTTGTAATTGTTGAAAACGATTCCACGGACGGAACTGCCGAATATCTACAGTCGATTCAATCGGATACAATCAAGGTCCTATCGTTTAAAGCAGGCATGCCAGATGCATTATCTCACGGCGCTGCTACACTTAAACGATTCGAAGTTATGGCTTTCTGGCGAAACAAGTATATGGCAGAAATCCGAAAACCTGAGTATGATGAATTCACACACGTCATGGTCTCCGACCTGGATCACCACGTAGGCACGTCATTCAAACATGTAGCAACCTGCTTTGAACGTGCGGACTGGGACATGGTTTCTGCCAATGGAACCAACAGTCTTCACGGAACATTTGAGATCAACTTGTATAGCAGAATCGCCCGATGCATTTATTACGACACACTCGCGTTTCGCGACAAAAAGTACAATCGAACATCACGAAGGAATCAATCTGAAAATAACTTGCCCATATCCAAATACCGCACTGATAAAAAAACCGACGTGTTCACACTCCGAGCACCTATTATTGATTCCACTAGCATCGACTGGATACCCGTGACATCAGCGTTTGGTGGTATAACAATCTACCGAAAAGATGCACTCGTGAATTGCAGTTATGGAGCTTATGATTGTGAGCATGTTGTCCTTCACGACGAAATGATTGCAAAAGGATTTAATCGAATGTTTATCAACCCTAGGTTTGTTTTGTATAACTAATGCGTTGAACAAAACTTGGTATGTAACGGACTTGTGCTGTGGCTGCTGCTTCGTCTTTAGATTTCTTTTGTGCGACCAAGCCCCGATGCAGTTTGCGCATTTTATAGTGATCATTAAAGCCCCGTGTGAACCATCCTGCGGCACTGTCTTCTTTGTCCAATGTTTGCGGATTTTCAGCACCATATCCAAGAGATTTCAAGTCGTCCATATGATGTTCATCAAGGTATTCTTCGGGACGGATGCGTCGCTTTGTAAATGTCGATGTTTTAGATAAAGACTTTTGTGGCTTACTGGAAAACCGTTTTTTCACACGAGCAACATTCCTAATCGCTTTGTGCCGAATTAAGCTAAACAGACCCGCTTTCGTGGCTTTTATATTTCCAAGGTGTATTGCTGGTACATTATCGTTTGGAATTTCATTTGGGACTGGTAGTCTGAAACCGTTGAGCATTATAACAAGTTCAGCGGTTGTGTATTTCACAGTTAAACTGTTTGATTTGTAATCACACACCAAACCAATACATTTATCAAAATCATTTAGAACAGTTGGATTGGAATCTTCGAATAACATCCATGGCATCTCCAAATTATTCAAGATGAAAATTCTAAACTTTGCATGGTTTCTTTTGTTTATTTCGAAAAGTCCAATATTTAAATTATTCGAAAGTTTGGTCAGTAACGTGGGCTTATCATCAAATGTGTTTGGTGATACAACGCATGTTGTATCAATAGTAAACCGTCTGTTCAAAACGAATATGCTTACCTGGTTACACACCAATGCTTGCATTATGTCATACATGCTATTCACAACGTTTTTGTGCTGCTCTTTCAAAATGTACTTTCCATGCAATATTTTTGATTTGACAAGACTGTCTACTATGTGTTGGGTGGTCATTTATTTTCAGCAGAAGTATTTGGTTTTTGTCTTTTCTCGATTCTAGATAAGAGTCTTATTGCTTTAGCTTTTCTCCTTTCTTTAAGAAATCGTTGTAATGCTCCACCTGTTTTGTATTCTTCGTTTTTTATATTCTCTAGTTGAGCAATACGTGCATCATTTTCTTCTTTGTGGTAGTCATCAAGCTCTTCTGGGTGATCGTTTATCCTAGAAAACGTAGTAGTTCTGCTCACCGAACGATCTCTTGGTGCCTTAAAATGACGTCCTACTCTTCTCACTTTATGTGCGAATCTATCGAATATACCGGCCTGAAATGGCGTCAGTTTTATATTTGCGGCTATTTTTGCTTTTTTAGTGTTTGCATAAGTTTCATTAACCTTCTCATCTAACACGTCTGTAAACTCATTGCTGTCATTTTTTTCACGCTTGTAGCGCATTTCAAACTTTTCCGTTAACTTGCTTTGTACTTTATTGTTTAGTATAAAATCATTTCGTTCTTTATGCGTAAAATCCATTTTGTGTTTAAATTCGTCAACCGGCTGCATTATAATACTCATCGACCCGAAATCATTTGCATCCGCATGATTAATATCCATTATTATTACACACGTTTCCGCTTCATTTTCATCCACAGCACCCAACACTTTGTGAACTTTTGCGTGAAGTCGCTGGTTTTTCTTGAAGATAATTATTTGCGTCCATTCTGCAAGCCTGTTTAGAATCTCGTATTTGTTGAGCGTTTTTACATCTATTATCTTGGTGTTATCTTTATTGGGGTCCACTTTAATTTCAGCCTCAATTCTATTGTTGTCGAATGATAGTTTAGTTTCAAAAATAAATTCAAGCCAATACAAAGTATCAATGCGATCCTGATTTTTGAAACGAACTGCAGCGTATTTTGGAAAATCAACAGACCTCACTGATAGTTTAACCAACGCTCTCTTAGCAAGAAATACTGCAGCATCGGCAGGAGCTTCTGCAGCATCGTCACGTGAAGCTTCTATTCATTTATTCACATGTAAACCAAAATAAATATAATCCACATATTCGTGTGCCTGTGCCTATGAAGCCCCAGTAGATTTCTACGGGCTATTCCGTTGTGCCAAACTGATGTATGTCTGGAATGGAATGGTGTTTGGAGGACGAACCATCGCAAACAAGTCCAGAGTGTGAATCCGTCAAAACAGCCTTAAATCTGTTGAAGAATGAAATACCAAGCGTCAAACTATTTTCAGTGGCGTCCAAGTTTGTGAATCCGGGTGAATACCTCAAAGTGGAGCATCGAGTGATCTCCCGAGCCTACTTTAAAATGCTGGAAATATTGAAACGATACCTCTCACCCAATGAACGAGTGAAAGCGTTATTTCTATGCGAAGCTCCGGGCGCATTCCAGCAGGCCACCGCCGATTGGCTGAAAGAAAAGCTACTGGATTGGCACGCAGTAACACTGCCAGACAGCATCAAGTGGACAGGAGATCCATCCAAAGTGTTGTTTCAAGACGTGATTACGCAACCACTGCCCGATGCGCTTCAGGTCAATTTGGTCACCGGGGATGGTGGATTTGAGGCGGACCCAAGCAATCAAGAAGCTGAGAACTACACTTTATTTGAAGCACAAATGCTCAGAGGGTTTGATCGGCTTATGCCAGAAGGAACGTTGGTGGTCAAGTTCTTCGACATGTTCGAGGCCAACACACAGGCCTTACTGATTGAAATGACGCGACGTTTTGACAAAGCATACATATTGAAGCCCTGGGGATCGCGTATATGTAATTCAGAACGTTACTTTATCGGTGTGCGCAAAAGGCTGATCCCGAAACCCACCAGTGTCTCTCTTGCCCGACTCCAACAGATCATCGTCGAATTCGCAAAGGTTCAAATCGAAGCGCTGGAGTATGCGTTCAAGTTGGCGAAAACTCCAGGCATAACCGAGGATATTTTGCGCCACTCGACGAGAACGCATTTGGAAATCGGCAAGAGTTTCGACCGGATCATTCGGAAATAATGCGTCTGGCGATCAGTACTGCTGCGAATACGTACGCAAAAGGCCAGAGCGAATATGCATTCCATGCGTATGCAAAAAGACGTGACAATTGATAGCAGCTGGGAGCGACAAACAGACTGAGAAAAATGTCTGCAGTGTAATGTGCTCGCATGATCATGAGCATTATGCCTTCTATGATAGAAACGGCGTAATAAATGTCTGTCCAAGGGCTTCCCAGTAGAATTCCAAAAGATGCCGTGACAAGAACGTGACCGCTGACAGACAAGTCACGAATCAAGGGTGCATCTTGGTTTCCCACAAAATACTCGACAATCGGATCACGTAATGGTATGCAGTCTAACGGTGCTTCGAATGGGTGTAGAAATAAGATGATCGACCGTACGGTAATAGCTGTGATAAACATGAATACAGTTTGATTGATATCCCACATACCCCACATCAAGAAGAACAAGAAAAACGAAAACCAGTGCAAAAACGCAATGGGGACAGACATGTCTTCAACTGAGAATACAGGCAAGAGTCTGTCGTTTATCCGGACCAAATCCGTGCGTTTCTCTTGCCATGGAAGCAGTATTCCACCATACGTCACAAGAATGCAAACTAGACATATCAACGCAGGAACATCAATCTCCATTTATTTTCACTTTCGGTGCGACGCTCGGAAATTCCAAACGCTTCAAGTCGAAATGGTGGTCTTTTAACCAGGACATGACCTGCGACTGTTTGCGTTTGGAAAGCGATGGGGTTCGCGATAGAATCCACAGGTATTTCTTGTTGGGCTCACTGACAATCGATGTGGTGGGATCACGATAAACCACAGAATAGTTACGATAGATGCCGGGGAAAAAAGACACACCCAATACGGCCTTATTTTCTGTTGCAAATGCCTTTCCAATCGAGGTTTGTGTTTTGCCATTCTTGATACAGTGATTTTTCACTTGAATGTAGCCGGGTTTGGGCGTGTATTCTGCAATGGCCTGTGAACACCCTTTTTCGAACCGTGAAGGATTTCGCGCAATTTCATACCATTTGCCTTTATACTCCTGAATATCGATGGGAACCAGAGGCATGTGTGAGTTGAGTTTCGATAGTTTGCGCCAAGTGTACCAGCTTACTCCCAGCCAAACCAAAGCCATACCCACCAAAAATCCGGCAATTACAATAGCAATGATAACACTGGCTTGCATGTTTTTTCTACGTCAACCCAATAGAATTCTACTGGGACTCGAAATGAGACAAAATGTAAAATAAAGAAATGTCAGCACAGGATTATGCGTTGTTCTTTTCGCAAATCAACAAACGTCCGGCCCCTGTATCCGATGTGGCACCCACGACGTTAGTCATCAAAAAGCCCAAAGTTCAGGTCACTGAACAAACCATCGGGTGTGTGAAAGACGATATGAAAAAGTTTCTCACGGATTACTTCCAAGAGTACTCATTTCCCATGTATGTGAGGACCAATCTGCTTCCCGTGCTGAAAAGCACATTTGCCAAAAAGCCCAATGCGCCTGCCAATTTGACTGCATTTTCGGGTGGAACGTTTTATGTACCACCTGATCGTATGGCGGATTACTTTCGACTGCGGACGGTGGACATTCAAACCAAGCGTTACTCGGGGATGAATGAGCAGTCTTGCGATGGAGACCGCGCGTTGTTGGCGTTGGAAATCGACTACCGTTTCCCAGATATTAAGCAAGTGACTCCACGAGAATTTCTCATGGAACATATTAAGGCTATTTTGGCTACGGTGGTCAAGTACATTCCCGATCGTTCGTTGCGAATGTTTCTCTATGACTCGCATGTGAAGCCCAAGTACAGCAATGGCAAGTGGATTGTCGCGCTGGGATTTCATTTGTTATTTAACCGACGTGTTCGAATTGAAATGGGCGCACAAATCAGTCACGCTGCCTCATTGGCCTTGAAGCGTTTCGATTTGGCTTCTGTGCTGGACAATGTATACATCAAGTCTAAAAGCGGAAAGCTGTGTGATGTTGTTCAACTGCGACCACCTCACTCGGCAAAAAAGATTGTTTGCTATTTTTGCAACGATCCTGTGTTCAAGACCAGCAAAGACATTCAGGAGCTACAAGGGTCATTCAAGCCTGCTTGCAAGATCTGTGATTCAGAGAAGTATTGTCTGGATATCAACATGTACAATCTGGTCAACGTGTACAATCCAGACTTTTCGGTGGACGAGGAGTACACGAATACGTTTCGAACGAATCTCATGAAAGAGCTAACGCAAACTTCTATTTGGGGAATGGCGCATCCTGTTGCGGAAGTCAAAGTACCCGAAGGAATGCCCACCTATACGCTGTTTGAAATGGCAGGAAAGGTACCCGAAGGCACGTCCAAGGTTAAGGCCAGACAGATGACCAAAACCGAGAAACCAGCCGACGTTCAAAAGCGACTCATATCGTTTGGCTGCATGAACGTGAAACGCAAGGATTCCAAAGGATTCGACGTGAAAATCACTCCGGAAATCAACAATGCTGTTCGAAAGCTACTGGAAGTGATACACGATCGGTACAGACTGGCCACAGTTTCAAAGATCACCAAGTACATTCATCGAAACAAGGACGATGGATCCATCAACCTACAACTCACAGGCGAAGGATCCACCTACTGTATGGTGAAAGAAGAGGATCACAGTTCCAATCGTGCTCAAGTCTGGATTTCATTGGGAAAGGTATTTTGCGGGTGTTGGAGCGACCATTGTCCCGCTTACAGAAAGGTACCGGACTTTCGCGATCCGTCCATTATTTCTAGACTATTGACGTTATGTTTTTCTTCGCCGACAATCGCGAAAACACCACGGCAATCAAGATTAACACTACCAATGCCAATACCACTCCCGCGACCAACATAATTTTGTCTCGATGCTGCCAAGCGTATTCCAGATACTCGTACACATCCGAGTCCCATTCTCGCCACGTACTGGGAACGTTATGCGCGACCTTGGAGACCAGTGGAATCTCATGGGATTGCACGTGAACTCCAGTCGATTTATCCGTATTTTCTGCCCGAGCTTGAAACGCCAACTTGCCAGACTTGGCCATAATCTCGTAATGTCTGAAGATTTGCAATACATTGTTTGATTTGAACGCAATAATGTCTCGTAATAAGTGCTTGAAAAATACATGATTGGGTCTAGCCATAAACACATTACATGCATACCCGTATTGATCACGAGCCAGAATTAGATCGGATGGAGATGTCATCCACACATTCAATTGACTGGTAGGCGCACAGTCCAGATCCACATAGGCTCCTCCAAAGTGATAAAGAATCATATACTTGGCCATATGCACCTTTTGAATGGGATTGAGTTTCTCATAGGTTTTTCGCAAGAACGCATATTCATTGTCCAGCAAATCACACCACTCGGATTCAACCCAGAATCGATATTCCCAGGAGTGCGTTTTGCACAAATCCTGAACCGCTGATTGTGCCTCCTTGAACGGCTCTGGAATGTCCTTGGATTTCCACATTTGGTGAAAAATAGGCGCGATAGGCATTTATTTATATTTGAATAAATAAACAATGCGAATCTGGCAAGTCAATTTACTCTTCATGTTCATAGCGAGCGCAATGGCCGTGGCCACCTTTTTCGGCGTTCGATACAGTAAACGGAGACGAAAACCAATCCCTGTCGTCCGTCAACCCGACCCAAGTCCAGCGGTTTCGCTCAACCTCATCACTGTGCTGAATGAACTACCCACACACTTTCCCGATTTCCTCAAGCATTATCGCACACAAGGGGTGGGTCACTTTCACATCATACAAACATCCAAGTTTCCGATGACCGGCGATAATGACATTACAGTCTACCCAATATTCAATGAAACCAATACGCTGAAACTTTACAACCAAGTCTATCACATGATCTACAAAAACACTCGTTGGGCACTTATCGTGACTCCAAACGAATTCGTGTATGGGCGCAAACACCGTCTATTCGACGCCCTAAAAGATCTGACCGGACCTCAGTTTGTCCAAGCTAAAGTGTGCGTTGACGAATTCAAAAGTCATCCGCAACTCGAGAGTATGTGTACCACCAAAAATGCCAGTGGAATTCGAATAGAATTCACTGAGAAAACACCTTGGTTGAAGACCATCGCTGCCGATCGCACGTGCTTGGACCGACCAGATCTGGCCGCAGTGATATACGTGGGAGCTGGTTCGGCGTCTGGGGAAATTTTTGACGAATTGGCCATTCTTTCACAGTTTGGGTATGATTCACCTGTACGTCAGTATGAAGTGGGCGTGGTCTGCGTGAATCCAACATTTGAGTTCATCCAGCATCATTTGGAACTCGGAATGCATGTGTATAGCGATAAAACGGTAGCCACCTCCGAATGCAAATGGGTAATAGAGCTTGATAACGACATGTTTTTGCAACTTCCACTCCTGAAACATGCATGTAATTATTCTATTCCGGTTTATAAGTATGGCTACTCTGGTCATGTACAGAAACCACGATCACTGCGAAAATCTTGCGTGATCAGAGAACGACTGCCGTATAGACACATTACACTCAATCAAACATACTTTGCAGACGCAGTGTCCACCGTAAACGTACCATCCGCGTTTATCAATCACATGTGCCAAGCCACGTCACTCGACTCGGTGATTGACACGAGTGTATCCAGTAGAATTCGACTGGAACCCCAGCATGACTTGTCAATTGTGCTGGATACCACGCAAACCGGCCAGAGTCTGGTGGGCATATTGGAACACTATTTGAAACAGGTGGATCACGTATATATTTTATTTTCAAATCAATCGAATGACGAGTCGGAATACCTAAGTGATTTCAAGTCGAAAATCACCTTGATTGAAAATGTGCTCGACTTGGATTTACTGTATCAAACGTTTCTCAAGACAGAGTGCAAGTGGATTCTATACGTACAACCAGAAGATGTGCTGGATTTGTCCAACCTGAAAACTCTCATGCAGACAAATAATGTCATTGGCGTAGGAAACAGAGTAGCCGTCCGAACCAAATCTGTCGCTTCCATGTTTGACGCAAAGCCCACGGCCGAATGTTTGAATGCGGTGAAGCTCCAGTCGAATCTCATGGAGCACTTAGATTAGCCACTTCAGTAATAAACCGCAGAATAGTGGAAAAAACTTGATTGGTTGGCTCTTCCCATTTTCGCATCACACTTAGATGGTCTCCTGGCACGGTCATGGCCTGCACAAACACACCATGCTCTTTTAAGCTGAGTGTCATATCCCATGCATGCCGTTGTAATGTAACGTCGATTTTCGCATTAATCAGTAAATGCGGGGGACAGTGTTGATGCACATTGACGACTGGTGAATATTTGCTGAAATCATCTAATGGGCCAAATGCAGTATCCAAGAGCCAATCGCCACCCGTCACGTCATTCAGTCTGGATAGTGAATATACGCCCGAAATGGCCACCACTCCATGCACATCCATATACCGTCTGCTGGCCAGTAGACACGCCAAGTGTGCGCCAGCTGAATGCCCGATTAGAATGCGTTTGGAATGGTCGGCAAATGCATGCAGATTGTCCTTGACCCAATCCAATACAAGTTCAACGTCCGTGATATGCTGGGGCGATGCCGTTTCAATCACGTAGAAAATCCAGCCGAAAATACAGAGACATAAATACCCCACAATGTACACTAGTCGCGTTCGGTTGAGCAACAATACAATAACACCCAATATCGAGCACCAGAATAACATGGCTCTGGCGATAACGTGCATACCACATAGCGTGTAATTACATGAGACCACAGTGTACCCGTGATGTGCCAGTAGTTTGCACTGGGGTTCTGTGCGCGATTTGTCCCCCATCAACCAAGCTCCACCGTGTACGAATATCACTACTGTAGAGTTACGCTTTCTGGGTACATACAAATCCAATGCATGTGCAGAATTATACATGATGTCTCGATAGATATCCATGAAGACCCAGTAGTTTTTATTATGTATTCGACTGGAGTTTCGACTAGGTTTCATACCCATGGATCTCTGCAAAGAGCACTTGGCCCAACGCTATGCGCCCACCATTACGTTTGTATCCCCGTTGTTTCAACAGGCAAAATCATTCGTATATGTGCACGGTATCCCAGATGGCTACATTGGTAGAGCTTTAGCCTTCATGGCCAATCCCAACATTGAGTGCATTGGAGTTCAAGGACGCACATATCCCAATCTGCCCGGACCCACCATATGGTCAGACGTGCATCCTGAATACGAACAGCGCAAGGATTACCGCATCATAGATCGGTTTGCACCCACCCAAAATACGGCTAGAATCATTTGGAAGCTGCTGACGGACGATGATTACGACTCTGAATGCGTGCCTCAAATCATCAGAGAACTGTCAGTTCCACCAAAGTGCTTGGACTGTTGTATTCGTCTGATTTGCGAAGAAAGTGTATGTGAATAAATGAGTATGGATGATCACCGGAACATAGTGCGCGAGAGTTTATATTCAGTAAAGTCTGTACTTCACATAGACGGTTTAGGAAACCACCTAAGTAATGCATCATATAGAATGGATATATTCATACAGATAATGGCTAACTTATCCGAAAGGTATATTAACCCAAAGCAAATTAAAACAAATATTAACAACATTAATTTTAACGTAAACGACAAAAATGAATTGTTCAAATTATTACCTTATAATGTGGCAATATTTTCAAAAAACAAACACCACCATTCAAAAATTCACCAGCGCTTCTTCAAACCTGATGTAAAAAAATGGATTTTATTATTTGATAAACGTCCAACTGTATTTGATGATTTTCAATCTCTATATTTGATACGCGATGTTGACGACCAAGGGTATGTTAGAATACAATACACTGAACAAGAAATGAATCAAAAAGCACGCATAGAAAATCCTGTCAAAGAATTGAAAGATATGTTGACTGATGGTCGACGAAGGAGTGTTGATTATTTAAAAACGTTGCAGAGGTTTCATTTTCCTATTCAAAAACACCCAACACGTTTAATGAATGTACCTGAAAATTCAGAAATACTAAGAACGCCATCCGACGCCCAGAAGCAAATGCCTATGAATCCAACCAAAGCTGGTGTATTGAGCAGAATAAAACATGCATACGATCGAAAAATCGAAAAGTGGACGATACCCCAAAACAAGCGTCCTTCCTTGTCACGAACAAGAACATTCACGAGAGTACGCATTAGACCTGAAGAACATTTTACCAAAGAACAGCGCATGGAGTTTCTAAAAGCATTCGGAGGCGGTGGCAAAGAAATCGGAATAACATCACCAGAAACCAGTTTAGCTCCAAAACAAAGACTCAGGCGCGTGTTTGGATTGGATTCAAGAAAGAAGGCCCGAGATGAGTATAGAGCATTGGCTCAAATGTAATCACAAACTTCAAATCGATTCTCGTGGAATTTGAATGGTTTCTTGCACCCTGCCTGCACTTCGGTTTTTTCGCACTCTTCTCGACTGGCATGTGGGTTCATCTGTTGCCCGTCCTTCAGAATTCCGCATCGAAATATACCGCATGCAATTTCATTCTTCATCACGGCAATATAAATCCCGCAATGTGGACATGTTCCCTCAATCAGTTCCTGGTCTGGTGCGGCGTCCGTCATTTATTTAGCCAGGAGAACTGGTTTGCGTGTCATAACGGGCGGCTCGTCGTATATTATTGCATTGTACACAAAGAGCGTAATAACGGAAAGTGTAAAAACGTGTACGGCCGTCTTGTCATGGACGGGCTTGGGTGGTTTTGCACTTTGCACACATTGAATCGAGAGTTTTCGGGGTGGGTGGTCCAAGCATTTGGTTGTGATTGTTGAATTTTGGAGCACTTCCGTAGAGTTTCCCACTCGATAACCATTCAAACACGTGAATGGAGGTCGCCATGAAATCGACACTACTCCTCGAATGTGACATGGAACCTCAAAGTCAAATGCGCATACCGCCAAACAGATCAACATGAACACCAGTGGAATTCTCATGGATGCACTGTTTATTTTTATTGGGAACTCGAATAGGGTTGCAAGTCCAGCCGAATGGCGCGGTTGATATAGCCTTTGCTGAACGTGGCCGTGATCGTAGTGTTTCCGGTGGGATCCGCAGATGCGAGGGGAATAACCAACTCCACCGATACACCGTAGCAGTTAAATGACGACCAAATCTGGTTGGCAATATCCTGTGCCACGCGCTCCCACGGATCCGTGCTCGTTGCGGTAATTAAAGACGGGCACGTATTGATGATATTCAGAACATCCGATCGACTGGCAATCTTGCTGTTATCCACTTTAGCACCATAAGTCATGTGCACGAAATAGTTGATTTCACCCGTTTCAGACAAGTGGTTGTGCGCGCTCTGATTCTGAAATCGGAATTGACCATCAATAACCTGAGGAGTCTTCGAGGATTGCACCATACCGACAATTATGGCAGCAACGAGTAACAGAAGCAGAAGAATTAACACAATCCAGAACGCCACCGTGTAATCTCTGGGCGCATGCTCTTTCGGCGAGTGTTCCTTTGGCATGTTTATTCATTTCAAAATGAAATAAAAATTTCATTGCGCTGGAACTTCCGTGACCACTTCAGCCACAACCACCGGAACTTCAGCCGGAGCTTCGACTGGTGCTTCAGCCACAACCTCTGGAACTTCAGCTGCAACCTCAGGCGCAACCACTGGAACCTCAGGCGCAACCACTGGAACTTCAGCCGGAATTTCGACTGGGACTTCAGCTGCAACCACGGGGACTTCAGCCGTGCAACACGTTGTATCCATTGCCGGTACGGACATTTCATTCAGAAATTTCGCGTCCAAAGCTTCGCCCAGTCGAGACAGATTGCTCTCCGGAAGCTTGTTCATATCCAAGCGTACGCGGAAATATTCCATCCAAAAACGAACATCAGACAACACTGCAGTCGACATGCTATTTATTCTATATACAAATAAAAAAAATTGTGTCCACCGACATGAACACGTCAAGTGTAGTATGGTGTTTCGTTGGCGTCGAAGGATTCTTGCTATTATGTATTCTCAGTGTGGTAATTATGATTTCGGCTAGGTCCAAATTGTTCATCTGAGCTTCACAACTTTAATCCTGGCCTGCTCATTCCAATAATTGCCACGATAAACATACCAATGGTCAACAAAATCAACAACCAAATGAGTACAAGCGCATACGTTGGCATTTATATAACTCAACATCAATGATAATTGCTAAAGGACCCAGTAGATCCAGGGCGGTACACGGTGCTCAGTCCATAGAGGTATCCAACACCCAAAGAAATCAACATGGAAATGGCGTGTTGTGCACCGAATTGCGGTCGATGCAAAAGCAAGGCAGATATCTTCAAATTCAACGAACCAACCATATCAGAGATATTTCTTAGCTCCGCCCCGTGTAAATCAGGCTTATCTTCTTGCTCCTCTTCATCCGACGAAAGATCTGATTCAGAATCGTTTGAAACGCTAGCTTCTTCTGCGACTGGGGCAGGAACTGGAATTTCTACTGGGGTTGGGACTGCTGGAAGTTCTACTGGGGCTGGGACTGCTGGAAGTTCTACTGGGGCTGGGACTGGGACCGGAACTGGAAGTTCTACTGGGGCTGGGACTTGAACTGGTTTTGTCTCTTCAAACTTGAACGAAGGTGTGAAATTAAAGGCAGCTGGATCATAACCAAAATTGAAAGTTGCTGGTTGTGCGTCAAACTTGAACGTTGTTTCGAATGTTGATGCCGCTGGCTCGATAGAAGTCGGCCCATAATAACTCTTTGGTTTTCTTACATTCGAACTGTTTCTCTCAAAAAGTTGTGCAAACTGTTTTTTCGACGGTGGCTCGGCATTTACACGTTCATCCAATTCTTGCTTCATTTCTTCTCCAATGTCGTTCTCTTCTTCCTCCGGTTCTTCTTCTGGCTCTTCCTCTGGTTCTTCTTCCGTATCCTCCTCCGGTTCTTCCTCCGGTTCTTCCTCCGGTTCTTCCTCCTGCGCTTCTTTTTTGATAGGAGGCAGAGTTATCGTCAACTTGCCATCACTGTCAACAAACGTCTGCATATGTTTATTTTATGTATTTTTTCAGTGGGTGGTCGTGTGGAATCATAGGCAAAAAAATGGTCGACCATCTTCAGCACTTGATACAAATATACACGTTTCCGAAAGCATTCTAGAGCTGCTCAACTGAGGTCTCTGTGGAAAATTATGCTTTTGCATGTATGCATTCATGTACATGATAAGATTCACGCAAGTCACATCATAGTTGTTTTCTGATATCGCATTAATAAACGCATCCGTTGCCATTCCAGTCTCTCTCTTATCCCCATCCAGATCCGCTTCCTGCGAAACCTGATCGTCCCGACATCCGGATACCAGCAGTGCTCTACAAGATACACTCAAGCTTTCATCTTGAACAAACTTATCCACCGAATACACATACGGCAGGTTGCACATACTTCCACTATGGCACGCATCCATGAGCATGATAACGTCTGTCCTCGGATGTACCTGCCGGATCAGCGCCGCCAGCTCATAGTCCGTAATCACGCCATTACTCCTAAAATCGACTGGGACAATAGCGTTATCTTTTTGCTCCGTGCCCACATTCATACCGTGTCCAGAATAACTGATGAAGATCTGATTGATTTGCAGACGGTGTGTTGAAAGCACAAGTTCGCGCAACAGACGCTGCATCATGACTTTAGTGGGTTTTATCGGCGTGCTATCCGTACACATCATAATGTCGTCCGCTTGATAGCCCAAGTGATCTACTAGAAGGGACCGGACATTATTCGCATCATTAATACAACCATCCAAACGACAGCTTGGATCGTTCACATAGTTCAAACCAAACAACAGTGCTTTGCGACATGTCATTTTTTATTAATATACAGACGAAAATAGATGCATTTATTTATTTCTCTCTATTTTTTTGACAAATTCGGCCACACTTAAGTTTTCTTGTCTTACTATGTCTTTAAGCATATCAACGGTCACTTCGGGGTCATTAATTTCTTCAACAATTTTCCTTAAGGTTTCTTCCTCTTCGCTTGTAAAACTACCCTTGTGGCCTGGGGCTGGTTGAGCTTGTACTTGAGCTTGACCTCGGTTTTGAACTTGAGCTGGGACTTGAGTTGGCTTTTGAGCTTGAATTGGTCGTTGTTGATCCAATCGTCGAGGTTTATTCGTCTTGGCGTCCAACAGTGCCGCGTATATACCAAAAGGCACCAGTCTCGGTCCTGTTGGATCCATGTAATAATGCATTCCAGTTTCCTCATCTGTATATATATCAGTTAAATTTTTGCACAATCCAAAAAGCTCATTCCCACGTTCATTCCTTTCAAAGTGAATACTGTTCTGTGGATCACTGTCCAGTTGTTGTTTTGAAAACCAATTCAACATACGCTTATAACGACCTGACGGAGGAGTATACCTGCGTTTTGTCGTATAACCTATTCCATTCACTTCGATTGCTGGCTTATCCGGAGCATTCTCAATGTATATTATACTTTTAAGGTACTCCCGTTTTCCTTTTTTATCTTCCGTTTCCACAACATCTGTATCTTTTATAGATAAATGTCGGTTAAACCGCTGAAAAAACTTTATTATCTCCATTGCGTATTGCTCGTGCATACTTTTATATATTTCCTTGATTTTCCTCTTCTGATTGGTCTCAAAAGCTACACACTCTTCGTATGCTTGCTGCAGATTGAAACATCCAAGTATTCCATGGTGCTTAATCACCACACGAAAACGATTCGGCAACTGTAATGGTGACCATTCACAAAATTTTGTACATTTCTCAGTGGTATCTGCATCTGCGGTTTCTGCACCGTCGCATAAGGCATATCTTCGATTAATTCGTTCTTCTTGCGTTTCGTTTGGATTTGGTGTTTCCACATATGGAACTTCGACATCAGTCTCTGACGCATTCGCATACTGTGCCCGTAGCTTTTGTCCAAGTTTGGCTCTGGGGTTTTCCTCCAGTTTGCGAGAATTTTGATTTTGATTTCCTCTGGTTTGTTCTGACATATATTCAAGGAACGCTTCCACTATTTCATCAGCAGGCCTAATCTTATATTGTTTGCACGTTGTTTTGTAATACTCATCAAACTTTGATTTTCTATGTTTGCTGATAATATAACATACATTTATCCAGTCCAAACTTCTATTGTAATCACTAAACTCCGGCGCCGGTTCAGCATTCAGGAAGACTGTACTTGCAAAAATAGCTGTCTTTTTTCTCTTGTCAAATAAAATTAAATAGTTTTTCTCCATATCTATTACAGTGGTTGCATTAGTTAAGCATATACTTTTCTTGTGCAAGGTTTCCACTGCGTCACATAAGGGCTTCTCATGTGCATAATTATACTTATCTACACTTCCATATTCACGACTACAGTCTGTCGCAAACACACGCCCGTATTTTTCAGAAAAAGTGAAAAATGTGGGTAAGCAAAAATATTCGTAATTTTTATATATATCTTCATGATTTGTGCGATGCTGTTCATACTTTGTAATCAACTTTTGTGCATTGCTTTTTTCAACACCTTCAATTTCAAAACCACCAATGGTATACTGATATTTGTCATCTGTGACTTGTCTTTTCTTGAAATATATTCCAGTTTCGAAATTGTGTTTTATTTTGCTTTCACCTAATGTTAGGGCTGTTGATGACAGTACTGCCGAAATTCTTGTCTGCTGACCAGCTATTGCACTCCAAAGTCTCTGATTAATAGATGCTAACCAACCTTGCGTTTGAATAGGTTGTCCTACAGAACGAGACCCATCAGAAACTCTACGTTGTTGTGGTGGTTTTGGGTTTCCTCCTTGTGGATTTGGCTGGACCGGCTTATAATTTGGGTCAGCTCTGGCATACCCTAAACCGCCCGCAGCGCCTTCTGAGTTATTACGACCAAAACCAGTCACATATCCAATGGCTTTACGCATTTCTCTTTATGTCAATTTTTTTTATTTATACGATAATTTTCTGCTGCAATCCCCTGAAACCCGAATGGCACGTATAGGGATCTTAATTCGCCACGCGGGTTTATCGATATCCATTCTAAACCTTTTCTGCTTACGTTTACATGTCTTCCCTTCAGTAGATTTTTGATTTCATCATGCACTAAATCCCCGTACTTGTTCCAAGCGCATGATATTGTTTTTTGCGACGTATCAAACTCTGAGCTGAATAAAGAAAATCTACCAACATATGGCACATTGTTGTTATACCCACAACCGTTGATTTCCAAAGCTGGCACACCATTGCAAAACAATCTCGTCTTTAAATATTTACGTCTATTCACATTCATCTGTTTTTGTGTGAATGCGTTAATATCCTCTTTATTGCCTTCCCATGAGACATATTTACTTTCTTTAGTGTATGACAATCCATCAGTCGTATTGCCGTTCACTTTACGCAACATATAATTTATTGTTTTTGCCACATGTGCGACTAGATTGTTGTGTAAAAATGTATATTTCTGGACGATGAAATCCCTTTGATCACGTAGAAATGTGGGCATATTCCTCCACCATTTGAATTCAGGTAGTGAATCTTGATATTCATATAGAGTCTGAACATTGTAACATTTTAGTACGTTTTGAACATTCATCACCACTCTAAAGGGGTAGTGGACGTCTTCCATATTTTGGCATTGCGTGACACACTCTAGCGCAGATGTGGCCAATGCATCACAGACTGGTGTGCTTACTGATTGATTTCTTGATCTTTGTTGTGATACACTTGGTGTGCGACTTGAAATGCGACTTTGTGCGCGACTTGATGCGCGGCTATCTGAAATGCGGCTATCTGAATTGCGACGTGATGAACTACTTTGTAAACCACTCGACGCCGATAACTGAATACTTCTCGAGCCGCTTTGTTGAGTTTCAGCCGAACTCGATCGAGATTTAGCACGTGACCTTACATTCATGGATGACTCAAAATTTTTTTTGGTTAAAAGGTTTGTTATGAACGCGTCATAGTCTGATTTTAACAAATACTGTTTTAGGTCGCTGATATCAACATTAACGCGTTGTGTTATAATATCGAAGTAATGTATAATTTCTTGTGCGTTTGTCTTTGAAGGATCTGTTATACTAGCATCCTTCATTTGTAGGACAAATTTAGGAAGAAATCCGGGCTTGAATACCAGTCTGGGAGGCCACAATTGTGGCACATCCATCCCCCGCCATAAAATGTCGCTTTTTTGTAACGCTTTTAAATAATCAAACGTTTTCTTGGAGGACAACCAAAACTCCATAATTTTCACAAACGGTACTTTTGCCTCAATGGCATCGGTGATTTCCTTAAACTTTTCTTCCCTCTGGGCCAAAGCTATCAATTGTTTCACATTTCCCGCTGCAGATGAAACCGTCTGAAGTATAGTATTTATATCACCCTTCTGTGGATCAGTCAGATCAGGAAGTTTATCATATGCTTTTTTTAGTTCATTTGATATTTTTACTTTTCCTTTTGGTTTGGGTGGCGGCAGTGCCTCTACCACTTCCTCCGTTTTCTCCTCTACCACTTCCTCCGTTTTCTCCTCTACCCCCGGGTTCTCTTCGAACACGAACGGCTTCAGCGGGTCCAAATCCCATAGTTGTTCATATTTTTCATCATCCATATATATAATTAATCGATATATCGGATTGGTTGAAGTAATTTTAAAAATATCATTATGTTCAAGCCATGTTATGAACTCCATGTCATCTTTAGGGTTCTTTTTTTCTGTTTTCTTTCCTTTTTCAACTGCATCATACATTATCTTCATGATTCTGTACATATCTTTTGATTTTTCATGTTCAATATTTCTGGGTTTATAATAATGGTTTAAGCTTAAGAAAAACAATTGTGGATCACGTACCCTGTTGTTTCCACATATCAATATCATGTTTTCATTGATCGGTCCAAGTATTTTAGATTCTTTATGTAACGCCCGGACATGAGATACTATATCACGGGCTAACAGTTTTAAAACGTTTGCTCCCACCTTGTTGTCAACTACAAATTTTAATGAGGCATAACCGCTAAAATCCATACCATTTCCCAGTAGTAACATGTTGTTTTTACTGTCACATGAATTTATCTTATACACATATTTAATAGTATCAAGCTCTTTATCTTGAAAATTCATATTGCACGATATCCTTACATGTTGAGGCATATGATAGTTAAGCAAGCGTTTACTGTCACAATATGTGGACATAATCTGGCTCTGTTCAGACAATGTAAGATATAAAAGTTCTTTGCAATTTTCATCGTTTACCTCTGGTTTTGCCCAAAACGATTTTAACCAACCATAACTGTTCCATACGAATTGCATATTTATTTCCTATCCGATTTCTTGTAGATTTTTCGTCGATGTAGGACGACCACCATGACAATGATTAGCGTGAGCAACAAGACGCCCATCACGCTGGCGCCGATAATTACATACCACTTGACTTTCGACCAGACACTCGTCGGACTATTTTGCGACGAGTTTGGGGTCGAACTTGACCAGGAATCGGCTGGAGAGGATGACGTTAACACTCCACCATCACTGGCTTTCAAAGCAATCCCATTCGATTCTGTGAGTAAGCAAGCGCGCATGGCTAGGCACTGTGCAGCGGAAAACATGACCATATTTGGATCGGTGGCGTAGTCCATAACACCACAACCCATTTCGAATAGAAGGCTTGTATCTGTGCAGCCTGCACATGGAGCACCTGAACACATCCAGCTGGCCGATGGTCCGCTAGATTCGACTGGTCCAGTGTATGCAGGTTGGTTTTCAGCATAACGCGCACAGTCTTTCATACGATTACAATTTCTAGCCCCATCCGAGTAGAATTCAAAAATGTAATTGGGATGTTTCTGAATAGGAATATCGGGCATGATTTGGACAGCTTGCGTTTCATTCCACGTATGCGTAAGACTCATACAGTGTCCAGCTTCGTGACATAACGACATACCCAGATCATAGTTTGGTAGAGTGCCTCTTTGGTAGTCACCTCCCACCGACAATACCTCTACGGAGCATGAATTGCCAGGTACTTCCGATTCACCTAGAATGTCTTGGAGTGGGGCAAGAAACGCATTGAGTACGCCTGGAATCGGCGAGAATCCTTGCGATTTCACGTAGGCTAGTGTTTTGGTTAATCCATCAAATGGAGCACCACTATAGCTAAGTCGAATAATGTTGGACTCTGTCAGCACCAGTGGATTGCTGGGCAGATACACGATTTTAGAATTGCCAATCACACTTTTGAAGGCATATCTGCCTGTTTCCGGCACCAGGTCCAAACCGGTGGTATTCAGATTGTTAAACACCATATTGAGTTTTTGGTGCTGCGCTTGAATCAAACTGAGAGAAAGGTTTTCCGCTGCATTGCGGTAAATGACATAGTATTGTATGTTGATGTATAGTGTTTTTCCCGTGTCAGCAATCCCAGTCGAACGCATAAGATTTCTGTGTGATTCATGCTGTGCTAAACTATTCAATTGATCATCTTCACGCACACCACAAGAACGGACTCGGTTCATGACTCGGTTCATTTATTTACATTCCTAAATCTTTCAATTCTGTCGCAAATCTTTTCGAATACCAGTCGTTCGCGCGGATTCCATTGAGAATCTCCCAACATTCGTCTTCAACGTCGCCGAATTTCTGGTTGAATCGCGCCTTCTCTACTGGGCCGTCTTCAAAGCGATGAGTCCATTGATGAACACGTCCTCGAGGATAGGGATGTAAGAAACGCCAATACTCTACCCATTGTGGTCGCAGAGTTTCTTTTGCCCACTTGGCGCGAATCTTATGCAGGAAAGCAGGTTTCAGATTTTGGTCATATTGAACCAATGTGGTACCCACATACTGTCCTTGTGCGTCATGGATGCCAGCACTACCCGGACGATTTGAAATCATAGTAAACGGCGTATTGGTTTTGATCCAAGAGAAAACCCAAGTGTCCTTGTCGCCGCCATTGAACGGCTCAGGGAACAGTCGCTTAAGCTGCGAGTGTAGTTGCACATTGATTTTCACACACACGGATAACGCCTTCATACACAACTTTCGATCCACCAATAATTGACCACTGTCTTGAGTCAGTGTTTGCGTAAGTTTGGCCAACTGATCACTACTGAGTGTTTTGTAACACAGCGCATTCTTGTCCAGCGGCCAGTGATCCGGCCAGAATACGGCTGGTTGTGTTTCTGATAGTAAATCGAATAACTCTTCTACTGGGTCTGCCACACAAATATTGTCCGCATCCAAAAGCAACACTTGTTGAAACGCAGAATAGTAAACGGCCAGCGGCTTGATTGCGAATCGGTTGGGAAAACTGATGGACGATATCGCATCAATGTCTCGAACCGTGCAATTTAACTTTGTAAATTCTTCCGCCATTTCCAAACACATTTCATCTGTTCTGTGCCATATTTCTATGGGTAATTCGCATCCACGCTTTCGCAATAACTGGATGAGCACCAAGGCATCCGTGCCGTATTCGAAACCACCCGCGCAGATCACAATACCACGTCCCGAACCATGTTCACGTTCAACTGCACCGCCATGATCCTGTACTACAGTGGTTAACAGCTGTTGCGCACGCTCATTATTCTCCTGTTCACTGGGATCGGGCGGTGCATGCGAGCTGAATCCCAGTAGATTTCGACTGGATTGCAAAGGCATCCCTCCGTTAAAGTCACGTTCAATCGATTCGATGATACGCTGAACTTCGTCTAGGAGCTGCTCGTCGTTCATAGTGGCAAGTTTGCGTTGGTATTCGTCGTTTAGAATGGGCTGTCCACGTTTGGCTTTCAACTCGTTCTTCGGTCCATCTGCTAATCGATTCACTTCGGTGGGACGAGACGTCAACATGAATCCCAGCAGAACTACTAGAGACACTAAGAGTACGGCTAGAATAATGATAAACACAATCGTGAGCCAGTGCATTTTTATTCACTGTGAATTTAGTTATAAACTTAATGCTTCCCGCGTCCAAAGAGTTTTCTTAATTTGCTGCCTATCGTTGATTTTTTTGCTGTTGCAGTGCGAGCTGTTGCACTGCGACTCAACGTCACATGATCGTCTTTTAACACACGCACGTTTCGTACAACACGTCTGATGTTACTATGTTTTTTAAGAAAATGATAGGTTCTGTCTTTTGTTATCGCGTTGTTGATTTGAATTGTGTTAGTAAACTGAGACATGTCATAGATAATGTCTGGCTTGTATTTGTTCATAATATTTATAAACATTTGATGTGGAAAAGTTAAAGACGATTTATTTTGGATGTTTGAATCTAATGCATATAAATTTTTGTTTGCTGTCAATACACCCAGTTTTGCGAAGGGACTAGCATGTGTTTCTTTGGAAGTTTGCGTTGAATCAACCAGTAGTATCCAATGGGAATTTCCCGTTGTATCTTTAGCATACAAACTTAATTTGGCATGTTTTCTCTCGTTGATTGTAAATAATGCAATGTTAATATTGTCGCACAAATCCAGACAGAGGCTTGCAATCGTATCATATTTTTTAGAATCATTAGATTTATTTAGCAATTCTATAGCTTCTTTTTCTTCTTTTAATTCTAAGTTGTTCACCCCGTTCTGGATGTACTTCTGTACCCCGATATTAATTTGGTTTTTGAGTGGATCTCCAGTAATCACCAGTTTGGTTCGATCTAGCTTAAGTAGATCCATGAGTTTGTTATTTATACACGTTTGCTTTATAAGTTTAACATTTAATTCCGGGTTTTCCGTACATAAAATACGCATTCCAAACATATTAAAATTCAAATACGCTTTATGTTGCATGGAAAGTGTGAATACTGTGACTTCTACAATTTCGTATGACAAATACATTAACATGGAAAAGTTGAACGGATCCATTTCTTCTTCCTGAAGCAAAACAAAATGGACGATCGAGTGGCGTCGTATCTGCATAAATTCACTACTACTCCCCACATCAACCATGTCGTCAACACTAAAGCAGTGGTCTTAATAGAGACGCGTCGAATCCATACATTAACCCAGTCGCTTGGCGTGATGCTGCAAGTGCTAGGCCCAGGGCACAACCTGTACGTCTTCCACGGTGAACTAAACGAATTCCAGTTGAAACTCGAAATGAAGGATTGGAAGGTTAGATTCATGAAACTACCCGTCATTGAATTATCCACGCATTTATTAGACCATCTTTTGACCCGCAAAGCATTCTGGTTGAATTTCCAAGAGAAACAACTCGTATTCGTCAGGCACGATACTGTCTTTCTGCGACCGCTGCCCGACCACGTTTGGAAGTACGCATTTGTCGCGCCGCCAAACGCCGACGGCAGGCCATGTTCCTCTCTGTTCACATGCCTGACGCATTACGCGTTGAATGTACTGGAACGATCCCGTCCTTCCACGTTGAATGATTTGTTTGCGTGTTTTATGGAGCTACATCCAGAGTTCACGCCTACGTTCATTTATGCAAACCAAGTTCTAGCCGATTCATTCAGCATTTCAGGTAACGTTTCAGCAGTCACTGGACACTTTTGTCATACCCACCCCACCAGCAATATAATTATGGCACAGATCAAGTAAATCACGGAAAACAGCAGTATTCTCATGGCCTTGTTGGCAGTGATGATGGATACGATATCATCCACTAAATACCAGCCCGCAGTCCATACTACAATACCCAATGTGACAATTCCCAAGAGTTTTCCATTGGTTAACACGGCATTCGTGCTTTTCTTACCGTCTCCGAGGCAAATCGGTATTCCAGGCATTTCTCTATTGTGAGGTGAGCCACATATTTTTCTGCATTCGCTCATAAGAAAATGCACACAGTCTTAATTGTGACGTGTTCATTGGTTGGTGTTCTCTTATTGAGCATCGCCGTTCTAGTACCATTCTACGAGTTCAAGTGGAACCCCAAATCCACGTCCAGCGCAATTGTACCAAAAATTGTGCGTCAACTCAAGGTCCAACCCTTCTTTTCAACCTACTTTCTGAACATGAAGGACGTGCATGGCAATTCACTGGAAAAGATATACGAGTTAAAGACGGATGTGTACGGGTGTGTGTTTACATTGGATGCAGACCAAAGTTTGATTGGTATTGACGGTACCAACACATTTCGAAATCTGCGTGAATGGACTGGGGGGACATTGCATGAAACAGTGCCGTATGTGAATTCCATTCAATACAACGTCAATATTGCCACGGATAAAGAGATCATTTCATATCTAGCAGTGACTTCATTTGTACCGTGTGGAACACAGGACCGGGGTTGCTATTACATTAAGACGGATTCAGCTGGAAATCGACTGGGACTCTACCTGGGTTATGTGAGTGAGGGGACGCTGATACCTATCATTAGCAAGAACTACGGATACGACATTTCCAAGTATCCAGACACTCTGTTTATATGCACACAGGACAAGTACACACTGTCTGAGACCATATTCACAAGCGCATATGATGTTAGTTATGGACCGTATGTAACGGGAAACATCACCGACACGGAAAATTATTTTATACTCAGATTACCCAACCTATACATGCTGAATCAAATGAACAATGTGGATACCACCAGCGGCGTAATAAACCCAGTGAGGGAAATGATTCCAGCCGCACTGATTACCCCATATTTGAATCCGGGGTATTCTATTGTATTCCACGAGCAGGCAAAACATTTCTTTGGATTTGGGGCAAACAAGAATTGCAGATTACCGTATGCACCAAATGACGTTCGAGATGAATATTCGTTCATGACTGTGAAACCAGGGGAGAATGGTGTCACACTAGCTTTACAACAATGTGTGTATAATAATAAGACAAAAACATTAACTGAACAGATTCCGGGAGATTTGTCAATCTTAATACAAGGTGTGGCCACATCGAATCCAGCAGATGTTATTGACTTAAAACAAGTGTTTGCCGACGGAAATGTTAGTTTTCCACGCATGACATCGAAACAGTGCCAAACACCAACACTGCGTAATACACCGGTTTTACCCGTGTCTTCACTGAATGAATCGGACAAAATCAACTCGAGCGTCCAAGCCGAACTCTATTCGAAACTCACGGGTGTTTCATTCTTTAATCAGCACAAGCTGTACATTTGGATTGGAATCGGCTCGGCCATTGCCATCATAGTCACTGCGGTTGTGTTTTGGTTGATGTATACGTTATCCAAATAGAAATAAATGTTTAAGTTACTGGCCCCCATTGGTCTGTTGTCCGAACATGTATACCGCAATCCCTTTCACGGCAACAATTGCATCCTGTGCAAAATGCGTAACAAAAAACTAGACGAAGATTTCAGCGGGCTTCGTCACATTCATCCAGATCCTGATTACTTAGACATGAACAAAACACACGTACCTCAACGAACATGCTTTTTCATGCAAGCCGTACCCAGAGCCATCCGGCAACCACTCTTGCAGAAATACAATTTCGACGAGGTGAAATCACTGGGAAATCTACTGGAATGCCCCTCAAAATGCCACCTACTCGTGGGTGAAACACCCATTTCCACTTTATTGACATACGAATCATTTGATGCCACAAGAAACCACGTAATATGGATGGTTGGTAACAACGCGTTCAGATTAGGCGTGGAATATGGCCCGAGTTATAACATGTGTTTGAACAACAACACACATGTCTTTCGCAGTAGTGTCTTTGTATTTCACTGCGAGTTTCCAGAAGATTTCTTGTCGATGCTCTTGAAGCCTGGTCATCGTTCGCTGCAAGAATTGCTACTGGGACTACCGGGATCGACTTGTGATAGTAACGTGACGGTGGACCCGAGTCAGACATTCTTTGGTTATGAGGTTTAGCAGGGCGGAAGGCCTAGAGTGGCGGAAATCCCCAACCGGCGATAATCATACCCACTCCAAATCCTGCTAAAAGTAGCCATGTCTGCCAAGTGATCGCATATCGAGAACGAAGCGCAACCATGGCCACCAAAAATGCCACCGCCACGAATGCACCTGCACCCAATAAGATGATTCTCGTATAACTCTGTTTGGGTGTTGCCGTGAATGCGGCTGGAACTTCCACTCGCTTTTCTTCGGGTGCGATGGGTGGTGGTGGAATGGGCTGTGCAATGGATACGGGAGCAACTTCTGGAGCACTGCTGATAATCGGCACATTTCGACTGGGATTCATGCGCTTGAGATCACGATTTTCCTCTTGTAACTCACGCACCTCGCGTTGAAGTGTGGCGACAATTTCATTCGATAATGCTGCAACAGACCGTGGTGTGAAATGGCGTTGTGCTGGAGACACTACAACCTTTTGTTCATCTTCTTCCATTATGGGCTGATCCACGGCGGGCAAGTTTTGACTGGGCTCAAACACTTCATCCACGCTCAATACACTTATATCATCCATGCTGGTCACTTCGGAGACCGTGTCATATTTGAGCTCTTCAGGTTGTTGCACATCTTCCACAACAATTTCGCGAAAGTCTTCAGATCTCCCCAAACTCTTGCGCAAATGACCGATCTGTCGTCTCAAATGGTCGATTTTAGTGGGTTCAGATGTATTTCTTAACGATGCATTTTCTCGCTCGAGTGCTTCAATGACTGTCTTTTGTGTCTTTAGAGTTTCTTCTGCCTTTTCTAGCAGCAATTTGTATTCTTCCACTTTCATCACATGATTTACCTTTGGCTTGTTGGGTAGAGATAATGCACGCTTGCCGAATTTCAGTGTAGCCACCGTTTCAGGCACATCTGCCTCATCCCGCGAACAGGTTAGAATCATGAGTGTATTGGAATTCCCTCCGAGTGCATGCGTAAGCAACCGTGTCAATTTGCTGTCACGATAGGGAATGTGAGTCTTCTTTTTCACCAAGGCTGAAATCACGTTGGATAGGATAGTCAGTGACTTGTTCACGTAGCATGCTTGAGACAATGTGTGTCCTTCGGCATTCGTTTTCTTTGCTTTTTCAGATCCCGCCAAATCCACTAGATACAGTGAAGATACTAAGTGATCTCCATCCACGTGTGTCTGTTCAATCCGCATGATAAATATGGAATGACTACGGGAACTGTACGTGTTCATATCAGTGGATGCGACCACCCGGTTGGCATTCGCTTGAATTAAATAAGAGAGCGCTTTATCGGCCGTGTTGACTTTTTTGTTTGTGATACCTTCAATGTAAACCTCCTCGGTTCCATCCGCATCCATTCGCTGTCTGAGCAGTAACGAAGGCTCCTGATCGACATGAATGGAATCCCCTTTCAACATATCCAACACTTTATCCATGTAGATTTGCGCAAAGGATACACGAACATCGATTGACCACCCATTCTGCTTTCGTTCATCCATCACCACGAACAAATCATGTAGAATTCTAGGCGTAATTCCATCCCCATCGCCATCGCTGCTGCCCATCATGGTATACGTCTTTCCTGAGCCACTACAACCATAGGCCATAATAGTTCCATTCATACCACGCATCACCTCTGCTACTAACGGACGACCCACTGACAAGTACATTTGCTCATTGGTGGTGTTCATGTCGAACACACCGTGAAATCGAAACGAACCGCCTGGAGACGGACTGGTCGACCGTTCACCCACTGAACCACGACGTTCCAGCAGAGGATCCACTGTGATTACGTTGGCACTCACAACATTCAATGCACGCGAAATGGTGCCATGACTGGGCCGAACTCGCGCATAGATTTGCACACCAGATGGTTTCATTTATCTATAATCAATTTGAAATCGACTTGAACACGGCTCGGTAACACGCTTGGAGTTGGACTAGGATTTTCTGCTGGATGCTCTCTATTATGGCCGCCGCTCTAGGATTGGACGCCATGGTTTTGTTGATCATGCGCTTGATAGCATTATTGGAAGTGTTATACAGCATAAAAGCATCTTGTGAATCACTCATATTGGGTGTGATTCTTTTCGAACTAATCTGAAACTGTCTCAACACAAGTTCGTCTGCTGCGGTGACAGCTTGCCGAAAGTCTTTATCACTGAAACTCCTATATTCCATGAGCTGGAGAAACAAATGGTACATGTCGCGGTTCAGGTGCAAGGCCTCGACTTTTGGATCAAACTCTACTGTGGCAGTACTTTGGCGAATAAACACACTGGCCAGCTGATAGGCCACACCCAGTGCAAGCCCCGCACCACCCACCATGGCAACCGACTTGACATCTGTGGACGACAAATCCATTTTATTTTATAACGTTCCTCATCCACGCGCCCCTGTACCGAATGCAAAGGCATTAGAAAGTTCAGTGCTTGCTACATTATGCACATACACATTCAATTCCTTCAAAAGTACAGATATTTTCGACATGGCCGCTTCGGTTATTTGAACCAACTCTGGGTCGCCTGATTGGGTGGCTTTTTCAATCATACATGCCTGGTTTAGGTTGACAATCATTGACATGATTGAAGAAATTATGATTGCACGATCCCGTGGAGCTCTAGCCGAATTCAATTGGTCATCCACTTGCTGGATCACAAAGCACAAGTTGTGCAAGTCACTTATCTCGGCCGATTTTCTTTCTTGAGCCATGCGTGTGTTTTTGTTACCACATTTTCAATACCACATTTCCAATACCACATTTTCAACTGCCCAATGATCTGTATTGTATGTCGAGAATCAGGCGGTTTGAAACGAAATAACGATTTTAATTGCAACTGTAATGAGTGTGTATTTCACGATACATGCTGGGTACCCTACAAGCAATCGTTTGGAACTTGCCCTATTTGCCGAAGCACGCAAATTGTATACGCCCATGAACTTGTTTCACTACCCTTTACACATTGTGCCGGATTTATTGTGTGTTTACTTTGGTGTGCGGGAATTTTGGCATTATTAACAGTGGGAGCCATTTATCTGGAAAGATACATTCTATACGTTCCAGTCGCATGCGGTATGATGAACGAGTTGAACAATGTGCGCATGTTGATACGCTTCAAACAACAACTGGAAACTACACCGCGTCGACTGGCGGCGTATATTACACTGCGAGTGGCACTGTTTGTGCTCAATATTCTCTCTTTATTCATCGTGGCCGATATCTACATTCTCATGGGGCTTTTCGCTATTGCTTGGGAATCATTACTAGTGGTTTACGGCGTACAGTGCCAGCGGGTGTAGCCATTACCTGTTCTTCAGCTGGATTTGCACTACATTGCCCTTTTTGTCGCGAAAGGTTTCGTGTCCCTCATTCAGATTACGAAGGTTGTACTTGTGGTTTCGATCAATGCTTACCACCGAACTGCCGCCAGTCAACTCTGTGGGCAGACACGAGTTCTCGTCGAATCTACGCGAATCGATTGGGACTTTGGGTGTTTCCAGCTTTTGTTTCTCTTGCATTTTGCGGTTTTGCTCACTAATATAGTGTTTCTTACCGTATCGAATGAATTGTTTGGATCCAATGTATTCTCGACAAGGAGGCCATGGAATCTTTGCATATTTGAGGCGCTCAGTGATGGTATAATCAGACGTATTGTTGATTACCAGGCATTTGCCGCGTTTCCCCGTGCATGCGGATAGAATGTAACTGAAGTTCTTTTTTTCGACACACGCGTCTGTTACGTACTCATCCCACAATCGATCCACACCGCGAGTGTTGGAACAGTTCAAAATGAAAATATAATCTTGCTGGTCACGACATTCGGATGGAAGTTGTACCAAGTACTGATTTAGCTGAATAAGAATAATACCCAAGTGCCTTCCATTCGTCGCGATGAAGTTCACACGTTCATGCTTTGTGAATTTCTTGATCATACCCACATCATCAAAGAAAATACACACTTGCAAATGAATAGGTACTTCATACTCTTCTTCTACGTAATCCGGATCACGACGTTTCTTGTCTTTCTCTCCCTTTTCAAATTGTGTGCGATCCTCTCCAATCCGTTTCTCTTGGTATTCAATGATTTCCACAATTTTGTCAATATCCGCACCATGTACATACAGTGGATGAATGATTCGCTGCCACTCACACATGTTGTCACGATTTCCACAAAACACGGCAAACTTGCGAATTCCGGAATTGGCCAAGCGCGTGGCGATAAAGTTACCCGCAGTGGACTTTCCCGTTCTTCGCTTTCCCAACACACAAATGGTCGCACATGATGCAAATTTGAAATCAAACTCATCCAGTTGCAGTGTGTATTGTGACATTTTATTATGAACACTTGATCTTCACACGCGCTAGACGTGTATCTAGACGTGTATCTTATCACGCGCTAGACGTGTATCTTATCACGCGCTAGACGTGTACCACAATCGTCGGTTGCACCAAAAATCGTTCCATCCCACGTATTAGTGCACATTTCCACTTGAGATACCGTTTCATAATCTTGGACGGGCGAATTCTCATGGTGCACTCAAATGGAAGTGCCAACTGCTGGATGTCCACGAGAATTCCACTGGAATTATACACCTGGCAGTCATTTGGAATCTCAATGTCCAATATGTTAATACACTCAAAGTTAGTGGTCAGCGTCGTATACAATTCAGAATGTTCGATCTTCATATCACGCGTATATCGATGTATACAGTCCATTAGCTCTGAATTCAACACTCGTACAGCATACGTTGTCCCCGTGCGAGCCCATACAACCACTTTGCCAGTCTCCAACACAAAGGATTTGCCCACCACATGATTCATCACAATCTTGGATTTTTCAGTCAGAGATATAATATTTGTTTCCAAGCTCTTGTCGTACACCAGTGTATTCTTGGCCCTGTATGCAAACGTTTCCAAAAGTTCCGCGCACGTATATTGCACGCGATCCACTTGAAAGATACACTTTAAGATGTGGTCGGTATACTCGGGCTGCAAATCCTCCAAGCCGATTGTGTAATGACGATGCGATTTCTTTTCGAGATACCGGTCGAATTCGACTAGGGTTCCATCTTGTATCACATAATTCTTACATTTTTGTGCACAATATGCAGATAACGTTGTCACCCACTGATGATTTACATAACCAACCCTGGACAATGTTGTGCCAAATCCATGCAACACACCCGCTGGATTTGAAATATCCACGTATATGATTCGAATCATGTGGATACAGCCCGGAATTATGAACGTCATGGAACTGGACTCTACGATTGTACGAACATTCGGCGCAATGTGAATCCACGCCACGAATAGTTCAAGTGCTTGCTTGCGTTCAGTAAATGTACTTCCGTACACGTAGAATTCGACTGGCATCCATGTGGGTATCGATAGATGTCTCATCATATAGTAAGCAGCATCTCCAGCCAGCATGATATTCGCGGGAAGGTTCTGAATGAAACCCAAGTGCATAGGAAGTGTAACCTTTTCAGGATACACACATACACTACCGAATTTGCGTTCGAGCACGTCGTATACACATTGAATGATATAGGATTCGCTTGGAAGTGGATATTGTGAATACGCATGATGCATCTCGTAAAACATTGGACTATTTTCGTAATACTCGGACGATATCGTAAAATGGGAAAGCTCAGAGACTGCCAACCGCATGAGTTGTTGGGGCTCGGATACACCCAGGACAATGTGGTGATGTTCGGCAAATAAGACCCAGTAGAACCAAAATGCACGCATCGTGTTTTCCTGCTTGAGTTCATCAAGAAAGTGAATGTGCCGATCGGATGCCAGATGATGTAAGATGGTGTACGCTTGGTGCGGGTATGTGAACGATTTGACGTTATTCAGTACTTCGTACCACGAGACGGTATACTCTGGATGGTATGAGAATTTCCAGTGGTCATCCGTAGTTTCCACTTCAATCACTCGGATTCCAATTTGAATCCACTCCTCCTTGGTTCGAGACACACTAACGTCTCCACATGAGATGGTGATTTGCGGATCGGGTGTAATATCATCCAATCCAGCATCCTCGACACCACGCTTTGTAGACATGGTCTCTATCACTCGACTATTATATCGCAATCTAACAGTGGTTGTAATTGTCTGGGTGTATGTAATGTGGAATTCCATAAATCGTCCTTGTTTCCTTCATACGTCATTTCCAGCTGACGAACGATCCATATTAGCAACGGGATATTGGCCGCTATATCTGGATGTGGAAAGGCGATATTGTCCAGTTCACGCTGAACAAGATATCCAAACGATTTCTCGCAGCATTCGACTAGAATCTCTTGGGTGTGCGGAAAGGTCACAAAACGATGTCGATCCGGTCTGCTAAATCCATACAACTGGAGCAAACGATACACACATGCCAGATCATCCATTTTAATTAACATGAGCCAAACACAATAGCGTTAGCGACTGCTTTGCGACTGCGTTAGCGACTGCGTTAGCGACTGCGTTAGCGACTGCGTTAGCGACTGCGTTAGCGACTGCGTTAGCGACTGCGACTGCGTCACTGGGCGACTCCATATGGCTGGAATGGACTTTCGGCAGTGATGGATTTAGTGCCAGAGGCGGGTTTAGATTCAGGTTTGGACATGGGTCTGGGTCTAGATTCGGGTCTAGATTCGGGTCTAGATTCGGGCATGGAGGGCGGCTGGGATAATTCTCCATAGGGATCGTGGACAGGTTCCATGGGAGGCGCAGTTGGCATCCGTCCAGGTGGAGGCTGCATGAACATGGGTTCTGATTGCATTTTCGATGGGTCATTTGGCATTGGCACTGGCGCGAATTGAGTGGGAATATCACCAAATGGGTTTTCATCGGATACAGTCAATTTTACATTATTTGCACTCATTTGCGTTTGAATAGAATCTACAAGTTCTTTAGAATATCGATCATGAAGTACTTTCAACAACTTGGCAATAATGTCATGATCTTCGAATTGTATTTTAATGTACGTATCAATGTCTACGCAATTTACAGTGGGATATTTCATTATCATGGCTTTATATTTTTTGAACGTATTTTGGGCGTATTTAATAACTTTGTTTGTAATACCCGTGTCCCGAATAAGTATATCGTAGATACGATCGTCATTCAAACGTGCTTGCAATTCCGTGAAGAATTTCTGCTGGATTTCTCCGCTGTACTCGTGTTCCATGGTCTTCACGTCGGACATCGTATTTATTCCATATCCGGTGTGCGAGAAATTCCAGTAGAATTCTCGTGGAAAAACGGTTGGAACACTTTTTTTTAGCTCGAATGTAACTGGAAGAAAAGGATGAGTGCTGACGATCTAATTAAAGCTTATGAAAGTCGCCTTCGAGATTGGAACGGCATCGACGATATTAAATTAATTGATGATGAGGAAAAAAAGCTTAACGCTGCATATAGGACAAAACGCAAAAGGGATCAACTTGACAAGGAATACAATTCTTTTCGCAGAAAATTTTTTGACGACAACAAAGCTCAAACTCCGTCACGATTGAGGAGAGAACTTGACGATGCTTATAACGAAAAACAGTTCGAAAACGTACGTAAGCGAAAAAGCCAAGCACGTGTTGTGCCTCAACAACCGCCCGCTCTTCCACCACGTCCAGTACGAAAAGTGTCAGTCAAAATATCTTCTGTGCCTCAAAAACCGCTAGCTCCACCACGCGAGAGTCCACAACCACCACGTGAGAGGAAGGTGCCCGCCAAAACACCTGTGCCTCCCGCTCATATGAAACCTCCTACACCTCTACCACGTGACAGGAATATGCCCGCCGAAATACATGTACCTCAACAACCGCCCGCTCCTCCTGCACCTCCACCACGGAATGTGTCCGCCAAAACACCGCCCGCTCTTCCACCGAGGCCAAATGATTTTCTACATGACCTGCGAAAAAAGTTCCCCAAACTGACACCAAAAACCAGAACACTGTTCTTGGGGAAAGTTTTACGTGAAAAAAAACGTCAACATGACCCACCAAGGAAAGTGTCAAAACACAACGATCGAACTCCCGCAAACGCCAGTCCACCCGTCCCTAAACCACCTGTCCAGAAGAGTGCGATGGGAACAATACCAGAACATAACGTAGAAAGCAAACCAACAGGTCTTGTTGCATGGGTAAAGGGTTTGTTAAAGAAAAACGATGCACCGAAATCTACTGGAAACCCACAACAGAAATCTACTGGAAATGCTGCACAGATATCTACTGGAGTGCCGCGATCTGCGGAAGCTTCAAAATTAGATCCACCTGAAATGTCAGCAAAACGTGAACCCATGTTTCAAGACAAAAAAATATCACGGGCAAGGTCCACTGATAGAATTAAGACGGAATTGCCACCACGTGCATCTAATCGAAGACGTCATTCGGATATGTCTAAGAAAAAATTTGGTTCTGCATCAACCAAACGTTTTCAAGAACAGGTTGCTAGACGGTCTTCCAAGCATTCCGGTACAGAAATGCCTAAGAAAGCCACTTTGGATGTGCAGGACAATTTTGACGAAATGAATATGTATGTCAGAAGTATAATAGTTGCAAGAGAGTTTTATTTGAAACAAACATCATACGGTCTATATTCAATGGAACAAAATATAATCAAAGAACTGAAATCGAGGCAAGAGGAATTAAAACTGCCAGACAACAGTAATCCAATATCTGAAGACAAAGCCAAAACCGACAGGCGATACATGGAATTTTTTCGCAGCCACCTAACATGGGCCAAGAAGTATCGGGGTATTCCTAATATGATGGATCTTGTAGAAGAAGGACAAAAGATTGAAGCACAAAAACAGATTCCAAAAGGTACTCCAACGCCCGAGATACCACCGCCTGCACCGCCAGGCAGAACCCCAAATGAACATCAAGAAGATTTTGACAAAGTGGAATCCGAAGATGCGTATATTCAACACATTTATAATGCATTCATTGCGCGACCAGATTATAAACATATTGTCGAAGACATCAAACGCATCGTCAGTGATATATACAGTCGGGGTTGGCAGAGTTTCTGTACAACCGAAAATTCACAAGGTGTAGTACAAATAGCAGAGCTTGAAAACAAATTACATACAAACAGTAAGGTTAGAAAACACCGCCTGTTCAAGAATACACTTGACTTGAAAGACGACATACGGTACGCTGAGTATTGTAACTTGCTTACGCAAGAGTATGCCACAACCGACGCTTTTATTGGCAATCGGGTAGGAGTTAATTATGATGAATATAAAAGAGATCAACCACCATCAGTAAACAGCATTGGAACATTTGAGAAACCTTTTGGACAAATCAATGGCACGTTTCGAAACAAACATCTTGATAATCACATAAAATATGACGCAGATATATTTGTTTTTAACGAAGATGAAAAACATATACCGCCATATTTAACAAAATTAATAGAAGATCAAATTTTAGCATACAATAATATATCTCAAACACTGTCTAAACAACATATTAACGTGCCTCCCACGCCAATATTTTTTGCAATGTTAGAAAAGAATGAATATAAAATTTCTTTATGGGGATATGATGTTGCGCGGATCAAGAAACCGAAATCTGTTCCAAGAGAACGCAACTCGAAAACCAGACGCCGTATGGATTCTACGACCCTCCAAACTCTGGAGAGAAACGATGGTCCGCAATCTTTAGCGCATTCCGCGGAGACCCTTTCCGCGGAGACCCTACAAGCACACAGAAGAGGTCAAACCAAAAGACGAACTCCAGTTCCACAATTACAAGAAACAAGTCAAGAAACACAAGAATATATTAAGAACATGCAACGAGAAGTGCCCGTAACAAGGGAGCCCGCTCCTGAAACAAAATCTGAATTTCCAAGGTTTATAATAGAATCATACACTTTGGAACAATTGAAATGTATTGATGCAGCTAGATTGAATCGTGAATTGGACATTATTAAAGGATACCCAGGAAGTACACAGGAAGAAGAATTTAAAAAACTCTACCCAGATTTCAAAGCATTGTATGAAGCATTTAAAAGTAAGTCATGCCTCAAAAAAGCATACTTTGACCCACTGATAGATGCGTTAATCCCAGATAAGCAAAAGAAATATGCCGCACTACAAATGAAATTTCCAAAGCTGTCGGGATTCACAATGAAGCAGTTGGAATGCCTTGATGAACAAAAATATAAAGATTACGATAATGATCATGATGATCACAAGTTCAACCTAAAAAGGCCAGATTTTCCCACACTGTACCCGCTTATTGGTAACGGGAGTTGCCACAAGAAAGCCGCGCGCGTACACCAGCGAGCCTTGGATGCGATTAACAAAGTCGCCGCAGGACGAATCCCAGTCGAACCCTAAAAGAATAAAAAAGAGGTACATGTCGAGTTATCCGCCAAGTTGGGGTCCGTACTTTTGGAAGATCATTCACATCTCGGCAAGACGGTTGGATTTATATTCGACTTCGGATGCAATTTCGGCTGCGAAGGGCGAACCCATGGCATTCGCCGAGCGTCGCGCGATTCTCCACAAGTTTCTCGCGGATACACCCGAGTTCTTGCCGTGCGATAACTGTGAGAAACATGCACAGATGTTTCTGATTCAATATCCTATCCCACCACTGAATCCACCACAAGAGGAAGCGAAAACATTCTTTTACTATTCCATTGACTTTCACAATCACGCCAATCAAATCACTGGAAAGCGTATTGTAACATACAAAGAAGCAGAGGCGAACTTTCAACCGTCGTACACGGAGGATCAGAAACTCTCCGAGTATCAATTGGCACGCATGCAGGATTCGACTAGGATTAAGCTGTTGGAAGGCGAAATTGAATCCATGAAACTGCACGGAGCTCCTTGCAAGCCCACACTAAATTACACACCGTTAATTGCTGCCAGTATTCTCGCCGCATTCTTTGCGCTCCTCAGTTTGGTAATGTTTTTGCGGCGCTAAGATTCGCTCAATAATGGTTCGAATTGTGTCGCAAACCGAAAAGTTGACCGCGTAGGGATCATAGCGAAGGATCTCACACCGAAGATGTTTACGAATAAAATTGTAACGTGTAATTTCTTTGCATTGATCATATGCCGCGTGATTGTTCTCGTCGCACTCCACGGCAATATTTAGGTCTGGAAAATACAGATCGATTCGATATTCTCCTAGATTGAACTGGGGAATGCTCTCGAAGGGAATGGCACGCTGAATCATACCGATTGTATCCTTTTCTGGCTGACTGGCCACCGATGATTCGAATTGACTAGCTGGAATACCGTATCGTTCCAGTATTTGCTTCACCTCATCCTGTGACTTGGCATTTCGACGCAAAATGTAACAAACCAGACTTTTTGCTGATTCGAGCGTGAGCATCGGTGCTGATGGCCCAAACATGCTGCTGATTTTGTAGTCTTCCCACTTGGCCAGAATCGGCGAGAGGACGATACCGTTTCCAGTCGAAATCAACTTGAATTTATCGAGTTTGGTTTTGTGTCCGCTATTGACGCCCACGTCTTTCATAATGTCATAGGCAGATAACAGGTCCAGCACATTGTTGCCCGCGCTGCCTAATCGAAAGGTACTGGAAATCGGCGGGAGAAAGAATTCCTTTAGGTCATCGGCTAGAGTGTACTGGTCCATTTTGTTTTATTCGTCGTCGTTCAACACCAGATTTTTGGGTTCACAATTATTCTTGATGTCTTTCAATAACTCTTCGACGTTTTGGTTGAATTTTTCTAATAGCTGGAGATCCTGCACGACTTTTATAAACCTGGGGTTCAATGCCCACATTCCGGGTGCTGGTGCATCAAAGAGAATAGGATGCCTGTAGTCGGTATGAGAGGTTGATCGTCTATTCGTTTTCTGATCCCGATACCGAATTCTTCGCACAAACATCTGAACGTTTGGACCAGATTTCCTTCGGTATTGTTTCATCGTATTCACGTCATTTCTCCAGTCTGAGAATAGAGGCACGACACACAATGCTCTGTCTAACTGCTTGAACTCCACGGCTTCTATTCCTTTACTTATCGTATTGGCGTATAAATATGCGATAATGAAATGAATCAGTCTTTTACGTTTTACCATTCGAGTTTCCACTAGCTTTTTCACGTACTTTGCTTCCCAAGGATGTATGATATCTTGTTCTTCTCTTGGATCCACTACTCTGGGGTGTTTTCCAGCTGGACGTCCGCATCGACGCCCCTGGAATTGTCCTTCTACTCGACACAACGGTCTTTCACCTTGTTCTGGTTGTGGGGCAAATGCCTCAAACGTCATTTTATCTTCGTCCGTCATGGTTTTGGGATTCTTAAGTCTTAATGCAATATCTTCACGATTTGTCAACACACCTGGTCTTATGGCAGGAATTCTAATGGTTGGCATGTAGTTTATCGCATTTGGCACTGGAACATGTTTTTTGCGTGGTTTGGGAATGGCATCTTGCTTTGACTTGTCTCTCTTTGAATTATCCTTCGTTGACTTGCCTTTCGTTGACTTGCCTCCTTTCTTTGACTTGCCTCCTTTCTTTGACGTTCTATTCTTTGGCACGTATTCACTTTCTTCCGGAGGTGCTGCTGCTGTTGCTACAGTGGGCTGTTGTGTTTCTGCAGGGGGCTGTTGTGTTTCTGCAGGGCCAAATACTTCAGCATCATAATTTTCAAATAAATTTACAGGAAAAGTTGCAACACCTGGATAATTCATCAGTGGTGGAGATGAAGGAATAGGTGGACCGTTATAGTGCCCGTAGGGATCAACCAACTCATCATCACCAGATTCTACGCCGCCATTGGGTTCAAGGACAACGCTCTGCTCTGGACTCCACATTTATTTATATATTCATTTCCAGTAGATTTCTAAGTGTCGGTCTGAGTGACAAATCACGCAAATGGACAGTCAATGACAAGCCTTTGAATTTTGAATGTAGACATCCTTGAACGAATTTAATGATTTTCTGGTTTCCAGTCGAATTTCTCCTGGAACGCTTGCAGTGCCATTCCAGTGACAGGGCCGTACGCTTGTCTGGAATACCCGAAATATATGCTTCTAATACACAGTCATTCCAACGTTTGGTAGTTCGAGCCGCAGCAGCGAGCTTACAGCGATGCGTGTGAAAACGCTTGCTGATATCATTGGTCATTCCTACATATGTCTGCCGGTCTCCATTCGACAACAAGTACACGTACCACATTTTTTATTGCTACATGTCACAGCTGGCAGCACCCAATTCTTTGCGCAACCACACAAATTTGCTCACGTATTTAGAACTCAATTTCTCTCGACTTTTGTATGCCCAAACCGGAATGCGCGCCAGACTAGGTTTGTCAAAATCAGAAGCTAACTGTCTAAGTACATGTCGAATTCCAGCAGATGTCTCTTGGTTGGTGACGATTTGTACACGTTTTTGCTGCTGGAGGTCGACCAGAAGATCGACGAGTAACTTGATTCGTTTTGTTCCACCAAACATCTGGTCACGAATGATATCCCAACACCCATTACGAATCCACTTGGCAATCAAATACGTATCGAATAACCCATCGAATGCACTCAGCGTTCGATCCCAGTCAAAAAATACCTTTTTTATGTTTTTGTGCCCATGATTCTTCAACTTTTTCTGCATTTCCTTCAGATGGTGGATACTGATGCCAGAATTACGGTAGAATATCGGATCCTTCTCGTCTTCGTACGCCTTCAGGTCCTTCATATTGCATTTGTTCCAAAACGGATCACTGCCTCGGATGCGTTGACCCATTTGAGCGCGAATGATCATCACGGGTTTGCACTCATGTTTATCGTCAAAGTTAAACTCCATATCGTCGACGAAGATGGCATTAGAATTCTCGTAGGTTCTCGTCTTTGCCATTTTTCATTTGTAGAATTACAGAAGAAAATGGAAACTACAACTCTGATTTTGTTTGTTATGGTTGTACTCGCTCTGGTTTTTGCTTTGTTTGCCAGTGGCGTCATTATATACACATTCATCAAAGGGGACGGGCCTCCGCGTCCTTTAGCAATGAAAACAGTATTAGCCACGGATAAGCAAAACGTGACGTATGGTGCGAAGAATACAGAATTGTTCGTTGGAGCACAACGGATCAAAAATGGTGTGACGGTAAATGGTCACTACTATGCGACTGGAACAACGTTTGCCGTGGTCAATCAATTGCAAGAATCCAAAATCTTCCAAGTGACTGCTACGGGTGTTTTACCAGTGTCGCATCAGGCTGAAACACCATTAACCTCCTCACATCCCATTATTCAAATGAGTGTGGTAAATGAAGATACCGTCCGAAGTGCATTCAATCAGTACAACAGTGCCATCATATTTCCTGGTGCATACGGACGTGATATACTGGGAACGCTGAGTGGTGTGAGCAACAATATTTTGGACAAGATTGGTTTACTCGATTTACCTGAAATTGATACATCACAGTTTAATACGACGGTACCTGGATTGGTGCAGGACTCATCCTTCTCCGAGATGCTACTGGGAACACTGCAGTACTTCAAGAAAGCTCCAGCATACACAATTCATGACTTCATTTATGCTACGAATCGATCTGCACTGTTTTACAACAAGGCCACTACGCCAACCGTGACAGTGACATTTCCCATTGGTGTTGTATTCCAGAGTTATTACGCATGGTCGATTGATAATACCGATATCATGACGATTACTACGGCGGAAGGGGCGGCCAATGGTGATTCGTATGTGTTGCGCGGTATCTCCAAGATTACGAATTTAATCGAAAAGAACGATACCAATTACATTGTGCTGAGCACGGGCCAAACGCTTCTCGCCGAAGTTCTAGTCGGATTCGATGGCAGTAACATCACCCTTGATAGTAGCAATCGTCCGGTGGTGACCGTGACCGTGACTGCACCCGATCCGGTGGTTGATATTGGACCGCAGGCGGCGGACTTTGCATGCTACTATTGCGTCCGTGTTCGCGGCATTCTTGTCTCTGGATACCCGAATCTGTAATAAACAATTTTGAATCGAGGTATGGATGCGGTGGAAATGCTTGGCCAGTGGGGTTTGGTTTTGTGTGAACTCCCTATTTGCTGTAGCTGCGCCGACTTTGTTTGTTGTTAAATTTCTATATGTAAATGAATTGTGTTGATACCTATACTGAGTTCCTAGTGGAATCGAATGGAATTCACCTAGGACCATTCAGGTAAGATACATGTACTAGGGTTCTAGTCGAATCGAATGGAATTCACCTAGGACCAGCCAAGTAAGGATGCGGTAGAAATCCTTGGCCAGTGGAGCTTGGTTTTGTGTGAACTCCCTATTTGCTGTTGTTGTTAAATCTAGACGCATAGACAATATGTGATGATACCTCTACTAGGGTTCTAGTCGAATCGAATGGAATTCACCTAGGACCATTCAGGTAAGGATGCGGTAGAAATCCTTGGCCAGTGGGCTTTGGTATTGTAGCTGCGCCGACTTTGTTTGTTGTTAAATTTTGTTCTATAGTCAAAATCTGTTGATACATGTACCAGGGTTCTAGTCGAATCGAATGGAATTCACCTAGGACCAGCCAAGTAAGGATGCGGTAGAAATCCTTGGCCAGTGGAGCTTGGTTTTGTATGAACTCCCTATTTGCTGTAGCTGCGCCGACTTTGTTTGTTGTTAAATTTCTATATGTAAATGAATTGTGTTGATACCTGTACTAAGTTCCTAGTGGAAACCCATAGGATTGACCTAGGACCAACCAAGTATGGATGCGGCGGAAATCCTTGGCCAGTGGGGTTTGCTTTTATGTGAACTCCCTATTTGCTGTTGTTGTTAGCTGCGCCGACGAAGTTAAATTTTGTTTCCTATGTTACCATGTTACCTGTACTGAGTTTCTAGTGGAAACCCATAGGATTGACTTAGGACTATTCAGATGTGGAAGTCACGTAAAGCAAATGGGTACCACCACATCTCAGCAAAAGCCGCCACAATCACCCCGAGAAACCATGATACGTGAAGTTATACACGACTTGAGAGGTGTCATAAATGATCTAAAACAAATGGGCACCGGCACTTCGCACCAAGAACAAGAGCTTACACCCTCCGAAACCATACCCACAGAAACCATGATACACGATGTGATACGTGAATTGGAACGGATTATACCGACACTTGAGTGGATCAATACAAAGTGTATGGAGGATGAACGTTTGCCAGTCATAACCAATGGTGAATTGGTGATCACTGAGCTGAAGAAGCACTTGTGTGAACTACAAACTTTAATTCGTGATTAGTGAACAAATAAATGCAATGTCTGTCTCTGTCGCAATTGAATGATTTGAAGTTCGTTGTAACAAATAATACGGACGAAAATGTATTCCTTAAAGTCAACCAACCGTATAGAAATGACACCCAGGATTATGTAATTCGTCTGATTAACCTTGCGCTCAACAATCAATCAAAATCAGTGCATGCTGGGAACTTTGACATTAACAAAACCATGGAGACTTTTCCCGCTATAAATTTCATATTATTTAATTTTGAAGGTATGCATCAAACATTACGAAATAATCCGGATCATTTATATGTGATCTTTTATATATCATTGCGTGGTATTGTTTATATATTGTCAAAGAAAGTCAACAACCAAACATGTTTCAATATATTTTATAATAATGTAGATTTTCAACCAAATGCCATTCGCCGACCATCAGTATCACCGCTCGAATTTAAGCAGTACGTATCGAAATCACCTGGAATCAAGACCAAAATTCGTAGATCATGGAAAGGTATGAAAGAAGCAGTGAGACGAATACTTCGAATGGCACCATCGCAAAGTACGTTAAAAATAACGCAACAGCAGAACACGTTCCAAATCACGCAACATCTTTCTCCTAAACCTGCTTCAGAAGTGAAACAAACACTGTTCAGTTTCAATCTATACGTCATGTACAAAACTTTAAAATACATAGCAAAAGACTTGCGTAATTTGCCTAGAACGTTGGACATACCCAATAAAATGTCATATGGAATGGTCGATGTAAGGGGAGATGGGTGGTGTGGTTATTATGCACTGGGTTTGATAAACTTTCTAAAGTATGACAGGCTTACCCAACCTTTGGATATGTTTAATGACGTGACAAGTTTTATACCCAACCCACATAAGCCAATATACCACTTAATGGACGTGCAAGAATTTGGTATTTATGGACTCAATCACAGGCTTAATATCGCAATTTACACTCTTCAACCAGATGATAGATACATATTGCAAGTTCTATTCTACAATAGCAAATTTACCACGTGGATATTTCCAATTTTAATAGGCAATGGTCATTATAATATCCTCTGCAAGAGAAGAGTGACATCATATCAAATCGGATTTGAAGGAAATGATGCCAAGCATATCCTGCAGAACACTACTATTCCGAATGATGGTACATTTACATTCGATAAGTATGAAGAATCACGTGATCATTCACCGATTTGTCGACCGCTGCATTGGCGACAAAAAAAACGCATTGTGAAATCAATACTACAAATGATACCTGATTATACTTTAGAAAATGAAACTTATTATATAATAACAATAATCGATGCATGGAGACGTGTTCAAATCCCTTACATTCTGAATCACACACTTTGTTGTATTATAACTGACTGTAATATTGGCAGGTACCTTAAAGAACTTCGCAACCACTTTACATGTGGGGTTGTTTATGTGAAAACGTTGAAAAGTTGTGTTCTTGTCTGGAGTCGAAATACTTATAGAATACAAATCGGAAACCCAGTAGATTTCAAAGAACGCCTTGATCTTTCCCACAACGATGGAAACTCGTTTGAAACACTTTCAAGTCTGTGCACGTTTCTACTGCGTTAGACTCAAACGTGGAATGGCACACCGTGTGAAACCATCTCTCACTTGTGCGAAAGCTTGTTATATGAATAAATGCATGTAATTGGCGTCTTTACGTCTCAACCAAAATCCGTCAATCGAGCAGAAGACACAATTCGTTCCATCGTGAATCAAACGCGCGCACCCGATGAAATATTTTGGCATTATCCGTATTACTGTAAGCGATTCAAGTGTGCGTATCCAGAAGTGCCCGACTGGGTATCAAAATATCCAAAGCTTAAAGTTGTTCGGTGTGAGGATTATGGACCCAGTACCAAGATAGTCCCGCTACTCGATCGCAGGGACATCCCAGTCGATTCTAGTATCCTGATATTCGATGATGACACTCTTTACCACGAGAAATGCGTAGAAACGTTAATGCGTCTCCAATCTCAAAATGTTGGAGTGGGATTTTGTGGACATACATTTTTCACCAAGCCATTTCGGTTCACGGCCAATCACGCTGATGGTGAATTACGTGTGGCGTTATTCAATCGTGTGCGTATTTTGCTATGTGCTGGTATGGTACTGTATCCGCGGAAAATGTTTGCACTGAGTTCGGATGACTATATGAAAATCATCAGCAAACACCCCACCTTTTGGCTGAATGATGATCACGTTTACGGGCATTTGGCATACAAATCAGGAGTCCCGCTGCATCTCATAAAATCTCCTGGGACTATATTTCATGAGTGTCGTGATGGGCACTTGTCAGGAATTAATCACACCAAAAACGCAGAAATTCAAATGTTTATGCGCGGTATGCTAGGACTCCCCGTGGCTGAAATTGCAGTCATTATATCCATGCTCCTGGCATTCGTCTATGTGATTCTAGTTGTGGTTTTATATTCAAAGATATAATTCAAACCTTCAAACGCTCATGGAAGTCATCCGTAAGAAAGCGTCTTATTCAGTGATATTGGAAAATCCAAAGGAGAACACCGTTACACTGCGAAAAACATGTGGATGTACCAGGATTTCGACTGGTAATGCCTCTGGGAACACATCTCGGCCAATATACTTTTGCGAGGAACATGGAATGTACTATTCCAGTCTTCCAAACATTCAAAGAGATTTGTATGAGCAATTTGATTCGATGCTTGTAAGAATCGCTTTGAATAAGTAAAGCTTGTAAGAATCGCTTTGAATAAGTAAACTTTCATTTTTCCAAATGCTTTCCTACCAGGGGTTCTTGGATAAGGGCGTACATGGTCAAGTTAGTCTCTACCAGAACGAGAAAAAGGAATTGTTTGCGGTCAAGTCCCAGTCGATTTCGATTGGTGTGGCAAAAGAGATTGAGATTCTGCAAAGACTGGCGGGTTGTGATTGCGTGATACCCTATTATGGGCAAGTACAAGAAGGGACGCGAGTGCACATGGTGTTCAAGTTTTACAAATGGAATCTGCAAAAACAGTTGGCAAGACCCAATCGCGAATGGGTTAAACCAGTGTTCTTTCAGATTCTTCGCGGCGTGGCGCAGTGTCATGCGCACAATGTCTTACATCTGGATTTGAAGCCGACCAACATTATGGTCAATGACAAGAGCTGTGAAATTCGCCTCATTGACTTTGGCTTGTCGCGAATTCGACATGATCGAAAACTGGTGTGGACGAGGGAAGTGGTCACGCCGACCTACCGGGCTCCTGAACTACTTCGGCACGAAAGCTACGATGAAAAGGTAGACATGTTTTCGGTGGGCGTGATTCTGGCCAACATGTATGGACATGTGAAAACGTTCTTCTCCAGTGATTTTGATGACGACGACATCCAGTATGCTTTTCTTGTCAAAACACTGTGGACTTTGCCACGAAATTACGCTGCATTGTTTCCTGGGTTTCCAAAGGAAGCGCTCAGTCTACTGGCAAATCTACTGGAATTCGACCCGCAGAAGCGATTTTCAGCTGAGGAGGCAATGAAACACCCATGGTTTGCCAGCTAAATAAAATCATTCCCATATATTGAAAATGGCCCGTAGCATTTCACTCGCTACAGATTCGAGAAAGAAAATTGTACCATCATTGATCACTGTAATATTGTTTGCGTGTGGTTGTATTTTGTTAGCATACAATAATCCGGGATTTGTAGAACAATTATTCGGCGGAGTTTCGATTGGATTGTCTGTACTTTCTGGTTGGTTACTGGCGGTTGATAATGGATTCATTCCTGGATGGTTTATTGTACCCGGTGCAGCAAGATGTGAACCGGATTTGGCATAGAGCTTTTCAAAGATACATTCCTGGATTTGTAAAAGAAATGCAAGCGCTGATGGAACGTCTTCCGGATTTCCGGCTGCATTTTGGAACGGTGCATAAGAACCAGTCGTTTCTATATGAACTAGCAATCATTTCGGACGATACTGAAACATATGGTTATTCTGAATTCAATGGATGCAAAACGGATGTGTTGTGTGCTAATCCCAAGCATGGGTTTGATTTAGATCGGCTGGTTGATGAAATCAGACGAATTTATTTGTTGGCTAACAATTAAACAATAAAAACATGGCGAGCAAAGCTGAAATATCCGGGTCCTTTCTGGGTAGAATGCTTTTCAGATTCGTGCTTATGTGTGTTATGTGGGCGGTCTCTGTTATTCTTCTGAATAGCTACGTGAACCTTCCAAGCTCTGGATCACAAATTGCTACTAAAAACGACTCGGGTGGTTATTCAACAGTAATTTTTGGGTCAGTGGGTATCGCCTTATCAAGCTTTTCGTTAATCATCCTATTTATGGTAGATATCAATGGTTCTAAATCATTTGAGCCCTGGTTTTATCAAGGACAGGACTTCTGCATGAATGACACTGGACGAGTTGATACTGACATGTCAAAGCCGGCTGGGTCTAGCAATTCACCATATGAACATGATATTGGACCGGCTGGGCAGCCACCAGCGTTCAACCGACAAGGACAAGTTTAAGTCTTATTTAATATTCCATTCACTCGACTATAAATGTAGAAAATCAACGCAAAGACTGCAATGGCCAGCGTTATGGACACCATCAAAACCAAGTTGAATATGCTTCGTTCAATCCCTTTCAATCTCTGAATTTCATGGGTAATGATGGGAAGATCTTTTATAAAGTCCTTCAATAAACCGTTCAATAATCCACCAGTCGTACTAATGTTTTCTTGCACGGCAGTAGCAATACTGTTCAGCATATCCATCTTGCCATTCAAAGTAGACAGTAAACTTTCCGTTGGATTTGAAGGAATTGGCAAACTGGGAATACTCATTTTCTATATAAAGTAAATGGACATTCTAGAGCCGATTCTCAAACCCAACCCATATCGATTCGTGTGGATTCCCAATGAAGAACATAACGACATTATCAGACTACTGCAAGACATCAAAAAACACAACTGGGTCGCCGACGAAATCGACTTTTCTCAGGACGTGATTGACATGCAGCAAAAGCTCAATGATAACGAACGGCATTTCATCAAGATGATCACCGCATTCTTTGCGAGTTCGGATGGATTGGTCATGGAAAACTTGGATGTCAACTTCTCTAAAGAAGTGCAAATCCCTGAGGCACGATTGTTTTTCGCGTTTCAAGCCAATAACGAGGCTGAACACAGCATTACTTACTCGCTGATGTTGCAAGCATTGGTCAAAGAACCAGTCGAACAGGATCGGTTATTCAAGGCCGTTACTGAAATACCCGCGGTGAAGAAACTTGTGGACTGGGCGGTACAGTGGATGGATAATCGCCATCCGTTCCGAGTACGCATTCTGGCCTTTATCCTGTACGAAGGATTGATATTCAGCGACAAGTTTGCCGCCATCTTTTGGTTCAAGAAGCGCAAGGTGCTTCCAGGCGTATCCCAGGCGAATCGACTGATTTCTGCGGATGAAGGAGCACATGAATCACATGGAATCATGCTGTACAACAAGCTGTTGAAAAAGTGTCCGCAGGAGCTGGTACATCAAATGGTGCAAGAGGTGGTGGCGCTGGATATCGAATTTATGACCGAGGCGATACCAGTCACACTGATTGGGATGAACGTGAACCTCATGAGTGACTACATCAAACTAGTCGCGAATCGCCTGCTATTGCGCCTGGGATGCTCGATATTGTACGAGAATATCAGCCGTGAGAATTCACTCATTGATTTGATGGACAACATTGGACAAGAAGACAAGGTATCGTTCTTTGAGCATCGCAATCATGTGTACTTGCAGGGCGGCATGACCGTAAAGCCGTCTGCCGTGTTTTCGACCGAGGGAGATTTCTAAATGTGACTCAACAAATAAATGGAAACGTTGTACATTGTGATTATTGCTGTGAGTAGTGCAGCGTTCCTCACAGGCATTGCGCTAATTGTGTATTATATTATCGTCACTCACGCTTTTGCCTCTACCAGTCCATTCACTACCGCGACCTGGGTTCAGCTCAAACTGGGAAACACACCATCCAGTGATCCTAGTTCCACATTCAGTAGTTGGAAATTGGGCTTAAAGGCGTTACCCTCTAATATGCAGATTTATCCCGCACATACACTCCAGCCGAAACAAAAGTTACCCAAAACATACTACTTCAAGACATGTGAGCTCGTCCCTATAAATGATCAGGGCAATTGTCAGAGTTGTACGCTGTTTGCTTCCTATAGTATGTTAGCATCACGTTTGGCTATCCAAACTGGAAATATACCAGAAATGTTAAGTGTACAACAAGCACTGGATTGTATGAATTTACCGTGCAGTCAACCATTAACTATAGATGTTGGATTGAACTTTGCAGCCACCGTAGGAATCGTGAACGCTAAAGTATATCCATATCAACAGACAAGTAAGGGTACATGCTTGATCAAAGATGCACCTGATTTTAATACTCGAGTGTTTGCAACTACGATTCAAGCTATATCGCCTCGAAATGGATTCACAGCTGGCAGCAAGGCACACAACAACGCAATCAAAGGAGCAATGACTGAAATCTACAGTTTTGGACCCATTGTCACTATTATCGAACTGCACAGCGATTTGCTCTACCAATACAGTGCGACAGCATTCGACAAGGCGACTGGAAAATACGTTTGTAGTGTGTATGTGCCGAGTGCAAATTCGGTGATTCTAGGTTATCACGCAATCAACGTCATTGGCTGGCAAAAACCAGATCCGAACTCATACAATGGAGCTTGTTGGATCTGCATTAGCAGTTATGGAACGGCTTGGCCGCCGAGTCCTTGGCCAAACTATCCAGGCGCATTCTTCATGCAAATGGGAAGCAACTGCTGTGGTATGGAAGAACAATTTATTGCCGCACATCCAGTCGTGAATACCATGTGATAACTACTTTCGCAAATAAAGGATAAAGAACGTTATGAGCAGCAGTGTTGTAATCGTCAATGGAACACCATAGATCAAATGGAGGTTGTTTTTAGGTGCTTGTTTGGGCTGAATTTTGATTTCCGGTTCTACCGGTTTATCTATTTTTGCACCCTCTACTTTGTATTCATTTTGTAGCGGTAGTGTAACATCTCGCAGCGTGCTGGATGGGCTGTAGATTTCACCGTGCATGTACTGGGATGGAATGCTGACTACCGATGCAGGGAAGGTTTCAGGCCGATACACACATATTCGACCATCGACAGGAAGAAACTTGCCTAATTTCAATTTCATAAAATGTTCACTTGCCCAACGCTGATCACCACGTTCGGGTGCAGGTATACTCAACACATGACTCACTTTTGCAGTCCAGAAAGAGTAGTGAAATCCAATTTCTTTGAGATTTGTATTTATATGAGCACAGCAAACGGCGGCATTAAACTTGGGATTTTCCTTCAAGTATTTGAGATTATCTTCATACGGAACAAACAAGTGATCCATGAGATAATCACGAGCTTTATCATCATGCCCAGTGATTCCTTTGGGATGCAAGTAGGAAATGTAGTCATCAGGTGCGTACTTTTTTGCGACCTCGTTTTGCAACCACTCAACCGTGGGAACTTCCCATAAATCATGCTGATACGACATTGTATCTTTGATTTTAAGATCCGCCTCTTTGGCAAGATTCATGATCATTTCGATTTGCACCTCATCCGCATGCATGCCCAGATAAATATCTGCCGATTTACAGAACTTGCTCAATATCGTCATTTGAGATTTGATCACGTACCTCACATACTCTGGTTCATCCCGTTTATCAAAAATACCTACATGATAGACGATGGCCGGCATTTATTTATCATAAATGCTGGCGTAATTGTCAATTGTATACATAGGATTTGGTTTCCCGTCCATATACGTATCTTCGATATATGCTTCTGAACGGCCATATTGGTATAAAATGAAATGTTGATTTGTTCTTTCGGAGCGAATCGGGTATACTTCATCCATCCTCTTTGGAAACATTTGATTAAGAAATTTTGTGGCTTCGGTTACCGATACTACCTCTGTTGGTTTACTACGACTATAGAGGTTAACATGTTCTATCATGAGACATTTATTTAGTTCTACCTCCCAATTCGCGGGAAGCTCAATATTGGTGACCCTCATTTATTATACCAGAATTCCAGTAGAAATTCTACGAGAATTCGCATAGAATAAATGAAAATCCTCGTCTACAACGTGCAAATGGCCAGCACATGGTACGCACGCAATGGACAAGATATTCGATCCAGGGTTATTGTCGAAAAAATCATCAAAGAGCGCGCCAAGTTTGATTGTATCGTATTATGCGAAGTGTTTCAAAATGCCGCATTGGCATACATGGTCAAACATCTTCAACCTCATTTCCCTCATTTCACTCGACTTCCCAAAAAAGCGTTTACTGTGGTTTCGGGTGGCATCGTGTTTATGTCCAAAAAGCCATTCGTTTCCAGTGACTTTATGCACTACACAAACGCGGTTCGTGAGGAACGACTGGCGTCTAAGGGCGCGTTATGGATCAAGTTCAAGTCGTATTCTATCGTAGCTACACACCCACAGTCGTGGGACCGCGAAGAATCGACTAGGATTCAACAGTTTCAAACCGTGCTGAACTGGATAAAAGACTATAAAAACCCAATAATTATTGTAGGCGACTTGAATGTTGATTTTTTCAATCCACCCGAGACTTTCAAACGCATGGTGGAACAGTTACCGACTGTGACCAGCAAGTTACAATTCAGTCAATCCCAAATGAATGCTATGAGAGGAAATGATGGATCGGCGAGTAAAAACGACTGTGGCGAACAGTATTATTGTAACGTATGTGATTCTGAATCGAATAAGGACAGTATGTGTAAAATGGTCTGTGCCGAAAAGCCGGTAGAACCAACATTTTGCCCTTGCTGCCCAGACCAACTCATCGACTATGGATTTATTCCCAAAGATCATCCCAAAGCAAAACGACTGGAACTGCAAGTGCTGGCCTGGAAGGCAGATCGACACATGGTGTTTCCAACCTGGATGCTTGGACAATTCACCATGCCCAAACTACGAACCACAGACATGAGTGATCACTATCCTGTACTAATTCACTGGAAATATTATTTTTCGGTAACAATCAATAAACGATGAAACACATGTATTTGATCATTTTGATTGTGACAAGTTTTCTGCTTATTGCGGCAGGTGTGTTGTTACCATTGTATTTCTTGAAATGGAAACCAGATAGTTCCAAGTCATTGATTTCGGCTGGTACAGCGGCGTTCACTGTATTCCAAGTTGATTTCAATAGTTATTTTTGCACGTACTTCTTTTCACTGCGAGACCGCACGTTGACAACAACTGGTAATGACAAGTATACTCGCACAGATAAAAACATGATGTCGATTATGAAGACAGACAGCACTGGGTGTGTGTTTACGTTTAGAGAAAACCTGAATACTCCTAGAGTGCCCACCGACTTGGATTTGTTGACTATTGATGGAGTGAATACGAATCGCAGTCTACAGGAGCTTTGTGGTGGCACATCTACAGTATTAACATTTATTCCATACTTTTCCACGGGTTGGACTGGTACCATGATTGCTACAGATCAGCAAATTAATGCGAAACTTGCATCTCTGGCTGCTGAGGGGGAAAACATGGAAACGTCTCCCACACAAAATAATGGTGCATTTTACATTGCCACGAATTCGACTGGAAACTACTTGAGCTTAAACCTTGGTAAAATTGAAAACGGTAGTCTATCGCCCATCACAAATAGGAATTATGCGTTTAATGCATCTCAATTTCCGAATACTGCATTCATATTCTCAGACCCCACATACAACATGACCGAAATCATTTCGACTTCTGCTTACAATACAAATTTTGGCCCGTATGCTATGCCCACTTTTAATCAATCTATAACCGCTGCAGGAAGAGTTACAATTGGCGCATCAAGTCCATTATACACTTCATTCATTTTGAAGGTTCCCGCGCTGTTTGTGCAGAATATACAAAATGAATTGGTTTCAACCACTGGAGAAATAGTTTCTTTGAAGGTACCGCAAATGCCCACAGCAGCATTAACTCCCTATTTGAAATCAGGTGTTTCAATTATGACATTAAGTACTGCTCAGGGCATATTTGGTACAAATGCCAATATTCCTCTAGATATCAGTATCAACAGCACCACTGGCGTTAAAGATGAAACACAAAGTTACGGGATGTTTTGTGATAATTCATCTAATCTTGTTTACGCAGTTTACAACAACACTGCTGCTACCGCGAAATTTGTAACCTATCCAACCACTGCAAAGGCGGCAGCTTTTGTAATGCTGACTGGAACATCACTTACTCAATCGAATGTAGGAGATGTTTTAAACCTATCCATCCTGGGAACGACATATTCGGCTGTGCCGAAAAAACCAGTCGATATTCCATCACCCCCAGTGCTGCCCTTGCCTAATCCACCAACAACACCCGAAGAAACACAACAGCAATCATTTTATGAACAAACTCAACACCCAAAGAAATCGTTTTATACTAAGAATAAGACAGTCATTTATGTAGTCATTGGTGTTTTTACTGCCATATCACTATCCGCTATGATATATTTAATGATTCGATTTTACTGGAAGAAACCGATGTTGGATAATGCGACACCCGCGACACCAACCGAGACGACGACTGCGACGACAACACCGACTCAAACTCCAACCGTGACTACAACTCAGACTGTCACAACCCCGTAGAATTCGACTGGAAACTCAATTTATTAAACAAAATGCAAGTTGATGAAATTGTCGTTATCGTCATCGTCTGAATCCGTCCAATAAGCACAGTCCTCATTCGATCCAACAATATAATCTTTGTCAATAATTGGTAACCCACGATGTTTGCGTTTATCGTTTATGCTAGTTTTAATGATTTCCGCTTTCACTTCATCCATGTATATTTCCAGTGGATACGAATGGTTTCCTGTCACCCATGTTTCGTACTCTTCTGGGTGATCATAGCAGTAGTCCCAACCTTCATCTATAAGCATTTCATATGTCTTTTCTCGTAGTTCTGCTGGAAGTCTATAATAATGGCGACCAACTTTGTATTTGGTTATAAACTCCATCGATTGCAATATTCGACTTTGATATGATTGAACATTCACAAACGATGGGGTTGATGTGGGCAATCTCGTAGAATTCCACTAGGACTTCAATAGAGACTTCAATAGAGGTATCAACACTGTTTATATAGCATGCAAAATATAACAACAACAGCAAATAGGGAGTTCACACAACACCCAACCCCACTGGCCAGTGATTTCTACCGCATCCGTACTTGGATTGTCCTAAATCAATCTCGTAGAATTCCACTAGGACTTTAATACAGGTATCAATACAATCTATATAGTATCAAAATTTAACAACATCAGCAAATAGGGAGTTCACACAAAACCCAACCCCACTGGCCACCGAAATCCGCCGCATCCGTACCTGGTTGGTCCTAGGGCAATCTCGTAGAAATCTACTAGGACTTTAGTACAGGTATCAATACAATCTATATAGTATCAAAATTTAACAACATCAGCAAATAGGGAGTTCACACAAAACCCAACCCCACTGGCCACCGAAATCCGCCGCATCCGTACCTGGATTGTCCTAGGGCAATCTCGTAGAAATCTACTAGGACTTTAGTACAGGTATCAATGCAATCTATATAGGTATCAAAATTTAACAACAACAGCAAATAGGGAGTTCACACAAAACCCAACCCCACTGGCCACCGAAATCCGCCGCATCCGTACCTGGTTGGTCCTAAGTCAATCTCGTAGAATTCCACTAGGACTTTAATACAGGTATCAATACAATCTATATAGTATCAAAATTTAACAACATCAGCAAATAGGGAGTTCACACAAAACCCAACCCCACTGGC